>Ga0187814_10000326_pt1 | contig 15052 bp, 12 predicted proteins | sample NC_S_4_FD_132450 | JGI IMG/M metagenome (GOLD analysis project Ga0187814, IMG submission 132450) | Wetland sediment microbial communities from Neuse River Estuary, North Carolina, USA - ASW-S_4 | ecosystem: Environmental > Aquatic > Freshwater > Wetlands > Sediment | place: USA: North Carolina... | reverse complement strand
CGGTTGGTCCGCATGTAAGCCAGGGCGCCGGCTATGGCGATCGCGGCGAAGAACAGGTTGACATACAGGCACCAGCGCCAGGAGAAGTACTGGGTAAGGACGCCGCCGAGGATGAGACCCACGGCACCCCCGCCGGCCGCGACGGATCCGAAGACGCCGAACGCCCGGCCGCGCTCGCGCGGGTCGCGGAAGGTGCTGACCAAGGTGCCCAGGGCGGCAGGCGCGAGAATTGCTCCGAATGCGCCCTGAAGAGTCCGGGCGGCCACCAGCATGCCGAACGACGTGGCGGCGCCGCCGAGCGCCGATGCGAGCGCGAACCCGGCCAGACCGGTGATGAAGACCCGCTTGCGGCTGAACATGTCGCCCAGCCGGCCGCCGAGCAGCAGCAGGCTGCCGAACGCCAGCGCGTAGGCGGTCACCACCCACTGCCGGTCACTGTTCGGGAAGCCCAGGGCGTGCTGAGCCGACGGCAGGGCGATGTTCACCACGGTGGCGTCCAGTACCACCATGAGCTGGGCGACAGCCACGATGACCAGGATCAGCCACCGATGGTCGCTTTCCGCGGAACGCTGACGGCCCACGACGGGTGTGACGGATGACATAACGAGCTATACCCCCCGGTGAGAAACGTGACTGACGCTGGCCGTGATGGTGGGACGGGATCCGGCGGTCATGCCGAGACCGTCGCCGGTACGTTCGGCGTGGCCGATGCCGAGATCAGCCTCCGGGCTGCCTCGTCTAGGCCGTCAAGCAGCCGGAGCAGGTCCGCCCGGTCCGCCTCGCTCAGCGCACCGAAGATGTGCGTCAGCAGCCGCTCCAGCGTAGCGTTCGCCACGTCCAGGGCGGCCTCGCCCGCGTCGGTGATCGCGACAAGCTTGGCCCGGCGATCCGTAGGGTCCGGCCGGCGCTCGGCCATGCCAAGCCGCTCCAGCCCGTCGACAAGGTCGGTGATGGAATGCGGAGATAGCCCGAAATCGGCTGCCAGCACGTTCTGCCTGGCCGGCCCCTGCTCGTGGAGCCGCCGGAGCACCTTAGTGCGGGCCATCGACAGACCGCATCCATTCATCTCATCGTTGACGGCCCGGAACATCCGGTGATGGACGGCCAGGTACCGTTCACCAACCTGCTCGGGTGTAATCATCACTGCCCTATCTGCCCTGCATTGACGCTGACCCGTCTCATGCTGACGGCCCTAACGTTGATATCTATCATAATGAGGAGCCTCATGATTTTATTTCCGGTCATCCACCGCTTCGGCGGGGGTCATGCCGGCTGCGTCGCGGGCTGCCAGCACCAGCCTGGCCGAAGGCGCGATACTGGCCGCATGGTTGACGACACAGCACGGGACCGGGCCATCTACCACGCGCTGACGGCGGCCGACGAATGTTGCATGATTGGCCTTGTCTGCGTCGGCCGAGATGGGAGTGCCGCTTATGCCGTCAAGCTGTGCGCCAGCCCTCAACGGTGACCGCTGATGAGCGGGATCACGTGGTATGACGTGCTGGGGGTGCTGCCCGACGCGGCACCGGAGGACATCCGCGCGGCGTGGCAGGCGAGACTGGCCGCGCTCCAGCCGGGCACGCTGGCGGGAGCCCCGCCGGGCGTGACGTCGGCGGCGGACCGGGCGCGGCAGGCGGTGAAGGAGGCGTGGGGCGTACTGGCCGACCCTGCCGCCCGGGCCTCGTATGACGAGCAGATCGGTTTCGCGCGGCCGGGGGAGGGTCTGGCATCGCCCGGACGGGGGCCGTCGGGGCCTGATGTCAGCCTGGGCCAGGGGTGGTCCACGGCAGATGAGGAATCGCTGGAGCCGTATTCGGATCCGCATTCCCGGGTGGGAGTGCCGGACGTCACGGGGCTGTTCTACAGCGCGTGCCTGGAGGTGGCCGGGCGGCTCGGCCTGCGCGTGGCCCCGGTCCGGCTGACGCCGCACCCGATGCCGGTTGACGGCCTAGTCGTCGGCCAGACGCCAGCTCCTGGTGAGCGGCCGCACCGCGACCGCATGCTGACCGTCCGGGTATGGCACCCGTCCGAGCCGGGCGGCGCCGACCGCGCTTCCCCGGCGCAGCAGGTTGAGTTACGGTCGGCGCCCGGTTGACCCGAACGGCCCGCGGTTCCCGCTGATCCGCTCCAGCGCCCGGCTGATGTCGGCCGGAGCCACGATCCCGGCCAGCCGCCCGTCCGCGAACACCAGGGCCCGCCCGTCCGAACACGCGTTGAGCCGCGGCAGCAGGTCCGCGACCGGCTCATCCGGGGTGGCCCGGGCCACCTCGGCCAGCGGGCAGGCGACCTGACGCAGCGTGGTCCGGGCGCGCTCGTCCGCGGGAACGGCGTTGACCCGGCGCACGGTCACCAGGCCCACCGTCTGCTCGTCGTCCACCACCGGGAAGGCCGAGTGCCGGAGCCACGGCAGCAACTCGTGCAGGAACCGGTCAACCGTGGCCGACGCCGGCACGGTGACCGGGTTCGCGGTCATGATCTCCCGGACGGCCACCGTGCGCAGCCGGGACTGCACCACCGCCTGCTGGTTCTCCGCGGTGGCCGCACTGGTCAGGAACCAGCCGAGAATGACGAACCACAGCCAGCTGTAGTCGCGCCGGGCCAGCACGAGATAGGCGCCGATCACGATGAGGGCCCACCCGAACACCTGCCCGGCCCGCGCCGCCCACATCGCCGCCTTGAGCCGGTCCTTGGTAAAGGCCCACAGGACCGCCTGCAGCAGCCGCCCGCCATCCAGCGGAGCGGCCGGGATCACGTTGAACACCGCGAGCAGGATGTTGATGCCGCCGAGCCAGGCCAGCGCCGCCACCAGCACGCCCCCCACGCCCGATCCGTGCAGCAGCCAGGCCACCAGCGTGAACACCCCGCCCAGCACCAGGCTCGTCAGCGGCCCGACCCCGGCCACCCGGACCTCGGCGCCCGGATTCGGCATCTCCCCTTGCAGCCGGGACACCCCGCCCAGCAACCACAGCGTGATCCCCTCGACCTGGATCCCGTTACGCCGTGCCACCAGCGAATGGGCCAGCTCGTGCGCCAGCAGCGATCCCATATACGCCACCGCGGTCACGATGGCCGCCACCACGTACTCGGCCTCCGGCCGCCGCGGCACCTCGGCCGGAAACTGCCCCGCCGCCAGCCCGTACGCCAGCAGCGCCACGATAAGCAGCACGCTCCAGTTCACGCCGATCCGGATGCCGCTTATCCGCCCCAGGCTGAAGCTCTGTCCCATAACATCTCTCCGCCGCGCGCCCGTAGTCTCCGTTCCCCATCCTCCAGCCTGCCCCCATCCGCCGGTACCCACCCCAGCCGCGTTAGCCCCTGCCCGGCTCGGGCCGTAGAGCGACGGCCCGTTCGGCTGCCTATTTTTACCGAACGGGCCGTGGCTCTCGTCGTTCAGGATTCGGTCAGCGTCACCTCGAAGTGCCGTCGTCACCTAGGCTGCGAGTCAGGGAAGGCCGCTCTGATCGGTCGCGCCCTTGATTCGCCCGCTGGGTCACGCGCTCGGCGATGCCGTGTCTGCACGGGTACCGATCGTGACACAGCGTGCTAACGGCGCATGCGTGCCTTCGCGTTCAGGTTTATGCTCCAGGCGACTAGCAGCTGACGGCAAGGAGAACGACGTGGCCGAGGCAGCTCAGGGCGACGGCGCTGATGCGCTCGGTCTGGTGGCGGGGACGGTGCCCGCTACCCCGTTGAAGTACTCGGTCAGCCTGGCGCCGGGCCAGTATGCGCAGCTTGATGATGTCGTGGTGACGCAGCGCCGGCTACCCGGCCGGGACGGCATCCAGATCGCAGGCGTGGTAACAAACGTTGAGGCGATGCACGAGGGTGCCCGGTTCGCATCCGACGTGTTCCTGATCGAGCGGGGCGCGCTGCCGGCCGAGGTATGCGAGGTCGCCGAGGTGACGGTGACCCGGGTGGAACCCGAACTGTACGTGCCACCGCTGCCGGGTGCGCCGGTGACCCGTGCGGCGGGGGCGCAGCGCGACTCGGCGCTGTATTTCGACGAGATGGGTTCCTTCAAGGTCCCGGTCGGGTTCGCCCGGGACGGGCAGCCGGTCTACGTCAACTTCGAGTTCATCGACGGCACCCGGGGCGCGCACGTGTCGGTCTCCGGGGTGTCCGGGATCGCCACCAAGACCTCGTTCGCCATGTTCCTGCTGCACTCGATCATCCATTGCGGCGTGCTCCAGGGCGAGGCGCACAACACCAAGGCGCTCATCTTCAGCGTCAAGAGCGAGGACCTGCTGTTCCTGGACTACGCCAACAGCAGGCTCACCCTCGGCCAGCGGGAGCAGTACGCCGCGCTGGGCCTGCCCGCGGAGCCGTTCGGTAACGTGCGGGTGTTCGCGCCGCCGCGGCCGGACGACCCGGCCGGCACCCCCGATGTGTCCGCCCGCGACCGGGCGGTCAGCCCGTTCTACTGGACGCTCGCCGAGTTCTGCGAGCAGGAGCTGCTGCCGTTCGTGTTCGCCGACGCCGAGGACGAGCGCGCCCAGTACACGATGCTGATCGGTCAGGTGGCGGCGCGGCTGCGCCGGGATGTTATCCCGGCCGGGATGGACGGAGCGATCCGGATCCGTGGCGTGCACGCGGACAACGACGACATCTTGCGCAGCTTTGGTGATCTCGTCACGCTGCTCGAGGCCGAGCTGGGCGATGATTCGACTCGGGCATCGTGGGTGGCAGGCAGCACGGTGACGGGCAGCGTCAACGCCTTGCTGCGCAGGTTGCGCTCTGCGGTGCGGGCGCTTTCCGTGATCGTCCGCGGTGACCTGGCCTACCGCGGTGAGCGGTCGATCACCACTTCCCGGGCGCAGGTGACCGTTGTTGACCTGCATAACCTGCCTGACCGGGCGCAGCGGTTCGCGGTCGGTGTCACGCTGCGCGGCGAGTTCGCACGCAAGGAACGGCAGGGCACCTCACGCCCGCTGATGTTCGTCATGCTCGACGAGCTGAACAAGTACGCGCCGCGGGAGGGCGACAGCCCGATCAAGCAGCTTCTGCTGGATATCGCCGAGCGCGGCCGGTCGCTAGGTGTGATCTTGATCGGGGCGCAGCAGACCGCCAGCGAGGTCGAGCGGCGCATCGTGGCCAACTGCGCGATCCGCGTCGCCGGGCGGCTTGATGCCGCCGAGGCCGAGCGGCCTGAGTACGGGTACCTCCCGCCCGCGCAGCGGCAGCGTGCCACGCTGGCCAAGCCGGGCACGATGTTCATTGCCCAGCCCGACATCCCGGTGCCGCTGGCGGTGGACTTCCCGTTCCCCGCCTGGGCCACCCGGCCCAGCGAAAAGGGCGAATGGGCCGGGCACGACCCGGGCCCGGCCCGCCCGTCCGACCCGTTCGCGGCCATCGCCCGCGCCGCGGACGATACGCCGCCGTTCTAGCGGCGTCACGCCTCGTCATCAGCTGGGAGGCCCAGATGAAGATCCTGCATACCAGCGACTGGCACGTCGGCAAGGTGCTCAAGGGCCGCGACCGCTACGACGAGCACGCGGCCGCGCTGCGCAGCATCGTGCAGACCGCCCGGCACGAAGACGTCGACGTGGTGCTGATCGCCGGCGACCTGTTCGAGACCGCCGCGCCCAGCGCCAAGGCGCAGGGCCTGGTCATGCAAGCGTTGCTCGCACTGCGCGAAGAGGGCCGCCACGTGGTAGCGATCGCCGGCAACCACGACAACCAGAACCTGCTGGAGGCGGTGTACCGGCCGGTGCTGGGCCATCTCGGACTGCACATCCTCGGCCTCCCCCGGCGGCCCGGAGACGGCGGCGCCATGGCTCTGCGTACCCGCCGCGGTGAGGCGGTCAACGTCGCGGCGCTGCCGTTCCTTTCGCACCGGCACGCGGTGCGCGCCGCCGAGGTGCTGCTGCATGACTTCGCCGAGCACAGCCTGGACTACGCCCGGCAGGTCGCGGACATGGTGGCGGTGCTCACCGAGGGATTCACCGGCGACGCGGTGAACGTGGTGATGGCGCATGCGACGCTGCTCGGCGGGCGGCGCGGGGGCGGGGAACGCGATGTGCAGACCAGCCTGGGCTACGAGGTGCCGGCCAGCATCTTCCCGCCGATCGCGCACTACGTCGCGCTCGGCCACCTGCACCGGTGCCAGGAGATCCCCGGGCCCGGCCCGATCTTCTACTCCGGCTCGCCGTTGGCCATCGATTTCGGCGAGCAGGATAACGACCCGTCCGTGCTGATCGTCACCGCCGAGCCCGGAGTACGCGCCGACGCGCGGCCGGTGCGGATCACCGGCGGCCGGCCGCTGCGGACGCTGTGCGGGACCCTGGACCAGGTGATCGCCGAGGGCGAGCAAGCCGGCGACGCCTACCTGCGGGTCGTGCTGGCCGAGCCCGGCCGGGCCGGCCTCGGGGACCTGGTCCGGGAACGCCTGCCGAACACCCTGGAGGTGATGCTCGACGACGCGCACCGGCCCCGGCCCGGCGGGCGCAGCGGGGAGCGAGAGAGCCGGATAGGCCGCAGCCCGCGAGAGCTATTCGGTGACTATCTCGCCGAGCAGAACATAGAGGATCCGCGCCTGACTGCGATGTTCGCCGAGCTGCTCGACGAGGTGACCAGCGACCCGGCCGCGCTCGCCGCGGCCATCGGGGAGGCGTGATGCGACCGCTGCGGCTGCTCCTGGACGGTTTCGGCTGCTACCGCCAGCCGGCCGAGGCCGACTTCTCCGACGTGGACTTCTTCGCGCTGACCGGCCCGACCGGGTCCGGCAAGAGCACGCTGATCGACGGCCTGTGCTTCGCGCTGTACGGCACCGTGCCCCGGTGGGGTACGGAAATCGCGATCGCCCAGGCGCTTGCGCCCGCGGCCAGCGCCTGCCGGGTTGGCCTGGTGTTCGAGGCGGGCGGCAAACGCTACGCGGCGGTGCGGGCGCTGGCCCGTGACAAGAGGGGCCAGGTGCACACCAGGGAGGCCCGGCTGGATCTGCTCGACCCGGCTATCCCTCCCGATGCGCCGCTGGATGACATCCTCGAGGCCAGCATCGAGCACCTCGCCGAGGGTCCCGACCCGGTCAAGGCCAAGGTGCAGGAGATCCTCGGGCTCAGCTACAAGCACTTCACCCAGTCGGTGCTCCTGCCCCAGGGCAGGTTCTCCGACTTCCTGCAGGCCGAGCCGCGCAAACGCCAGGACCTGCTCGTCGAGCTGCTCGCGTTCGGCGTCTACGAGAAGATCGGGCAGCGAGCCCGGGATCGCGCCCGGCTGGCTGCCGACCGGACCCAGACCGCGCAGCGCGAACGCGACGAACTCACCGGAGCGACCGCGGAGGCCGAGGAACGAGCCGCCAGCCGGGCACGTGAACTGGACGACCTCGCCCGCGTTGTCGAGGACCGCCTGCAAGCGCTGAGCCAGCTCGTCGACCAGGCCCGGCAGGCGTCCGGCCAAGCCACCGCCGCCCGAGAAGAGGCCCGGCTGCTCACGGCGATCCGCGTGCCGCCCGGGGTCGCGAGCCTGGCCGAGCGGATCACCAGCGCCGACCGGCTCGTCGCCGCCTGCAAGAAACAAGCCGAGGACACGGCCCGGGCCGAGGACGAAGCCGAACGAGCCCGCACGGCGCTGCCAGACCGGAAGAGCACGGAGAATCTCGCCCAGGCCTACGACCAGCACCACGACCTGACCAGCCAGATGCTCCAGCAGGAACAGGACCTGACCGCTAAACGCGACGCGGAGCAGGCCCGCGCCCGGGAACTCGAGGCCGCCGACCATGAAGCCTCCCACGCCCGCGCCGCGGTCGACGCCGCACGGCAGGCGCACGCGGCCTACGACCTGGCCGAAACGCTGCAGCCAGGCCAGCCCTGCCCGGTCTGCCTCCAGCCGGTGACCAAGCTGCCGCTGCACGCTCATCCCCCCGGCCTCCAGCAAGCTCAGGCTACCGCCGATGCCGCCGAGAAGAAGCTCGGCCAGGCCCGCAGCGCCCACGAGAAGGCCAGCAAGGACGTCGCGGCCGTCGCGGCCGTCGCCGACAGCACCCGCCAGCGGCTCGCGTCCGCGGCGGCAGCGCTGGCCAGCGCACCCGGCGAAGCCGAGGTGGCCAGCATCCTGGATGCGGTCATCACGGCCGACGAGGTACTCCGCGAGGCGCGCGAACAGAGCCGCGCTCGGCTCAGGGACCTGACGGTCGCGGAGAAGGACCGCGACGCCCTCGCTGGTGATGAACAGTCGGCGTGGGATGCGCTGCGGCAGGCACGCGACACCGTCGTCAGCCTCGGGGTCCCCGCCGTCCGGGAGGGCGACCTGGCCCAAGCGTGGGAAGCGCTGGCCACCTGGGCCGCCTGGCAGCGGGACGACCGTGGCACGAGGCTGACCGAGCTGGACGCCTTCGCCGTCGCCCTCCAGCAGCAGGTCACCGTCGATACGGCCGCGCTGCTCGATCTGCTGTCCCAGCACGGGGTAACCGACGTGATCGAACCGGCCAAGGCCCCCGCTGCCGTAGCCCGGGACCGGAACCAGGCCGAGAACGACCTCAAGGCCATCCGCCGAGACCGCGAGAAGGCGCACAGGCTGGATGAGCAGATCGCGGCGAACCGCGAAGAGGAACAGGTCGCCACCGAGCTGGGTCGGCTGCTCCGGGCGACGTCCTTCGAACGCTGGCTGTGCAGCGAGGCGCTCGATTCGCTGGTCGCCGAGGCATCGGCCACGCTCATGGACTTGTCCGCCGGGCAGTACCAGCTGGACCGGGACGACCGAAACGACCTCGTCGTCATCGACTTCCAGGACGCCGGCGCCCGCCGCCCCGTGCACACGCTGTCCGGCGGGGAGACCTTCCAGGCCTCCCTTGCGCTGGCCCTGGCATTGTCCCGGCAGGTCGTCCAGCTGTCCGCCGGCCTGCGCGAGCTGAACTCCCTGTTCCTCGACGAGGGGTTCGGCACCCTCGACCCGGAGACCCTCGACACGGTCGCCACCACACTGGAGCGGCTCGCCGCCGACAAGGACCGCATGGTCGGCCTGATCACCCACGTGGCCGCGCTCGCCGAGCGGGTGCCGGTCCGGTTCGTGGTCAGCCGCGACGGCGCCACCTCTTCTCTTCGCAGGGAACGCGTATGACCGCGCCGACGCCGGTTTCGTACACCGTTGACCCGTGGGATCCCGGGTACGGCGTGGCGTTCAGTGAGGAACTGGACGGGGGCGCCCTGGAGGAATCCAGCGCCGAGCTCAACCTCGACCTGGAGATGCCCGCCGCGCACTGGCGGCCCGTCGACCCCGATCCCGCGCTCGCCCTGCCCGGCATGATCCTGTTCCTGGACGGCGTGCGCCGCATCGACGCCCGGGTCTGGGTGCACGGGACCAGGCCGCAGCCGTCGCCGGGGATCGCCGCATCGTTCGCCGCCGGGCTCGTCTCCTGCGACGGCGCGGCCCGCATCTCGGCGGTCACCGTCGAACGCGGCCTGTTCACCGCCGCCGCCGAAGCGGTTGGCATCACCACCGGCCGCGCGAGCTATCCGGCCCGGCTCGCTGCAGGGCCAGCCCTGGACCAGCTATCGCTCGCTCTGCAACAGAAACTCACCAGCACTGAGGTACAGCTCGCCCTGGCCTACCGGGTGGAGAACCCGGCGGCCGACGACCTGCTCGTCATCGACGGGCCGCTGCGCGGCCGCACCCACCTCGATCGCGCCGTCGGTTACATCAAGACCCACCACGCCTCCTACCTGCCTCCGGAGCAGGCGGCCGTCGTCTCCGCGCTGCGGGCGGGCCAGCGGACTCCGGCGTTCACCATGGGCACCTCGTGGCGGCGAACCTCCTGGTACCTTCAGTTGCCGCGCACCTCGGGCGTGCCCTGGTCCGGCATCGTCCGGCTCGAGTGCTCAGCAGACCTGCCCGTCCCCGAGGTGGCCCGCCTGGCCGGCCTGACCGCCCGCCTGCTGCCGCCGCTGGCCAGCGTGCCGCACAAGGATCCCCGCGCCCCGCAGAACCTGGTCCCGATCGGCGGGCTGGAACGCGAACTCCGGCACCGCCTCGGCGACCAGCAGATCCTCTACCGCGCCTTGCGCGCGGCAGCCATGGCTCCGCCGAAGGGACGAGCGTGATGCGTGAGTTCGACCTCAATATCGAGCGGGTGCTGGAGAATTGGATGGTGGCGCACGCGCTGCGCGAAGTGATCGCCAACGCCCTCGATGAGCAGGCGCTGACCGGGACCCGGGAGCCGCAGATCTTCCGGGACGCCGAGGGCGGCTGGCACGTCCGCGACTGGGGCCGCGGGCTCCGGTACGAGCACCTGACCCAGAATGAGAACAAGGAGAAGCTGGCCCACCCGGACCAGCTCGTCGGCAAGTTCGGCGTCGGGCTGAAGGATGCCCTGGCCACCTTCGACCGTCATCATGTGGCCGTCGTCATAAGAAGCCGCCACGGCGACATCACCACCGGAAAGCAGGCCAAGCACGGCTTCCTGATCTGGCAGAGGCTGGGGTGGTGATGCCGCGCCGACCGGGTGACGGCGGCGGCGGGAGCCAGCCTCAGTGGTGTTGGCTGATCCACACCGATACGTGGGCGGGTTCCAGGGCCTGGTGCACGACACCGGCCAGGTCATCTCGTACCGAGTCCAGGTCTACGGCGTCCTTCAGCCGGGCCGCGAACGCGGCAATGGTCTGGTCCGCGTCGTAGCGGGCCCGGTTGAACCGCCGGTCCACCATCTGCTGCACCCGCCGCCGCACCGGATTGAACAGTGCCGCCGCCGCCAGCGTGGACGCGGCCACCGCGACCGGCGTGTGGACCCGGAACACCTGGGTTGTCAGCAGCACCAGCCCGGCGTAGACGCCGACCAGCAGCCCGGTCACGATCGCGTAGGCCACCGTCCGGGAGATCAGCCGGTCGATCTCATACAGCCGGTACTTCAGCACCGCCACCGCACACGCCAGCGGAATGCCGATCGCCGGGCCGACAAGCAGGGATGCCCAGAATAGGGCGCCCGCCAGGGAATTGACGCGGCCGTGCGTGATCACGACGTATGAGAAAAAGGCCACGACGGAGACGACGATCAGCCAACCGACGTAACCCAGCCACGCCAGCTGCTTTCTCAGCTCGGCGCTCGCGGTACGCCTCCGGGCGAACACCGACGCGACCACCAACACCAACGTGACCAGGCCAAGAAAGAGAGTCACCAGCAGAAAGCCGCTGAACCAGCCATGCCGCGGGAACACTCCCAGCGGGTTGGGGTAGGTAGCCTTCGGCGCCACGAGGATATTGGTGAACCCGCCGACGATGGTCGTGCCGGCCTGCAGCTGCTGCGCCTCCCAGCCGGCGGCGACTGCGAACAACGCCCAGAGCACCGGCCGCCACCGCCGGGACGGCAGCCGGCCATCAGGGAACAGCAAGACCAGGAAGAACATCGGGGCAAACGTGAGTACGAACATGACCTCCGACAGCCACCCGGCCAGGCGGGCCACGGGCAGCGACCCCGGGGCCGCCACCAGCCCCCGCAGCGCGTACTGTTCCGTCATCATGGTGGCCGCCAGTGACAGCCCCACCAGGCACAGCACCCAGCCAATGGCATTGCGCGGAACGCGGCTGGCGATAACGTGGCCGGTGCCGGCGTACACGACGACCGCGACCGCACTGAAGACGTAAAGGGCGATCCGGTACCGGTCCGTCTGACTCGCGTCGAGCCCCAGCAGCACCAGTGCCGTCACCAGCGCAAGTGCCGTGAACCCAGCCAGCAACCAGGTAGCCACGCGTACCCGGCGCCGACCGCTATGGCTCACGAACGCAACGCTACGCCCGGACCGTTCCGGGAACGTTACCGCTCAGCACGGAACCCTCAGCCCAGATCCCGGTCACCCCAGGCCTGAAGCGGCCCGTCCTATGTCACGCCTCACGCCGGGCTCCCCCCAGGCTGTAGTGGTAGCGGCCTTGCGCGACGCGCCGGCGCTGGCGGGTGTTTGAGCCTTTAGTTCAGGTTGAGCAAGCTTGTGGCTTGTGGCTGAGGAGGCTGGCCTGGCTGATGTGATCGGGGAGCAGCGTGAGCTGCTGTCGCGGCTGCGGGCCGTGGTGGAGGCGAAGGATGCCGAGAACCAGGTCCTGCGGGCGGAGCTTGACGCGGCCCGGGAGCGGGAGCGGCGGCTGGGGCTGCGGCTGGCGGAGCTGGAGCGCAGGCTGCGGATGGACAGCACCGATTCGGGCACGCCGACCTCGAAGGAACCGAGGTGGCCTTACGGGAGCTCGTCAGCTGGGCAGGCCCGCCTGGTCGAACCGGTCCAGCAGGGTGGGCTTGCGTTGGTGCTGGGCGCGCAACTCCAGGAAGCGCTTCCTGAACGCAGCCGAGTCCTCCTGCCGGTCAGCGAGCGCCTGCAGGTCCCGCAGCAGCGACACGGCCAGGTCGTAGTCACGCGGCCGCTTCGTCTCGATCCACTCGGCAACCTTCTCCCAGGCCGCCTCCGTCCGGGTCGCGAGCTGGTCGAGGTGCTTGGCGTAGGCGGCTGCCTTAGCCGCCGCCTTGCGGGCCTCCTCCTCACGCTGGCGCTCTTCCAAAGCCGCCGCCCGGGCGTCTATACGGTCGGCCGCCGCCTCGAGCAGCTCAGCTGGGATCCGGGCCGGTGCCGCCGGCGGTGCACCGGCGGCCGCCCGGAAGCGGCGCAGCAGCAGCGCCTGGACCTGCGCGCCTTCCCCGGCCGCGACCCGCGCGAGCAAGGTGTCCTTCTCCTCCGAAGGCAGCGGCGCGATCCACTCCGCCAGGCCGCGAGGCTCCTCCATCGACGGGCTCGACGCCGCGGCCACGGCGATGAGGTCCTCGTCGATCTCGAAGAAATCGACGATCGCCTGAAGCGAGGCGCTCAGGTTCCCGAGGCCGGCCGGGACCGGCGGTTCGGTGTCCTCGTCGTCCATCTCACCCGACTGAAGGGCCAGCAGCCAGGCCAGGTACAGCAGCCGCAGGTCCCCGGCGGAGAGCTCCGAACGGGCCTGGACCATGGCCGCGAGCTGGCCGCCCGGCTCGTCCCAGTAGTCGTCCGGCTCCCGTTCGATATGCAGGCTGAGGATCAGGTGACTGTCTGTCTCGATGATCGACGCGGTGTCCGTGCGGCAGTACCGCTCGGCGGTCTCCGGATCCAGCACCCCGCGCGGCAGCCGGAACATCAGCCGCCGGGTGCCCCAGTTCGCCAGGTACAGGAACGCGTCGAAGTACCGTTCCACCATGTCCCGCGGGTCGCCCTTGAGGTCGCCCCACTGGTACTCGTTGACGAACCTCGTGGCCGTGATCTCCGCCCGGGTCGAAATCGACCGCAGCTCGGCGCGCTGCTTGTCGGTCAGCGGCCGGTCCAGCGCGAGGAACTCGTAGTACTGGTATTCACTCATGCCTGTCGGTTCCCATCCTCGGTCGTGCGACCCCGCGGCGGATGACGTACGGCACAGGCTAACCTGCGCGGTTCCTGGTCTTCGGCGGCGGGATCCAGACGCAACCCCAGTAGGCGGTCGGGCCGGTCCACGGCTGCCCAGCCCACAAGTACACGGTAAGGTCGGCGGGGTGACGCAGCCGTCTGACGCGGGGGCCACGCCGGTACTCGAGGGAGTCCGCGCGCTCGTCACCGGGGGGACCAGCGGGCTGGGCTTCGCCATGAGCCAGGCGCTGGCCGAAGCCGGAGCCCGGGTCGCCCTGACCGGCCGGACCGAGCAGCGCGTCCAGGATGCCGCCACCCGGATCGCCCGCGATACCCGGGTGACCGGGCTCGTGATGGACGTCCGCGATGAGCAATCCGTCGCCGCTGGCGTCGGTCGCGCGCTGGCGGTCCTCGGCGGTGTCGACGTGCTGGTCAACAACGCCGGCATCGGCATGCGCACCGTGAACCCTGACTTCATGACCGAACCGGCGGGCTTCTGGCATGTCAGCCCGGACGGCTTCCGGGACCTGTTCGCCACCAATGTCCTGGGCTATTTCCTGGTCGCGCGAGCCATCGTGCCGCAGATGCTCGAAGCCCGACGCGGCAAGATCGTCAACATCTCGGTCAACGAGACGACGATGCGGCGCCGGGGCTTCACGCCGTATGGGCCGTCACGCGCGGCGACCGACGCGCTCTCCCACATCATGGCCGCTGACCTCGCCGGAACCGGCATCGACGTGAACCTGCTGCTTCCGGGCGGCGCCACCAGAACCGGAATGACGCCGGATTCGGCGCCAGAGGACGTGCGGGCTACCTGGCTCGACCCGGCGATCATGGGCCCGCCGATCTGCTGGCTGGCCTCCCCGGCCTCTGACGGCATCACCGATCAGCGCATCGTCGCGACCGAATTCGCGGATCACCCACCTGCCTGACTGCGATCCCCTCGGGGACCACCCCACTGGGCGATGAGTTCCGCGTGCTGGCAGCGTCTACATGGCACGCCAGGGTGCCGCCCGGCACCCAGCCAACCCTCGGTGAGGAGAGACGCCGACGTGACCACCACGCCACTACCTCCGGTTGTCGACGAGCCCACCTGGCGGCGCCAGCTCGACGAACTGCGCGCCCGGGAGAAGGCCGCCACCAGGGAACTCGACGCCATCGCCGCGGAGCGACGGCGGCTGCCCATGTGGCAGGACGTCCCGGAGGGCTGGCCGCAGGCGCCGACGTACAGCCATTGGTGGAGTTCGGAGCGTTACGCCCGATACGGCGGGGAAGCGGACCGGTGAAGACGCTCCACACCGCGTGCCAGCATGCCGCAGAGCTCCGCGGCACGATCGAGCCCGCGGATTGCTGACTGCCTTAGGCGCTGGGTAAGGCCGCGGGCGGCGAAGATATGGCATTTGCCCGATGCCGCGGCAGCGGACTTAGGGCGAGTGTGGTACCTGACGGCGATCGCTTGTCCGGCTGGGCCCGGGCCGTTCGTCGTACAAGCGGGACCTCGATGGCACACGGGCCCGTCACCGCTGACCACGGTGCCGCGGCCGACGGAGAACGGGGAACGACAGGTGCTGGCACCGACGCAGTGGCGCGACACCATTGGCGGGCAAGACACCATGGGGCTGAGCCTGGATCTGCCGTGCACGGAGGATCCAGAGCTGTTCTTCGCCGAGTCTCCGCAGGACGTGGAGCAGGCGAAGGCGATGTGCCGGGGATGCCGGGCCAGGCTGGCCTGCCTG
>Ga0187814_10000324_pt1 | contig 15059 bp, 13 predicted proteins | sample NC_S_4_FD_132450 | JGI IMG/M metagenome (GOLD analysis project Ga0187814, IMG submission 132450) | Wetland sediment microbial communities from Neuse River Estuary, North Carolina, USA - ASW-S_4 | ecosystem: Environmental > Aquatic > Freshwater > Wetlands > Sediment | place: USA: North Carolina... | reverse complement strand
CGCCGGTGAACCGCGCGAAGCAGATCACCGTCCCGGTCCGGCTGTTCCACGGCGGGCAGGATGCCCGGGTGCCGGTCAGCCACGCAACGATGTTTGCCGACGCGGTGCGGTGTAACGGCGGGCGGTGCGAGCTGACCGTCTACCCGGACGAGGGACACCAGTACACGCGGCCGCAGAACATCGCGGACTTCGGAGCGAAGTACCAGGATTTCCTGCTGCGCCAACTCGGGCGCTAATAGAGGACAGGCTGGGCCAGGCCCGAGCGGATGGCCGTCGACCGGGCGCCCGCGCAATCGGCGGCATGCTGCAGCGCGGTTATGGCCTGCTCAGATCTGCCTTGCTGAAGCAAGGCCTCGGCCAGCTCACGCCAGGCCTGCGCGGCCTCGCGGCGCGAGCCCATACTGTCCATGTGGCTCGCAGCCTCCGATATGGCCGCGAACCCCGCTTCGACCTGGCCGCTCATGACCATGGCTAGCCCGCTGACCACGCGGGCGTTCTCCAGCTCGGCCGCCCCGGTATCGGTGCACCTGGCGACGGCTTGCGCTGCGATCCGCGCGGCCTCGTCGCAGCCGCCGCGCAGCAGCGCGCAGCGTGCCATTTCCGTTTCGCAGCTGGCCAGGACGAGGTTGTTCGACAGGTCGGTGAGCACCTCGTGGGCACGCGCGAGCACGGCCTCGGCCTCGTCAAGCTCTGGCTGTTCGCAGCGCAGTAGCAGCCAGGCGTAGGTTACCCGCAGCGCGGCCAGGTTGAGGCCGAGTGCGGTCTCCGACATCAGCGCCAGGGACTTGCGTGCCAGATCGAGCGCGAGCGCGAGCTCGCCGCGCGCCTCGGCGACAAGGCATGCGTTCCAGTAGGCGGAGGCCTGGGCGGCCGGCGAGCCGAGCCGCTCCGCCCGCTCTATCACCTGGCTGGCCAGATGCTGGGCGGAGAACAGGTCGCCGCGGGCCCAGTAGCCGGACACCAGCGTGGAGGCGAGCTTGATCTCGTCCTCTGATCCTTCCAGGCCGAGCGCACGAACCTCGGCCAGTGCGGCCTCGCCGACCTCGATGCTGCGGGAGAAATCGCCGGCCTTCCGGTAGATCCGGCAGCGGGCAAGGAGCAGGGAAAGCAGTCCAGGTGCGCCCGGCTCGCCTGCACGGGATGCGGCAAGCAGCGCATCAAATCCCGCCAGCGCGGCGTGCAGGTTCCCGAGCGCTTCCTCGGTGCGGGCCAGCCCCCAGCTCGCGCCGTACCTGATTTCGCTGCCTGACAGCTGCGAAAGTTCGGTGAACCGCTCGCGTGCTTCTCCCAGTGCGCCATTGGCCAGCGCGATCTCACCGAACTGGAGTTGCAGCCGCTGTTCGTTGATCTCCTCCGGCATGATGCCTGACTCGAGGTAGAACGCGGAGCACCCAAGCTTCCTGGCTAGGCCGTCGAGCACCTCGCGCTCTGGCGACCGCCGGTCAGATTCAATCAGCGACACATAGCTGGGCGATACCAGGTCACCCGCGAGGTCCGCCTGGCTAAGCCCGCGCTCGATCCGAAGAGCGCGCAGACGTCGCCCGAGCGTTGCCCCCATCTGCTACCTCCCGACCCAACAGGGATATACGTTCGTTCACTCTAGGCCGTCACGGAGCGGAGTCAACACCGCAGAGAACTCCAGCTGACTTGCCGGAAGCGCAGCTGGTCAGTTCGCGTGCACGATTGTCATCCGCCATTGTTGTAAGTGCGGCTATTGCTGCGGCAATGGCGTGCCATCCGCGAGCCGACAGCGTGCTTGCGGGCGACGGTACGATGCGGGAAGCCAGGTGAACCTGGTCGTGCCAGCTCGCGGAGCGGAGCGCCGATGCATGAGCCAGCTGTGACGCTGAAGGACGTGGCGCTCAGGGCTGGCGTGCATCCGGCAACCGCGTCCCGTGCGCTCAACCCGGAAACCAGGCTACTGGTCAGCGAGGACACCGCGAATCGAGTCCTGGCCGCGGCCGCCGACCTCGGCTACCGGCCGAACGCGGTAGCCCGGAGCCTGCGCACCCGGCGGTCGCACACCGTGGGCGTCTTGATCCCCGACCTGAACAACCCGCTGTTCCCGCCGATCATCCGCGGCCTAGAGGACCGGCTTGGCGCCGACGGCTACGTTCCGTTAATAGGCAATACCGATGGCGATGACGCCCGCGAACGCACGGTGTTCGAGCAGATGCGGGCGCGCCACGTCGATGGGTACGTGCTGGCCACCGCGCACCTGCGCAGCCCGCTGCTGGACGAGGCCGCGCGGGCCGGCTTGCCAGTGGTGCTGATGAACCGGATAGCCGAGGACTACAGCTTCCCGTCGGTCACGGTCGACAACGAGCGCGGGGTCCGGATGGCAATCAGCCATCTGACCTCGCTCGGGCACAAGCGCATCGCCTGCATTGCCGGCCCGCAGGATGTCTCTACCGGGCTCGCCAGGTACCGGGGCTTCCGGTCGGCAATGGCTGCGGCGGACCTGGAAGTGCCGGCCGACCAGGTCGCGTTCGCGCGCTCGTTCTCGATCGAGGAGGGTCACCGCTGCGCCAAGGAGATCCTGGCCGCAGGCGAGCGCTGTACCGCGGTGGCGGCGGGCAACGACATGCTGGCAGTCGGCTGTTACCTGGCGCTTGACGAAGCCGGCCTGAGCTGTCCCGGCCAGATCTCGGTAGTCGGATTCAATGACATGCCCTTCATCGACATGCTCAGGCCTCCGCTCACGACAGTTGCGTTCCCGCATTATCAGGTCGGCACCGAGGCCGCCAAGCTGCTTATCGAGCGGCTCAACGGCGACTCCGGCCTGGTGAAGGTGCTCTACCTCGCGCCCGAGCTGATCGTCAGGGGCTCAACTGCGCCCCCGGCGTGATCGCACCATTTCTGTCATTGACAACCACATTGGTTGTGCGTCAGTCTCTCATGGAGCAAAGTCGGTGCAAACGATTGTAGCCGCCATCCGTCGAGTGCCTGGAAGGGCAGGAATGAGCGATCACCGTGAGGGCCAGATTGGCTGGCTTGGGACGGGGCGGATGGGCTCGGTGCTTATCCGCAGGCTCTTGGCGGCGGGACTGGATGTCTCCGTTTACAACCGCACCAAGGCCAGGGCTGAGCCGCTGGCAGCCGACGGCGCCAAGGTTGTAGATAACGCGGCCGACCTGGCAATGGCGCGGGTGGTTTTCGTCATGGTCGGCACATCGCAGGATCTGATCGATGCCCTCATCGGGCCCGCCGGGCTGATGGCGGGCGAGCACGCGCCGCAGATCGTGATCGACCTGTCGACCGTCTCGGTCGAGGCCTCCCGGCAGGTCAGGCAGGAGCTGGCGGCTCGCGGCAGCGCTTTCCTCGCGGCCCCAGTGATGGGGAACCCGCGGGTGGCTGAGGCCGGGCTGCTGACCTTCGCGGTATCGGGTGCCCCGGAAGCGGCCGCCGAGGCGCGCCCGTACCTGGACCTGCTCGGGGCCGGCGCGAGCTATGTGGGCGCTGACGAGATTGCCCGCACCGTCAAGCTCTGCCACAACCTGTTCCTGGGCGTGGTGATCCAGTCGCTTGCCGAGGTGACGATCTTGGCAGAGAAGGCCGGGGTGAGCAGACAGGCGTTCCTCGCCTGCATCAATGACAGCGTGATGGGCTCCACCTTCACCAGGTACAAGTCCCCGGCGCTGGTGAACCTGGACTATCACGCCACGTTCACCTCCGTTTTGCTGCGCAAGGACTTCGATCTCGGGCTTGCGGCGGCGCGTGAGCACGAGGTGCCGATGCCCGTGGCGGCGCTGGTGCATCAGATCGTGCAAAGCCTTGTCGGGCGCGGCTACGGTGAGCAGGACTTTGCCGCACTGATCGAATTGCAGGCCCAGGCATCCGGCCTGGACCTGGTTAGCGAGAACGCAGAAGTTGCCGACGGGCTCGAGCCCGCCGGCGCAGCAAGCGAAGCGCACGCAGACAGAACAGACAGCACACGGTGAGCCTTCGGCCTCACTACCCGGCCCGCCGGGCCACGCTCGGCAGGCAGTCCCGATCGATCGGGCCTTTCCCCCACTGGAAGGAGTACCGGGGATGAGATCGCTTTCGCATCGCGCCCGGTTTCTAGCTCTCGGCACGGCCGCAGTCCTGGCTTCCGCTCTTGTCGCAGCCTGCGGCAGCTCGTCATCCGGCTCGTCTTCGTCATCATCCAAACCGATCCTGATCGGTGCCTCGCTCTCGCTGACCGGCGACTTCTCCGCCGACGGTCAGGCCTTCAAACGCGGCTACGAGCTGTGGGCGAGTGATGTGAACGCCCATGGCGGGCTACTAGGGCGCAAGGTTCAGCTGGACATACTCAACGACAACAGCAGCCCGACGCAGGTAGACACGAACTACACCGACCTGATCACGGTGAAGCATGTGGACCTGACGTTCGGGCCGTTCTCGTCGCTGCTGACCGCGCCATCGGCCGAGGTCGCGCATCGTTACGGCTACGCGTTCATTGAGGGCGCGGGTGGCTCGCCGCTGGTCTTCAGCGAAAAGCTGCCGAACGTCTTCGACGTTGCCCTGCCGGTGGCCAACGAACTTGATCCGTTCGTCAATTGGATCAAGTCGCTGCCTGCCGGCCAGCGGCCGGCCACGGCGGCATACCCGATGGCCAACGACCCGTTCGCCACGCCGCAGGTGCAGCGGGTGCAGAGCTTCCTGCAGCCGCTCGGCATCAGCACGGTCTACTCCAAGATCTTCCCCGAGGAGGTGCCCGACTACCTGCCCAACGCCGACCTGGTTGCCGCCAAGAAGCCGCAGGCGGTGATACTCGGCTCCACTGACGTGCCGACCGTGGCCTCGTTCATGCACGGATTCGAGCAGCAGCACTTCAACCCGAAGGTGTTCATCGCCGCGGCCGGACCGGACCAGGGCCAATCGTTCCTGTCTGCGGTCGGCACGGCGAACGCCAGCGGAATGATGGTGCCGAACGCCTGGTATCCGGGCTACGCCAACCCGACGAGCCAGGCGATGGTGGCTGAATACGTCGCCAAGTACGGCGGCACCGCGTCTGGAGTGAACGCCGACGTGGCCGAGGCATACTCGGTCGGCGAGGTGACCGCCCAGGCGGTCAAGGCGACCGGCGGCACTGTCGGCTCGAAGATCATCGCCTACCTGCACAGCGGCGTCCCGCTCTCCAGCGTGGAGGGCCCAGTCCAGTTCAACAGCCTGGGCGAGAACATCAAGGCGATTGCGTTCATATTCCAGTGGCAGAACGGAAAGTTCGTTCAGGTGCTGCCGGTCGGCGCGCCGGGCTCGGTCAAGATCCTCTACCCGAAGCCCAACTGGGCGAGCTGACAGGTAAGGCAGTCAAGCGGACGGCACGGAGCTGAGATGGCGAACGAGATCGCCCAGGCGATAGCCGCCGGGATACTCGGCGGTGGTATCTATGCGCTGATGGCGGCCGGGCTCACGCTGATCTTCGGCGTGCTCGACATCATCAACGTGGCCCAGGGAATCTTGGTGGTCCTCGGCGCCTATCTCAGCTACGTGCTGTCTGTGCACCTGCACATTGATCTGCTCGTCGGACTGCTTATCACTGTCCCGGCGATGTTCGTGATCGGGGTGGCGATCTACTGGCTGTTCATCAGGCCGCTGCGCGGTGCGGAGCGGACCTCGATGACGCTGCTTGCCTGCTTCGCCGTTGCCTTGATCATCGAGGGAGTGCTGTACCGCGAGTTCGGCTCCAACTACGTCTCGCTGACCGCCTGGTACACCACATCGAGCGTGCACATATTCGGCTTCTACCTGCCAGACATCTACCTGATCGGGTTCGGCCTGGCCGTGCTGGCGATCACGGCGCTGTACCTGATCCTCTACCGGACCACGTTCGGCCGGGCGGTCCGGGCGACCATGCAGAATCAGACTGCAGCGCGGCTGATCGGCATCGACGTGAACCGGGTATCGGCGGTGACCTTCGGCATCGGGACCGCGGTGACCGCGATCGGCGGCATGGTCTACGGCGCCATCAGCGGCGGCTTCACGCCAAACAGCGGGTACGACCTGATCTCGCGCCTGCTGGCGATCGTCATCCTGGCCGGCATGGGCAGCATCGGCGGGGCGTTGGTTGCCGCGGTCTTCATGACTACCGCCGAGGCGCTTGTCGATATCTGGCAGCCGGAGTGGTCGGTCGCGGTCTTCTACCTGGCGATGGTGATCATCCTGACCGTGCGCCCGGCGGGCCTGTTCGGCCGCCGCGCCGCGAGGGCTCAGTGACACGGCCCACTGTCATCCGGGCGGCCGGGGCGGGCGTCCTGGTCCTCGCGGCCGCGCTGTTCCCGCTGGTGTTCACCAACCCGACGGTTACGAACTTCGGCGTCGTCACGCTGATCTTCGTCGTGGTCACCTCGGCCTGGAACATCTTCTCCGGCTACTCGGGCTACTTGTCACTCGGGCATGCGGTGTTCTACGGAACCGGGGCTTACTTCCTTGTGGTCGCCGCCAAGGACTGGAATCTCAGCGGAGCGACGATCTTCTGGCTCGTGCCGCTGGCCGGCCTGGCCGCGGCGGTGATTGCCGTGCCAGTCGGCCTGGTCGCGCTGCGGGTCAGGCGGCACACGTTCGTCGTGATCACGATCGCGTTCTTCTTCATCGCCCAGCTATCTGCCTCCAACCTCAGCGTGACCGGCGGCTCAAGCGGCCTGCTCGTGCCGGTGCCGAACTGGGCTCCGGCCACCTACAACAACCCCTTCTACTACCTGGCCCTGATCATCGCGGTCGCGACGGTGGCGTTGTCCTGGCAGGTGCGGCGATCCCGGTTCGGGCTCCAGCTCCGGGCGATCCGCGATGATGAGGACCGCGCGGCAGGCCTCGGCGTGCGGGCCATGCCGGTCAAGCTCACCGCCCTGGTGCTGTCCGCCTTTATCACCGGCATGGCGGGCGCGCTCTGGGTCTACTTCATCGGCGAAGCGTTCCCCCAGTTCGTCTTCGATCCGTTGTTTGACCTGGCCGTCGTGCTGATGGCGTTCTTCGGCGGTCTCGGCACGCTGGCCGGTCCGGTGCTCGGCGCCCTGATACTGGAGCCTGCTCAGCTTTGGCTCAACCTGCAGCAGAGCAACGGGTATGAGTCGGAGATCCTGTTCGGCGCGCTGTTCCTGGTGGTGATCTTGTTCCTGCCGCGAGGTGTGCTGCCTACAGCCGCCGAGTACGCCAGGGCGTGGAACGCGTGGTGGCTGCGGCGTAAGTCTGGCTCGCCGCGCGTGGTGGCCGAGGCGGACAGCGCGGGAACCTCGGTCCGCGGCAGTGTGTCATGACCGCGACATTGCGAGCCGAGGGCGTGACCAAATCGTTCGGCGGAGTGCAGGCACTGGCGGGCTGTTCGCTGACCGTGCCGGCCGGCAGCATCAGCGGCCTGATCGGGCCCAACGGGTCAGGCAAGACAACGCTGTTCAACGTGATGACCGGCTACGAGCGGATCGACTCCGGTCAGGTCTATCTCGGCGACCGGCAGATCACCGGCGCTCCGCCGCACCGCGTGTTCGCGCTCGGGGTGGGCCGGACGTTCCAGCTGACCCGGATCTTTCCGCGGTTGACGGTGCTGGAGAACATGCTGGTGCCGGCGCAGCACGGCAGGTCGGCGCGGCAGCACCGCGAGCACGCGATGGAGCTGCTGGCTTTCACCGGAATCGCCGGGCACGCCGGCGCGCTGGCAGGCACCTTGTCCTACGGCCAGCGCAAGCTGCTTGAGCTTGCGTACGTGCTGGTCGCCGATCCAGCCGTGGTGCTGCTTGACGAGCCGGCCGGAGGCGTCAACCCCTCCCTCATCCATCACATTGCCGACCGGATCCGCGAGCTGAACAAGGCGGGGCGGACGTTCCTGATCGTCGAGCACAACATGGAATTCGTGATGGGCCTGTGTCATCAGCTTACGGTGCTGGACTCCGGTGCCGTGGTCGCGTCCGGGCCGCCGGAGACGGTCCGCAGTGACCCGCGGGTGCTCGACGCCTATCTCGGCACCGGGACCGACGGCGATGACTGACAGCGCGCTCGAGGTCGAAGGCATCACTGCCGGGTACGGCGGTGGTGACGTGCTGCACGAGGTGTCCTTCAGCGTGCCCGAGGGCGGCATCACCTGCATAGTGGGTCCCAACGGCGCGGGCAAGTCCACGTTGCTAGCGGTGATCAGCGGACTGCTCAAGCCGCGGTCCGGGCAGGTGATGCACCGCGGCGCGCGCCTGTCCGGCAAGAGCCCGCGGGAGATCCTGCAGGCTGGCGTGGTGCAGGTGCCGCAGAATCACAGCCTGTTCCCGGAGATGACCGTCACCGAGAACATCGAGCTCGGCGGGTACATGCTCGGCAGCCGGACGCTGGTCGCCCGCCGCCGGACCGAGGTAGAGGCGCTGTTTCCCGACGTGGCCGCCTGGGGGCCCAAGAAGGCGGGCAGCCTGTCCGGCGGCCAGCAGCGGCTGGTCGAGTTCGCGCGCTGCCTGATGCTTGATCCTGCGCTGATCATCCTTGACGAGCCGTCCATGGGCCTGGCACCGAAGATCCTGCGCACGGTGTTCCGCGCCGTGCAGGACATGAACGCCAGCGGCAAGACCGTGCTGCTCGTCGAGCAGAACGCGCGAGCGGGCCTGAGCATGGCCGGGTACGGCGTCGTGCTGGAGACCGGCCGGGTGCGACTGACCGGGACCGGCGCGGAGGTGCTCGAGCATCCCGAGATCGGCTCGCTGTATCTCGGCGGCCGTCCAGGGCCGACGGCGTGATCGTCGACGGCTTGTGATCGTAGACGGCCCATGATCCTCGACAGCCACTGTCACGTGATCCCGCCCGGGATGCTGACCCAGGCCGTGCCAGCTGACTGGCGGCCCGTTCTTGAACTCCAGGACGGCCGCCAGGTCGTCTCGTTCCAAGGCAGGCGGCTGACCTCGATCACCGGCGAGTTCGCCGATGTCGCCACAATGCTGGCGCAGGCCGAGTCGGCCGGCGTCACGCATTTGCTGCTGTCACCGTGGATCCTGCTAATACCGACCGCGGCGGAGCTGGCGGAGGCTACCGCGATCTGCAGAGTGATCAACGAGAGCCTGGCCGATGCGGCGGCGGCGAGCCCCGGCGGGCGGATCCTGGGTCTTGGTGCCGTGCCGCTGCAAGACCCGGTTGCGGCGGCCGCCGAGCTTGAGCGCCTGATGACACTGCCGCAAATGTGCGGTGTCGAGGTGCCTGCCAGCGTTGCCGGAAGTTACCTGGGCGAGGACAAGTTCTTGCCGTTCTGGGAAGCCGCGGCTGGTAGCGGCGCCGTCGTCTTCCTGCATCCGACCACCACCGGTCTCGGCCTGGACGCGCTCGACCGGAACTACCTGTGGAACTCGGTCGGCAACCCAGTCGAGACTGCCATCGCCGCTGCCCAGCTTGTCGCAGGCGGCGTGCTGGACCGGTTTGGCCAGCTGATCGTGCTGCTCGCACACGGCGGGGGCGCACTGCTTGGCCTGCGCGGCCGCCTGCGCCGGGCCTTCGAGGTCCGGCCTGAGGCGCGATCGGACTGCGCGGCCAGCCCGGAGCTGATGCTTCGCCGCCTGTACTTCGACAGCCTGACTCACGACCAGGCATTGCTGCGTGATCTTGTGGCGTTTGCGGGCCCGGAGCACGTCCTGCTCGGCTCGGACCGGCCGTTCGACATGGGCACCGACAGACCTGTTCAGGAAATCAGGTCGATTGGCCTCGGCCCCGCAGACGAGCAACTGCTGCTGGCCGGGAACGCCAGGCGGCTGCTGCGGATTCCTTGAAGTTGAGTGAGGTGAGCTAGGTTGGCGATTCATACCTATGGTCAGAACGCGGTGGACTGGGAGCAGCGGGTTGATCTTGCCAGGCTGCGGGCTGAGCGGCTGGCGCGGCTGAGGGCGCGGCTGGAGGCGTCGTCGCTGGGGGCGTTGCTGAGTTTCGATTTCGGCAACATCCGGTACATGACCGCGACCCATATCGGGACGTGGGCGATGGACAAGCTGATCCGGTTCGCGGTGCTGCCGCGTGGCGGCGAGCCGGTGGTGTGGGATTTCGGCTCGGCGGCCCGTCATCACCAGTTGTACAACCCGTGGCTGGATCATACCGGCGGGCCGGCGACGCCGCAGGGCGCGGCGCGGACGGGGGCGCGGGCGGGCATCTCCACGCTGCGGGGGGCGTTTCATCCCGGCGCGGGGATCGCGCAGGAGGTGGCGGCGCAGGTGGCGGGGGTGCTGGCCGAGCACGGGCTGGCCGGGGAGCCGGTCGGGGTGGATGTGGCGGAGATGCCGGTGCTGGCCGCGCTGGCCGCGGCCGGGATCGAGACGACAGACGGGCAGCAGGTGTTCCTGGAGGCCCGGCGGACCAAGACAGCCGATGAGATCTGCCTGCTGGCGCAGGCCTGCTCGATGGTGGACGCGGCGTATGAGCGGCTGTATGAGTTCCTGCGGCCGGGGGTGCGGGAGAACGAGTGCGTGGGGCTGGTCGCCAAGGTGCTGTATGAGCTGGGCAGCGAGTACGTGGAGGGGGTGAACGCGATCTCCGGTGAGCGCTGCTCACCGCACCCGCACGTGTACTCTGACCGGCTGATCCGGCCGGGCGACCCGGCGTTCTTCGACATCCTGCACAGCCACCTGGGGTACCGGACCTGCTACTACCGCACGTTCGCGGTCGGCAGCGCGTCGGTCGCGCAGCGGGATGCCTACACCCGGTGCCGGGAGTACATGGACGCCGCGATCGCGATGGTCGCGCCGGGGGTCACCACCGGCGACATCGTGTCGCTGTGGCCGGCCGCGACCGAGTTCGGCTTCCCCGACGAGACCGCGGCGTTCGCCTTGCAGTACGGGCACGGGGTCGGGCTGTCGATCTGGGAGAAGCCGATCTTCAGCCGGCTAGTCTCCCTCGAGCACCCCGAGCCGCTGGAAGAAGGCATGGTGTTCGCCCTGGAAACCTACTGGCCGGCCGCCGACGGCTGGTCGGCCGCGCGGATCGAGGAGGAAGTCGTGGTCACCGCCGACGGCTGCGAGGTGATCACCAAGTTCCCGGCCGAAGACCTGCTGGTAGCCGGCCGCAAATACTGGACCGCCGGCGGCGAGCTCAACACGCTGCGGGAAAGCCAATCCCAGCTCAACACCCCCGCCGGACGCGGCGAGACCGGGGGTGCCAGATGACCCCCGACATCGGCCCCGGCCTCCTGCTCAGCTTGTACGAGCAGATGGCGGTCATCCGTGGTACCGAGCAGGCGGCGCATGACCTGTTCCTCGCCGGGCTGGTCAAGGGCACCACTCACCTGGCCGCCGGGCACGAGGCCGTCGCGGTCGGCAGCAGCGCGGCACTTGAGCCCGACGACTATGTCTTTGCCACCTACCGCGGTCATCACCACGCGATGGCGCGCGGCGCGTCACCGGCCGAGTGCCTGGCCGAGCTGATGAGCAAGGCGACCGGGGTCTGCAAGGCCAAGGGCGGCTCGATGCACCTGACCAAGGCCGCGGTCGGCATGCTCGGCTCCTATGCCATCGTCGGCGCGCACCTTCCGCTGGCGGCAGGCGCGGCTTGGTCGGCCCGGCTGCGCGGGACCAGCCAGGTTGCGGTGGCGTTCTTCGGTGACGGCGCCACCAACATCGGCGCCTTTCATGAGGCGCTGAACCTGGCCTCGGTCTGGGCGCTACCCGTCCTGTTCATCTGCGAGAACAACCAGTACATGGAGTACACCCCGATCGGTTCGGTTACCGCGGCCGACCATCCGGCGGCCGACCGGGCAGCCAGCTACCGGCTGCCCGCCGAGGTGATCGACGGGAACGACGTGGTCGCGGTCGCGGACGCCGTCGGCCGGGCGGCGACGCGGGCGAGGTCGGGCGGTGGTCCGACCGTGCTTGAGGCCCAGACGTACCGGCATTTCGGGCACAGCCGCACCGACCCAGCGACCTACCGGCCGCAGGGAGAACTCGAGCGGTGGCTGGAATACGACCCGCTTGTCGTGGCCAGGCGCAGGCTCACCGACCTCGGCGTGGCCGAGGGCGACATCACCGCCGTGACCGCGCGAGCGGCGCAGACAGTGGCTGACGCGGTAGCCGAGGCCAAGGCCGCGCCGGACGCGGACCCGGCCGAGGCATTCACCGACGTGTGGGCGGACGGAGGTTGTCAGTGGCGGACATGATCACCTATCGCGAGGCCGTGGCCGAGGGCCTGGCGCGCGAGATGCGACGCGACCCGTCCGTGGTCTGCCTTGGCGAGGACATCGGGGCAGCGGGCGGAGTGTTCAAGACGACGGCCGGACTATTCGCGGAGTTCGGCCCGGAGCGGGTGCGGGACACGCCGATCTCCGAGCTGGCCATCGTTGGCATGGCCATGGGCGCCGCGATGACCGGGATCCGTCCGGTAGCGGAGATCATGTTCTCGGACTTCCTTGCCTGCTGCTGGGACTACCTGGCGAACGAGATACCTAAAATGCGGTACATGACCGGCGGCCAGGTCAGCGTGCCGCTAGTGGTGCGGACGGCCAACGGCGGCGGCCTGGGCTTCGGCGCGCAGCACTCGCAGGCAGTGGAAAACTGGGCGCTGGCCATTCCCGGACTGAAGATCGCTGCACCGTCCACTCCGGCCGATGTGATCGGGCTGCTCGCCGCCGCAATCCGGACGGACGATCCGGTCGTGTTCTTCGAGCACAAGGGCCTGTTCGCCAGCCGGGGCGAGGCGCCGCCTGACGGCCACGTCGTGCCGCTTGGGCAGGCTGCGATCGCCAGGCCAGGCTCGGACATCACCGTGGTGGCGCTCGCCGCGACCGTGCCGATCGCCTTGGCCGCGGCGGAAGAGCTGGCTACCTCGGGCATCCAGGCGGAGGTTATCGATCTTCGTTGTCTGGTGCCGCTGGACATGGCAACCGTGCTCGCCTCGGTTGGCCGAACCTCGCGGCTGCTGATCGTAGAAGAGAACCCCTACCAAGGCGGGTGGGGTGGCACCGTCGCATCGATCGTGGCCGACGAGGGATTCGAACTGCTGGACGCGCCGATCCGCCGGGTGGCCGCCGCTTGTGTCCCGCTGCCGTTCGCCGACGCGCTTGAGGACGAGGTCATTCCGACGACCACCAAGGTAATCGGCGCGCTGCGGGCGCTGCTCGCGTACTGACAACGCGACGGCGTGTGCGCGCCAGCGTTATGGGTAGGCGGCTGATATGGCGGTCCGTGTGCAGGAGACTGAGACCAAGTACGACGCTGCCGAAGACGTCGGGCTGCCAGCCCTTGATGACCTGCCGCGAGTAGCCAGGGCATCAGCGCCATCCGATCAGGAGCTCAAGGCCGAGTACTTCGACACCGAGGACCTTCGGCTGATCCGGGCGGGTATCACGTTGCGTCGGCGCACTGGCGGCAGCGACGCCGGATGGCACCTGAAGCTTCCTGCCGGCCTGCACACTCGCGAGGAGATCCGGCTGCCGCTTGGCCGAGCAGCCCGTCAGGTGCCGCGGCAGCTGGCCGAGCTGGTCAGCGCGCGTACCCGCGCCATGCCGCTGCAGCCAGTTGCCACAATCACGACCCGGCGCCGGACCATCACACTGCTCGATCAGGCCGGGGAGTCGCTGGCCGAGGTCGCTGACGACAACGTCGTGGCGCATCGTCAAGGGCATCCCGGATCTGACTCGCGCTGGCGTGAGGTAGAGGTCGAACTGACCGGTGGCGACCCGGACCTGCTCGACGCTGCGGACGAGCTGCTCCGCGGTGCCGGGCTGCGTCCGGCGGGCCGGTCGGCGAAGCTGGAGCGGGTGCTTGGCAGCGCGCTGCCAGAGCCGGCCGGCGACCCGTCGCTGACCCCGCAGACACCCGCATACCAGGTGATCACCGCCTACCTGAAGACGCAGGCCGAGGTACTGAAGTCGCTTGACCCGATGGTGCGCAGGCGTGAGCCGGACTCCGTGCATCAGATGCGAGTGGCGACCCGCCGCCTGCGCAGCGCACTGAGGTCCTTCGCGAATGCGGTCAGCGGCAGCCAGACCCAGCATCTGGCCGATGAGCTGCAGTGGCTCGGCGGCGTGCTGGGCGCGGCTCGAGACGCCGAGGTGCAAGCCGCGCGGCTGCAGCAGCACGTTGACCGCACCGACCCTGCCGACCTGCTCGGCCCGGTGCAAGAGCGGATCGCAGCTCATTTCGGCAAGGCAGGAACTGCCGCGGTTGCCGGAGTTGCGGCCGCACTCAGCTCCGACCGGTATTACGCCTTGCTCGACGACCTCGACGCGACCATCGCCAACCCGCCGCGCGGTCCCGACGCTGACGCGCCAGCAGGCCACGTCCTTGCCGCAGCGGTGCGCCGCAGCTACCGCAAGACCGGGCGCCGGATGCGCGCCGCGCGGCAAGCGCAGGCCGGCCAGCACGAGGACGCTGCCTTGCACCAGGCGAGGAAGGCGGCCAAGCAGGCACGGTATGCCGCCGAGGCGGTGGCTCCGGCCATCGGGAGCGACGCCATCCGGTTTGCTGACCGGATGAAGAATGTTCAGACCGCGCTCGGCGAGCATCAAGACACGGTGGTCGGCCGGCAGCTGGAGCGTGAGATTGCCATTGCCGCGCACCAGGCGGGTGAAAGCGCGTTCAGCTATGGCCTGTTCTACGCCCGCGACGCTGCCGACGGCCGTCAGCTCCGGGCACGCGCCAGGAAGGCATGGAAGAAGGCAGCCCGCCGCCGCGATCGCAGGTGGCTGAACGCCGGCTGACCGCCCGGGTCACGCACCTGAATTACTGCGCCCACAAGCCCGGTCGAAACTAAGACCCGCTTCGCCGCCAATGCATAAGATCTGACCGGAACAGGGCGATCGAGGACCGGACACGCCGTGTCGCTGCGTCTGCTCGGCCCGGAGGGAAACGGTTCGTATGCCAGTCACGATGCTCGCCAGAAGACGCCTAGCCTCGGCCGTGCTGCCGGCAGTTGCCGGCCTTGTCATGGCAGGCCTGGGAGCGCTGCCCTCGGCGCAAGCCGCGGCGGCAGGACCTGCTCGCGTCGCCGCGCATCTGCACAGCACCGGGACCGTATCCCTCGGCAAACCTGGCAAGTTGTTCAACTTTGAGTTCAGCGAGGGGCCGAACGGGGCGGTCTACTACTCACAAGGCTCAGCCGTGTACGTCGTCAAGGGCACCTCGTCGCCGGCGCTGTTTGTG
>Ga0187814_10000323_pt1 | contig 15061 bp, 15 predicted proteins | sample NC_S_4_FD_132450 | JGI IMG/M metagenome (GOLD analysis project Ga0187814, IMG submission 132450) | Wetland sediment microbial communities from Neuse River Estuary, North Carolina, USA - ASW-S_4 | ecosystem: Environmental > Aquatic > Freshwater > Wetlands > Sediment | place: USA: North Carolina... | reverse complement strand
TCGATGAACTCGAGGGCATCGGGCCGGCCTGACGGGTAGACACGGTAGGTGTGGAACTTGTATTCGTCCTCGGAGGCACCCGGCGGCGGGGCCGGCCGGGGAGGCTGCTCGTCCACGACCGACGCTCGGAAAGATGAGTCCGACCCCTGCTCCCGGTTGGGGCCCGACTCCCACGGCATCCGCCCGCCGTGCTCGCTCCTTCCGCGCTGCTCTCCGTCCTGCCCGGACGCACGATCCTCGATCGGGGTCGGGATCGTCTCCTGCTCGGTCGATTCGCTGGTCTCGTGGGGTCTGGTCGGCTGGTCTTCCTCGGTCATCTCATCCTCCGATTGGTGCCCTCGGGTTGGCACCCCAGAACAGCTGAGTTCCGAGCATGCCGATGAGGTGCACTCCAACGATATTAAGCACCATGGATTTCGCCGTTGCCGTACCCACGCCGACCGGGCCGCCGCTTGCGTTGTATCCGTAGTAGCAACCGACGAGCACGATCAGCGTTGCCTCGGCCATCGCCTTGATCACGCTGTATAAGAGGTCGGGCGGGTTCTGGAATTGCCAGAAGATCAGGAAGAACCCTCCAGAGGAAACGTCTCCGATCTGCTGCACCACCGCCAGCCAGCTGGCGAAGAAGCCCGCGCCGATCGCACACAGGTAGACGAACGGAAGGACCATCCAGGCTGCGAGCAGGCGGGTGGCGCACAGGAACGTCATCCCGCTGATGCCCATCACCTCGAGTGCGTCGATCTCGTCGGAGATCCGCATCGAGCCGAGCTCGGCGACGATTCCGGTGCCGACCTTCGCGGCCATCATGTACCCGAACGCCAGCGGAACGATCTCCCTCAGGTCGCACCAGGCGGCGAACACGCCTGAATATGCGGGCGCCCCAATCGAGCGGTTGAAGTAGGCCCCCTCGATCCCGCACTCCAGGCCGCTGATGAACACCAGCCCCCAGATCACGAGCGTCGAGCCCACGATCAGGATGCCCGCTTGGCGCAGCGCCTCGCCGAAGAACTTGAACACGCGCAGGCGGAACACCTCTCCGAGGATCTGAGAGGTGAACTTGACGATCTCGCCGAAGCTCTCGATCCAACCCTTCGGAGCTGCTGCGATTCCGTTCATAACGCGACCACTACTTCGGGATCGTGGTGATCTCGGGGTGGGTCGCCAACAGCGTCTGCGTGAAGGCGTAGTTGAACGCGAAGATCCCGTTAAAGGCGATCACCACGGCCTCGTTCACCGCGCGCCCAACGCCCTCCGCACCGCCGGAGGCGGTCATCCCCTTGTAGCAGCAGACGATCGCGATGATGGCGCCGAACATCGTCGTCTTCAGCACCGAGCCCCACAGGTCCGTGGTCGAGGTGTTGTTGAAGAAGGTCGCCCAGAACGGACCCAGCGGCGCATGGTTGACGATCGTCGCCAGCACCCCTCCGAAGATTCCGAACAGGAGGGCGTAGATGTCGAACAGGCCGGTCACGAGCATCAGCGCGAGGAACCGCGGCACCACGAGGTTCTTGATCGGGTCGACGCCGAGCACTTGGAGGGCGTCTAGTTCCTCGCGGATCTTGCGTGCTCCCAGATCCGCCGTGATTGCGGTCCCGGCCACGCCCGCGAGCACGACCGCGGTCACGAATGGCGCGAACTCCCGAATCGAGGCGAGCACGAAGAAGCCGCCGAGCCGATCCAGCGCCCCGAACAGCACGAGGAAGTCCGCTGCCTGAAGGCCCGGCGCCTCGTAGCCGAACGCGACCGTGGAGATCAGAAGCGGGAACCAGCACAGCTTCAGGGCGAACATGAACTGGCCCACGAACTCCGCGCCGTAGGGATACGGCGGGCGGATCGCCGCGACGATCGTCTTGCCGGTCAGGATGACCATGTTCCCGACCTCCTCCAACAGGGACTTGGTCGGCAAGAAGGTTCGCTCGGCGACTGCGCGGACCATGATCTCCTAATCCTCCCGTAGAGCTGCAGCGCCACCCACGCGGCTTGGGCGTAAGCGTATTGGACGGGATCGAAAAAACACAACTCTGAACCTGCGCGTAACACCCGCTCAACCGGCGTCCCGCACGGAACACAGGTGGTATGTTCGTCGCGCGTCGCAGCGGACCGAGTGAGATCGATCAAGCCAGGACCGTGCGGCGCGCTCATTGATGAGGAGAGTCGCCGGCACGAGCTTCATGATCGGGGCCGCTTCCGCGGCGACCCTGGCGATCGCGGCGTGCGGAAGCGGCGGCCCCCAGGACGCGAAGGAGCCGACGGGCAACTATCCCGTACAGGTCACGTCGGCCTCGTTCCCGGCGACGCAGCACCTGGCCGAGCACAGCAGGCTGACCCTTTCGATTCGTAACACGGGATCCAAGACGATCCCGAACCTCGTCGTCACGATCTGCAACGTCACCTGCACGTATCCGGCGCCCGTCGGTGAGGGGACCAGCGTGGCAGCATTCGCCCAGTACCTGAACCAGCCCGGCCTGGCCAGCCATTCGCGCCCCGTCTGGATCATCGACAAGCCGCCGGGCCCCTGTCAGGGCGTCTCCGGCTATAGCTGCTCCAACGGCGGAGCCGGCGCAGACGTGACCGCAGCCGCGAACACCTGGGCGGGCGGGTCCCTGAAGCCCGGAGCCACCGAGACGTTCAGCTGGGCGGTGACGGCGGTGTCGCCAGGTAAGTACAAGGTCGCGTGGGAGATCGACGCCAGCCTCTACGGCAAGGCGAAGGCAGTGCTCGCCAACGGGTCCATCCCAAGGGGGACATTCTCGGTCGACATCGCCCAGGCTCCCGTGCAGTCGTACGTAAACGACGCCGGTCAGGTGGTGCAGGGGCAGTAGGCGGGTGGCGCCCGGGCGCCGCCGCGGCTCCCGCCAAGACGCCGCAAACACGCAAACAGCCCGTTTGCAGCGCAACTTGTGAGCGCGCCAGCGGTTTGATCTACGGTGACCCGCGTGATGTTTCACAGGCGTGCGGGGCGCGGTCATCCGGTCCGAGGGCACGGCCGGCTCCGCAATACGGTCATGTTCATAGCGGCAGCGATCTCGCTCTCGCTGTGGTTGGCAGGGGTAGCTGCGGCCTCCTCGGGCGGAGCCTCGGTTCCGCCTCCGGCCCAGAAGCCGGGTGTGAGCAAGCCGCGGCGGACCCCGTCGGCGGGCCCGCTCACCGGACGCGGGATGTGGATCTGGTACGTGTCGGCCTCGAACGGAGGGGACCTCGCGTCGATCGTCGCCACCGCCCGCACCTACGGGATCGGGACGCTGGTGATCAAGGCGGGCGACGGCACCCAGGCGTGGTCGCAGGTCAATCCCCAGCTCGTCGCTGCGCTGCACGCGGACGGCTTGAGGGTGTGCGCGTGGCAGTACGTGTACGGCAACCACCCGATCCCGGAGGCCGAGGTCGGAGCGGCAGCGGTGCACGACGGAGCCGACTGCCTGCTGATCGACGCCGAAAGCGAGTACGAGGGCAAGTACGTCCAGGCGCAGGAGTACGTCAAGAAGCTCCGTAAGCTGATCGGCGAGCGCTTTCCGGTGGGGCTGGCCAGCTTTCCGTACGTCGACTACCACCCCGCGTTCCCATACTCGGTCTTCCTGGGCCCAGGAGGCGCGCAGTACAACGTCCCGCAGATGTACTGGGCCGACATCGGTACGAGCGTCGATGAGGTCTACTCGCACACCTACGAGTTCAACACGCTGTACGGGCGGCCGATCGAACCGCTCGGCGAGGTCGCGGGTAACCCGCCGCCGGACCAGATCCTCCGCTTCCGACAGATGTCGCGTGCGTACGGGGCGACGGGCGTTAGCTGGTGGGACTGGCAGGAGGCCTCGAGCCGCGGCTGGAACGCGGTCGATCGGGCCGTGGGCAACCTGTCGGGCTTCACCGCAGATCCCACGATGCCCACCCTCAGCGTCCGCTCCCAGGGCGGGATCTGGGCGGGGGACCTCGTCGTGTGGGCGCAGGAGCACCTCTACGGAGCCGGCGAGCCGGTCACCGTCGACGGCAGCTACGGACCGCCGACGCAGACGGCGGTGGAGAGCTTCCAGACGGCCCATGGCCTCCCGGTCACGGGAATCGTCGATCCGACGACCTGGCAGGCGCTGCTCCGCTACCAGCCGGTCGCGGTCACCTGGGTCAGGCACCGGGGGAAGACGGTGGCCGTGGCGGCGCGAAGCGGACTCACGCTGCCCGTGCCGGTATCTGCCCGCCTCCACGCCGTCCGTTACGAGATCCCGCGCGACCTAGGCGCGGGGCGACGCTAACTGCCGAGCACCGACCCGTCCTCGACCCGCAGCGGCTCCTCGGCAGTGAGTTCGACCGCGCCACGCACCGTGACGCCGGCACCGAAGGTCACGTCGCCTTTGACCAATAGACGCTCGGCCTGAACCAGTGATGGCGCGCCGGCCGGAAAGCGCGACTCGAACTCGTCGATCACCCCGTAGAACCTCTTGTCGAGATCGACGAACGGGAGCTTCCCGTCGCGCTCGGGCACGGGCTCCACGACCATCCCGTCGGTGATCCGGTAGACGTCGGAGCGCAGCACGAGCAGGTCGTTGGTCGTCTTGACGGGGACGAACCTGGTCCGCGGGACGCACACGAGGCGCGCCTCCGAGAAGCTCTGCACGGCGGCGCCCATGGCACTCTCCAGCTGGAGCACCGCCGGCGAGCTCGGATCGCGGGGATCGACGGTCTTGCGGTTGACGATCAGGGAGAGCTCCAGGACGCCGTGGGTCCGCTCGAGCGTCTCAGAGAGGGCCCGGAGGTCGATCCAGAGGTTGTTGGTGTTGTAGTAGCGCCACCGGCGATAGTCGCGGAAGGAGTCCTCGTCCTCGGGGGCGATCTGGGCGCTCTCGCGAAGGACCAGCTGGCCGTCGGAGCGGCGCCTCGCCAGGTGCCCCCCCTTGCGCTCGGCCTCCGTCCCCACCACCACCTCCATCAGGAACGGAATCCGCTCCGATGCCATGTGCGCGGGGATCCCCGGCTCCACGCGCGCCCCGAGGTTGTCGGAGTTGGAGATCATCGCGTAGCGGAAGCCCTGCTCCAGGAGCTCTGCCAGCACACCCGAGCGGCGCAGGGCGCCGTAGACGTCGCCGTGCCCGGGTGGGCACCATTCGAGCGAGGGTTGCTCGGGCCAGGAGACGGGCTCGAGCGTCTCGGCCTCGAGCTTGGGGATCATGCTCTGCATGAACTCGAGCGGCAGGCCCACGTCCAGCTCCGGATACCGCGCCAGCGCCTCCATCGTCTCCTTGCGCGTGGACTCGCTGTTCATGAGGATCAGCGGCAGGCGAACACCAAAGCGCTTCCGGAGAGCGAGCGCCTGGCCGATGATGATGTCCAGGAACGACTTTCCCTCACGCGCCAGCACCAGTGACTTGGGGTGCCTAAGCCCCATCGTGGTGGCCAGGCCGCCGTTCAGCTTGATCGCCGCCACGGCCTCGAGCGCGGCGCGAGGATCGACCTCGGGCAACTCGGCGAGGGTGGCGACCTCGCTGACGGGCTCGAGATCGGCCGTACGCAGGAACGCGGACTCGCCGCTCTCGACGCGCTCATAGGACCGCCGGAAGTTACGAATCGCCTCCTCGGGCTGAGCAGCGGCGCGCATCTTCTCCTCGGCTGCCCTCAGGCCTTCGTCGCTCATCAGCTGCATTGTGCCCAGCTGCCGGCGAGGGCAACGTGAATAGGATCACGGCCGTGGAGCCACAGGCGATCGATCTCGATGCTCTGCGCGACATGATCCCGTTCGCCGCCGCCCTCGGCATCGAGCTGGTCGAGGCGCGACCAGAGCTGGTGCGGGGCCGCCTCGGGTGGGCGACGGAGCGCACCACCACCGCCGACGTGATGCACGGCGGCGCGATCATGGCGCTCGCCGACACCTGCGGCGGCGTGTGCGCCTTCCTGAACCTCCCGGAGGGCGCCCGAGGCACTGCGACGATCGAGTCAAGACGAACTTTCTGCGGGCGGTCCGCAGCGGATACATCACCGCGACCACCCGCGCGCTACACCTTGGACGGATCGTGGCCGTCCTCGAGACGGAGATCGCGCGTCACGACGGGGAGCTCGCCGCGAAGGTGACCCAGACCCAGATCTACCACTACGGAGGGACATGAACGAGGCGGCGGCTTTTCTGCTGTTCGGCGACACCGAGCGCTCGCCAGCCCTTCGCCACGAGGTGCCGCTCGCGATCATCGATCCACTGATGTGGGCCGAGCTCCCAGGTCGCACCGTTGTGCTTACCAGCCAGCTCGAGCGGACCCGGATCGCAGCGGAGCTGCCCGCGGCGGAGATCCTCGACTATTTCGCATTCGGGCTCAAAGAGCTCAGGGAGAGCGGCCTGCCCAGCCCCGAGGCGACTCGTGAGGTCGTCGCGCGGGCCGTGCGGCAGATCGGCCTCGCCGAGGCGATCATCCCGGGCGACTTCCCCGTAGCTCTCGCGGACCACCTGCGCGCGGAGGGGGTCAAGCTGGTCATCGATGACGCCGCGTTCGCGGCGCGGCGGCGCTCCAAGCAGGGCCGGGAGCTCCAAGGAATCCGCGCCGCCCAGAGCGCCGCAGAGGCGGGAATGGCGGCCGCGGAGGCGCTGCTCGCGCGTGCCGAGCCTGGGCCTGACGGCCGTCTGCAGCTCGACGGCGAGGAGCTGCACGCGGAGCATGTCCGCGCCGCGATGCGGTCGGCATGCGCCGCTCACGGCGGGTGGTGTCCCCCGGACGTGCTGGTCGCCAACGCATGGGCTGGGTTCGGGCACGAGCCGGGGAGCGGGCCGCTGCCCGCCGGCCTGCCGATCGAGGTCGATTTGTGGCCGCGCGACGAGGCGAGCGGCTGCTGGGCCGACATGACCCGCACGTTCATCGTCGGCAAGCCGGCCCCGGAACACGCGGCGATGATCGCCGAGCAGGAGCTGCTCGTGAGCGCCGCGCTCCGCGACGCGCTCGGCGCAATCCGGCCCGGGGTCACCGGGCGGGAGCTCTACGACGCGACCTGCGACCGGTTCGAGGCGGCCGGCTACCGCACCCAGCGCACCGGCCCCGGGGAGGACCCGAGCGAGGGATTCCAGTTCTCGCTCGGCCACGGCGTCGGCCTCGAGGTCCACGAAGAGCCGCGCCTCGGATTGGGCGGCCGCGACCCACTCGTGCCGGGAGACGTGCTCGCGCTGGAGCCCGGGCTGTGGGACCGGCGGATCGGCGGGATCCGCTTCGAGGACCTCGTCCGCGTGACCGAGGACGGGTGCGAGCTCCTCACACGCTACCCGTACGAGCTGACGCCGCGGGCCTGAGCCCGGCCGGGCCGGATACTCCCGTGCCGATGTCGTGGCGCTGCACAGCGCGCGCGATCGCGTTCAGCGCGAGGAACATGATCAGCCCGATCGCCGCGCTCGCCACGATGTACACCGGCCATGGGCCCATCACATTCAACAGCGAGTTGTGGACGGGCTTGCTCGACAGATACATGTAGTTGCCGCCCGTGATCAGGTCGCCAAGGCCTGCGACCGCCGCCCACCCGAGGGTCAAGCCGTACACGCGCCACATCGCGCCGGGGCGGGGATAGCGCCGGCAGCCGAACACCAGCAGGCATGCCGCGACGATCGATCCAACGTGGTAGAGGAAGTAGGTGAAGTAGAAGACGTCGGGGAACGTGTTTGAAAGGTCCGGCGTGAGCACCGCCTGCAGCGAGGCCGAAAAGGCCCAGAAGTACAGAAGCTCCACGAACAGCTGGCGCCGGGTCAGGAGCGCGAGGATCGCGGCGAGCGAGACCGCGTCGGTTAGCTGGAGGGGAAGCGTGTACTTGACCGACCAGGTCCCCTCCACGACGTCGGCGACGTACTCGCCCGCCCAGCCGGCGAAGATCGCCCCCGCAAGTAGCCAAGCCGCCCACCGCACCCACCGGCCAGGGTGGCGGCGGGGTCCCAGGATGGCGACGGTGGAGCCGAGCAGGAGCACCGCCAGCGCCGCGAGGTGAGCGACGGAGAACTGTCGCATGCGCAAACGTTACGTCCGATCCGCCGACTCGCACATCAGGCCGCATCGATCATCGCCGCGATCGCCTCATCCAGCACTCCCTGTCCCTCCAGAAAGTCGATCACCGTGTAGCGGGCGCGTAGTCGGCTGGCGTAGTGGAAGGTCGCGCGGAGCATTCGCTCGTCGATGTCGAGGTAGCCGGGGCCTGCGGGGATCCCCGCCCGCGTGAGAGCGCTCTCGACGTCGGCGAACAGCTCGAGCGCCGGCGCGATTCGCCCGCGGACGGATTCCCATCCCGCGTCGTCCTTCGGCCAATGCGTCAGGTCGGCCGTGAACCGGTCCTTCTCGTGCACCGCCGCGATGATCTCCGGCGTCGGTTCGCCGAGCCACTCCCGCGGCCCGGGCCCGAGCGGATCGGCCGGAGCGACTGGTTCCCTCAGCGAGGGCACCCCGCCGTCGAAGGCGAACCGCTGCAGGCGCATCGCAAACCGTGTCGCGTAGCCAACCTGGAGGCCATGCGGATGATGTGGCCTCAGCCCGCGCGCCGCAAGCAAATCCCAGAAGTGAGAGGCGTGGTGCTCGCAGCCGCTCGCCGGCCGCGAGCTTCCGGCGAGCGCCATCGCGATGCCCGACTGAATCAGCCCGGTCAGCAGCCCGGTGACTGCCTCCACGTCTCCCGCGAGCGTGTCCGCGACATTGGCCACCGCGAACGACATTGGTGCCAGCACGCGCTCGGCGACATCGGCTGAAAACGGCTCGCCGTACAAGAGGTGTGAGGCCAGCCAGTCGACGCGGGCGCTCGCCTTGGCGAGCAGGTCCCCGATCCCCGAGCGGGTCAGCTCGCAGGGGGCGGCAGCGGCGATCCGCGGGTCGGCGAAGATCGCGAGCGGGGCACGTGCGGAGAACGTGACCTTGACCCCGTCCAGCTGCAGCGCGGCGACGCTCGACGCGTAGCCGTCCATCGACGCCGCCGTGGGGACGCTGGCGAAGTCCCGATCGACCGAGTCGGCGGCGTAGCGGACGATATCGGTGATCACCCCCGAGCCGACCGCGATCGGCGGCAGGCCCGCCCGCAGACACCGCTGCATCCGGGCCACCTCACGCTCCCCGGCCCGGAGCCCGTCACGCTGCCCGTACACGAGCGTGTCCGCGCCGATACCAGCGTCCTGCAGCCTCGCCACTACCCGCAGCCCAGCCGCGTCGAAGGTGTTGCGGTCCGCGACCACCAGCACGCGGCTCCACCCCTGAGCGCCCGCCCATGCGACCAGCCGCTCGATCGCGTCATCGGCGACGACGATCTCGATGCCCGGCTCCTTCAACGCTGCCCGTAATACGCGCGCGGTCCGTGCTTGCGCTGGAAGTGCTTCCTGCGCACCGCGTCGGGCAGTGGCACCGCACCAGGCTCGAGCTCCGACGTCAGCAGCGCCATCTGCGCAACCGCCTCCAGTGTGACCGCGTTCTCGACCGCGGCGGCGGGCGTCGCTCCCCAGCAGAAGGGCCCGTGTCCACGCACGAGCGCGCACGGAAGCTCGGACGCCCCGAGCGGAGCCACCGCCTCGATCAGCGCCGCACCGGTCGCGCCCTCGTAGTCGGTGGTCACCTCTTCCTCGGTCAGCGGCCGGGTCAACGGGATCGGATACGCGCACAGGTCCGCATGGGTCGTCCCGAGCAACGGAATCTCGCGCAGCGCCTGAGCCCACGCCGTCGCGTAGGTGGAGTGCGTATGGACGATGCCTCCGATCTCGTCGAACGCGCGATACAGCGCGAGGTGCGTGGGCGTGTCGGTGGACGGCCGGCGCGTGCCCGCGCAGACGTTACCGTCGAGATCGACGATCACCATGTCGGCCGGGGTCATGTCCTCGTAGGGGACGCCGCTGGCCTTGATCACCACCAGGCCCTCGGCCCGGTCGACGCCGCTGACGTTGCCCCAGGTGAGCATGACGAGACCGTGCGCGGGCAGCGACCGGTTCGCCGCCAGGACCTCCTCAATCAGATGCTCGAGCACGCCGTCACCTCTCAGATCTGCTCGTACTCGAGCTCGAGCAGCTCGGCGAGACGGCGCCAGCGCTCGGTGTGGTCGCCGAGGTTGGTGACGAAATGATGCGGCGCGCCGAGCGACAGCCATTCGTCGATGAACGGTTCCATGCCGGCGTCCGGCCGGAAGTGAAAATAGTGCATCTGCACCTTCGGCAGCTCCGGGGTGTCGAGCACCTGGCCCCGCGCGACCACGAGGCGGTAGTACTCCCCCTCGATCGGCACCAGCGCCGCGGTGGTGGCGGGTCCCGGTTCGGCCGAGAACACGGGGGTCGGAGGGTTGCCCAGCCCGCCGATCCCGAGCTCTCGGTCGATCAGCCGCACGGGCCGATCGCGGCGCGCGATCCTCCAGTTTCCCTCACCCATGTGGCTGATCAGGACCGAGTCGAGGTCCCAGTCCATCGCGTACATCTCGCTGAAGTGGGCGTCTCCGATCATCGCCTGCGCCGCGCACATCAGCGAGGCCGTGTTGGTATCACCCTCGGCCGCATAACCGTAGCCGTCGGCCATCAGGTCCGAGGCCGCGAGCAGCGGCAGCTGCTCGAAGCGGCCGTCGCCGCCGATGGCGTCGAAATGAAACGAAAAGCCCGCGTACGCGTTCCCCTCGAGCAGTCCGCGGATCGCGAGCTCGAGCCGCGCCGCGTACTCATGGCGCTCGCGGGGCAGGTCCGGCGCGATCTCGAAGATCTCTGCATGGCGTGCCAGCAGCGCGTCGACATCGGCTTGGGTGGCGTCGGATACCCGCTTGACGAGTCCGCCCAGATCCTCACTCACGATCGTCGGCCCGATCCGCCGCAGCAGCGACGGCGGGTCATAGAGGATGTCGCCCATCCCGTTCATCGGATAGCCGAGCAGCGCGATCCGCGTGCCTCGCAGCGCCTGAACCGCGAGCGCAGCCCGCGCCCAGTCCCCGAACGAGGCCACGAACTCCTCAGATTGCCATTCGCCGGTGAGCACCGAGAACGGGATCCCGGCGCGCAGCAGTGCATTGGCCTGATCCTGTGCCCCGTGGATGCCCTGGTTGTAGGTCAGGTCGTCCATGTCCCAGGTGGCGGTCACGGCGCGCTCGGGCTGGATGTTCGCCAACAGCAGCGGCACCGGGGCGTCCATCAGCGCCCGCACCGTGCGCATCGCCGGTCCGTAGGTCAGCATCACGATCGTTATCCCGTCGACCCCGCTCGCCACCAGCTCCCGCAGCTGCGCCTCGACGTCCTCACGGTTGCGCGCCGGGCGCGAGAACGAGACCTCTGCCACCGAGGACAGCCGCTCCGCCACCCGCTCCGCGTAGGACGCTTGGTGCTCGGTGATCCCAGGGATCATCTCGTCGTAGAGCTCCTGCATGATTCCCAGCAGTCCGATTCGCGGCTTTCGGTTCACGTGGGGCTCCTCTCGTTGCGGATTCGCTTCAGTTCGTGGAGCAGCTCCACCTCCGAGCGGCCGAGCAGCTCGTACAGCGTCCGGTAGATCGCGTACACGCGGTCGTAGGTGGCCTTCGCCTCCGGATCGGGCACATACGAACGCGAGATCGACGGTCGCGTCGCCTCGATCGCGGCGCCGATGTCCCTGAACGCGCCCGCCGCGACCGCCCCGAAGAGCGCGGCTCCGCGGGCTGGGATCTCGCTCGACCCCGGCACGCGCACGGCGAGCCCGCTTGTATCCGCGAACAGCTGCATGAGCAGCGGGCTGCGCTCGGCGACTCCGCCGCAGGCGACAATCTCCCCCACGAGCAGCCCGTGCTCGGAGAAGTTCTCGAGGATGCGCCGGTTTCCGAACGCGATCGACTCGAGCAGCGCGCGGTAGATGTGCTCGGCGCTGGTCTGCAGCGTCAGCCCGCAGATCACGCCGCTGAGCGCGGCGTCGGCGAGGATCGAGCGGTTGCCGTTCCACCAGTCGAGCACCACCATTCCGGTCTCCCCGGGTTCGATCTTCGTCGCCGCCTCCTCGAGTGTCTCGAAGCTCGCGCCCGGTGGTGCGAGCGTGTCCACGAACCAGGCGAGCATGTCGCCGACGGCGACCTGGCCGGCCTCGTAGCCGTAGAGGCCCGGAAGGATTCCGTCCCTGACCACGCCCGTGATCCCGGGAAGCCGGATCTCGTGCGGATGCACCACCATGTCACAGATCGAGGTCCCAACCACGGTCACGTACGTCCCGGGCTGCTCGACGCCGCACCCCGGAACCGAGACGAACGAGTCCACATTCCCAACCGCGACCGAGACCGACGCGGGCAACCCGATCTCCCGTGCTACCTCCGGTCGCAGCGTCCCGGCGAGCGTGCCCAGCGGCACGAAGAACCTCCCGAGCTTCTCGGCCGGGGTATCGAATCCCGGGTAGGCCGCATCGAAGTACTCCACCGAGGGCAGGCCGTCGTCCGGGGACCACAGCGCCTTGTAGCCGGCTGTGCAGCTCTGGCGGCGCTCGAGGCCGGTCAGGTACCACACGATCCAATCGGTCGCCTCGACGAATCCGCGCGCCTCGTCGTAGAGCTCGCGGTCCTCCAGCCACAGCTCGATCAGCTTCGGGAAGTACCACTCCGAGGAGATCCGGCCTCCGTAACGCCCCAGGAACTCCTCGCCGCGCTCGAGCGCCACGTCGTTGAGCCGATCGGCGACCGGCTGGGCGGCGTGGTGCTTCCACAGCTTCGGCCAGGCGTGCCGGTGCCCGCGCCAGTGCTCGTACTTGCAGAGCGGCGTGCCGTCGCTGTCGACGGGCAGCACCGTGCAGGAGGTGAAGTCGATCCCGAGCCCTACCACCCGCTCTGGGTCGATACCGGCCTCGGCGACAACGTGGGGAATCCCGGTCTCCAGCACCAGCACCCAGTCGTCCGGGTCCTGGAGGGCCCAGTCCGGCGGCAGGCGCTCTCCTGTGTGCGGCAGCTCCCGGTCGATCACGCCGTGCGGATACCGCACGGCGCCGCTTGCAAGCTCCTCCCCGTTGCTCAGGTCGAGCAGGACGGTCCGTCCGGACTCGGTGCCGAAGTCGACACCGATCGCGTAGGACTGATCGCCCAGCGAGCTCGCGCCCGGCGTGCTGCTCACGCCGCGGCGTCTCGCGCCTTCGCGGCCTCCGCCTCCTCAGCCAGCAGGGCCTGCCGCGCCCGCCGGTACTCCTCGACGATGATCTCGTTCAACTCCTCCACCGAGGTCTCGGAGGTCGGCTTGTCCAGCGAGATCACCCCGTCCGCGATCAGGCTGACGCGATCGCAGGTGGCGAACACGTGCGCGTAGTTGTGGAGGATCATGATGACCGAGACTCTGCCCTCCTCCTTCAGGCGCGAGATCAGGTCGAGGATCTGGCCACCCTCCTTGGCGCCCATGGCCGCGAGCGGCTCGTCGAGCAGCAGGATGTCGGCCTCGCTTGAGACGGTCCGCGCAACGGCGATCGCCTGACGCTGCCCACCGGAGAGGCGGGCTACGGGGACATCGATATGAGGGATGTTGATCCCGATCTGGTCAAGCGCCTTGCGCGCCTCGCGGCGCATCTCCCTGTTAGCGAGAAACGGGATCGGGCGGGCCACACGCTCGCGGCGCAGGAACAGGTTGTGGTAGACGGAGAGCTCGTCCACCAGCGCGAGGTCCTGGTAGACGGTGTCGATCCCGTGGGCTCGGGCGTCGTCGACGCTCTTGGGCTGGTAGGGCGCGCCCTTCAGCCACATCGTCCCCGAGTCCTGCTTGTGGAAGCCGCAGATGATCTTGATCAGGGTCGACTTGCCGGCGCCGTTGTCTCCGAGCAGGCCCAGCACCTCCCCCTTGCGCAGGTGCAGGTTGACGTCGCGCAGCGCGGTGATTGGACCGAAGCGCTTTGAGATGTGCTCGACGCGGAGCACGTCGTCGGGGGCGGTCTGCAGCCCGACGATGTGCTCGCCCGCAAACGCCTGCTCAGGCACGGCCGGATCCTCTGCGCACGCGCTGGACGTAGACGTTGACCGTCATCGCGATGATGATCGCGATCCCCAGGTACAGGTCCTCGTAGGTGGCGCTGACACCCTTGACCACCAGCCCGTCGGTGAGGATCCCGAGGAACAGCGCGCCGATCAGCGCACCGACCACGGTTCCCGAGCCGCCGGTCATCAGCGTGCCGCCGATGATCACCGCCGCAATCGCCAGCAGCAGGTCGCTCTGGGAGCCCGAAGGGTCGGGGCTCATGCTCGACGTGCGCACCGCCTCGAGGATTCCGGCGAAGCCGGCGGTGAGGCTGCAGAGCACGAAGTTGCGCAGCAGCACGAGCCGGGTGTTGATCCCCGCCTCCGCCGCGCCGAGGCGGTTCCCGCCGGTCGCCACGGTGTACAGCCCCCAGCGGGTGAACGACAGAATGATCTGCAGGATGACGATGATCCCGAGCGCCCAGAACAGCTCGGAGTAGGTCCCCGCGCCGAACACCTGCGCGAACGTGGCCACGTGGACGACGGACGTGCCGGGGGTGGTGATCTCCTCGGAGTGGGAGACGATCAGCGTCAGGCCGTCGAGGAAGAACAGCATCGCGAGCGTCGCGACGAACGACGCGATCCCGACGTACGCTGTGAAGAAGCCATTGACCGCGCCGAACCCCATCGCGATCACCAGCGCGAGGAGCACGCTGGGGACCAGGGGGACTCCTGCCTGGGTGAGCTTCCAGTAGGCAAACGGCGTGACCAGATACAGCGCGCCGATCGAAAGGTCGATCTCGCCGAGGGTCATCACGAACACCTCGCCGGCCGCCATGATCGCCAGGAAGGCGAAATACGGAATCAGCGACTTGAGGTTGGCGATGGACAGGAAGTTGGTGACGGTGGTCGAGAAGTAGATCGCCGCGATCAGCGTGACGACGATGATGCTGCCCTCGCGCAGCGTCAGGAACCGCCTCGCGAGCCCGAGCGCGACAACACCGAGGGCCCGGCTCGGCGCCGGGCCCTGGGGGGCTTCTTTGGCTGGAGCCTTGTCCGGCGCGACCGCCATCGGCTAAAACCTACTAGCGGGCCGGACAGAACTCCACTACGACTTGGCCACGCCGGGTGCGCTGCCGGTGCCCTCGTACCTGCTCTTGGTGCTGCTGTACGGCACGATCGTCGTCTTGTTCAGGAACTTCAGTCCGGTGTCGACGTCGGCGATACCGCTCAGGCC
>Ga0187814_10000322_pt1 | contig 15071 bp, 10 predicted proteins | sample NC_S_4_FD_132450 | JGI IMG/M metagenome (GOLD analysis project Ga0187814, IMG submission 132450) | Wetland sediment microbial communities from Neuse River Estuary, North Carolina, USA - ASW-S_4 | ecosystem: Environmental > Aquatic > Freshwater > Wetlands > Sediment | place: USA: North Carolina... | reverse complement strand
CGTCGTAGGCCTGAGAACGATCGTCGCTGTCGCTGCGGTCACGCCCATAGTGCGCACGTGCACTACCGGGCCGGCTCGGAGTGCTCGCTGTGCTCGGACTGCCCGCGCTTCCGGTCGGCCGGGGGCTTCACGGAACATATGGCACGGATGATCCGACGCCTGCGACCCGAGCGCGGCAGACAAGCCGACCAGAACGGCCGGTCCCCGGACGGATCCGGGTGACGGAGGGTCCGGCAGTTCCCAACGATAATGACAGATCCCTCCTGCGGCACTTGTAGTGGTCATAGCCCGGTCGGCCGTCGCCTTGCACGGCCACCGCACCCGTGTCCTCGAGCACATCCCATTCGCGACCTGCTTCAGGGCAGGTTACGGCCGACCAGGAAAGCCCATACAGGGACGATCTTCTCATCGTGTTGATAAAGTCCCGCAACTTATGTTTCTTCATCTAAAGGAATGAGGGGTGAGATACAGCTTGCACGGAGAACAAGTGCCCGTCAGTATTAAATATACTCAAAGCAGTACATAGATTAACCTATAGGACAGTGACATCAGATCGCCGCACTGGTCCGAGAAATAAGCTACTGTCCGGAGTAATCCACTGCTGGGGCTTAAGCGTCTTCTATGCATCTAACTGAGGGGGGCCTCGCGTGGCGCCAGTGTCCTTCAAGCCAACCGAGCTGCGCGTATTCGCTCCTCTTAAGGACTACCCAAGACCTTCAGACTGCTAGGGGGGACCTTGAGCAGGGATGTCCAGTCGTCGTCGTGTGGCTTGACGCGCTGTCACGCGTCGGGCGGGTTAAGGGTAGTTAGCATCGTGGTAAACACGGGATTTCATTCTGCGTCTGAGCCTGACCAATCGGAGGGCTCAGAGTCCGGCCGCGACGAGGGTCGCACTACTGTCATTACACCGGGCTGCAACCAGGCCAACATTGTCGATGTACCCTGGCCGCGGGTGTCCGTGGTCATTCCGGCGATGAATGAGGCACGTAACCTACCGCACGTTTTTGCGCTGATACCGCGCACCGTTCACGAGGTGATCCTGGTGGACGGTCACTCGGTGGATGACACCGTGGCGGTGGCCCGGGGACTGTGGCCGGAGGTGCGGGTCGTAGCGCAGAACCGCGCCGGCAAGGGAAACGCGCTGGCTTGCGGTTTCGCGGCGGCGACCGGCGACATCATCGCCATGATCGACGCGGACGGCTCCGCTGACCCCGGCGAGATCCCGGTGTTCGTCAGGGCATTGCTCAATGGCGCCGACTTCGCCAAAGGGACACGCTCCGGTGAGGACGGAGGCAGTGAGGACCTCACCAGGCTCCGGCGTGCGGGTAACCGAGCTCTCAGCACACTGTTCAATGTTTGCAACAAGACGCACTATTCGGATCTCTGCTACGGCTACAACGTGTTCTGGCGCCGGCACCTGCCCGTACTCGTCCTGGACAGCACCACACCCGTGCCGGACGACGGAGACGGAAGGTTGTGGGGCGATGGGTTCGAGATCGAGACCCTAATCCATATCCGGGTCGCTAGATCCGGACTCAGGGTGACCGAAGTTCCGAGCTTCGAGCGGTCCCGGATCCACGGCGTCAGCAACCTGAATGCCTTCAGCGATGGTATGCGGGTGATACGGACGATCCTTACGGAACGGCGTCGTGCCCGACATCCAGACGTCGCAGCGACGGTCCCCGAGCCGGTTTGCTTACAGCCGCATCGGACCAGTTACTGAATGTCTTCGCCACGCTGCCTAGGCGGGTTGCACGAGGTCACCGTTGTGGGACATCGCGCGGGTGGGCATAGTGGCCTGGCTGGCATGAGACGAACAAGGAAGCGTGCACGGGCAAGGCCAGGATGGTCCATCGGTAATAGGTACAGGTGCGGGCCAGGGTGTTCCGCCGACGCGGCTGGGCCCGCAACGCATAAAGTTGGTGACTTGGTTTGGACTGCCTGGCATGGGGACGGGGCTCCAGTACGACCGATGAACCTCGTAAACCGAACGAAACGTTTGGGATAACCTCGGCAGCAAATGGAATAACCGAAGCCGCCGCGAACTTACCTTCTCTATGCGGCAGCAAGCTTTCGTTATCGTCTTTGCATACGATGCGATGTGAACTTCAGAATTTCCATCTTCGCATTATCGGCAGTCGGGCCGCCGTAGATGGATGAGGCCGCATAGTCATTAATAACATACATCGGACCAGAGGCAATAGGAACACCGATCTCAGCGGGCGTGACGTGACCAGCTTCCTTACCATCGTAATAGAATGTGATTGCCTCCGTGGTCCAGTTGACCGCATATGTGTGGATCCCGCAACCACTGAACCCCGGGACGGGCCCGCCGACTGCACTTGGCCTACCAAAAGAATTGAGATAATGGTAATGCCAGGCCACTGATCCACTGAGACCTTCCATTATGTCGATCTCCCCTCCCGCTGGCCACGAACTGGTCGTAACCAGCCAAAATGCTGGCCAGTTCTCGATCTGACCGGTGGTATTGCAGGGCAGCTCTATTTGCTCAGAAAGCGTCGCGGGCTCACTCCATGTCTCATACCTCTGCGTGTTGAAGGCTCCTGTTCGGCTAGCTGTCGAATTCATCTCCAGCAAGATACGGCTCGAGCTTCCCGTAATGACAACCTGTGATGGGCTAAACACTGCAGTGGAATTGGTGCCGCCTCCCTGGATGTTGTCACACCCGTCGCCCCCTCGGTAGGTCGGGCACCATGTAGCCCCTTGCCAGCTGAACGAGGCAGCTGGCACAGATCCAGCTCTCACAGGAGCCGAAACCGCATCTACCACGGTCACCGCAGCTGTTAGGGCGACCACCACCGCACCGACTACGAATGTTACACGCACGATGACTGATCTCCCATTCGCATCATGTCCGCAGTGTCCTATCCAATGTGACGACTTATCCCGATGAACGGGCCAACTCTGCCTGCTGATTCACTCCTACAATATTAATAGCAGGGCTCAAGGTCCGGCATGTCCTGCCCCACGGCAGGGACGATTAACCACGACAGGTGACCGGGAAGGGTCGTTCCGACCGTCGGCCTGGGCCATGACGGAGCCGTTGATAGGGTTCCGACCGGAAGGGCTTGCCACGCAGGCTCCGGTTTCTTGAGGGGCTGACCTTTGCCTGCTCAGCGGTTCCAGTCGGTCGTAAAGCGACCCCCAAACTCGGCCCGAGGCACCGGGGCCGTCTCGGCTTGCCAGCACGCGAGCGTGACCTTCGTGGCGTTTGCGGGCTCCGACAGGGTCATCAGCATCGAGACGTACAGACGTTTCCAGCTCGACCAGTCATCCACGCGAAGCGGTGGCCGATGCCAGACAACCACGTGTCGCAGGCAGTGGGCCTTGAGGCCCAGCCTGTCGAGCAGTTCCCCTTTCGGACTTACAGCAGTAACAGCCGGAGTTGCCGATCCGAGCAGGCCGGACAGAGAACCATGCGGCCCGGCTGGATTCGCTGACTACGCCCGCAAAAAATTACCGCAACCGAATAACACACTAATACTTGGCGCACCTTCGAATTCTGCGAATAGCTCGGAACAGAGCCGCCCTACATCCGGTCTAAGTTCTCCCTTAACGGCTGTCGCTGACCGGACGCTCCGCGCCATCGTTCGCACCGGAAACTCGATGCCAATAAACTTGCTCAATGCCCGCAAGCATTCATTCGGATTGGCCAGCAATGATTCATATCGCAAGACCTTAATCCGCTCTTCATGCCACAGCGCCTGGTCCACATATAGTTTATTACGTGCCCACCAGAACACAGCGGCTGCATCCAAGGGCGACAATCCAGTGGGCAAGAGATCTGCCACTTGCCGCCTAACTTGCTCCGAGCCGGTCCCACGCCAGTCTGATGCCCACTTCTCCACCAGAATTTGGAGATCCCGATATCCATTATCCTTACCAAATCGAGTAAGGTTTGAGTTAGCCACCGATAGGAAGTGGCGTAGCATCCATATTCCCTTAGCTTCTCCTAGGCTATCGAGAAGTTCGACGCTCCTGTGTGATTCTGCGAGAGGTTTCGCGACAACAAGCTCGAATGGCAATCTCAGTATCCGTTTCGATATTAGATCCAAGTCATCCCAGCGAAGGCGTTCTGGGTCGTTGGCTGTTAGTCGTCGATCATGCTCTTCGAGAAGAATAGTACGCCAGGAATGGTCGAGGAGGCTCTGCTGTAGCATAGTGGTACCCGAGCGTTGGCAGCCAAATACAAGAAGCACATGTCGGCGACCGGGCGGGACCGGAGCCACAGCTCTGATACCGCTCTTTAGGACCGCTTTAGCACGGCGTACGAGCAGAGGCTCATCGTCACGATAGGTCCGACTGGATGTGCCATTTGGAACCATTATGATCATCTGTCTTTCGTTCATTAGTCGAGCATGCAGAGCCTTGCGCAAAGATCATTATCGGGGCATATTCAGCAACCCCCCGGGGCTCGTGATGTATTTCTATATATCGCGGATAAGGACGCCATAGTGGCGAGAAGCCTTGCGTCGCCGCGCCCAATTGCCGTCCATGGGTCTGATGGCAGCGCTTGCTCAGAGCCCATATCCCACGAGCCTCAGTGGCGGACGATGATTCGATGTATGCGACTGTATTGTCTTGCGGGAAAGACCGCCTGTGGCGGCCATGACCGATTGCTGCGCGGAACACTGTTGGAGCCGTCACGAACCCTTCGGCCAGATAAACGCCCAAGAGGGCGAACGAGAGCCCCTTGAGACCTCCCTCTATGCCGCCAACCGCTGCGGCCGCTATCTGCATGGCTGCGGCGGTGCTGAGAACAGCAGCCGCACGTGATACCTTACCCGCCGACCGGCATACCGCGATGTAGTGGACAATAGGGACGTTAGGGAGATAGCCAATGACCAACAGCCACAGCGGCAATGTCGCCGTGCGGGCATAGCCTGCACCAAACATGCTTAGGGCCAGGTGCGCGCCCAGGCCCAGCGCCAACATCGCCGGCAGCCCGATTAGGAAAGAGAGCCCCAGAGTAAAACGCAGTTTCCGTGATATTGCCTTTGCATCAGCTGAGGCGACCGCAAATAGCACTGTTGACAACGCTGCCGGAATTATGTAAAGAAAACCGGCGAGCATCCATGCGATATAGAAAGCAGCATTAGCCGAGGGAGATACCGCAACTGTTACTATTACCGGAATCAAGGATTGCGGCACGCCAATCGCTAGGTTCAGCCAGTTGTGGGCCATAGCTGATCTGCCCAGACCTCGCAGGACTCCCCAGTCTGGCCGTGGTAGCACAGATGCGCCACTAATCCTTAGCCGGGTCGCGATCGCTATGAGCGAGACTGCCGTACCTACCATCCAGGAGAACGCGATACCAAACCCGAGAAGCCTATGCAAGACCAGTGCAGTAAGGGGCAGAACAAACAATTTGACCGATGCAAAAACGGTATTACGTGACAGCTGCAGTTCGCCCCGCAACAGGCCAATCGTGGCGTTGTCAAAGACTAGGCTTACCGCCGTAATGGCCACTCCTGCGGCAAAGAACGCTGCCTGGATCGGTGTTCCGATAATATGCGCAAAACTCTTATTGACCAGCGGAGCCACGACGGCGAACCCTAGCCCGAGCCCTAGTGATCCAATACCTGAGGCTAGCAACGCGGCCGACAGAAGGCCGGAGCGAGCGCTGCGCCTGGGCAGTTCGCCGATAAGTACAGTACCAAGGCCAAACATACCGATCGTGCCAAGCAACGTCATGGCGGATACTGCCGCGGATCCGTAACCAACTGCTTGCTGACTGAACAATCGAGCAGCGAATGCCCAGTAAGCAAAGCCCAGCGCTGAGGTCAGTCCCGTCGTCGCTACTAGAGTCGTCGCATTTCGCAGCAGAACTTGCTGACGCCACCACGCAGTAATTCCTGTCGGCCTTGCCGACTGCTCTGGCCGAGCCGATCGGACAGGTCCTCCGGGTCTTCCATAAATCCTAGTTCGGGCTTGGGCATCGATCATTTTGGTCTCTCTGGCCATTGTCTCCAGTACGGTGCGGTCTCACCAATTGCGGTTTGTAACCGGCGTCCGGACTCACGAGACACTCCGCAGAATCGCATCGACGGCTACGACATCCACGGTCCACGCTGCATAAAGGCCGATGGCAAGGCCGCAAATACAGGCGTCAACGCCGAGAACGACGAGGATATCCAACTTCTCTGGGAACGGTATGCGGGGAACAAGCCGCAGCCCGGCCCGTTGGCGCTGGATCGCGAGATACGCGACCACAACCAGCAAAGCGCCGATGCTAAAACCCGGTCCCGGCATGAGACGCAGCCCGAAAAGTACGCCGCCAACGAAGATCGTTAGACTGATCACGGCCGTTCCGATACCGATGACGCCGAGGTCTCGCACGGCTGCCATCCGTGTCCGTCGCAACAGAATCAGGATCAGAGTTGCCGTTATTGCCCCCCAGAGAGCATCCCATCCTGGCCCGAATCCCATAGAACGATTGCCGATGAACCCATCCTTTTCTTGAACAACTCCTAGCCCGGAGGTATCGTAAATAGCCACTGGTCCATGCCTGTAAACGGCTTTTAGCCCCTTCACGTGCGCGAACTTAGTCAGAGCCTGCGTGGAAATGCTCCGCGGCTGAGGGGACTCCCCTTGATAGAAGTAAAAGCCAACATGTGGCAACGAGTCGGCGAGGCGCTGGTCAACGTATATGTACTGGATATGTAGTCCCCTCACGATCGCCGTTTGCTCAGGACCCCATGTATCGGGAAAGTACAGCCAGGCCGGCTCTAGGCCAGGTTGGGGAACATAGACTGGCCACATCCGCGCCTGACTGGCAAGAAGTGAAGCTGGGATACGGTCAGCTACTACCCGGCTACCTGCGGGCAGATGTGCGGCTGCCCACTGTACCGCGGCGAGCGTCTCGGGATCCTGCGTTCGGGCTTCAGCCGAGACCAGGTAAGGACCTGGTAGGCGTTCCCAGTCTGGGCCTGAGCCGAGGATTACTCCGCCCAAGTAGGCAATGGCCGCCAGCCCTATCAAAGCCGCGACGAAGGTCGAGTGGAGCCGATGCGCAACAGGCCTGACACGTCGGAGATAAAAACGAGCGAGCAGAGCGCACGACAACGCTACAGGGAAGAAGAGGAAGGTCGATGCACGGTCACCAATTTCGGCAGCCGCCGACACATAATGAGCAGCCAGGGTGACCGGATATATGAGGTCCAAGATTCCGATGAACCCCAGCATGCCGTTTCGGTTGTGAAGCGCCTTCCGCAGCAGGATCCAGCCGCAGACCAAGGCCGCGCCGGTACACAGTAGCGCATATGCGATCAGATACAAACGCTCCCACCGCGGGATGGCGGTCCCGCCAGAGCTGTTGAAAAGTTGACCCTGGTTACCTCCCCCTAGAATGGATTCGCTTTCTTGAAAGGCAGCACTGAAGACCGGGCCGAGGTACCCCTCCAACCGCGTGGCAAGGGTTGCAGTCCAGATGGTGACTGAGATTGCCATGACCACTGTGGCGCGTGTAAGCATCTGGCGCTGAGGCTGTGGAGTCACCATTGTCCAAGCCATGAGGAATGCCAGCACGAGCCAGCTGGTGACGTGGTGCGTAACCACTGTGGCGACTAGCGCAAGTAGCGCCAAATGCGAGAGCCTGCGCGCGGCCGGGCCATCGGATAGTTGTGCGCGGCGCAGGAGAAAAATTCCTCCGAGTCCCAGTGTCAGAGCCATCGTCTCGTAGGCGAACTGTGAATCGAAATAATAGAATTGCGGTGATGCGGAATAAAAAATAACGACGAGAGACGCGGCTCGGCGCGATGGGATCAGCGTGAGTGTGGTGTGGTAGATCGTAAGGATTAGGAGAAACCGGCTCAACAGAACCACAAGGGACACAGCGAGCATAACAGGGATGCCCGTAAGTCGGACGACCACGCCAGTGAATAGTTCCATCCCAGGGTAGTCGGGACTCACCGGAAGCATAGGGTTGGGCGCGAAAAGGCCGCTGCCATGCAAGAGATCCAGAAGCGTCCGTTCGTGCAGATGCTCATCGTATCCGCCTGCCACAAGCGGGCTAGTCATGCGACAGACGATTGCTGGATATATGGCTATAGCTACAACTGTGAACTGACGCAGGGCTGGTGAAGGCCGTGCCGCCATCAGAACTATGGCTAGAATCATGAACGGACCGATAATTGCTATCCAGAATAGCAGTAGTCCGTCTCCGTAATTCCTCGGCGCAATGGTGACGGCCAAGCCATCGAAGAAGAGGCCGAGCCCTATAGTCAGCCAGACAATTCCAGCCAGACTAGGTGACCAGCGCCTTCGATCTGCGAACTCATCCTTTGTAAGCTCGGCGGAAGCCTGAGGCCGACCGCTCAGTCCAGTTGGCGGCAGAGAGGCAAACTGATGCGCCGAGCCGCCGCGGGGCGCCGGGCTGTATCGGGTAACCGCAGTGGCGGGTGGGAGGCCGCCCCCATAATTAACGCTGTTGGCGCGGGCCGACCTCTCATCTGTCCGGGTAAGTCGAATGGCCACTACCGGACTAGCTTTCTTACCGACATCAGTTCGGCATTAGTTTCATTATCCCCAGCAGCTAGATAATGGCCATGCACATGCGCGAGTTGGCTCATGTTAGTATCCAACCTGTTGAGCGATAGACCGCCTGACGTGCCAGTCGCCAGGCGGGTGATGCTATCCGCTTAAGCCGCGGCGTAAGACCTGCCTCTCCGGCCGTGACCAGGCTTAGAATCTTGGACTCGTTATGCGCAGGCGTCACTTGCAATCGGGGTATCGTGTAGCAGTTCCTGTCCGGATCAGCTAGGCTGCGACCGACAATACAGGCATTCGAGTAACCAGCAGCCTGCACAGCCCGTCGTACGCGGGAGCTGGAGTAACCGTTCGGGTAGCAGAACGAGGCAGCGTCGGCACCAATGTGGGCCGCGAGCAGCCGACGGCTATACCCAACCTCATGTTCGATGTCCGTTCGGGAAAGCACATCTAGCGGACGGTGGATATGGGCGTGACTGCCGATTTCAACGAGGTCGCGTGGGAGACACTCAACCTCGCGCCATGTGAGAGAGCGGCTGCCCGACCGTATTAGGCAGCCATCTTGCTCCAATTGTGAGGTCGGCAGGTAAAGCGTGGCTCGGGCCTGGTGGGCTGACAGTAGTTCGAGCACACCAAGAAAGTCGGCGTATCCATCGTCGAACGTTAGGCCGATGGTGCGCGCGCTGCGATTGACGCTGACCAAAGCGAGTGCTTCCGTCAGACCGCACAGAATCCAGCCATCGTTTCTAAGCGCCCGCCACTGCCGGTCCACGAGCGGCCGTGGAACCGCCAGCGTGTCCCCCGAACCGGACACCGGGACCGAGTGGTACATGAGGACGGGAAGCATGACGGTCAGCTCCGCGGCTCGATGAGCCGACTTTGGTCGCTCGATTCCGGACCGGGGGATACCAGTTCGCTGAGCGGGCGCCAGAAGTCGCGCCCAACAGATGCCCGATACGCTCCTGCGAGCTGTTCGGCGCAGGAATCCCAGGTCGGTAGCGCGGCAGGCGCCACCAGGGCAGGCGACGACATCGCCTCGACCAGGCGACTGGCGACGGTAGCGGCAGACGCGCCAGGCGTCACACCGCGAACCCATCCTTCAGTAACGAGGTCGCCGATGCCCGCAACGTCATAGCCGACGACGGGCCGGCCAACACTCAGTGCCTCCATTACAGCAACCGGGTGTGCCTCGTAGTCCGACAGGGCCGCGACGACGTTCGATTCAGACAGGGCCGTAGCCATGGCGGCACGATCACCGGGCTTTACCTCCGTGATCGTAACCTGGTCGCCGAGCCCGAGGCGGCGAGCATGTTGCCGCAATTCGGATTCGTACGGGCCCTTCCCGAGCACAACGAGATGCGCGTCCGGGACGTCACGCATCACGTAAGGCAGTGCGTCAATCACACGCTGGTGCCCTTTGTACCTTTCCAGTCGGCCGCTAGAGACGATCCGGCCCGGCACAGCCGCAATTTCGGTAGTCAATCGTGGAAGTGTGCCGCCATTGCGAATCACGCTGACGGGTTTTCCTACTAGGCGGGCCTGTTTCGATATGACCCGCGCTTCGTAGTGGCTGACACCAATTAGCGACTTCGCATCACGCAGCAATGGTCCGATCAATCGCCACTGAGTCGACCGCAGCGCATTTCGGTAGCGAAGCGAGTGCCCGCCGGTGTGGAAGGTCACGAGATATGGAATCCCGGCCCGTCGTGCGGCGCGCATAGCCAGGATGGGGACAAGCGTGTGAATTCCCTGGCAATGAACAAGGTCCCACCGGTTATGCTGCCCGACCACGGCTGCGATCTGCGGTGCAAAATAATAGTCTCGACGGCGCGGCCAAGCCGGAACACGCACAACCGTGATACCGTCGATAACCTCCTGACGAGGCAGGTTTCCGGTGCGGTCAGTCGCGAGCACGGTTATTTCGAAGCCGTGCAGCGCGGTCAATCGTCGCGCGACTTCGTAAAGGTGTGTCTCGATACCGCCCAGGTCCGGCAGGTATCGCGCGCTCACCATGAGGATACGCAGGGACTTAGATACCGACATCATCTTCTCACCACAGGTAGGCGGCGCAGCATAGACTCTTTAAGCGTTTCCGGCCGGACCAGCTGCTCATCTCGTGCAGCGAGCACGGCGGTTCGGGCAGTGCTCTGGCGTCGGGACACGACCCTGGCGTAGACGGCCTCGAGACGCTCCGCGACCGCCGAGGCGGTAAACGGACGCACACCCACCTTTGCTGAAGCGCCGAGCCGGGCACGCAGATCCTCGTCTGCCAGCAGCCGGTCCATGGCAACGGCGAGCCCGGCCGTGTCTCCCGGGGGCACCAACAGCCCGCTTGCGCCATCGGCGATCATATCCACCACCCCGCCGACGGAGCTCGCTATTACAGGCCGACCGCTAGCCATTGCCTCAAGGACGGTGGTGGGACATGGGTCAGGCCAAACCGAGGGCAAGACTGCCATCAAGCAGCGCTGAAATGCGGCCAGAACATGTTCGTGCGGCCAGTCCAAGTGCATCTCAGCGCCGCTGGGGAGCCACGTTGGGGTGTCTGACGTCCGTCGGCCGACAAGCATGAGCGCCGGGCGATGCTCGCCAAGTGATTCGTAGGCATCCAGCAGCGTGTGGAGTCCCTTCTCATGCGAGAACTCGCCCACGAAGAGAACAAAGGGCTCCTTAGGAACGGCGAACGAACCATCTCCGCTAGTTCGCCGAGCGGGATCATCTGTCGGCGGCAGTAGTGCGGAGTCGAGCACGAAATTAGGAATTACGCTGCTGGACGGACCGTCAGGGATGCGATTTCCATCAGCAACAGCCTGGCTGACGCTGATTATATGGTCGATAGCGCGTTCCTTCCACGCGCGCATGACACTTGTAGCAGCTACGGTCACCGGTCCCACGACAGGACCGTAGTGGGTGCTAGCGCAGGGTAGGCATCGGGAGGCCTTCGGCCCGGGACAGGAAACATCGGCCCGCATCAGCCGCTTGGTAGCACAGACCTGGCTGTAGTCGTGAAGCGTCAGTACGAGCCCGAACCGCGGCTTCGTAGCGGAATGTCGCCTTAGTGCCAGCGCGCTGTTGATAATCCAGTTGTGTGCGTGCACTACGTCGGGACATTCGTTCCGGACAATCCTGGCCAGCTCCCGGACGCCGAGCGGATCTGGTACTGGAGGATGGTGCGCACGGTTACTCGAATACACGCCTGGCAGGCGCATGGCCGTTGTGGCGAATCTGTATACACGCACCCCTGAAGGGAGCACCTCCTGGTCCGGTACGCCATCCAAGCGCTGGGTTGCGACAGCAACTTCATGACCGCGATCGGCAAGAGTGTTAGCAAGATTAAAAACGTGTCGTTCCTCACCGCCGATGTCCGGAGGGAAGAACTGGGCGAGCAGGAGGAGTCGCATCAATCGGCTTCCGTCGTCGGGTGCGGGTTGACTGAGGAAGGGCGGTCTGCATTGGCCGTACCAGTACCGGTCAATGCAGGAACGGGGGCCTGCGAGGCACGCTCAGCTCGTCCGGTCGCCCCATCAGGTCCAGGAGGTTTAAACCCGGACTTGCGGAGCGAGCCAGCAACATAACCAGCCACCGTGACGGCCAGCCCGGTTACAATCGCTCCCGCCCGAGCCAGCCCCCACAGGTCACCACTCAGCAGATTGGCTATATTCCGGACTATCCCGCGCGGCAAGATCCTAGTGGTGTAGTCGCGTTCGGCGGACAGCCCGTCGTGTGAACCGACAATATTAACCATTGCTGCCTTTGAGAGTCCTTCACCAAAGCACCGAGAAGTAAAATAAGAGAAGCGGCATCGAGCAGCCGGGACCAGATGCCGTATCACTGCCCGGCTGTCGAAGAGCAGAAGCGCAGTAGGTGATTGATGGTTCAGGCGGATGCAGAACTCCGTATCCTCACAGCCTAGTGGCCGCTTGCCAACCGTCCGTCCGATGCCGTTGCGGAACGCCCCGGCTAGGTCGAAGGCTTCTCGGCGCAACGACATGTTGCCGCCCATAAGATTCCGGACCCTGGCGCGGAAGCGCGGCATGCGCAGATCATTGCATCCAACCACCCAGTCATACTCTGCTGGGAACCAGCGAGGCCGCTGAGTTTCCCAATTTGGCAGGACAAGGCCGCCGACGCCTATCACTTGTGGATCGATAAACGAGTCAGCAAAAAATCGCAGCCAGTCGGGCTCTGCGATAGCATCGTCATCAAGGAATGCCACTATGTCGCCCCGTGCTAGCGTGACACCAGTATTTTTCGCTCCTGACAATCCTGGGACTCCGGAGCTTTCTACCACCCGAACGCCCGTCCTGGCTCCGTTTAGTCGCGTGTAGAGCGCCGGATTGTGGTCAACAACAACAATGACTTCCTTGGCAGGCATACTTTGGGCGCGTACTGAGTTGATGGCAGCTTGCACCTGATCCCAGCGCTCCTCTGTGTAAGTGCAGATAACAACAGAGAAGCCCTGGCCCACCGTGTTCCGGTCTTCTGCTGACTGCTGCATTGCTTGCAAGCCTCTCAATTGATGCCCTCATTTGTCGAAAGCCACGGCAAGGGCAGCCGGGCTTCGAATAGAACACGCCATAGTCCAGGTAGAAGCATCGACGTGTGGAGTGCCTGAATGGCTGATTCCGTTTCCTGGCTCAACGCGAACGCGAGGCCAAACGTGAAAACCGCCGCAGAAGTAAATACCCAGCGTGGCCGATACTCGGCCCTAGATGCGGGAAACAGTACCGAATTCACTGCCCCGACCCGCTCATCGGACGCTCATGATTGCGAATCGCGCCAACGGCATATCCAGCTGCCGCGTACGCAAACCCGGCGACGATGGCACCAGCACGGGAAAGACCGGTTCCGTGGCCACGCAGGGTGTCAAACAGACCGCGAGCTACGCCGAGCGGTAGTGTCCTAATTACGTAACGCCGTTCCGTTGACAGGCCATCGTGCGTTCCCACGCTGCGGCTGACCATAGCCTTGGAAAGCCCCTCAGCGTAACAACGAGCACGATAGTAGGAGAAACACGAACGTACCTCGGGAACCCTGTGCCGGACTACCGCCCTGTTGTCGGTCACCAAAACCTTATCCGGAAGCCATTGGCCGATGCGAATACAGAATTCCGTCTCTTCACAACCGAGCGGCAGCTTGGCCGCTGAGCGCCCGAGTCCGCTCGTGAATCCGCCGACACGGGCGAAAACCTCACGTCGGAACGAGGCGTTGGCTCCGAGCAGGTTACGGACCGGAGTGCGGTGAGCCGACATGCCAAGATAGCTGCATCCGACTACCCAGTCGAACTCTCCCGGAAACCAAAAAGGCCGTCCACCGTCCCACTGTGGAAGGGTGAGCCCACCGACGCCTACAACGGCTGAGTCGGAGTAGGCGTCGATGAGGAACTGGAGCCAGTCAGCTTCCGCCGTCGCGTCATCATCGAGAAAGGCGACGATCTCCCCCGCAGCAAGAGCAACTCCTGTGTTCCTCGCGCCGGACAGGCCGCGGGCTTCGCAGTTCTCCGCCACTGTGGCGTCCGGCAGCGCAGACTTCAGCCGCTGGTAAAGATGCGGATTATGGTCGACTACGACGATCAGTTCCTTGGCGGTGTGGCTCTGTGTGAGCACGGAGCCAGCCGCGGCGAGCGTGTCATCCCAGCGCTTATCGGTGTGGGCACAGATGACCACGGAAACCGAGAGTGCATTCATATCATTTCCCTTTCCCGGCGGCCTCGGCAGCTGCGGCTCGGATGGGAAGAGGGCATACCTCGTCCAATACGGCAGTTAAGACGGGAACCCAACACATGCCGCAGGTTCCCTCGACGATACTGAATCCTTGCCACATGGTACACTTCGCGGTCAACGTGCTGCGAGTCACTATGGCTTCTATGAATCGGACGACCGGCCGCGGGTAATACACAGGGCAGATAATGAGCCTCACGTAGTGTCAGCATGATCACGGGAGTACGCGACCAGGATCCGAACACGCTGGCCCGAAAAACATAACCCCCTCCCCCCCACAGGCGCTGGGTCTCGACGCGCCAAGTGATAAGCAGATTACGCAAGCTTTGGTAGCGTACAGGAGACGTCCATACTGGGATGGCGGTTTACACTGATTGTTGTTTGCTTTGCGTAATATATTAGTGACTACATGTGATAGCTGCTCGGCGGTCGGCCCGTTCTTCAGAATCGACCCAGACGGGGCCGAAGCTCTCAATCGGACAAGTATTACTAAAGTATGAGTAGATCGCTTGAATTGCGATAATTCACGCTTCCGGCATGAAACCTCATGGATGCGGGCTGTGAACGAATTCGCGACCGCCCATCCGCTATGACATCCTGACCGCTGATACCGCTCAGCACCTTGGAAGCGCCGCCCAGCGGCTGGGGCGGAATCACCACGGTCTGTTCGGCCGAAACTTACTTAACGCCGACGGTAACCGGTCCGTGTGGCGCGACGAGGGCTGGGTCAGGTGAGGGTGTCGACCTGGTGGACGTCGCCGCAGGGGACGCCGAGGGCGGCGTGGTGGCGGCGGATGGCGTCCTCGTCCGGGCCTTCGAGCAGGCAGTAGACCGCGCCTTCGG
>Ga0187814_10000321_pt1 | contig 15116 bp, 10 predicted proteins | sample NC_S_4_FD_132450 | JGI IMG/M metagenome (GOLD analysis project Ga0187814, IMG submission 132450) | Wetland sediment microbial communities from Neuse River Estuary, North Carolina, USA - ASW-S_4 | ecosystem: Environmental > Aquatic > Freshwater > Wetlands > Sediment | place: USA: North Carolina... | reverse complement strand
GCCGAGGCCGCTCAGCTGCCGCCATTCAGCCGGCCGGGTCGTCCACCACGCAGGCCCTGAGCCCGCCTGGCCTTGGGCTAGCGGCGCGACGTCTGTTCCGCCGCGCTATCGAGGTCCCAGCCGTCTGCTCCCGGAGTTCCGCCGCCGGGCCTAGTAGAACGCGTTCACGCACGCCTCCCTGTCCCGGCCGGGTGTCCTGGACGGCTCCGGCGTGGGGTGTGCGGTGTCATCGCAGGGTAGGCGGAGGCCACCCGGGGCAGCCGGGCCGCCTCCGGCGGCCAGTGGCGGGCGGCCAGCCCGGCCGTGATCTGCTCGGCCTGGTCGCGGCTGATCTCGGCGATGTCTGCATCCGCGCCGCCGTGCGCCTCCTCTACCAGCATCGAGGTGTGCTCCCAGCACAGCTGCCAGGTCATCTGCTGGCCGCGGTCCGGGAAGTGCCCGAGGCCGGGGTAGTCGTGGTCGCTGCGGGTCCGCTGGCGGATCACGGCGAACGGCTGGCTGCTGCCGGCCGCTCGGGCCGAGAAGAACGTCACCGTGACCATGATGGCCGGGTTCAGGTCGGCATAGCAGTCATCGCAGACCGCGCGAGCCCAGTCGCCGTCGATGGTGGCCAGGTGGTGGTGGAAGTAGCCGTGCCAGCCGCAGCGCGGGCAGTCATCGGTGATCGGCCCGGCCAGCGAGTGCCGCTGGAGAGGGCCGAGCGGGTCTTCGGAGTGCAAGATCAGCCGGGGCAGCCAGTCCCGGCGCAGGGCGTCGTCGGTGGCCTGGTCGCGGGCCAGCCGGGCGCAGCCGGCTGTGTGGCCGAGCTCGGCGTGGATGGGCCGTCCGCCCGGGGCGAGGTCGGTGACCTGCTGCCGCAACCGGGGCAGGGCCAGGTCAGCGGTGGAAAGTAGCCCGCGTCGCGGCCGGTCAGGTTGCGGGCCGCGCGTTGGGTGGCGCTGAACAGCGGCCCGGACCCGGTGCCGGGGCTGATCCAGTACTGCTGGCGGATCACGGCGGGGATGTCTTGGCCGGGGCCGTTGTCGCAGGCGGCCGTGATGGCATCCCACCGGTGGCCGGCCGCCCGGGCCGCGGCGGTCAGCCGGACCAGGTCCGCATCGGGGACCTGGTACCAAGGGCAGGAATAGGCGGCGAGCTCGGCCAGCGGCTCTTTCATGCCAGGCAGCCTAGGCCGGCGAGGGCTGGGCGGTGGTGCCGGTAAGGCAACGGTAAGGAATCTGGCGGCTACGATCCGCAGCTACACCTACCCGGCGCCGCGGCCAGGCCGCCGGTCTTCCACTTGCAGCGCTCCAAAACGCCCTGACAGCGCTTGAAGCCGGTCCGGCCGACGTCCGGCTTCAGGCCGCCGCCTGGGCCGACTCGGTGAGGTACTCGGTGACGAACGCGGCCCGGCTGATCTCCTGCTGCTCCGCGGGCTGCAGATCGCGGTATTCCGCCACCAGCTCGGCCACCCGCACGCGGTCGGCGCCGCGACGTACAAGATCGCAGCAGTCGAGGACCGGGACGCCGTAGCGCAGCCTCGAGATGCCGAGTCGGCCGTGTGCAATATCGCGCATCGTGGTCAGGTTGGTGTCCACGAGCAGGAACTCGATGGTGGCGGTGAGGACCCACGGGAGCAGGCTGTCGAGGTCGTCGGCCACGACGTCCCACGCGTCGAGATGCGCGGCGGTGATCTGGTCGACGGGAGCACCATCCATCCGTTGCTGGAGGACATCGTGCAGGACGACGGCATCGAGGTCGGACCAGGCACGCAGCTCGGGGGCGGCCGGGGCGAAGCGGGGGGCCAGCGCGAGAAGCAGGGCGTCGTGGTCACCGGCGGGATCTTGGAGGTCCTCGGCGAGCTCGGTGGCGTGGCCGGCCAGCGCCCCGCGTAGGGCGAGGCACGAGCGCACCGGGAGCCCGGTCCGGTAGAACGCGGATGCCCACGGTCCCGGCGGTACCGCGCTGCGGAGTCGTTCGGCGCGCTGGGCGGCGCGGGTGAGGACGAAATCGCGCAGTGCGGGATGCGCCCCCTGGTACCAGAGCGTCCGGGCAAGAAGGGCCTCGAGGTCCTGGCGCAGCTCGCCGTCCATGGTGGCTCCCTCGGCGATGGCCTCGAGGATCACCGCGTCCACGGTGGCGAGCGGCGTGCCGGGGTCCGCGTCCGCGAGGTGGTCCGCGGTGGAGCGCAGGTGGTCGAGGGCCTGGTGCAGGGCCGATGTCGTCGGCGGCAGCTCGGCCCGGAACGCGCGCATCCACTTCTGGACCTGGGCCTCGCTCTTCACCATCACGATGAGGGAGCCGGAGGCGAACAAACCTCCCCTCCCCGCCCGCCCGGCCAGGTTGCGCAGCCTGCCAACCTGTGGTGTGCCCTTGGTCAGTGGATTATCCGGCACGCGGGCACCGAACTGACCAAGGAGGCCTACCAGAGCATTCTCCGCGCGCATGTCGGCCCACACCCAGTCCTGGGGGATCGCACAATCGCCGCTGTGGCGCAAGCCCGTGATGACGTGATAGACCTGCTGACGATCCGGCTGGGCGAGGGGGTAATGCCCGCCGAAAGATCGCCCGAGCGCTGATCACGGGCGTTCTGGATGAAGCGGTGCGTGCCGGGGAAGATCACCATGCACCAGTGCGGCGGTATTACCTTGCCAGACAACGGCAGTAACGGGAATCACGATGATTTCGTGTTCCCGTCGCATGGCCGGCTTCTCATGCTTGCCAACGGGAGCGAGGAGCCGCGGGTAAGTGGCATCAGGTACCCGCTGACAATCTGGCTGGTGCGCGGGTGCGGCCTGCGGATTGAGGAAGCGCTAGCCGTGCAGAAATCTTGCTTCCGCGATGGCGGTACGGTGTTGCGGGTATTCGAGCAGGCGACCAGGGACGGCCGGAAAACACGCCCGCTGAAGCACCGCAAGGCCGGAGACTACCGTGATATCCCGGTTCCTGCGTACCTGTGGGAAATGGTGAAGGATCTCCCTGACGGCTACTTCTTCATTGCGGACGGAAAGTTCCCTACATATAGCAGTTACCGCCACGGCTTCAACCTTAATTCCGGCAAGGCCGGTATCCCGGAAGCATTCACGCCGCATGGCCTGCGCCATGCGTTCGTCTCGGCGCTGCTCTCGCATGGCGTGCCGATTACCGACGCGGCCGCGCGGCTAGGTCACCGGAACATCAATGTCACCTACGCAATTTACGGGCATCTGGTGCCATCCTCGCTCGGACGTGCCCAGGAAGCGCTCAACACGGAATACGTGGAGTGAAGCAAGTCAGCGTAAGCCTTTTTTCGTGCTAACAAGCACAATCGAGCGGTCATGGGTAATATTGCTGTTCTAGCAGCGCAGTCCTGACCTCGAATCGATGATCGTCTTCTTGAATTTTATCCCAGCCACGCCCATGCGCAAGCTTGTGCCGCGTAGGCCTGGAAAGGCGGATGTTGCTGCAGATTTGATGTTACATAAATCGATAATGGAAAACGGTAAGGGCCAGTACAAATAGGACTATTTGAATTGCGGTTGCCACGTAGAGCATGAAGGGTACCGGGCTTCGGAGCCAGTACGACCTTGACCTGCTTGGGAAAGTTAGTTTCCCAATAGAACTCACAAGCGCTGCCCCCAGGGAATCTTCTCGGATTAGCAACTTTCTCTCGATCCTCACTACGAGGTCAAGAAGAGTATTGACCAGGTCCCCAATTATCACATTAATGAAAAAGATACCCATGGGCAGAACACTCGCCAGCAAGAGGATGCCAGCGAGTTTCTGTGCGAACCCATAGCTAATCAGTACCACATCTGCCGTAGTAATGAACCCAGCCGTTTGAATCAGCAGTGAGAACCAGTGCCGAATCGACACTATGGCCTCTTGTAGTTCAAGCCGAAGCGATTCGTTATCCTTGGAACTGGCCGGCACATCGCTCATAGCGTTCTCCTCGCCTGAGCAGATAGGGGCATTCCCGCTTTGCACTGCGCAAGAGCGCAGCGTATCAGCGCCGGTCGCTGCCTCGCCAGGGGTAACCAGAGATCGGGGATGCGATACGGGAGGACCCCCGGCCTTCCCCCGGCCTGGTGCAGCGCGGGGGATCGCCTCGAACCGCAGCATGGCCTCGCCTTTGGTATAGCCCTTCAGCGTCAGCAGCCCGGAATGGACCCTGAACAGCGTCAGGTCATACCGAGGTCTCTCGACCACGACTGCCAGCTTCAGCGACGGCTCGGCAGTGCCTGCCGGCCGTTTCGCCGTGCCGAACAGGGTCCGCGGGGCGGGTACGTCCAGCCGGGATCGGGCCCGGTCAGCACCTATCGGAGGATGGTCAGGACCGAGCCCTGTCCTGAGTCGTCTTCGAGTGGCATCATGGTCATGACGAGCGTCTGCGGAGCTTCTTTGCAACCCAGTAGCGGTGGCCATCATGCTGATGTCCGTAGCCAATCCAGCAAACTAGGGAGGTTACGATGTCACCTACGGTAGTACTCATTGGATACACCCTAGCAGGCGCGATAGGAGTTTCTTTCCTTGAAGGATTTCTCAAATGGTCATCCCGGGCAACAAGGGCCGCGCGATTTCCTCTGGAGTTGGACGATGCTGACTGGTGGATTGAATGGACAGTTTCTGCCGGTGTAGCTCTTGTAATTTTCCTGTTCGGAAATGCGCGTGAAGGTGAACCTGCTACCGCTAAACAACTCGCCACCGCAATCGCTGCTTTGGTTCTTGGGTTTGCCACATTGCCGAAACTAGCAAATATCTTCTGTCTTGATGCCCAGGGAAAGATCATAAGGGAGTGGGGAAGTATTCTATGGCTTGCCATTTTGAATATCCTCGCCATATTCATTCTCATGGCGACTGTAGCTGTTGGGATTAAAATCTATGGATAAGTCAGGCTATAGGCATCACCGCGACCCCGAACGCGACCGTCAACAACCCACCTGGGTGACGAAAATAGTAGCAATAGGTGCCGCAACTCTAAGTGCTATTGTCGCAATATTCAGCGCTTCTTCATTGGGAAGAGCTACAGCCATAATATCAGGATCTGTTGTCGCCTCGGTCGCAACAGCAGCCACTGTCTTCGCGGGCATACGAGCCAGGCGGCACGAATAGCGGCTCTCCTCGGGCGCCCAGGAATCGGTTGCTCGTTCATACGTAAGCTGCGGTGGCCTGGCATTCGAGTTGCGGCACGCGCTCGGCGAGACCGACGACCACACCTGGGTGTTCGTCCCCGAACGCGAGGTGCTGTGTCCCGGCGACCTGTTCGTGTGGGTGTCTCCCAACGCCGGGAATCCGCAGAAGGTGCAGCGTTACCCCGCCGAATGGGCGGCCGCGCTGCGGGAGATGGCCTCGGCGCAGGCTGATCAGCTGCTGCCCAGCCACGGCCCGCCCATCATCGGTGCCGGACGCGTCCATGAGGCACTGACCTGCACCGCCGCCTACCTGGAGCCGCTGGTCGAGCAGACGCTCGCGCTGATGAAGGCCGGCGCGCGGCTCGACGAGATCATCCACACTGTCCGGCCGCCCGCCGACCTGGCCGCCAAACCGTACCTCCAGCCGGTCTACGACGAGCCCGCGTTCATAATCCGCAACGTCTGGCGGCTCTACGGCGGCTGGTACGACGGCAATCCCGCCCACCTCAAGCCCGCACAGGACGCGGTGCTGGCGACCGCGCTCGCCGAACTGGCCGGCGGCGCCGCAGCTCTGGCTGACCGGGCGCAGGCGGCAGCGGCGGCCGGTGACCTGCGGCTGGCCGGCGACCTTGCCGAACTGGCCGCGCTCGCCGCGCCGGATGACGTGGCGGTGCACCAGGCGCGCGCGGAGGTCAACGAGGCCAGAGCCGAACCGTCGCTGATGGCACAGGGCGTGTTCCGTTGGGCAGCCCGCGGGTCCCGGCGGGCCAGCCCCTGATCTGAGGAATGAACGGTGGGACGGTACGGGATACTGCTACACGTGGATGGGCCTTTCTCTCCTGCCGCCACATCGCTGGGACTTTCCGCTTTTCAGGAGGTCTATCACTCCGAGAGCACTTACCTGGGAAAGGCTCCAACAGCCCAGCTCACGCGCATCAACGCTGGTCACCGGCTGTTCTCCGTGTCCTTAGCACGCGTAACAAGTGTACCGGAGTGTGCCGTTCCGTCCGTGGGATTCCCGTGGGGATCAGTCGCCGTGTCGCCGACTTGTGGGGTTTCTGTGGGGCTCGCAGAAGCCCTTGATTTCCCGGGCAGACCAGACACAGGGCATCCAGGTACTGCAACCTCTGCATGCTCGTGATCATTCTTCGAGTAACCCAGCGTAGCCGGGACAGCCTACCCGCGAGAGGTGGTTCCGCGCCTTACGCCGATTCCGCGCGGGTAACCGGGCAGCTGATTTATCGGCTTCCGGCGGCCAGTTGCGCCAGTTATGGGCGTCCGGGGTAGCCCTAGGCGATCGGTCGTAGATCTGCATTACCCGGCCGTCTGAGCGGGCCGCCGCTGCGCCGTACAGGGGGGCCATGTACCGGAGGGCTGGCCATGCCACCGGACCTCCTGGTCGGTGGTGTCAATCTTGTCCTAGACGAACTAGAGCTCTCAGATGCGATAATAACGCTATGGTGATTTCTGAGGACCGGTGGCGCGAAGGAGATCAGCTAGAATCCCTGGAGCGCCTGATGCTGCAATGCGCTGCAGATGGGGAAAAACTCGATGCTATCGACGGTTCCCAGTTGCAGGGTACGGCAAATGGCAGCTCAGCGATAATAGGAAATGCCGTACGTGCAGCCGTTCTGCGTTATTTGTTGGCGCGAGACGACTGGCCTATCGACCCGAAGGGAGTGCAACTGCGAGGACTGCGAATCAGCGGGCTTCTTGATCTCCAGGGAGTCCGGGTCCGCTGCCCGCTGTGGCTGGATGAATGCGTGCTCGACGATCCGCGGCCTCTCGTACTCGAGTTCGCCGAGATCCCGCAGCTTACGTTGACGAGCTGCCAACTTCCCGGCATTTCTGCTAAGACTCTGAAAGTAGGATCGAACCTTAGCCTGAAAGGCTCCATTCTTACTGGCCCGGTGAACCTTGACGGGGCGAGTATCGGAAGCGGGCTAATTTGCACGAGTGCAGAATTTAGCGGTCCGGTCGTCCTTTCTGGTATACGGATCGGCGGAGCGATGATGTTCGGGACTGCCCGGGTCGGAGCTAACGCTAAGGGTGATTCACTGATTTGCAACGGCATGAATCTCCGTCTTTCAGCTCACCTGTGGGAGCTCGCCTCGCAAGGCGCGGTCGTCCTGGATCGAGCCGACATCGGTGGGGAGCTGAACTGCCGGAGAGCCCAGCTGGGAGCGAACAAGGCCGGGTGCTCCCTGGCCGCTGAAGCTACAACAGTCCGAGGCGCGATGCACTTCGAAGAGGGATTCAAGGCGGCCGGAGCGATATGGCTGAATGGGGCAAGCATAGGCGGACAGGTCAGATGCGATGCTGCCCATATAGGAGCGGACGACAACGATAACTCGCTGATCTGCGATGGCATGCGTACCGGAGGCAGCGTGAATCTCGACGCCGCCATGAGCGCAGCGTTCACGGCCGATGGGGCGGTCCGGCTAGCCGGAGCGCAGATAACCGGATCGCTCAGCTGCCGTGATGCCAAGCTAGGCGCGAACCGCGGCGGGAATTCCCTGGTAGCCGACGAGATCAAGGTCAGCGTGGCGGTGCTGCTAGACCGGCTGGACGCAACCGGGGGGATCCGGTTGGCCGGCGCCGAGATCGCCGGACAGCTATCGTGCCGCGGCGCCCAGATCACCGGCACCGACCACGATGGAAATTCACTGATCGGCACCAGAACTAGAATCGGCGGGCCCGCCTACCTGAACAACGGGTTTCGTTCTGCTGGAGCTGTTGATCTGTCTGGTGCCGATGTCGGCGGCGTGGTGAACCTGGTAGGCGCAACCCTCGGCTCGAACAAGTCCCGGTGCGCCCTCGTCGGCGACGGCATGCGAGCCAGCCGGGACGTAGTCGCCGACAACGGAAACTTCAGTGGCGGGATCCGGCTGACCGGGGCCGTCGTAGACGGGTCGTTCACATGCCGGGACACGAAGCTGAACGCGAGCATGGAGCACTACACGCTCGCAGCGGCACGGCTCAAGGTCGGCGGAGACGTGCTGCTGGACCGGCTTGATTCGGCCGGGGCATTGCTCGTGGCCGGAGCTGATATCGGCGGCCGGTTCTGCTGCAGAGGCAGCAGCTTGAAAGGCGCTGACCCTGACGGAGACGCTCTGAGCGCAAACAGCCTGAAGGTCGGAGGCTCGGTGCTCTTGACCGAGCAGTTCACCGCCGCAGGGGCGGTGCAGCTATCGCATTCCACGATCGGCGGATCACTCCGCTGCAGTAGTGCCCAGCTTAACGTGGCCGAGGGCGAGAGGGCTTTGACCGCTCAGCAGATCAACGTGACCGGTGCGGTGCTCTTGGATGAAGGCTTTGTCACAGCCGGAACGGTGTCGCTGCGTGCAGCCTCGATCGCTCGTGAGCTCCGGTGGGAGCCCGGTCAGCCTGCGCGCGGGGAAGTCAACCTGGAAGGAGCCCGCACTCAGCAGCTCACCGACAACTGGGCGAGTCCACGGTCACTCGGCTACTGGCCAGCGACCCGGCTACTTATCGCCGGATTCACCTACGACAGGTTCGGCGGTGACCAGGCGGCCTCGGTGGAGCAGCGGCTCGCCTGGATACGAAGCCAGTTCGCCGTTCACACGGAATACGCTCAAGCGGCCAGCCCTCCCATTAGCACCGGGCAAACCCCAGCCACCAGCGGCCCGGCTCCGGTGTTTGTCACCCAGCCGTACAAGCAGCTTGCCGACGTGTACCGGCGTGCCGGACAGGAAGACGAGGCCCGTAGCGTCGAGATTGCTATGCGCAGGGATCTGCGTACGTACGGGAATCTTCCGAAACCCGCAAGACTCCTGAACTGGCTGCTGGATGTGACAATCAGGTACGGATTCCAGACGGCCAGAGCACTAGCCGGGCTTGCCGTGCTGTACATCGTGGTTTTTATCGCCCTCTTGTTCGCCCAGCACCAAGGCACCCTGATCGAAGCCAGCAATCTACAGAACACCAGCCTCCACCCAACTGCCCTGCAATGTGTCACCGGATACCCGTGTTTTTACCCCGCTGGCTATGCCTTCGACCTTGTCGTGCCGCTCGTCAACATCCATCAGGCAGAGTTCTGGCAGGTGAACGGGCACCACTGGCTAGGTTGGATGTGGGTACTCGGCAGCTGGACGGCGACAGCACTGGGCTGGTTCCTCGCCACTCTCCTAGTCGTCGGCTATACCGGACTCGCCCGCCAGCAGTAATCACGCGGAGCGCTAACTCCCTCGACCGTCCACGTTCACCTCGGACACCCCGCTGGATGCCGACGTCAAGGACCTGATCGCCGCCCAGCTCGACGCCGCCCAGGAGCGATTCGCCGCGATCGGACATGGCAGCGACGGCGATAGCGAGGCCAGCCAGCCAGCCATCCGGCGCTCAGCCTGGCTCCTCCTAACGGCCATCCGGGCGCATGCCACCACCGGAAGCCGACTGCGCGAGACGGCCGGCGCAGGGACGTCACCGGCGTCAGGTCCCGGTGATCACGGCGACGAGCTGGTCAGCACTGGCGTGCCGCCGATGCCGCGGGGTCAGCAGATCCTGGGATGGACTCCCTGCGGACCTGTTCGACGATCAGGCGATCGCAGAGGGTGGCTGGGTGTTGCCTGACGTGGCTGTATGTGCCGTCTGAACTGGCATTACGGGGCTCGGTGTGGCTGGGTGTGGCTGGGTGACTGTGGCGGCTGGCAGCCAGTTAGGCTCCCAGTTAGGCTCTCTCGCGACCCTGGGAACCCGCGGTGAAGTTTGCTGTGCGGGCTCTGGCATACGGGCCTGGGCGGTCAGGATGGCTGGGGTGCGAGCTCGGCGCATGTGCGCAGGCTGGCGTAGTGGGCGGCGGCCTGCCGTGCGGCGGCGCCGCGGTCGGTGATGGGCTGGCCGGTGCCGGATACCGTCGCGGGGATGAACCGTGCGGTCAGCGGGGCGTGCGGGTGCAGGGTTAGTTCCAGGACGCCGGTGGCGGTGCTGTAGGAGCGCTCCCACCACAAGAAGTTGGCCAGGCCGTAGGCGACGAAGGTGCGGCCGAGCCAGCCGGAGCCCTGCAGCATGTGCGCGTGGGCGCCGACGATGATGCTGGCCCCGGCGGCGGCCAGCTCGCGTGCCAGCGACAGCTGGGCCGGGTCCGGGCACGCCTGGCCTTCGGTGCCCCAGTGCATGAACACGATCACGACGCTGGCCAGCCGCTTGGCCGACCGCACCGCGGCCAGGGTGCGGCCCGGGTCGATCGCGTTCGCCTCGCCGGGCCGGGTGCCGGTTGCCACCCAGGATGAGGCGAGCTCGGCGACCTGCGAGACGCCGATGATCGCGATCGTGACGCCCTTGATGGTGGTCAGGTACGGGGCCCACGCCGCGGCGGCGTTGACCCCGATCCCGACGTAGGGGAACCGGGCGGCCCTGGCCGCGGCGAGCGTGTCGGCCAGCCCGGCCGGCCCGTAGTCCAGGACGTGGTTGTTGGCCATCGTGACCAGGTCGATGCCGGCGTCGCGCAGGGCGGTGAAGGCGGCCGCCGGGGCGCGGAAATGGTAGGTCTTGGGCTGCGACGTCCCGCCGCTGGTGATCGCGGTCTCCAGGTTCACCGCGGTGAAGTCAGCCGACCGCAGCACGCCGGTGATCGGGCCGAACGCGGTGGCCGGGTCGGCCAGCAGCCGCCTGGTACGCCCAGCGAAGTTGACGTCCCCGGCGAAGGCCAGCGTGATGCTGCCCGCGCCGTTACCGGCAGCGCGGTGCCGTCCGGCCAGGCTGACCCGATCAGGCGCGGCCCGGCTGGTCGTGGCCGCGGCCCGGGGCGCGGACGGGGCCGTCGTGCAGGCTGCCCCGGTGAGCAGGACCAGGAAGCCGGACACGGCGGCGAGCAGTCGGCGGATCACCACCAGCACAGCGTAAGACGCCCGGCGCCACCGGCCCGCCCGGCCACGATGATATCCGCGCCTGGGCACTTGACCCCGGCCCGGCCCGCGCAGCCCGGCCGCCGCGGCGTCACCGCCCTGGCCTGCCTGTCCAGCCCTGCCCGTCACGGCTCGCCAGCTACCGCCACTCGCGGCCTTTAGGCCGCCTGCTGTTCACGGCGAGCAGCACCATCGAAGACCCTTAGTCGAGGTGGCTCCATACCTCTATGCGAACGAGGCTCGGCCAGTCGCCGACATGGCTCCCTGTGGCCTGATAGAGGTTGACCAGCGAGTACCGGATGCTCAAGCGGGCTCGACGTCGCCTGATGTCGGCCAGGCTATCCCGTGCGGCTGTGACACCTGGCGTTTGCACCCGGGATGAGCGCGCCGCAGGGAGTGTCCCGGAACGATCGTCTGCGCGATTCCGGCCCGGAGGATAATGGCTCCGCGTGCCGTGTTAATCCAGATCTTCCCAGCCCCACGACGGGGCTGGGCTGCCATCAGCCTCCCGGCCAAACCGGAACCGGTCCTGGCGGTCCTGTTGCTCATGGAAGAGCTCGAACATGCCTGCCCCAGGCAGCCGCTCGGCCAGCGCGGTGGCCTGCTGTTCCGCGCCCGCCTCCCGCAGGCTGGCCAGCAGCGTGGCCACGGCGCGGGGGTTGTCGAGCGAGACGTGAGCGGCGGCGCGGTCGGCCAGCGCGGTGGCCTGCTGGTCCGCGCCGGCCTCCCGCAGGCTGGCCAGCAGCCTGGCCACGGCGCGGGGGCTGTCGAGGGGGAAGTGGGCGGCGGCGCGGTCGGCCAGCGCGGTGGCCTGCTGTTCCGCGCCGGCCTCCCGCAGGCTGGCCAGCAGCCTGGCCACGGCGCGGGGGCTGTCGAGGGAGACGTGTGCGGCCAGATCACGGTGCAGCAGCGCGGTGACCTGCTGTTCTGCGCCGGCCTCCCGCAGGCTGCTCAGCAGCCCCGCGATGGCATCAGGGTCGTGGAGGGGGGCGTGAGCAGCGGCGCGGTCGGCCAGCGCGGTGGCCTGCTCCTGCTCGCCGGCCTCCCGCAGCCTGCCCAGCAGCCTGGCCACGGCTGCCGGGTCGTCGAGAGGGAAATGGGCGGCGGCGCGGCGGGCCAGCGCGGTGGCCTGCTGTTCCGCGCCCGCCTCCCGCAGCCTGCCCAGCAGCCCTGCCACCGCGAGAGGGTTGTCGAGGGAGACGTGGGCGGCCAGATCACGGTGCAGCAGCACGGTGGCCGGCTCCTCCTCGCCGGCCTCCCACAGGCAGCCCAGCAGCCAGGCCACGGCGAACGGGTCGTCGAGAGAGACCAGAGCGGCCGCGCGATGGGCCAGCGCGGTGGCCTGCTCCTCCTCCCCGGCCTCCCGCAGCCTGCCCAGCAGCCTGACCACGGCGAACGGGTCGTCGAAGGAGACGAGAGCGGCCGCGCGGTCGGCGAGCGCGGTGGCCTGCTGTTCCCCGCCGGCCTCCCGCAGCCCGGCCACGGCGCGGGGATCATCGAGGGGGACGTGGGCGGCGGCGCGGTCGGCCAGCGCGGTGGCCTGCTGTTCCGCGCCGGTCTCCCGCAGGCTGGCCAGCAGCCTGGCCACGGCACGAGGGTCATCGAGACAGACGTGGGCGGCCAGATCACGGTGCAGCAGCGCGGCGGCCTGCTGGTCCGCGCCGGCTTCCCGGAGCCTGCCCAGCAGCGTGGCCACGGCGAACGGGTCGCGGAGGAGGGCATGGGCGGCGGCGCGGTCGGCCAGCGCGGTGGCCTGCTGGTCCGCGCCGACCTCCCGCAGCCGGCTCGGCAGGCCCGCTACGGCGAGCGGGTCGCGGACGGGGGCATGCGCGGCGGCGCGGTCGGCCAGCGCGATGACCTGCGGTTCCGCCGCCGCCTCCCGCAGCCTGCTCAGCAGTCCTGCCACGGCCAGAGGGTTGTCGAGGCAGACGTGGGCGGCCAGATCACGGTGCAGCAGCGCGGTGGTCTGTTGTTCTGCGCCCGCCTCCCGCAGCCGGCCCAGCAGCGCCGCCACCGCTGCCGGGTCGTCGAGGCTGGCGTGGGCGGCGGCCCACAGCGCCGGGCGGACGTCACCGCGGAGGTAGCGCGGAGTCGTGCTGAGATAGTAAACGGCGCGGAGATTGCCGCGGGCGGCGGCGTTCTTGTGGAGCTGGGCGGCGTCACGGTACAGGCCGCGAGCGTCGGCGGCATCACCCAGCACAGCCTGATCGCTGGGGGAAACGTGATCGGCCGCCGCGGCCCAGAACCCTGCCGGGGGGAACAGGCCCTCTCGGTGGCGCCGGCCGTGCTGATCCAGGTAATCCGCGAGCCGGTACAGCGGCCCGGCCGAGACGCCGATCGGGCCGCCCGCCAGTTGCTCATCACCGTCCTCGGAGCCAGGTCCGATGGTGCGGGATCGGGCCGGGCGGGGACGGACGGGGGTGAGCGGCCCGCGGACGCCTTTGCTGGGGACCGCCATATAGGCCAGGGCCTGTTCCAGCCAGTCCCCGCCCAGGGCGTCCCACTCGGCGCCGGTCAGGTACCCGGGCGCGGCTGCGTTCAGGAAGGCCTGCGGCAGGCCGGGCCTCATGCCCAGGCGGCGGGCATCCATCGCCGCATGGATCAGCGCTTTCGCGGCTGGCGGCGCGTTGCGGTACCGCGCTATCAGCTCTGGTACCCCGGCCAGGAACTGGGTAACCTGCCCGTCCTGTGCTACCACGGCGGCCCGGGCTAGCCGCACGTCCCCCGCCTGGCCCAGCCGCTGCAGCTGCGCTGCGGTGAAAGCAGCGGGCACGGTGATGTCGTGGCCGGCCAGCAGCTCCCGCGCCTGGGCATGCGGGTCGTCGCCGCCGGGCGGGCGGGCGGTCAGGCCATCCCAGTATTGAGGCCAGAGAGTGGCCAGCACCAGTACCGGGGCGCGGGCCGGGTCTCGCAGCAGCTCCCGCAGCCCGGCGGCGACCCGTTCGCCCAGCCCGCCGTCGGCGACGTCGAGGTAGTACTGGGCCTCGTTCAGCCATACGACGGTCCGCGGCCCGATGCCGGGCAGCTCCCGCAGCGCCGCATCCGTGCGGGACGGGTCGATCGGATGCCACAGCCGCCACTGCTCGGGCAGGTCCCGCAGCAGCTGCAGCATTTCCCAGCACCCGCGAGTCTTGCCCGTCGAGGACTCACCCACGAGCACCGCGATCCCGCTGCTGCCCTCCGCCGCGGCCCGCGCCACTCGCCCCAGCTCGGTGTCGTGCTCCCGCGGCACGTATATCGGCAACACCGGCAGCCCAGGCTGCGGGTCATCGGGCTGCACCGGCCGGTGCACCTCCAGCGCGAACGGGTCAGTGACCTCACCGAGCGGCCGCCCCGCCGCAGTATCGCTGTCCGGGCGCACCAGCACGCCCCGGGCCTCATCGAGGAGCCGGGCGAGCATGCCTTCGACACGCTGTCCTTGCAGGCGGGTCAGCTCATGGTTGAGCTGGTCGGCCAGCGGCGTCAGCGGCCCGCTGCGAGAACCCCGGAACATGATCTCCCGCACCAGGTGACTAGTCAGCGTGTCGGCCAGCAAGGTGCGGGGCACTCCCAGAACATCCGCCGCCGATTGCCCTGTGCCAGCCGGTCCGGCATCATCCAGCACGGCTAGTTGCCTCGTTATCCCTGCCTGCAGTCCTTCCAGCAGCGTCACGACCCCAGCCAGCGGCGCATCCGGCATTGGCTTACGGAAGACCCTACTGATCTCCGTCGCGAGCTGGGCGGCCCGCTCACCATCGGATGGGCTCATCTCAGCGGCGGTGTCCCGGACAGCAGCCTTGGCCGCCTGGCTCAGCGCGCGCTTCTGATCATCGCCGAGCACCAGCGCTGTCAGCTTCTTGCGGCCGGCATCAGCGAGCTGCTCAACTAGCCACGCCCCGAGAGCGTCAACGCCAAATACCACGTCAGAAGTCTCTCTCAGCCACCATGGGCTTACTAGTGGTTCTGCCCCTAATTACAGGGATGTAAGCTCTGGCAGTGTCTCGGCGAGGGGAAGCGCTGAGCCTTCGTGATGCTGTCGGGCATGCCCGGAGGCCTTCCCCGATGAGCCGCTCGTCCCCGTTCGTGATCGAGTTGTCTGATACCGACCGCGCTGAGCTGCAGCGGCGGGCCCGCTGCTATAGCGCGCCGCATTCTGAGGTGGTCCGGGCGAAGGTCGTGCTGC
>Ga0187814_10000320_pt1 | contig 15119 bp, 14 predicted proteins | sample NC_S_4_FD_132450 | JGI IMG/M metagenome (GOLD analysis project Ga0187814, IMG submission 132450) | Wetland sediment microbial communities from Neuse River Estuary, North Carolina, USA - ASW-S_4 | ecosystem: Environmental > Aquatic > Freshwater > Wetlands > Sediment | place: USA: North Carolina... | reverse complement strand
GTGAGCAGCTCGCGCTCCCGGTGCCGCAACTCGGTCACATCGCGGAGCAGGACCAGCGCACCAGCCCGCTCTCCGTCCACCACCAGCGGGATCGTGCGTAGCTGCACGACCGAGCCGTTCGCCTCGACCTCCGTCTCTGCGTGCGAGCGGCCGCTCGCGGCGGCCATGAGCGAGTCATCACGAGGGGTGCGGCCCGTGCACAGCCGGGCTGTCAGCGGGCCGAGCTGCTTGCCGGCCAGGTCAGCGGTAAGGCCGAGCCGGCGATAGGCCGACAGGCCGTTAGGACTGGCATAGGTAACCCGGCCCGACCGGTTGAGCCGGATCAGGCCGTCGCCGACCCGCGGCGACCGGACCAGCGCGGGCTCCTCGCCCGGTGCCGGAAACATGCCCGATGCCACCATCTGGGTCAGGTCGTCGGCCGCCTTGAGGTATGCCAGGTCCAGACGGCTCGGAGTGCGAGCGAAGCTCAGGTTCGTCGACCGCTCGATGACGGCGATGGCCCGGTCGCCACGGACGACCGGGATGGTCTCATGCCGGATCGGGACCCCGCGCGTCCATTCCGGGTCTCCCTCGCGGCACACCCGCCGCTCCCCCAGCGCGGCCGCGAGGAACGGCTGCTCGCTGCCGGGCCGCTGGGTGCCCACGATGTCGTCGGGTAGCGCGGTAGGTGCAGTCGTGGGGCGCATCTGAGCGAGGGCGATCCAGCTCGCGCCCTCCAGCGAGGTGCCGCTGTGGTCCGTGCCGCTGCCGTCGCTGACGGCCAGCGGCGCCCACAGGACCAGATCGGCGAACGACAGGTCAGCGAGCAGCTGCCAGTCCGAGATCAGCGCATGCAGCCAGTCCAGATCCGCGCCTTCGATCCCGGCTCGGCGCGCCAGGTCGGTCAAAGTGGGCACCCAGCCATCATCGCAGCCACACCGACGTGATCCGACCAGTCAGCCCGCGGCCGGCGGCGACAACCCGCTGGCCCGGGAACCCGAGCGGACCGCCCTGCTGCTTTCGGCTACTAGCTGGTAGCGTCGCCGCCATGAGAGGCGACCAGCGGCCGGCGCACGGTGGCGCGCAGGCCGTAGCGGCGGCTCGCAGGCACGGAGTCGCGACCATGTTCACCCTGTCGGGCGGCCACGTTTTCCCGCTCTACGACGGGGCGGTGACCGCAGACCCGCCGATGCCCATCATCGACGTGCGGCACGAGCAGACCGCTGTCTTCGCGGCAGAGGCCACAGCGCGGCTGACCCGCAGTCCCGGGCTGGCCGTGCTCACCGCCGGCCCTGGCGTGACCAATGGCGTCAGCGCCGTGACGACCGCGTTCTTCAACGGCTCGCCGGTGGTGGTACTGGCGGGGCGCGCACCGGACGGCCGATGGGGCTCAGGCAGCCTGCAGGAACTCGACCACCCGCCGCTGCTCGCGCCGGTCACCAAGCGAGCCTGGACCGAGCACGTGCCCGGCCAGGTCGGCGTGGCAGTCGACGCGGCGTTCTGGCTCGCTGCCGAGCGCCACCGCGGCCCGGTGTTCCTGGACGCGAGCCTGGAAGCCCTCTTCGGCACCGGCCTGCCCGCCGCCGCCGATCCCGCGCCAGCGGGTCCCGAGCACGACACGCGGCACAGCGCGGCGGCCGGGGACTCACCGGACCCGGACGCCATCGCCGCCGTCGCGCGGCTACTGGACGCCGCGACCAGGCCGGTTCTGGTCCTCGGCTCGGACGTCTGGCTCGACGGCGCGGACCACGCGGCGAGGGTGGCGGCTGAGCACCTCGCGCTGCCGGTGATCGCCAACGGGCAGGGCCGCGGCATCCTCCCGGCCGGGCACCCGCTCCTGGTGACGCGGGCACGGTCAACCGCACTCGGCGAGGCCGACCTCGTCATCGTGGCGGGCACACCGCTCGACTTCCGGCTGGGCTACGGCAGGTTCGGCGGCCGGAACGGTGCTCCCCCGGCGCGCGTTGTCCACCTCGCGGACGCCGCCGACCAGATCGCCACGCACTGCGAGCTAGCCGGGTCGGCGGCCGGCGCGCTCGGAGCGATTTTCGGCGGCCTGGCGGGCGAGGCGGTCGCGGGCGGCTGGACCCGGGACTGGCTGCCACGGCTGCAAGCGGAGAGCAGCCGGGCAGTGGCCGCTGACGCGGAGCTGCTGGCCAGCGACGCGCGCCCGATCCACCCGCTGCGCATCTACGGCGAGCTGTCCCGCCTGCTGGAGCCGGACGCGGTCGTGATCGGCGACGGCGGCGACTTCGTCAGCTATGCCGGCAAGTATGTCGAGCCGCAGCAGCCCGGCGGCTGGCTGGACCCAGGTCCGTATGGGTGTCTTGGCACCGGGCTAGGCCATGCGATCGCGGCCAGGGTGGCGCGCCCGCAGTCCCAGGTCGTGCTCTTGCTCGGCGACGGTGCCGCCGGCTTCTCGCTGATGGACGCCGACACGCTCGTGCGGCACGGCCTCCCCGTGGTCATGATCTGCGGAAACAATGGGATCTGGGGGCTGGAGAAGCACCCGATGCAGGCGCTCTACGGCTACGATGTGGCGGCCGATCTGCAGCCGGGCTGCCGCTACGACCAGGTGGTGACGGCTCTTGGCGGCAGGGGCGAGCTGGTGACAGACCCGGCGGACATCGGCCCCGCGCTGCGGCGCGCGTTCGCCTCCGGCGAGCCGTATCTGGTCAACGTCGTAACCGACCCCAAGGACGCCTATCCGCGCTCGACCACCGGCGTCTGAGCGGCCGTTTGCAGCGCCGCTACTCGATGACCGCGATCAGGTCGCCTTCCTGAACCACGTCCCCCTCGGCTACTGCCAGCCTCGTGAGCGTGCCCGTGCTCTCGGCCAGCACCGGAATCTCCATCTTCATCGACTCGAGAATCACCAGGGTGTCCCCGTCGGCCACGCTGTCGCCCTGGGCGGCCACGACCTTCCAGACATTGGCCACCATCTCGGCACGGACCTCACTCACGCGCCCTCCTCACCTGTCTGCTCACGCGCCTGGCGCAGCCGGCGGTTGCGCTCCATCATTGCCGCCCGCATGCCCGTTATGGGCGCAGTCGGCTCACCAGCGACGTGTCGTAATCGCCGCTCGAGAACTCCGCGGAGGCCAGCAGGTCCGCGTGAAACTCTAGGTTGGTCTTCAGACCGGTGATCCGGAACGCCCCGACGGCCGCCCTGGCGCGGTCGAGTGCCTGCTCCCGATCCGGCCCGTGTACGCACAGCTTGGCCAGCAGCGGATCGTAGTAGGGCGTGACGGTGTTGCCAGCCGCGTAGCCGGCGTCCACCCGGATTCCCGGCCCGGCTGGCTCTGCCCAGTCGCCGATCGTGCCGGGGCTTGGCAGGAACCGCTTGCTGTCCTCGGCGTAGATCCGAAGTTCCAGCGCATGGCCACGCGGGACCACGGCTTCGGGGACAAAGCTCGCGTCCTCGCCGGCCGCGATCAGGAACTGCTGCTCGACCAGGTCGAGACCGGTCACCAGCTCGGTCACCGGGTGCTCCACCTGCAGCCTGGTGTTCATCTCCAGGAACACGAAGTCGGCAGCGGTCACGTCAACCAGGAACTCGACGGTGCCCGCGCCCTGATAGCCGACAGCCTGGCCTGCAGTAACCGCGGCAGCTAGCATCCTGGCCCGCAACTCGGGGCTGATGCCCGGCGACGGCGTCTCCTCGGCTACCTTCTGGTGCCGCCGCTGGACCGAGCAGTCGCGCTCGCCGAGGGCCAGCACCCGGCCGTCAACGAGGCCGAGTATCTGCACTTCAACGTGACGGGCCTGCTCGACATATCGCTCGATCAGGATGGCAGGACTGCCGAAAAACCGCTCGGCTCTGGACCGCGCGGTCTCAAAGCCGGCCGCGAGCTGGGCAGGGTCCATCGCAGCGCTCATTCCGATGCCCCCGCCGCCGGCCGCGGCCTTGATCATCACCGGGTACCCGATCTCCGCGGCCGCGGCCAGCGCGGCAGTCACGTCTGCGGCCGGCTCCCTGGAACCCGGCGAGATCGGCACGCCCGCGGCGTGCATCAGGTTCCTGGCGTTGATCTTGTCGCCCATCTGCTCAATCGCGGCGGGCGACGGGCCGATCCAGGTCAGCCCTGCCTCGATGACACTGGCCGCGAAGGCCGGGCTCTCGGCGAGGAAACCGTAACCCGGGTGGACGGCCTGCGCCCCGGTCCGGCGCGCGGCCGCCAGTATCGCGGCGCCGTTCAGGTAGCTGCCGGCCGGCTGGGCCGGCCCGATGAGCACAGCCTCGTCCGCCTCCTGCACGAACGGCAGCGCCGCGTCGGCCTCGGAGTAGACAGCCACTGCCCGGACGCCGAGCCGCCGCGCGGTCGTGATGACACGCCGAGCGATCTCGCCACGATTGGCGACAAGTACCGATCCGAGCACGCCCGGCAGCTTACAGCCGGGACGGCACCCGCCGGCCTGCGACGTCGCCAAGGGCCGACACCACGTCGACGTCATACGCGACCGGATCGAGGCGCATCCGATCCAGCGCGGTGGCCGACCGGTCCCGGTCGGTTGAGCTGCCGACCATGTCGTCGAACGCGTTCGCTGCCCTGATGATCATGCTGCTGAGCGGCGGCGGTGGCTCGTGCCCGCGGGCCGGCCAGGCCTGGCAGCGGACCAGCTCAGCAACCCGCTCGAGCACGCCAGCGTGACTGATGACCTCCGCGCCGAGCTCGGCGATCCGGTCCTGATCCGCCGGAGACACCAGCACGGTGGCGCCACCCGGGATCGGATCGCGGAGCGACAGCTGCCCGATGTCGTGCATCAGCGCCGCGTACTCAAGGTCCAGCAGCTCTTTCTCGGCCATCCCGAGCGCGCGGCCGACGGCCACGGCGAGCCTGCTCACCCGCCGGGAATGCCCGGCCTCCACGTAGCCGGCCACTTCGGTGACGCGCGCCAGTGAGCGGACCGTCTGCAGGTATGTAGCCCGGATGCCCGCATAGCGGCGGAATGCGACCTGGGTCACGAGCAGCGGGCCGGTGAAGGCGAGCAGTACCGGCAGGCCCATCGCCTGGACGCTGAAGACGGTGATGATGACCGACGCGCCGACGGCCAGACCCAGCTGCCACTGCAGCCGGATCTCGTCCGCCAGGGCGACCGAGAACCTCGCGCCGACGTCATCCGCCCGGATCAGCGCGCCCACCCCGGTTTCGATCAGCCAGCCGAAGAAGATGAGGACCGCCATCACCGCGAACTCGAGCTGCCACGTTGTGTGGTCTTTCAGGAAACCCGAGACGACGGAGCGGAAGATGAAGGCGACGCCCGCGACCGCCACCAGCCGGGTGCACATGCCGGTGACGCCGGCCGGCCGCCCGGCCGCGATGTGCGGCAGCGCACCGACGGTCATCCCGACGGCGCAGACGGCGATCACCAGCACCGATGGCAGCCGGACGTTGCCATGCTCGCCCGCCACCCTCAGCAGGAGCGCGTAGGACATGGCGCCGACCATGGCGATCGGTGCCGCCTCCCGGCCACCCGGCAGCGCGAGCCGGAGCAACTCGCCGAACGCGATGAACCCGCCGAACGCGAGCGCGGCGCTCCAGTCGATCTTGGGCTGCTGGTGGAGGATCACGGCCGTGCTGGCGAAGGCGGCGGTCACCAGCATCGCCGCGACGGCCATCAGCAGCAGCCGGCCAGAGTCCAGCGCCTGCCAGTAGGCCAGCCGGTCCGGCTCCGGCCGCCGCGGTATGCCAATGGTCACGGGACCACCACCTGCAGCGGCGCGGTCGGGTCGTCGTGATCCTGGACCGTCACGGTCGCCAAGTCGGCCGGCGCGCCAGCCGGGCCCGGCAGCACCCAGCCCAGCTGGCCGAGTGCCGCGATAAACGCCTCGACTAGCACCGGATCGAACTGCGTGCCCGCACCCTTGCGGAGCTCTGCCACGCCCTGGTCGATGCTCTTTGCCTCGCGGTAGGAGCGGGTGGAGGTCATCGAGTCAAATGCGTCGGCGACGGCGATGACCCTGGCGAACTCCGGGATTTCGTGCCCGGCGAGGCCCATCGGGTAGCCACGGCCGTCGATCCGCTCGTGGTGGTGCATGATGCCGTTCAGCGCCTCGAACAGGAAGCCGATCTCCCGCACGATCTCCAGGCCGCGCATCGGGTGGAGCTGGATCGCGGCGAACTCCTCCTCCGTGAGCGCGCCCGTCTTCTGCAGCACCTGCGTCGGGACGCCGAGCTTCCCGACGTCGTGCAGCATCCCGGCGAACCTGATGGCATCGGTGCGGGCCGAGTTCATGCCGATCTTCCGCGCGATCATCACCGCCCCGCGGGACACCCGGTCGCCGTGCCCGCGCGTGTAGTAATCCTTGGTCTCGACCGCCTGGCAGAGCGCGTTCATGGTCGCCGCGTAGGCGCGGTGCTCCTCCGCGAACTGGGCCATCGCCCAGCGGGCGACAAACAGCGGCACGAGCACGATGACGGCCGCGAACCAGTGCATGATGGTCCACAGCGAGGCGATGACCAGGCCGAGGCTGGCGTAGCCGAGGTCGGAAGCGAGCAGTAACGCGACGCTGGACTCAGGCGACTCCCCACGCTGCATCCCGCCACCGCGGGTGAGCCGGTAGATTCCCCAGATCAGGCCGTGATTCGCCAGCACGTGCACGCCCGCCGCCACCGCGAAGGCCAGCAGGGTACGGCTGAAGTACGGCTGCTGCGGCAGCCCGACGTCGGTGTTGATGGCCAGGTAGGCTTCGCCTGCCGCTAACCCGGACAGGGCGTGCGTCGCGCCGTTGAACAGCCGCTGTCCGAGCTGCAGCTGCCGCCGCAGGCTGAGTAGCGACATGGCGCCGACGAACGCAGCCGCCGCGGGCCCCAGCAGGACGGCGGCCGCCAGCGTCGCAGCCGAGCTCGGCGACCACCTCGTCTGCCTGGACGTGAGTGCCGTCCGCGGCGAGTCGCAGACCAGGAACAGAGCCTGCAGCACGGCGAGGGCGGCCCAGTAGTTGCCAACCTCGTGGATGTTCGTCGGAGCCCGCACCGGCGTGCGCGCCACGAGCACGGCCGCGGCCAGCACGACTGCTCCGATGTAGACCCAGGCGGCCGGGGAGATGCGGGCTTCTCGCTGCGTGCCAGGCACCGGCCGGCTGGCGCCGAGCTGCCCAGAGGTCATCCGCCACCCGCCCCTGCGGTCGCGCGTAAGGCCGGCGCATCCGGCCCAGTTCGCGACTTAGCGTAACGCGACGACGCGGATTGTGGTCGGGCTCTGCCTTACTCTGCCAGCGGGCCAGCGTCCTCGATCTCGGCCCGGACCGCGGCGATCCTGGTCAGGACTTTGGTGCGCAGCTCACCGGGCACCGTCTCCTGCCCGCAGCATTTGTGCACCAGCCGCTTGACGAGCTCCTCGAGGCCGTACTCCCGCAGGCACGGCCCGCACTCATCCAGGTGCTGCCGGATCTGGTCGCTGCCGGTGTGCTCCATCTCCCCGTCGATGTAGGAGTACACCAGCGCGAGTACCTCGCTGCACGGCACCTCGTGCGGATTGCCGCAGCTCATCGCGCGTCCTTCCGGGCGTCGTCGCCATCGGCGGCCGTCCCGGTTGAGGCGGCGGACGTGGATGCGTACAGACCCTGTTCCGCCGCGTAATCCTGCAGCAATTCGCGCAGCTGCCGCCGGCCGCGATGCAGCCGTGACATGACGGTCCCGATCGGTGTCCCCATGATGTCGGCGATCTCTTTATAGGCGAAGCCCTCGACATCGGCGAGGTAAACAGCCAGCCTGAAGTCCTCGGGAAGGGCCTGCAAGGCCGCCTTGATGTCGGAGTCCGGCAGCCGCTCGAGTGCCTCGGTCTCGGCTGACTTCAGGCCAGACGAGGTGTGTGACGCCGCCCTGGCCAGCTGCCAGTCCTCGATCTCCTCGGTTCCGGACCGCTGGGGCTCGCGCTGCCGCTTGCGATAGGTGTTGATGAACGTGTTCGTCAGGATCCTGAACAGCCACGCCTTGAGGTTCGTACCCTCCTGAAACTGGTGAAAAGAGGCATAAGCCTTTGCGAACGTCTCCTGTACCAGGTCCTCAGCGTCCGCCGGGTTGCGCGTCATCCGCATCCCGGCCGCGTAGAGCTGATCGAGGTACGGCAGGACGTCGGCTTCGAACCGCTTGCTGCGCTGCTCAAGTGTCTCGGGGACCGGACCCACCCCTTCCGGAGTCGAGGGCTGCAGCCGACCGGACTGCCAGCCTCCTCGCCGGGAGGATACAACGCCAAGACTCAGCACATCGTGCGCGACCGCCCCGGACGAGTCCGGCCTGGTCTGACAGCTGGCGAGTGACACGTGCGGTGAAACACCCTGCCTCGTGGCTTCATTCCGGCCATCCCGGCTACCGCCTCAGCCGGTCCAGCTTCGCCTGGCACGACACGCACCGAGCCGCCTCCGGCTTGGCTTCCAGCCGGCCTTCGGGCACGATGCGGCCGCAGTCCACGCACGTGCCGTAGGTACCCAGGTCAATCCGGTGCAGCGCCGCGAGCACGTCGGAACGCTGCCGCCGGGCGGCAGCCAGCACCGCGCGAGACCGCTCGCTCTCCGACAGGTTGGCCCCCGCATCCGCCGGATCCTGCGGGTAGTCGCCCGCCCACTGACCATGCTCGCCGGTCCCGTTGAGAACCCGGATCGACCTGTCCAGCTCGGCGCAGATCGCTTCCAGTCGCTGACGCGCCGCCGTGGCATCCATTCGATCCCCGCCTCCTTCCCAACTGGCCGACAGCACCTTCGGGGGATCTGTGCGCGCTGCCTGCCACCTGTTGGCACTAGAACAGCGCTTGCGTGCCGTCATCCCCGGCGCTGCGTGCGCCCGAGAGCCGGTGCTGTGTGGCGGCGGCTCCTGCCTTAGCCGCCGCAATCGCTGATGGCACCGGAGCGGCGCCGGACACCGGCAGGTGCGCTAATGACGCCGCGAGGCCCTGCACCGGCTCAATCAGCGAGGGCCCGTTGTTGCGGACCGAGTTGACCTGCGTGGAGACCGGGTACGTCTGGAGGCCGCTCACCGCCGCGGGAACGAGCAGCGCCCGCAGGTCGGCAACATCAGAAGTGACCGGATCGAGCCAGTCGGCCCACCGGGCCGGGTCGATGATCATCGGCATCCGGTCGTGGATCATGCCGAGCTCGTCGGGGGCGCTAGTAGTGATGATCGTCGCGGTCCACAGCCACGCGTCCGGGTCCTCGCGGGCTACCGCGGGATCGCGCCAGAGCTCGTACAGGCCGGCGAAGGCGAGGGGCCGACCGTCCGCGCGGCTGATGTAGACAGGCTGCTTGGCGGCGCCGTCCTGCTGCTGCCATTCGTAGTAGCCGTCGGCTGGCAGCAGGCAGCGACGCTTGGCGAAAGCGCGCCGGAATGCCGGTTTCTCGGCGACCGTCTCCGCCCGGGCGTTGATCATCCGGCCGCCGATCTTCACATCTTTCGCCCAGAACGGCACCAGGCCCCACCGCACCACGCGAAGCTCACGCTCGACCGGCCCAGGAGCAGACGGCTCGCCGGCCGGGTTGTCCGGCGCAGTCTCGGCGCGATCGAGCACCGCGTACACCCGCTTGGTCGGGGCGACGTTGTAGTCCGGCTGAAGTGGCTCGGTCACCGCGTCGCGCTGCACGCCGAACTCCTCGAGGAGCTCGATGCGCTTGCGCGCCGACGCGTACCGACCGCACATATCCTCACCAGGCAATGATCCAGCTACCGTGCGAACTGAGAATGTGCCAGTTCATAGCCAAGATCCGGCTATGCCAAACCTTGCCGAGATATCCGGAATCATTCCCGGCTCGCAGCATCGCGGTGTCTGATTGTCGCTCCGCTTGCCCGGCCGCGTCCAGACGTCCCTGAGCCAGTAACCTTCCAGGCATGCAGGTGCCGGGAAATGCCGCCGCCGACTGGCTGACGCCCGCCGCCAGCGCGGCCGTCAGCGCCAGCGTGCGCCTGCCCGGCTCGAAATCCATGACCAACCGGGCCCTCGTCCTCGCGGCGCTCGCCGATGCGCCCACGACCATAGTCGGGCCGCTGGAGGCCCGCGACACCGCCCTGATGACGGCCGCGATAACCGCACTCGGAGCCACCGTCGACACCCGGCAGCAAGCCGGCAACGGGACCGGTGGCCAGCCGAGCTGGACGGTCAAGCCAGGCTGGCGGTCCGGCACGACACGCGTCGACGTGGGGAACGCCGGCACGGTGCTGCGGTTCGTGCCGCCGGCCGCGGCTCTCACGACGGCGGACGTTGAATTCGGCGGTGACGCGCGCGCGGCCGAGCGTCCGGTCGGTCAGCTCCTGGCCGGCCTGCGGCAGGCCGGCGTCGAGATCGCCGACGGGGGACGCGGAGCCGTTCCGTTTATCGTCCGGGGTCGCGGCCGGGTCGCCGGCGGGAGCGTGACGCTGGACGCGTCGTCGTCATCCCAGCTCGTGTCCGGGCTCATGCTCGCCGCGCCGCGATACGAACGCGGCCTGCAGATCACGCACCAGGGCGGGCGCGTGCCGTCAGCGCCGCATATCGCGATGACCGTGGCGATGCTGATCGCGGCCGGCGCGAACGTGGAGCCCGGCACGGCCGACTCGCCCGCCGGGCCAGCGGGCTCGCCACCGCGAGTTCCCGACCGTTGGCTGGTCCGTCCGGGCCGCCTCGCGCCGGGCACGATCACAGTCGAGCCGGATCTGTCCAACGCGGCCCCCTTCCTGGCCGCTGCGCTCGTGACCGGCGGTCGGCTCACGATCCCGGGCTGGCCAGCCGTCAGCCTGCAGGCCGCCGGGCAGATCGCCGACGTGCTCAGCCAGATGGGCGCGCTAGTACGGCCCAGCCCCACTGGGCTGGCGATCGAGGGCACGGGGAAGATCCACGGGATCACTGCCGACCTGCGCGACATCAACGAGCTGGTGCCGGTGTTGACCGCGCTGGCCGCGCTCGCTGACTCACCCTCCGAATTCACCGGCATCGCGCACATGCGGCAGCATGAGACCGACCGGCTGGCCGCGCTGGCACAGGAGATCGGTGCCCTGGGCGGCCACGTTATCGAGCTCCCGGACGGGCTGGCCGTGCGGCCGAGGCCACTGCGCGCCGGATCCGAGCCGTTCGACAGCCACGACGACCACCGGCTTGTGATGGCCGCGGCTGTGCTCGGGCTGGCTGTACCGGGCGTGCGCGTGCGCAACGCGGCTACGGTCGGCAAGACCTTCCCGGCGTTCCGCAGCCTGTGGCTCCAGATGCTGGGGCAGGCGCCCTGAGCCCGGCCAGCAGCCACGCACGGCTGGACGAGGACGATGTGCGGGTCAGGCCGGGCAAGGGCTCGAGGCCTCGCACGAGGCGGCGGCCAGCCCACTCCGACGCCATCGACGCCTTCGTGACCGGCGTGGACCGCGGTCGGTACCGCTGCTGGACGGGGGACCGTACCATCACCGCGATGAAGGCCAGGGAACTCGGCCGGGGCGGCATCGTCGTCGGCGACCTGGTCAAGCTGGCCGGCAATGTGTCCGGCGAGCCCGGCACCCTCGCCCGGGTGGTCCGGGTACAGCCGCGGACTTCAGCACTACGACGGTCAGCCGAGGACGAGGACCCGGCCGAGCGGATCATCGTGGCCAACGCCGATCAGCTCGTGATCGTCACCGCCCTGGCCAACCCCACGCCGCGACCGAGACTGATCGACCGGTTCCTGGTGGCCGCGTTTGATGCCGGCCTAGCGCCGCTGCTCTGCCTGACCAAGGCGGACCTGGCTCCGCCGGACGACCTGATCGCCGCCTACGCGCCGCTGGGCGTGCGCGCGATCGCGCTGAGCCGGCCCTTTACTGGCCAGCTGGACGCACTGCGCGGGCTGCTGGCCGGCCGGATCAGCGTCCTCGTCGGACATTCCGGAGTGGGAAAGTCCACGCTCGTGAATGCGCTGTTGCCAGCCGCGGACCGGGCTGTCGGAGCGGTCAGCCCGGTCACCGGCCGAGGCCGGCATACCTCGTCGTCGGTCGTCGCCCTGCCGCTTCCCGGCGCGGCCGCCGACCGGTCACTTGCTGCTGGACCCGCGGGCGGCGGCTGGATCATCGACACGCCAGGCCTGCGCAGCTTCGGCCTCGGGCACGTCGCGGCCGACCGGGTGGTGTCGGCGTTTCCGGAGTTCGCCGAGGCCATCCAGCACTGCCCGCCCGGCTGCAGTCACCTCGCCGAGGGCTGCGGGCTGGATGACTGGGTCGCTGAGCACGGCGGCCCGGCCGAGGTGGCCCGGCTCGATTCGCTGCGCCGGCTGCTTCGCAGCCGTGAGGGCCTGGACCGGGGCGACCGGGCCGAGCCAGCTGAGCCCGAGCAGCCCGAGCAGCCCGGCTATACCGATCGTGCCACGCCGAATAGCGCCGAGCGATGGCCTGGGCCGGTGGGTTAGCGCTACCGTTCCCGGCATGGCTGGTTTCGCTGGCGAACTCGGATTCGCGCACGTCCTCGCGGACGCGGCGGACGACATCACCATGCGCCGGTTCCGAGCACAGGACCTGCGTGTGGAAACCAAGCCAGACCTGACGCCGGTGAGCGACGCTGATCTCGCGGTGGAGGACTCGCTGCGGAACGTGCTCGGCCGCGCCCGGCCGCGCGACGCGATCTTCGGTGAGGAATCCGGGCACACCGGGTCGAGCCAGCGCTGCTGGGTCATCGACCCGATCGACGGCACGAAGAACTTCGTCCGCGGCGTGCCGGTCTGGGCGACGCTCATCGGGCTGATGGACGAGGACGAGGTGATCGTCGGCGTCGTCAGCGCGCCTGCGCTCGGCCGGCGCTGGTGGGCGGCGCGAGACGGGGGTGCCTGGACCGGCCGGAGCCTCACCAAGGCGACCGCCTGCCGGGTCTCGCAGGTCGCCAGCCTCTCCGACGCGTCGCTGTCCTACTCGGGACTGTCGACATGGGAGGAGGCGGACAGGCTCGGTGAGTTCCTCGGCTTGGTCCGGAAGGTCGGGCGGAGTCGTGCTTATGGTGATTTCTGGTCGCATACTCTTGTCGCCGAGGGCGCCGTCGACATCTCGGCCGAGACCGACGTGAACCTCTGGGACCTGGCCGCGCTGCAGATCATCGTCGAGGAAGCCGGCGGGGCGTTTACCGACTTGGCGGGGACACCCAGGCCGGACGGCGGCAGCGCCGTCTGCACAAACGGGCTGCTGCACTCGGAGGTGCTCAGCCTGCTGGACCGCGCCCGGTAGGGGTTGCCCTGAGCGGCGATCGGGCGGATGCTGGACAGCACTGGCAAATCACAAGCGCACAAGTCAGCCGGGCGGTTCGCTGGGGCACAGCCGCGCACGCAGCGCCGCACTAGCCGGATCTGGGCCGCCGTCTCGCTCGGGCACGCCCACGCCACCGCGAGGGGAAGCGATGCAGCATGAACGTACGAGACGGGATGACGAAGGTCATACTCAGCGTCGGGCCTGCGCACACGCTGCGCGAGGCAGCACGGCTGATGTCTGGCCAGCGTGTCGGCGCAGCGGTCGTGGTCGATCCGTCCCACCCGGCCATCGGAATTCTGACCGAGCGCGACATCCTCGACTCCGTCGGAGCTGGCCAGGACCCGGACACGGAGATCGTCGCCAACCACCGGACCTCGGACGTGGTGTTCGCGTCGCCGGAGTGGACGCTGGCGCAGGCGGCCGCCGCGATGTCGGCCGGCAACTTCCGGCACCTCATCGTTATTGACGGCGAGGATGTCGCCGGGCTGCTGTCGATGCGGGACATCGTCCGCTGCTGGGCAGGCGCCGGACTCCCAGTCTCCGCGTGAGGCGGTCCGAGAGCCGCCCTGCCCGGCCTCGTAGGCCGGAGTTACCCTGCACGTGAGGTGAGCTAGCGATGCGGTTAGTGGATGCGGTCGTCCTGGTGACGGGCGCGTCCTCGGGCATCGGTGCGGCCACCGCGATCCGGATGGCGGCCGCGGGCGCGCGACTGATCGTCACCGGACGGGATGAGGCGCGGCTTCGCGCGGTGGCGAGCCAGACGGGGGCCACGCCGCTGCCGGCGGACCTGTCCGAGCCGGGCGGCCCTGAGCTGCTGGTGGAGAAGGCGCTGGCGGTTGACAACCGCGTCGACGTGCTGGTCTGCAACGCCGGCGCCGGATGGTCTGGCCCGATCAGCGAGCTATCGGGCGCCAAGGCCAGCGAGCTGGTGAGCCTGAACCTGCTGGCACCGGTGCAGCTAGCCCGGTTGCTCGCTCCGGCGATGGCCGAGCGCGGATCGGGCCGGCTGGTGTTCGTCTCATCCATCGCCGGAGCGACCGGCGTGCGGAATGAGGCGGTCTATTCGGCCACCAAGGCCGGGCTGAACTACCTGGCCGAGAGTCTGACCTACGAGCTGGCGGGCACGGGCGTCGGCGTCTCGGTGGTGCTGCCCGGCGTGGTCGACACGCCCTTCTTCGGCAGCCGCGGCCGACCCTACGAGCGCCGCAGGCCTGCGCCGATCCCGGCCGAGCGGGTTGCCAGGGCGATAACTCGCGCCGCCGCCCGTGACCTCGACGTTGTCTACGTGCCGGGCTGGCTGCGCCTCCCCGCCTGGCTGCACGGCGTCGCGCCGCGCACCTTCCGCAAAGTGGCGACCCGGTTCGGCTGAGCTAGGCAGCGGCCAGCGCCGCGACGGTCTCAGCCAGCCGCATCGAGTATCCGGCCTCGTTGTCGTACCAGGCCGCCACCGTGACGAGGTCACCCTCGCTCACCGAGGTGAGCGGCAGGTCGACGATCGAGGAGCAGGTGTCTCCGACGATCCGGGCCGACGCCCACTCGTCGTGCAGCACGCCGAGAACGCCCGCCAGCGAGCCGTCCTCGGAAGCGGCCACGAACGCGTCATTCAGCTCTGCGACCGATATCTCCGCGTTAACCCGGGCGGTGAGCTCGACGATGCTCCCGGTCCGGACGGGCACGCGGTAGGCCTTGCCGGTCACCTGCAGTTCCGGCCAGATGAACTTCAGCGCCTTCGCCGCGCCCGAGGACGACGGGATGATGTTCTCGGCCGCTGCCCACGAGTCGCGCCGGTCCTTCATCGGCTGGTCGGTCAGCGACTGGGTGTTCGTGTAGGCGTGCACGGTGGTGAAGAACCCGTCCCGGATGCCGACCGTGTCGCGCAGCACCTTGATCACCGGCGCGATCGCATTGGTGGTGCAGCTAGCCATGCTCACGATGTGGTGCTTCGCGGGATCGAAGGTGTCCAGGTTGATGCCCGGCAGCAGCACC
>Ga0187814_10000319_pt1 | contig 15137 bp, 12 predicted proteins | sample NC_S_4_FD_132450 | JGI IMG/M metagenome (GOLD analysis project Ga0187814, IMG submission 132450) | Wetland sediment microbial communities from Neuse River Estuary, North Carolina, USA - ASW-S_4 | ecosystem: Environmental > Aquatic > Freshwater > Wetlands > Sediment | place: USA: North Carolina... | reverse complement strand
TCCCGAGAATCGACCCAGCCCGACCGGGCGATCGTCCAGGCGTTGCGCTTGGCCGGCGCATCCGTCGAGCAGAGCCGGGCCTCGGTAAGGGTGCGCCCGGCCGAGCTGCGGGGCTTCGATTTCGACGCCACGGGCTGCCCCGATCTCTTCCCGCCCCTCGTGGCGCTGGCTTCGCGCTGCGCCGGAGTGACGAGACTGCGGGGGGCGCTCCGGCTCCGGGCGAAGGAAAGCGATCGGGCGGCGGCCCTTGTCGAAAGTTTCGGATCCCTTGGCATAGAGGTGGAGGCGGACGGCGATATGATGACCGTCCGGGGCGGGAGGCTTCACGGCGGACGCGTCGACTCGCTCGGCGATCACCGTATCGCCATGGCCGCCGCCACCGCGGCTCTCGCCGCCGTGGGGACCGTGGAGATCCTCGACCCCGAATGCGTGGCCAAGTCCTGGCCGGAATTCTACGAGACGATGAACTCGGTCACTTCGTAGCCGACTCGGCCGCGGCTTTCTCGTAAGCCGCCACGTTCTCCCTGAGTCCGCGGACGAATCGCGTCATCTCGTCGAAGTCCCTGGCCTTGATGATGTGGGAGAGCCAGGTGAGCTTCGATCCGATGAGTTCGAGCTGGCGCGGGACGAGCGGATTGAACATGATCTCGGCGAGGAGTCGGTCGTCCTCGGAGAGAAGACCCTTGGCGATGGCGAGATGACGCTTGAAATTGGTTCCGGGCGCGTCATGCGGCTCCATGCAGGCGGCGAACACCATCGTCGAGGCGAAGGGAGTCGCGAGGGAGTAGGCCATTGTCCGATCGTGCTCCGCGAAGCTCTTCTCGAGTACCCGGATGCCCAGGCGGGAATAGAGGTCCCGGAAGAAAGCCTTGCCGCGGGGATCGGACTCCTCGATGATCACGGCGCTTTCGCCGGAGAGATCGCGGATGTTGGCGAAGGTGGGACCGAACATCGGGTGGCTCGAAACGAAGGGTCTGCCCTTTTCCCGGTAATACTCCTCGAGCCCGGTCTTGACCGAGGCGATGTCTGCGATGATGCAATCAGGGGGGAGGAGGGGGAGGACGGCGTCGAAGGCCTTGGTCGTCTCGCCGAGGGTCACACTGTTGACGAAGAGATCCGGGGCGAAGGCCTTCACCTCCCCGAGATCGACGGCGCGCTGTACGCGGATGAAGTATTTCATCCGCTCCGGATCGCCGTCGTACACGAGCAACTCATGTTCGAGGCAGAGTTCCTCGGTGAGCCAGGCTCCCATCCGCCCCGTCCCGAGTATGAATATTCTCATTGCGATATCCTTGTCTCGTCGTAGCAGCCCAGAATCCGAAATCCCCGAGTCTTGGCCGTCGCCTCGCCTATCGCCGCGGCGACGCGCGGCTCGCTCTCCTCACCCTCGAAATCGATGAAGATCGCGTAGTCCCCGGGTTTGTCGGGCACCGACTCGATGCGCGTGAGGTTGATCTCCGCTTTCGCGAAGACCTCGAGGACCCCGAAGAGCCCTCCTGCCTTGTCCGTCGCGTTGAAGACGGCCGAGCACTTCTGGCGAAGCCCGCCTCCGGCAGGCTTCGCCGCATCCTCGCGCGAGAGGACGAAGAAACGCGTGCGGTTCACTTCGGCGTCCTGAATGCCTTCCTTGATCGTCTCGAGGCCGTAGAGTTCTCCCGCGTAGCGGCTGGCCACGGCGGCGGTGTCGCGCGGCCTCTCCTCGGCGATCATCTTCGCCGCGCCGGCCGTATCGTAGTACTGGATGGGATCGAGGCGGTTCCGCGAGAGGAAGCCGCGGCACTGGGTGAGCGCCTGCGGGTGGGAATACACTTGGCGGATCTCCCGATAGTCCGTCCCGGGAAGGGCGAGGAGGCAATGCGTGACGGGGAGATCGACCGCGGCGACGATGCGGAGATCGGCGTACATGAGGATGGCGTTCACGGGTCCGACGAGGCCGCCCAGCGTGTTTTCCACCGGCACGATGCCGAAGTCGAAGTTTCCGTCGCGGACCGCATCGAACACGTCGACGAACTCCCTGCAGGGAATGGTCGAGAGCTCCGGATTCCAGGCCCGGGCGGCCACCTCGCTCCAGGCTCCGTGCTCGCCCTGGAACCCTATCGTGCGCAGCCCCCGTTCCTGGACGTTCCTCCCCTCCACCATCAGCGATTTCCAAACTTTTTCCGCGAAATCCGGCGACACCAAGGGTCGAAGGGGGCGACGCGCCCGGCTGATCACTTCCGCTTCGCGCCGAGGATCGGCGACGCTCCCTTCCTTGAAGACCTTCGTGAGAAGGGCCTTTTCCATCCGCTCCTCGAGGAGGGAGAGGAGCTTTTCGTCGATGCGATCGATGTCGATGCGGAGGTCGTCGAGGTTCATGGTAACTCCCTGATTGGCGCCGCGTCGCGGGTCCGGGCCGCGAGGGCGAGGTCGGCAAGGACGGTGGCCGTGGCGGCTTCGAGGACGACCGCAGCCCTGAGGGCGATGCATGCGTCGTGGCGTCCCGCAGCTTCGAGCGTCGTCTCCCGGCCCGTCGAGAAATCGAGCGTACGCTGGGGCTTCGAGATGGACGACGCAGGCTTGACGGCGACGCGGAGCAGGATTTCGTTGCCGTTCGTGATTCCGCCGTTGATTCCCCCGGCCCCGTTTTTCGACGTGCGACCGTCCGGGCCGATGAACGGATCGTTGTGCTCGCTGCCCCTCATTCTCCCGGCCGCGAAGCCGTCTCCGAATTCGACGCCGCGCACAGCTGGCACCGAAAAGAGAGCCTGCCCGAGAAGGCCCTCGACGCTGCCGAAAAAAGGCTCGCCCAGGCCGGCCGGAATGCCCTTGACTCGGATTTCGACGATGGCGCCGATCGAGTCGCCGGCTTCCGCCGCTTCTCGGACCGCCGCCTCGATGTCGGCTCTTCCTCCCGCTTCGAGCAGCCTCGTCGCGAAGGCGGATCCGGGAAGCAGTCGTTTGGCCACGACGCCCGCGGCCACGAGAGCCGCCGTTATGCGCCCCGAGAAGTGGCCTGAGCCGCGCGGATCGTTCCAGCCTCGATACCGCACCGATCCGGTGAAGTCGGCGTGCCCCGGGCGCGGAACGCGACGAAAGCGATCGTAGTCGGCCGACCTCGTGTCGGCGTTGCGGAACAGGATGGTGAGAGGCGTGCCTGTGGTGCGGCCCTCGAAAAGGCCAGAAAGGAATTCGGGCGTGTCCGCCTCGCGACGCGGGGTTGTTCCGGCGGCTCCGGCACGACGCCGCTCCAGGTCGGTTTCGAAATCGGCGGGTCCCAGCGGAATGCCGGGCGGCACGCCGTCGAGGACCGCACCCACGCCCGGGCCGTGCGATTCGCCGAAGAGTTCGACGCGGAAGACGGTGCCGATGGAATTCAAGGTGCCCCTCCGAGGAAATCCTCGATGTCCGTGAGCGGGATGCGGACGATCTCCACGACTCCCGGAGCGCGCGGCATGGCGAATCCGATGTCTTCGCCCGAGCGTTTCTTGTCCGCCGAGATCGACTCGGCGATCTCGCAGCGGATTCGCGATCCGCCCGTCCCGCGGCCGCGCGCCGAAAGGGCCGTCGCCGCGGCTATGGAAGTCGGGAGGCCCCAGGCTTCGAGGAGCGCCTCGACTCGCGCCGTCAATCCCGCTTCCGTCCCGCCGTGCCGATCCGCCAGGCGACACGCGGAGACGAGGCCCGCCGCTATCGCATGACCGTGAGGAATGTCGAGGGTCGACTCGAGGGCGTGCCCGATCGTATGGCCGAGGTTCAGGATACGGCGCTCGTCCTTTTCGCGCTCGTCGCGATTTACGATTTCCGCCTTGCAGGCGATGGAACCTCGGACGAGTTCCTCGAGCTCCTCCCTCCCGGGGGCCGAGGAGGCTGAGGGTCGTCTCCCGCGGAGTCCCTCGACGAAGGCGAGGTAGTCGCCCCCCGAGATCAGCGCGTGCTTGACGACTTCGCCCATGCCCGATGCGAACTGGACGTCCGGAAGGCTTTCCAGGAATGCGACGTCGCAGAGGACCCTGCGTGGTTGGCAGAAGGAACCGACGAGGTTCTTTCTGCCACGGAAGTCGATGGCCGTCTTGCCTCCGACCGCCGCGTCCACCATCGCGAGGAGGGTCGTAGGGACATATTCAAATGCGATTCCCCGCATCCATGTGGAGGCCGCGAAGCCCGCGAGGTCGGAGACGGCGCCACCGCCGATGGCCAGGACCAGAGATTGCCGATCGAGGCGCGCGTCGAGGAAGGCTCCCCAAAGGGATTCGAGCCCTTCCATCGACTTTGCGGCCTCACCGCGGGCCACGAGAACGCGACGAAACGGGGGTAGCAGCGGGGCGTGCAGCCGGGCGACCTCGGGTTCGGTGACCAGGAGGGTCGGGGTTGCGTCGGGCGGAAAATCGACCGGGGGATCGAGCCTGCCTATCCTGACTTTGGAGGGGCCGTCCCTTCCCCTGACGCTGACTTCCACGGCTCAATCCGCCGCCGAGGGGCCTTCGGCCCGCATCTCGTCCATGAAGGCGCTGAGCCGCCTGAGCTTGTCCATCAATCTCGAAAAGGCGGCCGGGGTGAGCTGCTGGTTCTTGTCCGATAGGGCGGAGGAGGGATCGATGTGCACTTCGATCTCCAGGCCGTCGGCGCCAGCCGCGACCGCGGCGAGGCTCATGGGCTCGATCATTCCGAGGATTCCCGTCCCATGCGAGGGGTCGACGAAGATCGGGAGATGGCTCTCGGCCTTTACCGCGGGAATCATCGAGAGGTCGAGGGTGTTGCGGGTATAGGTCTCGAAACTGCGGATGCCGCGTTCGCAGAGAAATACCGTGTCGTTTCCCTCCGCGAGGATGTACTCTGCGCAGTTGAGCCACTCCTCGAGGGTCGAATACATGCCCCGTTTGAGGAGGATCGGCTTCCCCGACTTTCCTGCTTCGCGGAGGAGGGAGAAATTCTGCATATTGCGCGCGCCGATCTGGAGGACGTCGGCATACTCTCCCACCCATGACACATCGCGCGTATCGATGACCTCGGTCACGATGGGAAGTCCCGTTTCGCGCCGGGCCTTTTCGAGTATTTTGAGACCCTTGAGGCCGAGCCCTTGAAAGGCGTACGGTGAAGTTCGCGGTTTGAAAGCCCCGCCGCGGAGCATGTGCGCGCCTGCCTCCTTCACGGCCACTGCGGTGCGCAGCACCTGCTCTTCGCTCTCGACGGAGCAGGGACCTGCTATGACGACGAGTCCTTCCCCCACCCTGACGCCGCTGATATCCATAATCGTGCGCTTCCCTTCCGGGAGAGCCGCCGCAAGCTTGAGATCTTTCATGGTGGGCGATGCTAGCCCGGCCGAAAATCGCAGTCAATGGATGAACGGGTATCGATTTCGAAATCTGAAATAGCTTTTGTATCTTTCCATGAATACGAGATTGATCTGTATACGGGTGTAAATCGTTTCCCGAACCGTCCGTTTCGTCACTCGAAGCGACGGCGGGCTTCGCCGGGACTCGCCTCGCCTTGTACCCGAACCGCCCTTCGGGGTACGATCCGGTCATGAACCTCGAATTGAATCCGCGAGGCAACGGTGCCTGTCCGATCTGCACTCATCTCAAGGACTGCGCGATTCGCAGACGCCTCATTTCATCGATCGCCGACGTTTCATCGCCCGATGGCGAGGGTATGGAGATCGCGATCTTCGCGTGTCCCTCCTTCGTCGAAAAGGACCGCCCGTGACCGAACGGCTCGAGGCCATCGCGTCCCGGCTTCACGAGGTCGAGGAGGCGCTCGCCGATCCCGAGGTGGCGCGGGATCAGCCCCGGTTCCGCGATCTCATGCGCGAACGGTCCCGCCTCGGCGTCATCGAGGAAGCGCATCGCGAATGGCTGGCGATCCTCCGGGACATAGAGGGCTCCCGGTCCATCGTCCGCGACGAGAGCGACGGGGGCATGCGCGAACTCGCCCGCGAGGAATTGCGCGATCTGGAGTCGCGACGAGAGAATCTGGAGGCGAGGCTGCACGAGCTTCTCGTGCCCCGCGACCCGCTCGCGGACAAGTCGGTCATAGTCGAGATACGGGCAGGCACGGGAGGCGAGGAGGCGGCTCTCTTCGCCGCCGATCTCTATCGCATGTACGCCCGCTACGCCGACAGGATGGATTGGAAGGTCGAGATTCTCGATTCAAGCGAAACCGGACTCGGCGGCTACCGCGAAATCGTCTTTTCCATGAACGGGGAGGCCGTGTACGAGCGGCTCCGATGGGAATCCGGTGTGCACCGCGTCCAACGCGTTCCCGCCACCGAGGCGTCCGGTCGCATCCACACGAGCGCCGTCACCGTGGCGGTGCTTCCGGAGATGGAGGAGACTGAGATCGATATCCGTGACCAGGATCTTCGCATCGACGTGATGCGTGCGGGCGGGCCCGGCGGGCAGAGTGTCAACACGACGGATTCGGCGGTCCGCATAACGCACCTTCCCACGGGTCTCGTCGTCCACTGCCAGGACGAGAAGAGCCAGATCAAGAACAAGGCCAAGGCGCTGCGCATCCTCCGCGCACGCCTCTTCGAGCTGGAGGATTCGAGGCGACAGGCCGAGCGCGCCGCCGAAAGGAAGAGCATGGTCGGTTCCGGCGACCGCTCGGAGCGCATCCGGACCTACAACTTTCCCCAAAACCGCCTTACGGATCATCGCATCGACCTGACTTTGTACAAGCTCGAGCTCTGCATGGAAGGCGACATCGAAGAGCTCGTGGACGCCCTCGTGCTCCACGCGCGGGAAGAGCTCCTCCGCACAGGGGGGGAGTAAGGGCGGAATCATGAAGTCGGGAGGAGTTCGCGTTTCGTCGGGGGCGCCGCGCGCGACGGCTCCCGCGAGGACGACGAGGGCGGAAGCGCTCGAGAAGGGGAGGGTGGTCCTCGCGCCTTCGCCGACGGCTTCGCTGGATGCTTCTCTCATCCTCGCTTCGCTTCTCGGGCTCCGACGAGAGACTGTCGTCGCCTTTCCCGACGAGGCGGTCGGTGCCGACGTCCTTGTCCGCTATGACGAAGCCTTGGTCCGCCGAGCCGCCGGTCGACCGGTGGCCTATCTGACCGGCAAAAAGGAATTCTACGGGAGGGACTTCGTCGTGAACGAAGCCGTCCTTGTCCCTCGCCCCGACACCGAGCTTCTCGTGGAGCTCGCCCTCGACTTGGGCGATGAGATCGCATCGAGCGGGCATCGGAGAATCCTCGTCCACGAATGCTGTGTCGGTTCCGGGGCGGTCGCGTTGAGCGTGGCCGCGGAAAGGCCGGCATGGCTCGTGTCCGGCAGCGATCTATCGCCCTCGGCTCTCGAAGTGGCGATCGGAAACGCGTCACGCGTCCTGCCCGGCGAAAGGCCCGGCGGCCCGGTGCGACTGTTCCTGGCCGACCTCTTCGAGAACCGGGATTCTTCCGGCGGGCTCGGAGACGAATGCCGCTTGGATTTGATCCTCGCCAATCCGCCCTATGTCGAATCTGCGCTTGCGCGGGAACTGAGCGCCGCCTGGGGCGAACCGCTCCTCGCGCTCGACGGGGGCGTCGACGGTCTCGATCTCGTCAGGCGACTCGTGCCGACGGCAGCCGCGATGCTCGACCGCGGAGGGGCTCTTCTCGTCGAGGCCGACGGAAGTCAGGCGGCGGTCTTGCGCTCCCTTTTCCGAATCGCCGGCCTGGTCGATGTTCGGAGCGAGAAGGATCTCGCGGGTGCGCAACGCGTCACCGTGGGAGTGCGGCCATGACCCAATCGAGGGCGACAGGCGAAGAAGCGATCCGTCGGAATGGCGAAATCGACAGCCGGGCGGAATTCGACGGCCGTGTCGACGCCGCATTCGGTCCGACCGGCGCGGTTCGGGTACGCGAAGCCCTCGACCTCGCGATCGTCCGATCGGGCGACGCGAAGCGCGCATCGGGGCTGCCGGCCTGGACGCACGATGTGCGCGTCGCCTCTCTGCTCGTCGAGCTCGGCATGGACGCCGATTCCGTCATCGCCGGCCTCCTTCACGATCTCGACGAGGAGGAATCTTCGGAGCGAGGCGACGACCCTGATTCGCCGGCGAGGAATCCGGCCAAGTCTCTTGCAGGCAAGGCGAATGTCGTCAAGGCGACGCCGGGGAAGTCCGCGGGCCAGACCAAGACGGCCGCCTCCAAGGCGGCGAAGCTGCTCCTTCTCGAACACCGCCCCGAAATCGAAGAGCGTTTCGGTCCCGACGTTGCGCGTATCGTCGCCGGCGTCTCGCGTCTCGCGGCTCTCCGCGCCAAGAACAGGACCGTCCATGCCGCGGAGGGTATCCGAAAAATGCTTTTCGCGATGACGAGCGACATTCGCGTCATCATCGTCAAGCTCGCGGACAAGCTGGACAGCATGCGGAGCCTTCGCTGGCTCCCCGAGGAACGGCAAAAACAGATCGCCTCCGAATGCCTCGACATCTATGCGCCGCTCGCGGATCGCCTCGGCGTCAGCTGGATCAAGGACGAGCTGGAGGATCTCGCGCTCAAACATCTCAACCGTGAGGCATTCGAACAGATCAAGGATATCGTCGCCGAGAAGAAGGACGAACGCGAACAGTTTCTTTCGAGGGTCGAGAACGCGATACGCGCCGCGGCGCGCGCCGACGGGGTGCGTGTCGAAGTGCAGGCCCGGGCCAAGCATTTCTACTCGATCTACCAAAAGATGCGCAGGCGGGCGAAGGGCGCCGAAGAGCTGTTCGACCTCTTCGGCGTTCGTCTCATCTGCGATTCGGAAAACGATTGCTACACTCTCGTCGGACTGGTGCACCGTCTCTGGAAACCTATCGAGGGCCGTTTCAAGGACTACATCGCGATGCCCAAGGCCAACGGCTACCGAAGCCTCCATACGACAGTGATGTGCTATGAGGGCCGACTTCTCGAAGTGCAGATACGCACCGCCGAAATGCACCGCCTCGCCGAATTCGGCGTCGCTTCGCATTGGCTATACAAGAAAGGCACGACGGCGGAACTCCCACGTCCCGAGGAATTGGGCATCGTCAACCGGCTCAGGGAGTGGTCGACTTTCGTCGGATCCGGCGCGGAGTTTCTCGAGGAGATAAAGCGGGAGCTGCTCAAGGATTCGATCTTCGTATTCACGCCTCTCGGGGACGTCATCGAACTTCCGATCGGCGCCGGGCCCCTCGATTTTGCCTTCGCGATACATTCCGACGTCGGTCTGCACTGCGTGGGAGCCAAGGCCGACGGGCAGATCGTGTCTCTGGACGGCGAGCTTTCGAACACGCAGATCGTGGAGATTCTCACCTCTCCGGCCGCCCACCCGACCATGAACTGGCTGTCTCTCGCGAAGACCGCGAAGGCCCGCTCGAAGATCCGCGCTTGGCTCGTGCAGAGCGGCCAAGTGCTGGCGATCGAGAAAAACATCGTCGCCGGAAAGAAATCCACCGCGGGTGGCCAGGGCCATGGCGAAGCTCCGTCGCCCTCGCACACTTCGACGACAGCCGAAACCTCGGCAAAATTCGAGCTGGAACTGAGGCCGGGCACCATAGCCTCCCGTTCCGACGAGGGGATCATCGAGTATCGCGGCTGGTCAACCGGCGAAGCGGTGCGAAACGAGAAGGCGGGAGTCGCCATCGGCGGAGCCAGGGGGCTTGTGATCCGCATCGCCGGCTGTTGCCGACCCGTCACCGGCGATCCGATAGCCGGTTACGTATCGCGAGGACGTGGCATCATCGTGCACAGGGCCGATTGCCGCACGCTGGCAGCCATTCCCGATATCGCGGAGCGCGGCATCGAAGTGCACTGGGAGGCGATGACGCCGTTCGTGACGGCGCGTTTTCGCCTTACGGCGCGGCGGAGCGCCGATCTTTTCTCGGAGATCGAGGCGGCCGTGCGCAAATTCCGCGGACACCTCCGGGAAGGAAAGCTCGGGGAGCGCGGCGACGGTGCCTGGGAAGGCACCTTTACGATGGAAGTCGAAAAGCCCGAGGACGTGGAGCGGGTGATCAAGGCTGTCCGAAGCGTGCCTGCCGTGCTCACGATCGAAAGGAAGCTCTGAATTCCGAATCAGCGCAGCACCAGGCCCAGGCTCGAAGCCGCCGACACGAGGCTATCGGCTCCCATCGATTCGATCGACGAGTCGAGGAGAAATGGAAGGGAACCGTCGCCACCCGAATCGAGATCGAGAGACATCGCAACCGCCGCCTCGTCGCCGGGATCCGCCCCGAAGAGGCGATAGAGCGCTCTCGCCTTCGCCATGGCCAACTTCGGCGCCGGTATGCCGTGAACCGCTTTTCCCGCCGGAACCATCGCGGTGTCTCCGGATGATCGGGCGGGGACGGCGATGGCTCGATCCGCGTTGCCTTCGAGCGCTATGCCTCCGGCGGCTAGTCTCCAAGGCGGATCGACACCCCGGCCGTCCGTCGCACCGATATACTCGGAAAGAATTGCGATCGAAGCTTTTTCAGAAAGATCCGGGCGCGCAACAGGGGAAAAGGGAAAAGAGCCGGCGATGGTGGCGGCAAATGCCGAGGAGATTGCGAGACGACGAGCGTCGGCGACCAGCACGACCTCCGTCCTGCCGGGGGAGAAGCCCGATTCCCAGGCGGAGCGGGCTCCGACGATGTCAGTGCCGAAAAGTCCTTGCGTGTCGCCGAGTCTCCATTCCGAACCGGTCTTTCCCTCCAACGCGCGTGTCTCGGCGCCGATCCTCAGTCGCCTGAGCGCCGACTGCCACTCAGCCGCGGGGAAAAGGGCGTCGAGAAACTCCGGCTTGGCAAGAACGGCATTCAAGTTGTCGAGTGCGGCGACCAGTCCGGCCGGTTCGCCTTCTAACAGTATCGCCAGGCTGCCTCCCCCGAGATCGACGAGGTTCGCCGTCATCGACGGATCGCCCGAAGCCTCGACGAGCTGACGAGCGAAGAGAACCAACGCCAGGGCCGCAGAACCTGCATCGTGCGCCGTTTCCGCCTCAGCCATGTCGTGAAATGAGACGACGGAACTCGCCCTCGTCCTTCCCTTCGCGTTCCAGAACAGACAATGGATTCCACCTGGAAGCCGAAGGATCTTGAGCTCGGAAAGGGCTCGCTTGCCGAAGCCCGAAGCCTCAATCGCGGACCCGTTCGCGGATAGGTCGCTTCTTTCGGGCTCAGGTGCAGTGGTTTTCGGGACGCTGGCTGCGGGCGCCGATGTATTCGGGGAGGGGATCGGCGAGGTCGTCGTCGCTGATCGCGCCTGTCTCGGCGCGGCGGAGACTGGCGACGAAGCTGCCGCAGGCGACGAAGCTGCCGCAGCCGATGGTATTCCCTCCGGCGAAGCGGAATGGGTCGGGACGGAAGAGGGCGCGGTCGACACGCCCGTCGTCGACGTGATCGGCACTGCCGGTTTTCCATCCGAAGCCATTCCCGGATTTGAATTTGCCGCCCGTCCGACATGTGGCGCCGACGTACATCCGGCGTACATGAACACGACGAGAAGGACTGCGACAGAGCTTCGCTTCATGGATCGCCGATCCTGGCCGCTCTCGGCAATTCTCTTATCTGTCCTGCCACCAGAATGAATTGTCGACAGTCGCGTGCTCGAATCCGTTATCTCCAAGGGTCGAGACGATTTTTTCCATGTCCGTCGGGTTGATGCGAATCGCCACGACTTCGAGGTTGTGGAGTATCCAGTCGGTTAGAAAGTCCGATATCTCTTCCTTATTTACCGCTTCGATCCCGGCGTTCCATCCGAGGAACCATTCCTTCGAAGCCGAGCACCAGGCGAAACGGAGCTCCGAATCCATTCCGTCGATCGTGTCCAGAGTTTTCTCGCGCGTCGCGATCATGTCCGCCTTCGCCGAATCCATCTCCTCCGCGGTGAAATAGGAAGGATCGATCTTCATTTCCATGACCTCGCTTCCCCTAAAGGCCTCTTTAAGAGCCTCTGCATCCCTGAACGCCGGCGTCTTGCCGTCGAGATCTATCGGCGCGCTCACGCTGATCACCGACCCATCGCGCTGGCTCAGGAACTGGACGAGCACCGGTCCATGAAGGGAAGGCAGCGCCGCCGCTGCGGCTTTTTCAAAGCGCCCGTCCGGGGCCGATGCCATATCCGCCCAAAGATCGGCGACGAAGACGCCATGGGGATCGGATTCGAGGTCGGGACCCCTGTACCGAATTTCGGCGACCGCGAGACCTTCGGGAATTCTGGGGTCGGCGATGGCGAACCATGTCGGTCGCATCACGCCCAGTTTCGGTTGGGGTTGAAATTGGGCGGTCCACGGCGAGGGAGCGGATTTCCAGGATCCGAAAGCCGCCTGTGCGTCCGCGAAAACGTCGCCGGGCTTCACATCGCCGACCACGATGAGGACGGCGTTCGAGGGAACGAGCCAAATTCCCTTGAGATTGGCGAGCGATTCGGCATCCTGCGATTCCAGTATCTTCGCGTCGCCGATCGGGTCGCGTCTCCAGGGGAAACGGGCGAACACCCGTTTCGTCATGGCGGCTTCGTAGACGGCCGCAGGATCGGAGGTTTGCGCCGTCGCTTCGCTTTCGGTCTGCTTTTTCGCCTCGTCCACGGTCGACTGATCGAAGGTGTCCCTCGCGATCATCGTCGACCATATCGTCATGCCGTCGTTGATCTGGGCGGACGGAAGCTTCATGTCGAAGTCCAGATACTCCGCCCCCGTTTCGGCTTTCCAATCGAGAACTCCGATCTTTCCGAGCGAATCCTCCGTCGATATGCCGTCGCCTTTTGCCAAGAGGAGAGTGTGCTCAAGCAAGTGGAAGGAACCCGCGTCGTGCGATGTCTGTGAAATGGCCCCGGTTTTGAAGGCGAGATCGATTCGGACAAAAGGCGAAGCGTGGTTTTCCGCGACCACCACATCGAGTCCGTTCGGCAGTTTTTCGTCCGTGATATCCGGCGGAGGAATGACCGCCTGCGCGAGAATCGCCAACGAAAAAACGATCGAAAAGGAGAAGAGAGCCGCTGCACGTTTCATCCTGCAATGAACCTTTCGTCGATGCGGAAAGACCGGTCCGACGCGACACCGTGATTTCGCGATCGTAGAAGGGGGCTCGCTTCGATGTCAATAATCTCGATGTAAAACCGTGCTTCGATACAAGGAATTGACAGTCTCTCGTGTCGCGGGCTAGCTTGCACGCATGGAAATCGCGTCCTTCGGGGCGCAGGTTCTTCGGGATGACGATCGCGCGGCGATCGTCCCGTTCGGCAAGGCGGAAATTTTCTTTCGCTTTGCCGAACGATGGCCCAGTAGCTCAGGTGGATAGAGCGACTGCCTCCTAAGCAGTAGGTCGTGCGTTCGAGTCGCGCCTGGGTCAATCGCCAAAAGACCGTCGGGAAACCGACGGTCTTCTTTTTTTTGGTGCGCCCGAGATCGGGCCTCCCTCCCGGTCTCTGCGAACGCCTGGACGGCCGTCCATGCACATCGTACAACAAATTTCATTTCTTGCATTTTCATGCATAGTAGCTGAATATATAAACCGGTTCAGCTGAATTGCCCTTTATTTTCCTTTCTTGACGGCGTGTCCGGGGGGCTCTAGACTGGGCGATCATTCCTGAAGGTTGTCGTCGAAGGAGGGCGATCGACTCCAGGGTTGAAAGTAAGTCTTACCGGTAAAGCGATTTGTGTTTCCGGCATTCAGCGAAGGTGTAGGGATGAAGGAGGACGGGAGGCACCGAGGAGACCGGCCATCTCAACACAGCCCGGACGCCCATGCGGCCGGCCGAATATCTGACCCAGAACGTACGGAGGAAGTCCCCATGCGAAGAGCTACATTGCTGCTCGTGTCGATTCTCGCGGTCGCCGGCCTCATGCTCGCCGGCTGCGGCGCGCCCGCACCGAAGGTGATCAAGATCGCCACACAGAGCCCCCTCTCCGGCGGCATGTCCGCCGTCGGAACCGATATCAAGAACGCTGCCCAGCTTGCCGTCGAGCAGCTTTCCGATCCGCTCACCAAGCTCGGTTTCAAAGTCGAGCTCGCCCCCTTCGATGACCAGGGCAATCCCGATACCGGCGTCGCCAATGCCAAGAGCATCGTCGCCGATCCCGCGATCCTCGCGGTCATCGGACATTACAATTCCGGCGTTCAGATTCCCTCGTCCGAGGAATACCACGCCGCCGGTCTCGTCAACATTTCGCCCGCCAACACCAATCCGAAAGTCACGGATCGCGGTTACCTCGAAGTCGACCGCATCTGCGGCCGCGACGATGTCCAGGGCGCCGTTGGGGCCCAGTTCGCCGCTTCGCAGGGCATCAAGACCGCCTATGTCCTCCAGGACAAGACGGCTTATGGCGAGGGAATCGCCGAATACTTCAAGCGCCAGGCGGAGCAGCTCGGCGTCAAGGTGCTCGGTTTCGAAGGCACCGACGAGAAAGCCAATTTCGATTCCATCCTTTCCCCGATCCTTCGCGCCAAGCCCGATGCCATCTATTTCGGCGGCATGTTCGATCAGGCTGCCGTCCTCTTCAAGCAAGCCCGCGAAAAGGGCTATATGGGGATGTTCCTTTCTGACGATGGCTTCGACGCCTCCGATGCGGCGAAAATCGGCGGGGACGCTCTCCTCAAGGGCGCAGGCACCTATTATTCCACGGTTTCCGGTCCTGCTTCCGTGTACCCGGGCACCGCGAAATTCATCGCCGATTTCAAGGCGAAGTTCGGCGCCGAACCCCAGCCCTTCGCAGCCCAGTCCTACGACTGCACCGCCATCGCCCTCCAGGCGATCGAGACGGCGGCCGTCGCCGACGGCAAGAAGATGCCGACCCGCGCCGAGGTGACCCAGGCTGTCCGCAACATCAAGGATTACCAGGGAATCACCGGAGTTATCAACTTCAATTCGAAGGGTGACCTCACCAAGGCCAAGTACTTCATCATCCAGGTTTCCTCCGGCGATCCGAGCCAGTGGTCGTCCAACAAGATCGCACAAACCCTCGACATCGAACCCCCTCAGTGAATCCTCGTCAACGGTGATGGCTTGGCCATCACCGTTGACGTGCCGAATCCGGCGGAAGCCGGATTCGGCACCTCGGGTCGTGGCCGACGGAATGCGCGCAAGCGCTGTTCGGTGCGATGGCTCATGCAATTGTCGGAATTCGCGCACGCGGTCCGGCAGTTCCGCAACGGGAGGGGGGGCGACGGGGATTCGGCGCCCTTTGCCGCTGCGATGAAATAATCGTTTTGAGGCGCCCGCACGCAACGTGCAGTCTGCG
>Ga0187814_10000316_pt1 | contig 15145 bp, 17 predicted proteins | sample NC_S_4_FD_132450 | JGI IMG/M metagenome (GOLD analysis project Ga0187814, IMG submission 132450) | Wetland sediment microbial communities from Neuse River Estuary, North Carolina, USA - ASW-S_4 | ecosystem: Environmental > Aquatic > Freshwater > Wetlands > Sediment | place: USA: North Carolina... | reverse complement strand
TTCGAGGTCGCCTGGCGGATCAACCAGGGCATGCCGGTCACGGCCACGGCGATCATCACCACCATCCTGCTGGCCGTGCACGGGACCGCCCTGACCTTCGACGAGCTCCGGCTGGCGCTGAGCGACGCGCTGGACTACCTGGACAGCCGGACCATCCCGCGGACCGCGAGCGCCCGGGCGCTGTCCGCGGCCGAGCCGGTACGGGCCACGCTGGACGCGCTGCGCCAGGGGGGCCTGGTCACCGCCATCGCGGACGGACGCGAGCCGGTCTGGCTGATCGGCCCGGATCATCAGCTCGCCGCCACGTTCTACCGGAACTCGGCGGTTCACTTCCTGCTCGACACCGCGCTGTGCGAGCTGGCCGTGCTGCGGGCCAGGGACGACGCCACCGACCCGGTCGGCGCGTTCTGGGCCGAGATCGCCTGGCTTCGTGACCTGCTGAAGTTCGAGTTCTACTTCCGGGAGCGCGAGGAACACCGGCGCCAGGTACAGCAGGAGATGGACCGGCACGACCCGGCCTGGCAGGAGCGCCTGCGGTCCGGCCCCGACGGCGCGGACACGCTGCTGGCGCAGATGCGGCCGCTGGTGTCGCAGGTCATCGTGCGGCCGTTCGTCGAGGCCTACCGGCTGGTCGCCGACGTCCTGGTCAACGAGGACCTGGCGGCCGTCTCAGCTGACGGGGCCGGCCTGGCCGACGATGCGGAGGTGACCCGGCGGGCGCTCGGCCTCGGTCACCAGTACGTGGCCCAGGGTCGGCTGCGCAGCTCCGAGCCGGTCTCGGTGCTGCTGTTCCAGACCGCGCTGCAGCTGGCCAGGAACCGCGGGCTGTTCGACCCGGGCGAGGATCTGCCCAAGCGGCGGGCGGCCTTCCTCACCGAGCTGCGCGACCTGCTGCGCCGGATCGACCGGATCGAGCAGCTGGCCCTCCGCCGCTACAGCAGGGACGCCGGGGGCACGCGGTCGGCCGAGTTACCCTCTCGGCCCCAGCGGGGACGCCAGCGTCGAGAGGTCATCAAGCAGCGAGTTCAGCACGTCCCGGCGCAGCGAGTAATAGTAGTTGCGCCCCGACTTGCGTGCCTTGATCAGGCCTGCGTGGTGCAGGATCTTCGTGTGATAGGAGATCGTGGGCTTTGAGACGGGGAGCGTGTCCTCGAGCGCGGCGCACGCCAGCTCCGCCACCGAGGCCACCTGCACGATGATGCTCCACCGGACCGGGTCACTGAGTGCCTTGAAGATCTCGGTCAGTGATTCTGGCGGCATGGCGTCCATGGTCATGATGTTCCCGGGTAGGCGGGTCGGGTCGGGATGGCTCAGGTTGGGCCGGGCCCGGGAGCCTGGACGGCGGCGCCGCAGGCGACCAGGTCCGCCGCGTCGGGCAGGCCCCAGGCGGTGAGGGCCTCGACCGTGTGCTGGCCGCGGGACGGAGCTGGAGTGGACAGCTGGCCGGGGGTGCGGGAGAAGCGGGGGGCGGGGGCGGGCTGGATGACGCCGTCGGCGGTGACGTAGGTCCGGCGGGCGGTCAGGTGCTCGTCGGCGGCGGCTTCGTGCAGCGACAGGACGGGTTCGACGCAGGCGTCGCTGCCGGCGAAGGTCGCCGTCCACTCGTCTCGGGTCCGGTCCTTGAAGCGGGCCGCCAGGAGGGCGCGCAGGGCGGGCCAGTTGTGCGGGTCGGCGCGGTCGGGGGCGTCGGTCAGGCCGAGGCCGGACAGCAGCGCGGCGTAGAACCGCTGCTCCAGGGCGCCGACGGCCATCCACTGGCCGTCGGCCGTCTCGTACACGTCGTACCAGGGCACGCCGCCGTCGAGCAGGTTCACCCCGCGTTCGTCCCGCCACAGGCCCTGGGCCATCAGCATCAGCGGCATGGCCAGCAGCGAGGCCACGCCGTCCACGATGGCGGTGTCCACGACCTGGCCCCGCCCGGAGGTGGCCCGCTCGACCAGGGCCGCGCAGATGCCGTAGGCCATGACCATGCCGCCGCCACCGAAGTCGCCGAGCAGGTTCACGGGAAACTCGGGACGGCCGCCCGCGCGGCCCAGGGCGTGCAGCGCGCCGGTGCGGGCAATGTAGCCGATATCGTGCCCGGCCGCGGCGGCCAGCGGGCCCTGCTGCCCCCAGCCCGTCATCCGGGCGTACACCAGCCGCGGATTGCGGGCCAGGCAGGCCTCCGGGCCGACGCCCATCCGCTCGGTCACCCCCGGCCGGAAGCCCTCCAGCAGCACGTCGGCCACGTCCACCAGGCGGAGCAGCGCGTCCACCGCGCGCGGGTGCTTCAGGTCGAGCACGGCGGACTGGCGGCCGCGGTCCAGGAAGGCCCGCTCGGGCCGCGCGGCAGCTGTGCTGGCTGGGCCGCTGGCCGCGGCGGGGCCGGGACGGTCCACGCCCGGTCGGTCTTTACGGAGCACGGTCGCGCCGGAGTCGGCGAGCATCATGGCGCAGAACGGCCCGGGCCCGATGCCCGCAAGCTCGAGGACGCGGATGCCCGCCAGCGGCCCCTGGTTGCCTGGTCCCGGTGCACTCATGCCAGTACCGTAGTGCCGGTGAACATCGCGGGAAGCATCGCCCTGGTTACCGGCGGGGCGTCGGGACTGGGCCTGGCCACGACCAGGAGGCTGCACGACGCCGGCGCGTCGGTGGTCATCCTCGACCTGCCCGGCTCGAACGGCCTGGCGGAGGCGAGGGACCTGGGGCCCCGGGCCGCGTTCTGCCCCGGCGACGTGACGAGCCCGGCGGACGTGGACGCCGCGCTGGACGCCGCGGGCGCCCTGGCGGGCGGGGTGCCCCGGATCGTGGTCAACTGCGCGGGCATCGGCGCCGCGGCCCGGACCACGAGCCGGGAGGGCCCGTTCCCGCTGGAGGCGTTCACCCGGGTGGTCCAGGTCAACCTCATCGGGACCTTCAACGTGATCCGGCTGGCCGCGTACCGGATGAGCCAGGCCGGGGAGGAAGACGGCGAGCGGGGCGTGATCGTGAACACCGCGTCGGTGGCGGCGTTCGACGGGCAGATCGGGCAGGCGGCCTACTCCGCGTCCAAGGGCGGCATCGTGGGCATGACGTTGCCGATCGCCCGCGACCTGGCCCGGCTGAAGATCAGGGTGGTGACGATCGCGCCCGGCCTGTTCGACACGCCGCTGCTCGGCAACCTGTCCGCCGAGGCGATCAGGTCGCTGGGCCAGCAGGTGCCCCATCCGGCCCGGCTCGGCGACCCGCGGGAGTACGCCGCGCTGGTGGCGCACATCGTGGAGAACCCCATGCTCAACGGGGAGACGATCCGGCTGGACGGCGCGATCCGGATGGCCCCGCGCTGACGGTCAGCCCTCCGGCTGGTCCTGGCCGCCGCGGATCTTGGTCAGCAGGCGTTCGAGGTCGGACCGGGACAGCGGCCGCTGCCATTCCTGGAGCAGGCCGCACATGACGAAGCCGCCCGGGGCCGGCTCGACGGAGGTGAGCATGACGTCGAAGGGCAGCTCGGGCAGGGGCACGTGAAAGGACGGGATCCGCAGCAGCGACACGCGCCGGTCGAGCAGGTGCAGGGCGCGGGGCACGACGCGGATCGACTTGCCCGCCGCGCCGGCCTCCACCTCCAGGCGGACCCACGGCGCCCCGATCATGCCGACCTGGGGGACGCCGGCGTGCGTGGCCAGCTCGAGCCGGGGTGACACGGCGGCGAGCCACCGGGACGCGGCGGCGGCCGATACGAAGGCCTCGAAGCGGATCGGCGCGGCGACCAGCACCGGCTTCGTGCTGGGCCGCAGGTGCACGTTCCTGGCCCGCACCTCCAGCCGCTCGAGCCGGTAGTCGTCCCATTCGACGTCTCGCGCGAGCATGCGGACCTGGCCGTACTGGCCCACCGCCTTGGCCAGATCGGAGCCTTCGACCGCGAGGTCCTCCAGGACCAGGGTCAGGTCCAGCCCGGCGAAGGTGAACGTCCGCTTCCTCCCGATCAGCCGGTTCCTGGCGGTGTCCACGAGCATCGTGAACGGGTCGCCGGCCAGCAGCGGAGCCTGCGGCAGGCCGAGCGAGGCGGCCGCGGCCGAGGACAGGGAGAGAACTTCGCCCAGGTTCCGCTTCCACTCGTCGACCCAGGGCCACCGCTCAGACACAGCCTCATGCTGACACGGCGCATCCGGCCCGGCAAATCACCGTGCGCTAGCCAGGCTCGCGCTCGTGGCCGGCCTGGTAGTACGGCGTCAGGCCGCGGTAGGCCTCGGAGGCGTGGATCTCGCCGGTCAGGACCCGGTAGACCTCGTTGCAGACGGGCATCTCGACGCCGTGGCGTTCGGCCAGCTCGTGCACGGTGTGCGCGGTGCCGACGCCTTCGGCCACGGTGCGGGTCTGGGCGGTGATCTCCTCCAGCGTGCGGCCGGCGCCGAGCTGCTCGCCGAGCGTCCGGTTGCGGCTCAGCGGGCTCATGGCGGTGGCGATCAGGTCGCCCAGGCCGGTCAGGCCGGAGAAGGTGGGCGCCTCGCCGCCCATGGCCACGCCCAGCCGGGTGATCTCGGCCAGGCCGCGGGACACCACCGCCGCCCGGGTGTTGTCCCCCACGCCCAGCCCCTGCGCGATGCCCGTGGCGATGGCGACCACGTTCTTCAGCGCCCCGCCGATCTCGCAGCCGGTCACGTCGTGGTTGGTGTAGATCCGGAACACGCCGCGCTGCATGACCGACTGCAGGGCCCGGGCCACGTCCAGGTCCTTGGTGGCGATGACGCTGGCCGCGGCCTGCCCGGCCATGATCTCCTTGGCCAGGTTAGGCCCGGTGAGGGCGGCGGCGGGATGACCGGGCAGTTCGTCCCGGATGACCTGGGTCATCCGCAGCAGCGAGCCGCGCTCGAAGCCCTTGGCCAGGCTGACCACCGGGATCCAGGGCCGCAGGTACGGGCGGGCGTCGGCCAGGATGGCCCGGAACCCGTGAGTGGGCACGCCGACCACCAGCAGGTCGACGTCGTGCACGGCCTTCTCCAGGTCCGCCGTGGCCTTCAGCGCCGACGGCAGCGCGAACCCGGGCAGGTAGCGCGAGTTGGCGTCGCGCTCGTAGATCTCCCTGGCCAGCTCGGGGTCCCGGGCCCAGACGGTGCAGTCGTGCCTGCCCGCGAGCAGCGACGCCACGGTCGTCCCCCATGATCCCGCGCCAAGGACCGCAATGTGCATATGGACTGCTCCAATCGTGTGGCGGACGCAGAGGCCACGGTCCGTTCGGTATAAAAGATCTGATCCATGATCGGACGGGAGCCGGTCCGTGACCAGCCCCAGGGGAGGCGGATATGACGGAACGTACGGTCATCGTGCTGGGCGCGACCGGCGGCCTGGGCCGGGCGGTCACCGAGCGGTTCCGGGACGACGGCGCGTCGGTGCTGGCGTTCGACGCGAGGATCCCGGCCGCCGAGCACCGGCAGGATCAGGTGTCCTACGTCGCCGTGGACGCCCTGGACGAGACCAGCGTCTCGGCCGCGTTCGCGCAGGTGCCGCAGGCCGCGGCGGTGGTCAACCTGATCGGCGGGTACGCCCCGCCGCAGGGCCTGTCCGCGCTGGACATCGGCGTGCTGCGGCAGCAGTTCGAGCTGAACCTGGTGACCGCGGCGATCGTCACCAAGTACGCGATGCCGATGCTGGCCGCCCGGGGCGGCGGCGCGATCGTGCACGTCTCGAGCCGGGTCGCGGTGGAGAGGTGGGAGAACGGCTTCTCCTACAGCGTGAGCAAGCTCGGCGTGGTCCGCCTGGTCGAGGCGGCCGCGGTGGAGGGCCGCGAGGACGGGGTGCGGGTCAACTGCATCCTGCCGAGCATCATCGACACGCCCGCCAACCGGGCGGCCCTGCCCAACGCGATGCATCACAAGTGGCCGAAGCCGTCCGAGCTCGCCGCCGTGCTGGCCTTCCTCGTGTCGGACGACGCCGTCCTGATCTCCGGGGCGGCGATCCCCGTGTACGGCCGCGCCTGAGGTGATGGCACGGGCCGTGGGTGTCGTGCGGCTCGGGCGCCGGGCGTTCGGGCCGGAGCGGCTGCTGGTGATGGCGGTCGTTTCTCCCGGGGATCCGGCGGCCGCCATGGAGCGGGTGCACGAGGCGGTGGCCGAGGGCGCGGATATCGTCGACATCGGCGGAGGGCGGACCGTTCCGTTTATCGCGGCGGTGCGGGATGCCTACCCGGAGCTGGTCATCGGCGTGCGTTGGGTGCGGCCGGAGATGGCCCGGGAGGCGTGCGCCGCGGGCGCCGACCTGCTGGGCGGCTCGGGCATTTGGCTGGCCGAGGTGGCGGCCTCGTGTGGTACGGGCGTCGTGTGCCCCTTGGCCCTGGCCGCTCGGGCCGTCGAGACGGGCGTGGAGCCAGAGCGGATCATCGTCTCGCCGGAGAGCACCCGGCAGCTGCCCGATCTGGTGGCTGCCGGGTGGCCGGTGCTGATCTCGGTCTCGGGCCAGGATCTGGCCGGGAGCCTGGCCACGACGGCGGTGGCCGCGTGGCGGGGCGCCCGGGTGTTCCGGGTCGACCAGGTGCTCCAGACCCGGCGCGTGCTGGCCATGGTCTCGGCCATCCGCGGCGACATCCCGCCCGCGGCCGCAGTGCGCGGACTGGCCTTATACCCGGCAAGCGGGGATCTGGGATCCCCGTACTCGGAGACTGTCCCATGGCCAGGCCGACAGCGTTGCTAACTATGTCAATCAAAAGCGATTGCGCGGCCCGGTCCCGCTGGACCTGCCGCGCAATCGTGCCTAACCGGCCGGCTGCCCAGCCGAACTGACCAGAGCTGGCCGGGCGGGCTCGGTCAGGGCACCTGCGGGTCAGGACTGGTCGCCCTGCCCGGTCAGCGGCGCGGTGACCTGAAGGATGTCGTTCGCGAACTTGCGCTGCGCGGACAGCAGTTGCTCAGCGAAGTCATACGCCCCGTTGACCAGCGTCTCCGGCTTCGGCATCCGGTCAGCGTAGGACAGGTTCACCTTGGGAAAGGACGGGGTGACGGACTGAACGGTCGTGGTCCACGCCTGCAGCGCGTCCACCACGGTGTCCTGGGACGTGCGGATCAGCTTCAGGATCTCGTCCTGGAGATCACGCCCGGCGGTGCTGATGTCGATCATGTCTGTTCCTCCTCCAGTGGCTCTCTTGCTTACTATAGTAAGCACTAAGCTTGGCTTGTCAAGCGCTTGCTCGATATGCCAAGCGCGCTGCGGCGCGGCCTGGCATCGGGCGCGGTCTACTGGAGCGTGGCGCGGGCGGTCTACTGGAGCGCGGCGCGGGCGGTCTACTGGAGCGCGGCGCGGGCGTTTGCCAGGTCATCGGTGGCAATCACGACCTTCACGCCCCCGAAGGTCGTGTAGGCAAGCTCGATGTTGACGTTAGCCTCGGCAAGCTGCCTGGTCAGCTCGCCGAGGGCACCGGGCCTGTCCTCGATATTCACCACCAGCACCTCGCGCTGGTCGGCGATCCCCATCCCGGCGCGCTCGAGCGCCTCCCGGCACCGGGAAACGGCCTGGTCGTCAAGGAGCAGGTGGACGACACCCCTGCCCACACCGGTGAACGCCGCAAGACCGCGGATACTGACGCCGACTTCGCCAGTGATCTCCCCCAGCCGGGCAAGCTCTCCCGGCCGGTGTTCAAGAATCACAGTCAGGTCCGTGGGCATCGTATCTTTGATCTTGCCACGTCGCCGGCACCAGGTGGTCCCGGCGGCGACGATTCCCTCGACGGGCTTTGCGCAGGTTCCTACGGATGATGACAGACGAGCGGCGTCCAGCCGACCGAGCCGTGTATGATACGGCCGCTCGGTCAGCTCATGATGGTCAGCCGCTTCACTCCGGTTCTCGGATTGCCCGCACGGGAAACAGGCACTTAGCGCACAAGCGTGATGCAGGAAAAGGCAGGGGTGAAGTGGCCAGTCGACCGGTCAGGTTCTCGACGCTCAAAGTCTTTGGGCCAGTGGGCCTCCTGCTGATCTTCGGCCTGTCCCTGGCGCTCTTTGTCTCGACCGGAGCGGTCTCGCAGGGAACGCTCCCGCAAGGAGCGCTCTCGACCGGAGCGGTCCCGCAGGGAACGCTGCCGCACCAGGTCACGGCCGGCCCTGCCGCTGCCTCGGGTAATTTCGGCTATCTGAGTACAGATTCCCAGGGAATTCAGTCGTATAGCGTCAATTCCGCCGACAACGGCCAAGGCCCGCAGATTGTGCGGGTACTGACTCCGGCGCATCCGGCTCCAGGGGTCGCCCATAATTTCCTTGTCGTGCTTCCTGTCGAGGCCGGGCTGGGCAGCACTTTCGGTGACGGGCTCGCGACCCTGCAGGCCCTTGACGCGCAAGATAAGTACAACCTCACGATCATCGAACCTACCTTTTCGATTGACCCCTGGTACGCGAACAATCCGGACGACCCGCACCTCCGGTACGAGACGTTCATGACCAACGTGCTCGTGCCCTGGATCAAGCAGAACCTGGCCACCGCCGGCCACGAGCACGTCTGGCTCATCGGGTTCTCCAAGTCCGGCCTCGGGGCACAAGATCTCATCCTGAAGCACCCTCGCGTCTTCACGCTGGCCGCCGCGTGGGATTCCCCCTTCGACGCGTCCTCGTACGATCAGTTCGGCCACGATTCCGCGGCTAACTACGGCACCGACGCGAATTTCCAGGCCAACTACCGCCTCACGGAAGCATTCCTGTATGCCCACAGGACACCGTTCCTGACCAGCAACCGCATCTGGATAGGCGGGTACGGGCTGTTCCAGACCGATGACTCCGACTATGACGCGCTCTTGACCTCAGAAGGCATAGCTCACTCGACCGGGACGCCGCAGTACATGGCCCATAGATGGGACAGCGGATGGGTTCCCATCGCGCTGGCCGCGCTGTATCAGGACAGTCTTGATATGAACGGGTCATAAAGCCGCACAACGGGCAGCATACCCGCCACCCGCAGCCTGCCGGGACGCAGCGGGCAAACCCAATCTGCGGCGGCACTAGCTCCGGCGCAGCACCGCGGCCTGTTTCTCCAGCGGGAGGATCTCGGAGCTGAAGTCCGGGTACGCGTCAAGCCAGAGCCGCAGTACCTTCTGCATGTCCGGCACGACGAGATCGTCTAGGACGACGGTGGCAACCGGGCTCAGCGACCCGCTCAGCAACGGCAGCGCCGGATAACGGGCCTGGTGACCGGTGGTCGCGGGCGGCCCGTCCACGAAGAGGAGATCGATCCCCGTCAGGTCCTCCCATGCCCGCCTCGCGTACCACGAATAGGTCTCGCCATCAAGGCTGAAGCTCTCCAGCGGGGCGTCGCGTACCTCGGCGAGATCGCCGACGTCATGCCTGGCCAGGAGGTCGCGGGTCTTGCCGCCGAAACCCGGGTCGTGATCGAGCGCGATGATCCGGCCGTCGATCTCGAACCGCCGCATCGCTAGTGCGAGCCACAGCGTGGACGCGCCGCTGCCGCATTCCACGATGAGCGACGGCCGTTCGGTGATCACCAGGTCGACCAGCACCACGAGCAGGTCTGGCGACGCCGCCCAGCCCCGGGTGGCGGGCAGCACGTCGGTGGCTGGCAGCAGCGTGCTCAGGTTCTGCAACGCTTCCAGCTGGCGGAATGTCTGCTTGATCTCTCTGGTGATCTCGTTCGCGTCGGTTTCGACCCGCCGCACGGTGGCGAGCGTGCGCTCGGATTGGCTGGCCAGGTTGCCGATCCGGGCGGCCAGGTCGAGGCTGTGCCTGATCAGCAGGAGCAGGCCGCCAAGCAGCGGCCCCAGCGCCATCAGTGCCACCGTCGGCACCGCGCCCGCGCCGGTGGCCAGCCCGAGCCCGAGCGCGCCCGCCAGCCACGCGGTGACGAGCACGGCTACTGTCTCGATGCGCACGAGCTGCCGGATCAACCGGCGCATGGCGGACTCCCTTATCCTGCTTTATCCCGCGGCGTTCACGCGGCCTGCGAAACTGCAAATTACCTTACTGTGATCCGCGTGAGGATCATGCTGATTGACCACCTGGTCTATGCCGCTCCCGGCCTGGCCGCAGCGGTCGCCGACGTGGAGGAGCGCCTCGGCGTCCGGGCGCGGGCGGGAGGCAGGCACATCGGGCTGGGCACCCATAACGCGTTGCTCGCGCTCGGCCCGCGGACGTACCTGGCGGCCGCCGCCGCGCTTATCGCCCGCCTCAGCGGCCCGAACGGCAGCGCAGTGCTGCGGTGACGACCCTTGGTCACGCGGGCGAGCCGCCGGCCGGCGGCTGGGCCGGGGCGGCGGGGCTCGCTTTCGCCTGCGGCCGGAGGGCGAGTACCGCGCAGACCGCGGCGACCACGCTGGCGAGCGTGGAGGCGGCGGTTTCGATCGCGCCAACGTCAGATCCGCCGGCAGGAGGCATGTCGATGTACGTGGTAAATGTGACCGCCGGGGTCGGCGCGGCTACGTCACTGGTCCCGATAGCCGACGGGGTGACCGTGAATGTCGCCGCGCTGGGACTGGGTTGCCCGCTGGCCGGCTGAGTAGTTATCCGGAAGAAGGCCACGGCGCCGAAAACAATAGCCAGTCCGAGGAACACGGCCGCCACGCTCAACAGCACGAGGCGCCTCCGGTCAGTACGCCACGGTGGCAACCTGCCCGGAATGCTGCCGTCATGCGCTTGGGACGCAGGCATCATACTCACCAACGCTAGACCTTCTGGCTGTGCGGCGACAGGTACGCGTTGCCGAGGCGGGACGCTATCGTGACCCGCGGTTATCAAGGGACCTCTGGCGCCGCCTCAGCGCGCAAAGGCCGAGGCCGAAGCGACCGGGGTGGCCCGGTCGCTTCGGCCTCGATTTGCGGCGCTCAGTCCGCGGCTTCGAGCGCGGCGCGGAGTTCCGCGGCGCGGCGCCACGCTTCGATCAGGCGGCGCTCGGCTTTGTGCTCCATTCGGCGTGCCCGGCGCAGCGCGAGCACCCGGCGCGAAAGCCGCAGTTGCTCGGCCAGCTCTATTTTGCTGCGATTTTGCTCGGTCGCGAGCTCTTGTACCAAATACATGATGATCTCCCCGTTGTGCATCGTGTGCGTTACCGGGCCGCGCGGCCCTGGTCGGCCGCGCGGCCTTCTACCCCGTTCGGATGTGACCGCTCAACCGGTCACTGTGCTGGCCAGGCGGCCGCCTACGCGGCCACCTCGGTCTTGCGGGGACGCCCGCGAGGCCGCTTGCGAGGCACGATCGCGCCGCGCATGAGCAGCTCGCCGCCCCAGACGCCCCAGGGCTCCCGGCGCTCGAGCGCCCCCGTCAGGCAGGCGATACGGGCCCGGCAATCCCGGCACATGGCCTTCGCCTGCTCCACGTCCTGCGGAGACTCGGCGAAGAACAGCTCCGGGTCCTCCGTGCACGGAAGATCCAGGCCTACCGGGAGAGCGGTGCCGGTGCCCACAACCGGGCCTGCCACCATGAACTGAGTTGCCACACTGACCTCGCTGGTCTGGCCGATGTTGCCGACCTGGACCTGCCTGACGTCCGACTCCGGCCGTATCTGAGAGCCGAACGCCTCGAACCCCGTCGTGTCCTTGCCTCCGACGGTGGCATCGCGCCACTGCATCGGTGCCATCCCCTCTCGCCTACCGGTCCTAGTTGTCGCTCATGCGATTACTCGCCCGTTCCTGGGACCTAGGCCTTAATAGCTAAGGCCGCGGACCCGGTGTTCGGGTCCGCGGCCTCAAGGGGATCTGTGGCCGGCCTTTCTAGGCCGGTTCCCTATATGGAGGCGGACCCGATGCGCCTTCGCCAACGGCGTAAACGCTGGTCATGTGGATGTAGTTATTCGGCTGCCCGAGCTGCGCCATGAGAACGGCCTGCGGGGCCGGGACGGCTAGGGAGACCTTGCCCCGGACACGCGGAACCGACTGCACGACGACGCCGCCACCGACACCGGACACACTGGTCCCCGGGAAGCTGGGACGCGGGCTGAAGGCACCCAGCCGCGCACGCCATGGCTCCGCCGCCAGAACGCGCGTCGCGAAGACGTCAGAGTTGATGTTCGTCACGTTGGGCACCTCCCTCCAGGAGCGCCGACAACTAGCCCACGGACATGTAGGCAGCTTACATCCGGGTCCTCTACGGCGGTCAACCGAATTATCTGGCCCATATTTCTGCCTGCGGCGATCCTCTATCGCCTTCTACCGCGTGAGCTGCGGTTGCACGGCCTGTCGCTCCCGGCAATTGCTCCCGGCGGTAGCGGACACGGTTACCGCCGGCGCCTGGGACGCCGCCCTCCGGCCCTCTGCGGCCGCGTCGATGATCTCCGCGCCTGGCTGGCGGTCTGGCAGGCCCGGCACGAGCCCGACGCGCACGCCCGGCGCTGCGCCAATCACGCGATCGACGCGATCGACGCGGCGATCCGCGAGCTGCACGGCGTCCGCGCCCGGCTGGTCTCCGAGATCCGCCAGGCCGACGACTCCCGTCATAGCGCTACGCGAATCCCGGCAACCAGTCACATCAGGATCGGTTACCCCATACACCGCTTCCGTGGGAAGCGAGTGCTGCAAGAAGATTCACCCTCGGGTGTATCAGGCCCGGTCGTCGCAGGTCCTATGGCAGCGATGAGTGGTTTGGGTAGTCCGATTTGATTCTGCGTAACAGTGAGATGTCCGGAGGTCGCCAGTGCCAGCAAAGACACACCACAGCCTGCGGGAGCGAGCATCGTTCGCCCTCCGCCGACCTGATCTTCTCTGGCGGATAGCCCGCAGTACATGCGCCCGCGAGATCTATCTAGATGAGGTGGCACCCTATCTCACTGGCTCGCCAGTGATCCTCGAGGCCGGGGCTTTCGATGGCACCGATACAGTCAACTTCACGGAGCGCTGGCCCGACGCAACAATATACACGTTCGAGCCTGTCCCGGAGCTTTTCGCGGAGGTTGAGCGTCGCACGAGTCATCTAGCTCAGGTGCGGCGCTACCCGATGGCCCTCTCTGACCGCACCGGCCCAGCGACGTTCCATATCGTCGGAAATCCGGATGACGAGAGTTCGCCCGGACGGGATTTCTCGTCCCTTCTGCCTCTGGACGAGGTTTTCGCCCCACAAATGGCGATCAGCCAATCTATCAAAGTTCAGGCCATTACCATCGCTGATTGGGCTCATGGCGAGAATGTCGATCGAATCGATTTCATGTGGCTTGACATGCAGGGCATGGAGTTGCCGACCCTGAAGGCCGCTGGCCCCGTCCTGGCGACGACGAGAGCAATCCACATGGGGGTGCATCGTGTGGAATTCTTTGCAGGTTGCGCCTTGTACGATGAGATCGTCTCCTCGATGCGGAGCCTGGGCTTCCACCCAGCTATCGACCGCGTAACGCTCAAGTTCGGAAACATCCTCTTTGTTCGCTGAAGTTTCGCAAGCGGGAGTCATCATGACGAACTGCTCCCGGCTGAGCTGCAGTTCTCAAATCACTCTCGGTGTGGTGCGGATCAGGCCCTCTTGCATCACCGACACCACCAGCTCGCCCTCGGCGGTGAACACCTGACCGCGGGCCAGCGCCCGGCCGCCGTAGGCCACCGGTGACTCCTGCGCGTACAGCAGCCAGCGGTCGGCCCGGAACGTCCGGTGGAACCACATGGCATGGTCCAGGCTCGCGCCCGTCGTGCGGCCGTCCATCCAGGACAGGCCGTGCCCGAGCAGCACGCTGTCGAGCAGCGTCATGTCCGAGGCGTAGGTCATCAGGCATACGTGCAGCAGCGGGTCGTCGGGCAGTTCGCCGTGCACCCGCAGCCAGACCAGGTTCGTCGTGGTCCGCAGCGACGGGTCATGCAGGGCCTCCCCCGACAGCGGGCCGACCGACCGCAGGTCAAAGGGACTGTCGAGCAGCCGGGGATGGTCCTCGCCCAGGATCCTGGCCCACCGCTCCGAGTTCCGCTCGACCTCGTCCGGGTGGGGCACATCGGGCATCGTGTCGGCGTGCTCGGGCCCGGGCCCGGCGTGATGGAAGGACGCGGACAAGGTGAAGATCGTCTGGCCGTGCTGGATCGCGGACACCCGGCGGGTGGTGAACGACCGCCCGTCCCTGGTCCGGTCGACCGTGTACACGATGGGCACGGCCGGGTCGCCGGGCCTGATGAAGTAGGCGTGCAGGGAGTGCACCGGCCGGTCCGGGGGCACGGTCCGCCCGGCGGCGACCAGCGCCTGCCCGGCCACCTGGCCGCCGAACACCCGCTGCCGGCGCTCGTCCGGGCTGCGCCCGCGGAAGATGTCGAGCTCGATCTGCTCCAGGTCGAGCAGATCGAGCAGGCCGTCCAGCGCCCTACCCATCTACCCACCCACCTCCTTCGTGCATGGGGGGCTCCCGCCCCCCGTTCCCCCTGGCCCTTCCCCCTTCACCGCCGGCCGAGGCGGACATCACCGAGGAACCGCGACCGCTGCCGGGCCGGGGCACGGCCCGGGGACCAGGAAAGGTAGAGGTGCTGGCGCGCCCTGGTCACCGCCACATACAGTAGCCGCCTTTCCTCCTGGACCGCGTCGGGCGTCCTGGCGTACACGATCGGCATGAGCCCCTCGACCAGGCCCGGCAGCAGCACCGCGTCCCACTCCAGTCCCTTGGCCGCGTGCATCGACGCCAGCGTCACGCCCTCGACCGGCGGCGCGTGGCCCAGGTCGGCGCGTTGCGTCAGCTCGGCGGCGAAGTCGCTCAGGCTGGCCTCCGGCCGCGTCGCGTACATGTCGTCGGCCAGCTGCGCGAGGGCGGCGAGCGATTCCCAGCGCTCGCGGGCCGCCGAGCCGCCCGCGGATCCCTGGGCCGGGCTGCCGGTGAAGCCGATGCCGGTCAGCACGTGCCGGACGGCGACTGGCAGCGGGGTACTGTCGCCGTCGGACGACGTGGTTGCGGCAACCACGTCGTCTGGTGCGCGTCGTTGCGGCAACGATGCCGTTCGCGACTCGGCTACCGCCGCGCCGCGGAACAGCACCAGCGCCTGCCGGACCACCGGCCGCTCGTAGAACCGCTCGGCACCGCGCACCACGTAGGGCACCTTGGCCTCGTCCAGCGCCTGCTCGAACCGACCGGTGTCGGCGTTGATCCGGACCAGCACCGCGATCTCCCGCGCCGGAACGCCCGCCGCGATCAGCGCCCGGATCTGCACCGCCACTCCGGCTGCCTCGCTGGCGTCGTCGGCGTACTGGGTCAGCACCGGCCGCGGCCCGGGCGGCCGCTGCGCGACGAGTGCCGAGCGGGACCGCATCAGCTG
>Ga0187814_10000314_pt1 | contig 15160 bp, 11 predicted proteins | sample NC_S_4_FD_132450 | JGI IMG/M metagenome (GOLD analysis project Ga0187814, IMG submission 132450) | Wetland sediment microbial communities from Neuse River Estuary, North Carolina, USA - ASW-S_4 | ecosystem: Environmental > Aquatic > Freshwater > Wetlands > Sediment | place: USA: North Carolina... | reverse complement strand
TCGAGCAGGATCCCGGCTTCGAGCCAAGATATGGAAGGATCGCCGGGAGAGAGAGCGCCGGCCGCCTCGCATTCGGCCAGAGCTTCGGCGTGACGCCCCGTTTCCCGAAGGGCTCTCGCCCTCCACAGATGCGCCGCCGTCGTGTCGAGGCCATTGTCGACGACGAAACCGAAGGTCTGAGCGGCGAGGTCGGGATTGCCGTGCAGGAGATCCCGGATACCCCTCACGAACAGCGCGTTGAGATAACCTCGGTAAATGCGCGCGTCGCCCGGCGCGATAGCGATAGCTTTTTCGAGGTGCTCGACGGCGGCGCCGCTCCTGCGGAGTTTGAGTTCCGCGGCGCCCAGAAGGGCCCAGGTTCCAGCCTTCGTCGGATCGGCGTTGGCGCTGCGCCGCAAGGCCTTGAATGCCTCGGCCGACAGTCCACCCGCCAGGCAGGTGCGGCCTAGGAAGAAGCTGCCGCGCGCTTCGTCGCCGCCGGCGCGAAGATAGGCACGAAAGGCGTCGATCGCCCTCCCGAATTCACCGAGCGCATGGTAGCTGCGGCCGAGGAAAAGAAGGGCTTCCGCGGGCGCTTCGTCGCCGGCGACGAGGGCGGTCAGCAAAGTCACCGCTTTGCGATAGTCGCGGACGGCGCCGGCCTCGAGCGCCTGTTCGAAAAGTCTGTTCCCGTCGTTGGCCGCCACGGGGCGATAGTACCCCGGGCGGCCTGTCCTGGACAGGGGTTACGCACATGCTATCATGAGGGGATGCTGGCTACGAGTCGCCTCAGGTCCTCCCTGCTCTTCGGCCTCTCCCTCGCGGCCCTGCTCTTCGTCATCGCCATGGTCTGGGCAATGCTTCTCGAGGAACGGCGCACGCGGACCATGGGCCTCCAATTCGAGCTCTATCGCGCTTCCGCCTCCCTGGCCGAAGCCTGGCTCGACAATCCCGCCGGCAATTTGGTGGGCGGGCCGGTCATCGGCTTCGGCGTCTACGATGCCCAGGGCCGCCCGATCGTCTCCCAAGGCAGCGCGCCCTCCCATATCGACCCTTCGCCAAGGAGATTCATCGCGCTTTCATGGGGGCCCGGAAGAGCGAGTGTCAGGCTGATGCGCCCCCTCCCTGGCGGAAACGATCGGAGCCGCGGCTTCGGCAGCTCGGGCCCGCCGGGCCCGGGCGCGCCCGGTTTCGGCATGATGGGGGGAGGCGCGGAAAATGGGATGATGGGCGCGGGGCAGGGCAGGGGCATGATGGGCGACACTCCGGGAGGAGGCATGATGGGGCTTCCGCCCTTTGGCGGAGTGCCGCCTCAGGGGCCGCTCGATCTGGCATTCGCGGGACCCCGCACGATGTGGCTCGAGTACTCGGTGTCCGCCAGATCTCTGGGCGAGGCGCTGCTCACGACCGGCGGGGTCGCCCTGAGCCTCATCCTGATCGCGATCTATGCCTTCGTGCTCATCCTCATCCGGAGAAACGGCGAACTTCGGGAACGAGAGGTCAAGATCCGGGAGTTCGCCGAACTCGGCCAGGCCGCGCGGACTTTGGTCCACGAGATCAAGAATCCGCTCGGTATAATCGGGATTCAAGCAGCCATGCTCCGACGTCGCGATGGAGGGGATTCGAAGACCGGGAAGTCCGCGATCATCATCGACGGGGAGGTTCGCCGCCTCGCGGGGATGGCGGATCGAATCAGGGAATTCCTCAAAGCGGGGCCGGGCGACGTCAAGGCCGTGGAGCTTCGCGAATTTCTGCGGGCTTTCGTCGCCCGCCACGACGTCGGCGGTGAAGCCGGGGACGGGTCGGTCGAACTCGAACTCCCTTCGGCGGAGACCGGCCCGGCTCCGGTTCGAATCGATCCGGACCGGCTGTCGCTTGCACTGGACAATCTTCTCGCCAACGCGCGCGAGGCCGATCCCGACGGCTGCCCTTCCATCGCACTCGCGCGCAGGGGCCGACTTTGGATGGTGGTCGTGTCGGATCGGGGGGTCGGCGTGAATCCGGAATCGCGCGATCGGCTCTTCGAGCCGTTTTTCACCACGAAGGAAAAGGGGAGCGGCATTGGTCTCGCCCTGGCGCGCAGCGTCGCTCGGGCCGCCGGCGGCGATCTCGGATATGCGCCGCGACCGGGCGGCGGCTCTCAATTCTCGCTGTCTCTTCCCATCTCAGGTTGAAACGCCGGCTCGTCTCCCTCCGATACGTCGCATGAGGCGCGTAACGAGATAGGAATTGTATGCGAGTTCGATGACCAGCCAGGCGAAGCCGGGCAGATCGGGATTCGTCGTGAACCCGGTGCAGGAACCTCTGATTTGGACGTTGCCCCCGCCGACCGTCGCTTCGAGGTCCAGAACCTCGCCCTGTTCGGCGCCGGGACCGGCGTATTCGCCGAAAAGCCGCATGACTCGCTTCGACATGCCCAGTATCCTGAGCCTGTCCGCGGCGACCCCATCCTTGAAGAGGGAAACATGGGGATCGGGGAAAAAGGCACCCAGATCTTCCGGGGGCACCTCGAAATCGGTCGGGTCCGCAAAGAACGCTTCTCCCTCGTCGGTCTGCAGGAACCACGTGACGAGGATTTCCTTGAGCAGGAATGGCGTCTCTCTGAACTTCACGTCGATGAAACAATAGGGCGACTCGGCATTGGGCTTCCTGAAATCCACGAGATCCGAAAGCACGAAAAAGGACACCGGCTTCGAAGCGGATGGCACCCGGAAATTGAGATTGAGCTTGTGCGGCCTGCTGGCCATCTGTCTGAAAAATTCGATCTCTTTCTGCGAAAGGGTGGCGAGAAGGCTCGCCTTCGTGAGCGAAAGATCGAACGGGAAGCACGAAATGAAAAATTCGTCGATCTTGAGATGTATCCCGCGTTTGATCAGGCCGATCTCGTCGATCACCGTGGGATTGAGGCGCTGGACCCTATCCAGATAGGTTTCGGCCTTTTCATTGATGATGCGGGAATCCATGAGCCCTCGACTTCTTCGCTCTGCGGAACGGCGGATCGAAATTTCCCCGTCGCGTCGCGACCCCCGCATGATACGGCAGGCCACCCGCCCCGGCAAGGTTGGGTCGACGGCGAGGGACCGTTCCGAAAACGCTTCCCGGACGATTTCCTTCGCCGCCGAGCTCTCCGCCGCGGGCGGCGGGCCTCAGATTTTTTCGAAGACGCCCTTGATGATTGCGACCGCGTCGCGGAGTTCTCTTTCGGTGATCACCAGCGGCGGGGCAAAACGGATGATGTTGCCGTGGGTCTGCTTGGCGAGGAGCCCCGCCTCCTTGAGGGCGACGCAGACATCCCAGGCCTCGAAGCCCTTTTCGAAGACGACGGCGTTGAGGAGCCCTTTGCCGCGCACGAGCTTCATTTTGGGACAGCGGATCTTGGCGACCTCGTCGCGGAAGATCCTGCCGAGACGCTCGGCGTTTTCGTCGAGCTTCTCTTCTTCGAGAACTTCGAGGGCGGCGACGCCGATGGCCGAGGCCAGCGGATTGCCGCCGAAGGTCGAGCCGTGGGTGCCGGGCGTAAAGACATCCATCACCGCGTGATCGGCCACGATGGCCGAAATGGGCATGATGCCGCCGCCCAGGGCCTTGCCGAGGCACATGATGTCGGGTCGCGCATTCTCGTGCTGCCAGGCGAAGCGCTTGCCGGTGCGGCAGAAGCCGGTCTGGATCTCGTCGGCGATGAAGAGCACGCGGTTTTTCGTGCAGGTTTCGCGGACCGCCTTCAGATACCCCTCCGGAGGCGTGACGACTCCGGCCTCGCCCTGGATGGGTTCGACGATGACCGCCACCGTATTCGGGGTGATCGCCGCTTCTATGGCCTTTGCGTCGCCGTAGGGCACTCGCTTGAAACCCGGAACGTAGGGACCGTAGTTGACCGTCGAATCGGGATCGCTCGACATCGAGATCACCGCGATCGTTCGACCGTGGAAGTTCTCGTCGACGCAGACGATTTCCTGCTTGCCGTTTTGAACGCCTTTGACCTCGACGCCCCAGCGGCGTGCCGCCTTGAGCGCGGTTTCGACAGCCTCGGCGCCGGTGTTCATGGGCAGCGCGCACTCGAAACCGGTGAACTCGCAGAGTTTCTTGAGGAAGGGCCCCATCTTGTCGTTATGGAAGGCACGGCTCGTGAGGGTCGAAGTGTCGAGCTGATCCTTGGCCGCTTTGACGATCTTGGGATGCCTATGTCCCTGGTTGACCGCGGAATACGCGGAAAGAAAGTCGAGATACGTCCTGCCTTCGGGATCCTTGACTCGGCAGCCTTCCGCCCACGAGATGACGACGGGAAGGGGATGATAGTTGTGGGCGCCGTAGCGCTCGTCCAGGGCGATGAAGTCCTGGGATTTCATGACGGAAACCTCCTGGCTCTTTCTGGAGCGCCTCAGTTTAGCACGAGAGAGACGATATAGCCAGTGTTATTTTTATAATTTGTTGGGGAATAAATATTTACAACGCTGCATTTTTATGCGGACGGTGGCCGGGGCGCGCTTCGCGGCTTTCGTCCAGCCTCCGCAAGTTCGCCCGCGACCCGTCGAAGTTTCTTCACTTCGGCAGGAGCGTCCAAGGGCCCGCGCCGCAGCCATCCCGACAAGGGCCCGGCTCATCGCGATTGATCCATCATGGACGACTTCTCGGATACCTCGATTCGCGATGCTGCGAACCCGAACGCTCTTGACTGAGCGAAGCGCCGAATTACATTTAGGCTCGGAAGCGGGGATGCTCTCGAGGGTGGATCGGTTAGGTGGGTTGAATTCGAAAAAACCGCGATACATCACGCTTCCGCATCGCGGCGAGCCGAGGCCATGGGGCGGGCCCGCCGCCCGCGATCAGGAGTCCCGATGTCCAGATCGACCGATCATATTCCCGAGGTCGCGCTCGGTGAGACGCCCTACGAGACGGACCAGAGGCGCTCGACCCTCGATTTCGTGATAATAGCTCTTTTCGTCGCCTCGATGTCGTTGACGATCTACAACCTCCAGTTCAAATCCGCTCTTTCGCTCGTGTCGCTCGAAGGAGTCGATTTCTTTTGCATCCTGGGCTTCGCCCTCAATCGCATGGGCCGCTACACCGAGGCGGCCATATTGACCACTTCCATGAGCCTCGTCGCCGTGACGTTCAACGTCTACGACGGTTACGGTCTCTTCGATTCCGGGATGGTGGCCTATCCCCTCGTCATCGTTCTGGGGGCCATGGTCCTAGGCCGCCGCGCCGTGAAATGGCTCTCGTTCGCGTCTCTGGTCTCCCTCTTCCTCATCGGCTATCTGCAGTGGAAGGGCTTCATTCATGTCAGAGCCAGGGCCGAGAAGATCGGCGGACTCATCCCCATCACAGTCTTCATCGCTTTTGCGGGCCTTATCATACGGACGATCATGCTCAATATGGAGAAAAGCCTCGCGAAGATCAGGCAGAAGGAGCGCGAGCTCCGCGACGCGAACGATGGCCTCGAAGAGAGGGTGGCGCATCGCGAGGCGGAACTTCGGGAAGTCCAGGCGCGCGTCGTTGCGGCCGAAAAGGTCGCCACCCTCGGACGGATCAGTGCCGGTCTTGCTCATGAGATGAACACGCCGCTTGGCGTCATCGTGTCAGGCTCCGGCAGCGTGAGACGCGAAATCGGGAGCCTCAAAGAAGCCCTCGTGAAACTGCTGGCCGAAGGCGACGCGGGGGATCGGTCCTTCTTCGTCGATCTTCTGGCTTCATCCAAGCCGATTCGAAGTGAAGTTTCCCGAAAGGCCAAAATGGATCTCGCCGACAAACTGGAGGCCGAGGGCCTTCCCGATGCGCGCTCGCTCGCCGACCGTCTGCTGAACGCGGGCCTGGCCGAGACTGCCGACGATCTCGAAGCCTATCTGAGCCGCAGCGCGGGGCGTTCCGGCGCAGCCGCGACGGAAGCCGCCTTTCTGCTTGCCGATCTGGAGGAACTCGCTCGCACCGTCAACGAAGCCGCGCAGAGAGGTCATCGGGTGATCGAGGCGATCGGCATCTACAGTGAGGAGGAAACTCCCATAGCGAGCGAGAAGATCCTGGACCTCGGCATCGAGCTGGGCCGGGCGGTGGAATCCCTCTCCGGCCGGGCGGGTCACAACGTAAGAACGCGTATCGAACGGCATGCGGGAGCCTTCGTCTCCGGCCACGCGGACCGGCTTCGCCTCGTCTGGTCCAATCTTCTCAAGAACGCTCTCGACGCCCTGGATGGCGAGGGGAATATCGTCGTCCGCGTCGGGCCGGAAGGCGACCGCGCAGTCGTGGAAGTCGAGGATTCGGGCGGGGGCGTAGCCCCCGAGGATCGCGAGAAGCTGTTCACGCCTCTCTACACGACCAAGGGTATGGGTGCGGGGATCGGCATAGGTCTCGATGTCGCCGCCCGCATCGTGGAGGAACATCATGGCTCGATCGATTTCCAGAGCGAGCCTGGCAGGACGATTTTCAGGGTCTGCCTGCCTCTTGCCGATCAGGTCGGCGCGGACGGTCGGCTATAGCGATATTTCTGCGGGAGGCTCTATGAGTCGGCAAGGTGCGGGCTTCGGGACGCGTTCGATACTATCGGTTTTTTTGTCAGTCGCGGCGTTGTTCGTAGTGTGGCCAGGCGGAACGCCGCTCCACGCCGAAGCCTTTTCTCTGGGCGCGGAGGATGCGGCCGGCCCATGGGGCATGTCCGATGGAGGCGGCTGCGGCAATGATCTCGTCATGGCCGCTTTCGCCGCGGCGGGCGAGCGGGCGTCATTGCAGATCCTTCCCTACGCGCGGGCGAAGAACCTGACGATGTCCGGAAAAATCGCCGGTTGTTTCGGCATGTCATGGCTTCCCGAATTCAAAGGACAGATTGTTTTCGCCGAAAGGCCGCTCTATGTCACCACCTCCACGCTCATGGTCCGCGCGGGCGCGGGACGGGTGCCCCGTGGCCCCGCCGACATCGAACCGGGATCCGTCGTGGGGATCGTCATCGACTACGAGTATCCATCCGGAGTTATGGATCTCGAATCGCGAGGCGTGAAGTTCGAGAGCGTCGAGTCCGAGGAGATGCTTCTCAAGATGCTCGCTTCCGGTCGGATCGACTTTGCCGTCATAAATCTCGATTCGTTGAAAGACGCCGAATTCGTCGCCAGGGCGGCCGGGGTCGAGGGGCGAGTCCGATCGGCCTACGCGATAGCGAGCATGGGGACCTATGTCGGGTTCAGTTTGAGCAATCCGCGCGGACTCGAAGCCAAGGCGGCATTCGATCGCGGCTTCGCGATAATCGTCGAGAATGGCACCTACGCGGCAAAAATCGCCCAGTGGAGAGCGAAGCTTCAAGGCGGCGGGTACTGATGGGACAGCCGACGGCTTATCCGGCTCCGGCACGACGCATCCGGGAGCATGCGATTTGACCGCAGCCCGGCATCCAAGTATCCTTCGATCACAGTATGGAAACGCGCCGCGAAGGAGGCACCATGATCAGCCCGAAGATGGAGTCCGCGATCAACGAACAGATCAACAAAGAGCTTTATTCAGAATATCTCTATCTCGCCATGGCCGCCCACTTCGAAGCCCAGAACCTCCCCGGGTTCGGAAAATGGATGAAAGTGCAGGCATCGGAAGAACGCGGCCACGCGATGAAGTTCTGGGAGTACCTCTACGATCGCAACGGCAAGGTGGTGCTCAAGGCGATCGAGGCTCCGCCTTCGACATTCGGCAAGCCGCGGGAAGTCTTCGAGGAGGTGCTTGTGCATGAGCGCAAAGTCACCGCCTCGATCCTCGAATTGAACGACCTCGCGGTCGCCGAAAAGGATGCCGCCACCGCCATCTTGCTGCACTGGTTCATCACGGAGCAGGTCGAAGAGGAAAAGAACGCGTTCGATATCATCGAGAAGCTCAAGATGTCGGGCGATCAGTCCTTCGGCCTGCTATTCATGGACCAGCATGTCCTCGGAGAGCGGAAGTAAGGCGAGCCTCGATCCGTTGGCCGACGAGGACAAGGTCGCCTTGGCGCTCCGGGACGAAAAAGTGAGAGCGATGGAGGGGTTCGTTTCGGCCTTCAGCCTCGAGAGGACGAACTCGTACGGGTGAAGTCGCCGCCGCGACCAGGGAACGACTCCGGGCCGAAGGTTTGGTTCTCGCGGCGGCCATCGCTGCCTCGAGCATGGCCTTCATCGACGGCACTGCCCTCAATGTGGCCATGCCCGCCATCCAGACCGCACTCCACGCCCACGGAGCCGATCTTCTCTGGGTGGCAAACGCCTACCTGATCGTTCTCGCGTCCCTTATCCTCGTCGGAGGCGGTCTCGGGGACAGGCTCGGCCGCAAGCGAGTGTTCGGCGCCGGCATCCTCCTCTTTACCCTCGCTTCGGCGGCATCGGGAGCTTCGCCTTCGATCGGCTTCCTCATCGACGCCCGCGCGGTCCAGGGAATGGGCGGCGCTTTGATGATACCGGGCAGCCTGTCCCTCATCGCCGCCAGTGTGGCTCCCGAGCGGCGCGGCCGCGCCATAGGCACCTGGTCGGCGGCGACGACCCTTGTCACGATCGCCGGACCGGCCCTCGGCGGCATCCTCTCCGATCTGGGACTCTGGCGGCTCGTCTTCCTCATCAATGTGCCCCTCGGCATAGCTTCCCTCCTCGCCCTCGCATGGGTGAGGGAAAGCTTGGACGAATCGATCGAAGGGCCGCTCGACGTCGCGGGAGCCGTGCTCGCCACCCTGGCCCTCGCCGCCCTGGCCTGGGGCTTTATCGAGGCCGCGGATAGGGGCTTCGGCGATGCGGCAGTCCTCTCGGCCCTGGGCGGCGGCCTCATTTCCTTCCTCGCCTTCATCCTCGTCGAGGCCCGGGTCCCTTCGCCCATGCTCCCCCTCTCGTTCTTCCGGAACGCCGATTTCTCCGGAACGAATCTCCTGACTTTCCTGCTTTACGGAGCACTGAGCGCCGCCATGTTCTTCCTCGCACTCGACCTCGTACAGGCCCAGGGCTATTCGAAAACTCTGGCGGGACTGACGACCCTGCCCTTCGCCCTCATCCTCGCGGCGATGGCGAGATGGGCGGGGGGCGTGGCCGACCGTCGCGGGCCGCGCGAATTCCTTATCCTCGGTCCCTCCCTCGTCGCCTTCGGGTTTCTCTGGCTCGGCCTCTTCGGAGGGGAAGGCGGACCCCGAGCCTACTGGTCGACTATCCTGCCGGGAATCCTCCTCTTCGGCCTGGGCATGGGCTGCACGGTCGCCCCCCTCTCCTCGACGGTCATGGGGGCGCTGCCGAGACGCCACGTAGGGACGGCCTCGGGGGTCAACAACGCGGTGGCCCGTGCGGCCGGCGCCCTCGCCATCGCCATCCTCGGCTCGGCCGCCATCCTCGCTTTCTCCTCTTCGCTGTCCCGACGCGCCGCCGACCTCGGACTCGGTGAGGCCGCGCGCGCCGCCCTCGCGCTCCATTCGCAGGACCTCGGCGCCACTTCGGTACCCCCGGGCCTCGCTCCCGATATCGCCTCCGCGGTGCAGGGGGCCATCGACTCTTCCCTTTCCGCGGCCTTCAGGCTGGTCGAACTCGCCGCCTCCGCGCTCGCCGCGATTTCGGCATTCGTGGCCTTTGTCACAATCGGAAGAAGAAAGCCGGCTCTCGAGGATGTGACGCGACCTTAGCGCCGATTCCGGTAGAATCGGTACGCATGAACGCGCTTCGCATTGAAATACCAGGGCAAGACGCGTTCATGCGTCACCTGTGCCGCGGACTCGGCAATACGGGAAGGGTTGGGGACCGGAATGTCTTCGGGCGAACCGATGGAGGTCCGGGCTCTCCGCCTGAAACCCCTCCTAGCTCGCGCCGGGCCCGCCCGGTTACTCGGGCTCGTCGCCGATCTTCGCTCCCCATTCCCTCAGCCTCGACTCGATGAAGTCCAGGCAAATCTGGTGTTCTGCCTTGCCGCGTCCGCTCACCGGGAGAGGTTCGCCGAAGGCCATGTGGACGATACGGTCGCGATGGACAGGGCCGAACCCCCTGAAAAGACCGCTCGAACCCCAGTAGTCGGTCTTGAGTGCAACGGGCATGACCTTCACTCCCGCCTTAGCGGCGAGTTTGATGCCCAGGCTGTTGAAGCCTTCGCGTTTCCAGACGGCCGTTCGCGTGCCCTGGGGAAAGATGATCACGGAAATGCCCGAGGCAAGCCGCTCCTGCCCTTCCCGGAGGACGATTTCGAGATCCCCGCGGGGATCCTTTCGCGAGACGGCGATCGGGTTGCGGGAGCGCATGATGGGACCCCAGAAGAAGCCGCCGAGAAGCTTCTTCTTGACGACATAGGTGACCGGCTTCAGGGGGCTGATCAGACCGGGGAGGACGAGGGTCTCGAGCGTGCTCATGTGATTCGAGACGAAAACGAGGGGGCCCTCCGCGGCGCGCACTTTGTCCATGCCCTCTATGCGCAGCTTGGCCTCGCAGCGCTCCAGATTCCGGATGATCTCGAAGGAGCTGTCCGCCCACGCGGCGTCATCGTAAAGGCCGCGAAGGGCGAGGGACCTGCTCCTAAGGATGGTCGCGAAGAAATGAGAGTAGACGCTCCAGCGAGAGCGAAAAAGGAAGAATTCGCTTAGGGCGCGGGGAAGGCCCTGAGGCGTCGCGTAGTCGTTTCCCGAAAATGAGTCCATTCTTCCCATTTTCGCCAAAAACCGGGGAAAGTCAATTTCCCCGGTTCGGACGTTTCATCGGGCCGTGTCCATTGAATCAGCCCTTGGTCGGTTCGGTTTTTGGCCGCGGATTGAAATCGGATGGAACGGGATTGGGAATGCCCAAGATCCTGTCAACCGGAGTCACGCCGATGTCTTTCAGTCCGTAACCGCTCGTCTCTGGAAGCACGTTTACGATATCGTCCGGGATTATCGCGTAGGACGGGGCAAGGGGCGGGACGGAGCCCTTGAGCCGCGCGGGATCGAAGGCGGACAGGAGGTCGCACACGTCGGGCGTCATCGCGTCGTCCGGACCCCAATCGCTTTGTCCGAACTGTCGCTTGCCGATATCCCTTCCCTTGAGCTCATCGGGCAGCTGGGCGAGGGGGGTCAAGCCAAAAAGTTCGTCGACGAACTTGACCACCGAACCATGATCGCCCACATCGTGGGCGATGTAATGGGCGCGGGCATAGGGAGAGATCAGGAGCAGCGGAACACGAGGACCGTCCGTGATGACGCTCTTGTCCGGCCCGAACGATCGCAGGGGGGGCGGGAGATGATCGTAATCGCCCTCCGAGTCGTCCCAGGTGATGACGATGGCGCACTGTCCCCAATACTTGCTTCGGGCGATAGCGTTCACCGCCTTCGCCACCATGGCTTCGCTGATCTGGGAGTCCGAATATGCGGGGTGATCGTCATCCCCGATGAAATTCCGCTGGACAGCCGGGTCCGGGTCGGCCGGCTTCAGGCCGAAGATGTTCTGATAGCCTCCCTTGACGAAGAACACCCCGCCGTCCGTAGGCAGGGAGCCCTGTTCCACGGCCGAGAAGAAGTCCTGAAGCCCGCGGAGTTTTTGGCTCATCCGCGGATTGTTGGCGATGTATCCGAAATACTGCGGACCGTTGTGGTGCGTGATGTATGAAGCGTGCACGCCATTGGCGTCCAGTGGGTCGGCGCTCGTATCGGTGGGTTCCTTGTCGTAGCCTTCTTCGAACCATGCCCAGGGAACCGAGGCCTTCCCGTTCTTGGACAGGAAGTCGACGTCGTCCCGGACGTCTCCGAGGTCTCCCTCGGCGTCGCGGTCCGAAGCGGTCTCGTCCTGCGCATCCTTGCCCGCCAAGGAGAGGGGCAGGGTTCCGTAGGTCTGGTTCAGAGCCACTCCATAGCCGGGATAATCCTTTGGGTTCACCGGTTGCCTGCCGTCCGTGGTCTTGTCTTGGGGCGATCCCCAGTAGGGATCGTTGTCGTTCAAGTCAGGCTCTCCGGGATTCTTGTTCCCGTTGTCGGTGTATTTCTCGTCCGGATGCAGGGCTTCCTGAGTCTGCCCGCTTTGCGCCGCGATGATGGCCAGATTGCCGGGCGTCGAAGGGCCGACCATCGACTGGAAAATGTGGTCGAAGAGGACGAAGCGATTGGCGTAACGCCAGAGGAAGGGCACTGTGTCTCCGTCCTCGTAGGCCATCGTCAGCTCGCCCATCTGCTTTGCCATGAGCGAGGGAGTCGGCCCCTTCGTGTACTTCGACTCCTCCGACGTCGCGAACTTGTCCATGCGCGCCGCGCCCTCGACCACATCCATCTTGGCGGCAAGCAGGGCGTGCGAATGATCCACGTCGTCCGTATCCGCCGCGAAGTCCTTGGGCCCGATGCGGAAAGGCTGTATCCGGGATGTCGTACCGTCGGTGTTCACAATTGATTGGTAAAATCCCGGCGTCTGATCGGCCGGTTTCGAAAAGAGCCCGTCGGCTCCGGGGAAAGTGCCGAAATAGGAGTCGAAGGACCGGTTTTCCTGGTAGAGCACGAAGACATACTTGACGCGTTGCCGAAGAAGCGAGACCGCATCGTCCGCCGAGAGACTCGGCTCCTTGTCCGCCGCGACGAAGTTGGAGCCCACTTCCGGATCACCGGAAGACTCGGGCTGCCGGCTCGCCGTGGGAGCGGGCGACGATGTGCACGCCATGGTCAGGGCCAGGACAGCGACAGCGGCAAAGACGGCTGGACCTCTTTTCATGCGCGGACCTCCTGAATGGATTTTCCGCATCCTGCGGACCGGCCGGCCCGTTCAAGCGCGGACGGCTCAGGATAGCCGCGCCGAGGTCCTGTCGAAGATGAGAAGTCGGTGAGAAAACGGGCGGTCGTCCCCTGTGTCGGGCGGCGGCGAATGGCGGTCCCGAACGCAGCGCTGCATTCCTTGTGGACGGCCCGCCCGCCTCATGGTAGCCTTCGGCCACGGTATGGCCAGATATAGATTTCTTTCTATTCTTTTCGCGCTGGTCGCGGCTCATTCGCAATGCGCCCAGGCGGTCCGCCATGCCGCCAGGCAGCCGTCGCCGGGCACTTTCGACTTGTCGGGCCTGCCTTCGGACGGCTACGTCGAACTTGACGGAGCCTGGGATTTCTGGCCCGATCGCTTCGTCGATCCGGCCGAAGCTTCGACGGGCAGGGCCGCCATGGAAGTGCGCGTTCCTTCGCACTGGGACGAATCGAACATACCCGGCCTCTCCTCGACCGGCTTCGCCACCTACCATGTCCGGATAGTCGGGATTCCGAAAGGGATGATCCTCGGCCTCAAGCTTACCAGCACCCTTTCGACGGCGCGGGTCTTCGCCGACGGCGTCGATGTCCTGACCATCGGCAGGCCCTCGACGGACGCTTCCACCGAACTCCCTCGCTGGGATTCGCGGACCGTCGCCCTGCCACCGGATCCCGACGGCATTCTCGATCTGGTCGTCCAGGTGTCGAATTACGTGGACTTCAGCGGCGGCATCATCAAACCCGTCATCCTGGGCGACAACGCGGCGGTGACGGATGTCCGCACCTCGGCGGTCGTCATCGAGATGTTCGAAGTGGGCGCCCTCGTCGTGATAGGTTTCTATTGTCTCTTCATTTTCGCGTACCGGCCCAAGGATCGGCATACGCTCTACTTCGGCGTGCTCGCCCTCGTGCTGGGCATGCGCACCCTCTTCTACGACGAATTCCTGATCCTGACGATTCTGCCAAGCCTTTCCTTCGCCGCCCTTTTTCGGATCGGCTATCTGACATTCGGCGTGCCCTTCGCCCTGCTCGCCGGCTTTTTCAGGCATCTGTTTCCGCGTCTTTTCCCGAAGTGGCTTTTTCGCGCCCTCGCGGCCTTTTCCGCCTGCTTCGCGCTGTACGTTCTCTTTGCGCCGCTGCATCTCGTCGCTTTTTCCCTCTTTCCGACCGAGGGAGTGGCGCTCGTTTTCGGAGTCATCGTCCTGGTCGTGCTCGTACGGGCCGTCGCCGGCCGCTCGACCGGGTCGCTTCTCCTCTCTTTCGGCTTCCTCATGTTCTTTTTTCCCGTCATCTACGACATTCTCGTGACTGACGGCGCGATCCATGGGCCTTACATCGCTCCCTTCGGCATGATCCTCTTCTTCCTCACGCTCGCCTTGACGATCACCAGGAATTTCGCAATCGCCTTCGAGGACTCGGAGCGACTTGCCAAGCGGCTCAGCATGACCAACAGGGACCTTTCCTCCACCATCGACGAACTCAACCGGACGCAAGGCATGCTGGTGGTTTCGGAAAAACTCAATTCACTGGGCAAGCTCGCGGCGGGCGTCGCCCACGAGATCAATACGCCGCTCGCCGCGGTGATCTCCGCCAACGAATCGTCGCGAGCCTCACTCGAGAGGCTCGTGCGGCGATTGCTGCCGGGTCTCGTGGCGCTGCCCGAAGACGCTCGCCTGCTCATCCTCGATCTGAGCGAATCGATTCTCGAGAACGAGGACGTGGACGGCGACCTCGTCTTCCTGGATCGGAAGTCTCGGAGAGACATGTGCAGGGAGCTGGTCGACGAGCTGCCGGCACTGCGCGACAGGGCCGAGGATATCGTGGAATACGGCCTCTTTCGGCACCGTGAAATCCTTCGGGACCTCATGCTCCGTCCGGAGCGCGAAATCATCTTCGACACCGTCCTCGCGCTGTCCGAGATGCGCCGCGCCGAATCGATCGTCGGGATCGCCGCGGGGAAGGCCGCGGATGTGGTGCGTGCCCTGAGGAACTATCTCGGCAAGGGCGAGGACTCCTTGCACTACGGCACAATCGTCGTCGAGAAGGAGATCGAGTCCATCCTCGTCCTCTACAAGAGCGAATTGAAAGGCGGGGTCGAGATAGCGGCCGACTTCAGCCCCGGCCTGTCGATCCGCGGGGACAGGCAGAATCTGGGACAGGTCTGGATCAACCTCATCAACAACGCGCTTCAGGCGATGGAGTTCAGGGGCAGGCTCGAGATACGGACGGTCCGGGAAGGTTCGATGGTCGTCGTCAGGATCCGCGATTCGGGGCCAGGCATACCCGCCGAGATCGGCGAACGCATTTTCGAGCCCTTCTTCACCACGAAGAAGGGAGGAGAGGGGCTCGGTCTCGGGCTCGATATCTGCCGCAAGATCGTGGAGCGACACGGCGGCAGCCTGACCTTCGAAAGCGAGCCGGGGAACACGGTATTCGTGGTCTCCCTGCCCGCCGAACCGGCTTGAGGAAGCGTCGGGGCTTCACCTTCGGCGATGCTGCCTCCGGAACGGGGTGGTTTGGTGCCGGGCTTTTCTT
>Ga0187814_10000313_pt1 | contig 15232 bp, 13 predicted proteins | sample NC_S_4_FD_132450 | JGI IMG/M metagenome (GOLD analysis project Ga0187814, IMG submission 132450) | Wetland sediment microbial communities from Neuse River Estuary, North Carolina, USA - ASW-S_4 | ecosystem: Environmental > Aquatic > Freshwater > Wetlands > Sediment | place: USA: North Carolina... | reverse complement strand
TGCCGCAAGTTCGGCGGAGATGAGCATGGACAGGTTGCTGAACATTTCTGATAGAACGAATGCGGCGCTTCACGCCCTGGCGCTCGCTGCTCGAGCGGGAGAGCCGATAACCGCGGCCTCCAGCGCAAAACGGCTCGGGGTCTCGCCGACTTACCTTGCAAAGGTGCTGCAGCCTCTGGCGAAGGCCGGCATCCTCTCATCGACGCGGGGCGCCGCAGGCGGCTTTGCGCTGGCGCGGGACCCGGAGAGCATTAGCGCGCTCGAGGTGCTCGAGCTCCTGGACGGAAAACTGCCCGAGCGCGACTGTCTCTTCAAGGCCAGTGTCTGCCGACGCAAATCCTGCGTTCTCAAAGAGCTGAGCGATTCGGTCGCGGTATCCGCTCGGCGTGTTCTCGAAACGACGACCGTGGCGGCGCTCGCCAAGAGCTTCTAACCGGTTAGTGATGTCGATCGATCCGCCGGCGGATGTCGGGCGGACCAGCGCACCGCATAAAGCGGGCGCGAAAGGAGAGAGAGGCAATGTTCTGTCATCAGTGCCAGGAGACGATGAGAAACACGGGTTGCGCGGTGGCGAAGGGCGTCTGCGGCAAGACCGGCGAGGTCGCCAATCTTCAGGACCTCCTCTTGCACGTCTGCAAGGGCATCGGATTCTGGGGATCGAAATCCGTCGCCGCCGGGAGCTACGACGAGAGCGCGGCCTTCTTCGTCGACAAGGCGCTCTTCGCAACGATCACCAACGCCAATTTTTCGGACAAGGACTTCGTCGCCTGGATAGTCGAGGCGCTGCGGATACGCGACTCGCTGCGCGCCGCCTGCTCCAAATCGGGCGCCGCGTCGGCCGGCGGCCTCCCGGACGCGGCCACCTGGTCCGCCAAGGACGAGGCCGGCATCCGCGCGGCCGCGGCCGCTGGGAAGGGCGGCTGGATGGAGATTCCCAACGAGGACATCCGCAGCCTCCGTTCGCTCGTGCTCTACGGCCTCAAGGGCATCGCCGCCTACGCCGAGCACGCCTACGTCCTCGGCAAGTCCTCGCGCGGCCTGTTCTCGTTCATCCTCCGCGCGATGGGCGATCTCACCGACGATGGCATGTCCGCCGATGCCCTCACCGCGCTCGTGCTCGAGACCGGAAAGTTCGGCGTGGAGGCGATGGCCCTCCTCGATTCCGCGAATACGGGCACGTACGGGGCCCCGCGCATCACCAAAGTTCGCACCGGCGTCCGCGACCGGCCCGGCATCCTCATCACCGGCCACGACTTGCGCGACCTCCACGACCTCCTCGAGCAGACCAAGGGCACGGGGGTCGACGTGTACACGCACGGCGAGATGCTGCCGGCGCACTACTACCCCTTCTTCGCGAAGTACGACAACCTCTACGGCAATTACGGCGGCTCGTGGTGGACTCAGGGCGCCGAGATCGAAGCCTTCAACGGACCGGCGCTCTTCACCTCGAACTGCCTCGTCCCGCCGCGCGACAGCTACAAGGGCCGCGTGTTTACCACGGGCGTCGTGGGCTTCGAGGGCTGCCGGCACATCCCGGATCGCGAAGGCGGAAAGATGAAGGACTTCGGCCCGATCATCGAGATGGCCAAGAGCTGCGCGCCGCCAACGGAGCTGGAAAACGGAGAGATAGTCGGCGGCTTCGCGCACGATCAGGTCTTCGCCCTCGCCGACACGGTCGTGGCTGCGGTGAAGTCCGGGGCGATCAAGCGCTTCGTGGTCATGGCCGGCTGCGACGGGCGCCAGAACAGCCGATCGTATTTCACCGACGTGGCCAAGGAATTGCCGAAGGACGCGGTGATCCTCACGGCCGGCTGCGCGAAGTACCGCTACAACAAGCTCGCGTTGGGCGATATCGGCGGCATTCCCCGCGTGCTCGACGCGGGGCAGTGCAACGACTCCTACTCGCTCGCGCTCATCGCGCTCAAGCTCAAGGAGGTCTTCGGCCTGGCCGACGTCAACGACCTGCCCCTCTCCTTCGATATCGCGTGGTATGAGCAGAAGGCTGTGCTCGTGCTCCTCGCGCTTCTCCACCTCGGCTTCAAGAACATCAGGCTCGGACCGACACTGCCCGGATTCCTGTCGCCGGCCGTCGGGAAGGTGCTCGTCGACACATTCGGCATCAAGGGCATCGGCGAGAGCGCGGCGGACGTCGCCGAAATCATGGCGGGCCGCTAGAGCGGTTGTAGCCAAGGCCCCGGAAGCGAAGCATCTGCGCGCCTTTGGGCTTCCGGGGCCTTTTCCACTTCGAAGTTCTTCAGTGCCAGCCGCAGCGCGTTTCCGCGGGCCGTACACAAACTGTGCCGCTTCTTGGACGACCCGCGCAGTTTCCGTCAGTGCGACGTGCTGTGCAGGAAAACCGCCCCTCCATTGCGTTCTCGGCGACTGCGGCTCGCCGGGGAGCGCCCTCTCAGTTGCTGGGGGGAGACCAGGCCCAGCCGGCGTCGTCCGAGGGACGGATGGTGACGACCGCGCCGCGGATGACACCTCGGTCGTCCTTCTGAGGGTCGAGGTCGATCGAGACAGTGCGGGACGCGCCCTTCTCGAGAACGAGGTGACAGAGCGGCAGGTTGTAGGGGCGCCGCTCTAGGAGCACCTGCTCGAATCCGAGGGACAGAGGCTGTCCGGTGGCCACATCGACGGGGCGCACCAGGCGGAAGAGCGAGGTTCCGGGAGGAAGGGGCCCGTAGATCCCGAAGAGGCGCTCCGCCGAGGGATTGAGGTACTCAACCGAGCCGTTCATGGCCGCCACGACGACGGCCTCCGAGAGCGACCCGAGGATGCTCTCCATCCTTTCCCTCCGTCTGGCTTCCTCGTTCTGCACGGCGGCTCGGTGCAACGCCATCTCGATGCCTGCTTCCAGGGAGCGCTCGTCTACCGGTTTGACGATGTAGCCGTAAGGCTCGGTGTGCTTCGCGAACTCGAGCGTTGCCGCGTCCGAATAGGCGGTGAGGTAGATGACCGGGACATGGTAGGAGTCCTTTATTCGACCTGCCGCCTCGATTCCGCTCATCTCGCCCCTGAGGTGAATGTCCATGAGAACGAGGTCGGGCTCGAGCTCGCGAAAGTGGGACAGCGCTTCCTCGCCCGAGGAAGCCAGCACGGGGACTGAGTATCCGATGCTCTCGAGGTGGGCCTGTATTGCCATGCCCACCAATTCCTCATCCTCCACTATCATTATCTGGGCTTTCGCCATGGGATGGCCTCCATCGATTGGGGCAAATATATCACGTATTTGGGGCTTCCGCAGCGCGCGGGTCGGAGGAGTCGGCAAAGACGAGTTCGAAGCGCGCGCCGGAGCCGGGCCCGGGCCCGAAGGAGAGCCGGGCGTCCAGCTGCTCCGCCAGCTTCATGACGATCTTCATGCCAAAACTCGTCACCCGCGCCGGATCGAAGTCGGGAGGCAGTCCGACGCCGTTGTCCGCGACCGCGAGGAGGAGCCGCGAAGAATCCACTCTCTGGAGGCTGACTACGAGCTCCGCTCCGTCCCATCCGCGCCCCTGCGGAAAGGCGTGTTTGAGGGCGTTCGTGCATAGCTCGTTCACGATGAGGCTGCAGGGTATGGCCTGGTCGATGCCGATCATGATGTCCTCGGCCTCCACCCGCGACGCCAGAGCCGTCTCGCCCCGATACGACCCCGCCAGCCGGCTGAGGAGCCTGCGCGCGTAAGCTCCGAAGTCCACGCTTCGGAAATCCTTCGCGCGATACAGGTCCTCGTGTATGAGCGCCATCGAGGCCACCTGGTTCCGGCAATCCTGGAGGAGGGACCTGAAGGCCGGGTCCTCCGCGCGTCTGGCCTGAAGGAACAGCAAGCTCGACACGAGCTGGAGGTTGTTCTTGACCCGGTGGTGCACCTCCTTGAGCAGGAGGTCCTTCTCCTCGAGAGAGGCGAGCAGTCGCTCCCTGTTCTCTTGAAGCTCGCGCTTGGCGACGGCGGCATCCAGGATCTCGCGGGAGCGCTGTTGCCCGACGAGGACCACGACGGCCAGCCACGCGTACTCCACGGTGAAAATAAAGGTGTAGTACCCTTCGTCTATGGCGAAATCGCTCATGTAGGCGGCTCCCACGATCGCGAGCATCCAGAAAAGCGCTGCGGACTCGCGACCTGCGCTTGAGCGCCGGTACCTGAACGCGATCCACGTCAGGTAGCCAAGGAGCAAGAATCCGGAGATGTTCGCCGCGTCCGTCAGCGGCCCCGACTCCACCTCGAGATACTCGAAATGGATGCCGAAGGGGAGGGAGACGGGCTTCACGGAGGGTTGATTCGGGATCCAGGTAAGGTCGCCCAATCCCAGGAACTGCACGAGAGAAGAAGCGCCGAGGAGGATCGCGAAGGCGAGGGCCGCCGAACGTCGAACCAGGGCGGTCTGTTCCGAGAAATACCAGAGGAAGGCCAGGCCCGTCAGGTTGAGGGTAATCGCCTGCATGCGGAGCCACACGAGGCTTTCGACCGGAACCTTAACGCTGTATTCTCCGGCGCAGGCGATGTTGAAGAGGGCGCCGCCCAGGCTCACAGCGGCGAAGGCCAGGTCGCGCAGCCTGCCGCGAATCCTCAGCCAGGTGAGAAATTCGTAGAACGCGACGGTGAGGCATACCGAAGCCATGACGAGATTCGGTATGGAGAGGGCCTTCATTCCTCCATCATACTCCGGGTTTGGCGGACCGGAAAGCGCGACATCGCGGCCCGCCCATCCTGGGCGTAGTTCGTCGGCGAGGCGGCCTTGAGAGACGCTTGCGCTCCTGATATATCAGAGATATATTACCTTCGATGAACAGCGACCCCGGCCTCGATCTCGACCTTCGCTCGCTCTCCGAGCTCGTCTACGAAGACCTGAAGCGTCGCCTCAATGAGGGTAGTCTGAGGCCCGGGCAGTTCATAGACCTTTCGGCCTTGGGTCGGGAACTCGGCATGAGCAGGACCCCCCTGCGCGACGCCCTGATCCGGCTTGAGCTCGAGGGCTTCGTGAAGGTTTACCCCCGGCGAGGCGTCATGGTTCGCGCCCTCGATCTCGCCGACATCCGAGACGTCTACGAAATATTGGGCGCTCTGGAGGCCCAGGCCGCCGTGAAGGCCGAAGGCCGGATCACCGGCGAGGATTGCGACCGCATGGAGGAGCTCTACCGCTCCATGATCGATTTCCTCGCCGCCGATAGTTTCGCGGAGTATTACTCCGCCAACCTCACCTTCCACAATGTCTACCTCGACCTCTCGGACAATCGCGACCTCGTTCGCATGGTCCGCGTTCTAAAGGAGAGGTTGTACGACTTCCCACGGCGCAGCGCCTACGTGAAAGAGTGGGAGATGGCCTCCAACGAGGAGCACCTGCGCATCGTCGAGTGTTTCCGCACGGGGGATTTCCAAGGCGCCGCTCATTGGATCCGCGACGTACACTGGTCCTACGAGGTGCAGGAGCGCTACGTCCGCAGGTACTACTTCTCGTCCGGCGGCGGGTCGGGCCCCAGCAGATGAGCGACGCCCTGGTCTTCGATATCCGGAAGTTCTCCGTCCACGATGGTCCGGGCATTCGAACGGCCGTCTTCCTCAAAGGCTGCCCTCTTCGCTGTCTGTGGTGTCACAATCCGGAGGGAATCGGCGCCGGTCCCGAGATAGTCAGGCGCCCGGAGCGCTGCCTCGGATGCGGCTCCTGCCGCGCCGCCTGCCCCCTGGGGCTTGCCGCCCCCGCGGCCGCGGGGACGAGTGCCTGCGCGCAGTGCCCGCGTTTCGGAGCCTGCGCCGCGGCCTGCCCGGCCGACGCGCTCCAGCTCGTCGGCCGACGGATGGACGCGCGCGCGGTCATGGCCATCGTTCTCCGCGACCGCCCCTTCTACGACGAATCCGGCGGAGGCGTGACCTTCACGGGCGGAGAGCCCCTCGCCCAGTCCGAGTTCCTCTTGGAGTGCCTCTCGCTCTGCAGGGCGGAGGGGATACACAGCGCCGTGGACAGCTCGGGCTGGGCCCGCGAGGAGACCATACTTGAGGTCGGCCGTGCTGCCGACCTTTTCTTGTTCGACATAAAGCTTATGGATTCCGAGCGACACCGGGCGGCCACAGGCCTTCCGAATGAGCTCATCCTCTCAAACCTCCGGTCGCTCGCGGCTCGGGCCCGGGAGGGCGGAAGCGCGCGGATAATTCTGCGGATGCCCATAATTCCCGGCGTCAACGACCGGCCTGGCGACCTGGAGGCGGCCGTCGAGCTGGCTGTTTCGCTCGACATCCCGATCACGGTCAATTTGCTGCCGTACCACGATTCGGCCCGAGGCAAGTACCGGCTTCGGGGCCAGGACTACCCGCTCGAGGGCCTTGCGGCCCCTTCCGCGGAGCATATGGCCGAGCTGGCCTCGCGCTTCGAGCGGCGAGGCGTCAGCGCTACTATAGGAGGCTAGCGATGAACGAACGGATTTCCCGCCTGCGCGAAGAGAGCTTTATTGCGCGTCCGAGCTTTTCGGCCGAGCGGGCCCTTCTGACGACCGAGTTTTACGAGCAGTGGGAGGGTAAGTTCGCCGTGCCCATCCTCCGCGCGATGAACTTTCGCAACCTCTGCGAGCGCAAGGCGATCTACATCGGCCGGGATGAGCTCATCGTTGGAGAGCGCGGGCCGAGGCCCAAGGCAGTCTCCTCGTTCCCTGAATTGACCTGCCACTCCGAAGAGGACCTGCTCATATTGGACTCGCGGCCCATGACGAGCTACGCCGTGCCTGCAGAGGACCTCAAGGTGTATCGAGAGCGCGTGATTCCCTACTGGAGAGGCCGAAGCATGCGCGACCGCGCCTTCGCCCGGATACCGCAGGAGTGGAAGACGCTCTACGAGGCCGGGTTCTTCACCGAGTTCATGGAGCAGCGAGCCCCGGGCCACACTTCTCTGGATGGCAAAATCTATCGGAAGGGGATGCTGGACTTCAAGGCCGAGATCGCCGCGGCGGCCGCGGCCATTGACTGGGCCTCCGACCCCGCAGCGCTCGACAAGGAAGAGGAGCTCGCGGCGATGGACATCTCCTGCGACGCGGCGATCACCTTCGCCGAGCGGCACGCCGCCCTCGCCCGCGAGATGGCCGAAACCGAGGCCGACCCCGCCCGCGCGGCCGAGCTCCGCAAAATCGCCGAGGTCTGCCATCGCGTGCCCGCCCATGCGCCTCGCGATTTCTGGGAGGCGATCCAGATGTACTGGTTCGTCCACCTCGGCACCATCACCGAGCTCAACGGCTGGGACGCAATGAGCCCGGGCCACCTCGACCAGCATCTGGCTCCCTTCTACGAGCGCGGCCTTGCGGATGGCAGCCTGGACAGGGAGAAGGCCAAGGAGCTGCTTTCGTGCTTCTGGATCAAGGTCAACAATACGCCGGCGCCGCCCAAGGTGGGAGTGACCGCCGCCGAGAGCGGCACCTACAACGACTTCACCAACATCAACCTCGGAGGCCTCGCCCGCAATGGCATGGAGGCCTCGAGCGAGGTGTCCTACCTCGCGCTCGAGGTGCTCGACGAGCTCCAGCTGCTCCAACCCCAGGCCAACGTGCAGGTGAGCGCCAGGACCCCCGACCGCCTCCTTGACGCCGCCTGCCGCGTGATCCGCAGAGGCTCCGGCTATCCCTCGCTCTTCAATGCCGACGAGATCGTGATGGCTCAGGTCGGCATGGGCAAGAGGATCGAGGACGCGCGCGAGGGCGGCACCTCGGGATGCATCGAGACCGGCTGCTTCGGCAAGGAGGCCTACCTCCTGCACGGCTACCTCAACGTGCCCAAGCTGCTCGAGCTCGCCCTGAACGACGGCATCGACCCCATGAGCGGCCAAAGGGTGGCGCCCCCGAGCGGCGATCCGGCTTCGCTCTCGAGCTTCGACGAACTGTACGCTGCCTTCGAGCGCCAGCTCCACTACGTCGTCGACATGAAGATCCGCGTCTCGAACTATCTCGACAGGATGTTCGCCCGCTACGCGCCGGCACCCTTTCTTTCCGTAGTCATCTCCGACTGCATCGCGAAGGGCAGGGACTACTACGACGGCGGGGCGCGCTACAACAGCGACTACATCCAGTGCTGCGGCCTCGGAACGGTCACGGATTCGCTCGCCGCGATAAAGAAGCACGTTTTCGAGGAGAGTAAGGTCTCCATGGCCGACCTCCTTTCGGCGCTTCGGGCCGACTGGAAGGGGCGGGAGGATCTCAGGCTCCTCGCGGACAACAAGACGCCGAAGTTTGGCAACGACGACGACTATGCAGATTCGATCGCACAACGCGTGTTTGAGAGCCTGTGCGGCGCGATAGACGGCCGGAGTTCGCCACGGGGCGGCCGCTACCACGTCGATTTCCTTTCTACGACGTGCCACGTGTACTTCGGCCTGCGCACGGGGGCGACTCCCGATGGGCGGCATGCTCGCGAGCCCGAGTCGGACGGCACCTCCCCGGCGCAGGGCGCCGATCGCTCGGGGCCGACCGCGGTCATCCGCTCCCTCGCCAAGCTCGACATCGCGCGAACCGGGGGTTCTCTCCTCAATCAGCGCTTCCTTCCGGCAACCTTGGTCGGCGACGACGGCATACGACGTCTCTCCTCGCTGGTGCGCACCTATTTTAAGCTGGGCGGCCACCACGTGCAGTTCAACGTCGTGGATACCCAGACCCTCCGCGCCGCCCAAAAGCGCCCCGAGGATTACAGGAACCTCCTCGTGCGCGTGGCAGGCTACAGCGATTATTTCGTGGATCTCGACAAGAACCATCAGGAAGAGATAATCAGCAGAACCGCGCAGGAAGGATTCTGACGCGGGTTCCGCAAGGCGAACGCCCAAGCGTTCGCCGAAGACGGCCCAGGAGAGCTTCCAGAGTCGGTGGATAGCGTCGGCCGCGGAAGGCCGAAAGCCGACGGCGATTTGCTGTTGCGTTGGCCGGAGGGCGGGTGTAGTCTCAAGCCGTGAAGAAGCGGCGGGCCTTCACCCTCTCTCTCACGCTCAAAGTCGACCTCATAATCATCATCGCCCTGGCCGTCGGAGTCGGCGCCGCGCTCGGCGCCCTGGCGAGCTCGCTCGTCTCGACCTACAACCGAAAGACCGAGCAAGGCGTCTTCGAGAACGCGAATATCCTCTATACGGCGATCGAAAGCGTCATGCTTCCGGGCCAGGCGCCCCTCGCCGTCACGACCCTCACCAATGTTTCGATCCGGACACCGGGCACGAAGATCACGCTCTATCGGCGCGACGGCACGCTGGCCTTTTCGGACAACAAAACGATCCAGACCGTCAACGCGAACCTTAAACAGGAGAAGTTCCAGCTCCAGGACAGGCCCGCCGTGGGCCCCTTGAGCCCGCCGCCGCGCTTTGCCGAAGCAGCCGCGACCCCGCCGAGCGAGCTCTTCTTCCGGGACGACGCCGCAGGGCGGGACTTTTTCCGCGCCTACAGGCCGCTCATCAACCTGCCCAAGTGCACTGTCTGCCACGGGTCTGATCACACCGTCCGCGGCGTGATCGACATCCGCAGCGATATCACTTCGGACGTGAGCACGACGCGCCTCATCCTCGCGGGGACTGGCGGCTGTTTTGTGCTGGTGGTCGGCCTCCTCGCCCTCGTGATCGGGTCCTTTCTCCGCCGCGTTGTCCTCGATCCGGTGCAGTCGATCGGCACGCTCTGTTCGGCAGTAGCCGACGGCCATTTCGAGGGCAGGGTGGAGCCGCGAAGCAACGACGAGATAGGCCTCCTCGCCCGTAGGGTGAACACCATGGTCGAGGGCCTGTACGAGCGCTTCGAGTTGACGAAGTACGTCTCCGCTGGCACTATCGGGGCCTTGCGGGCCGGACAGGAACCGCAGCGGGTCGGCCGGACACTCCTTTTCACGGACATCAGAGGCTTCACGTCATATACAGAGCGGCGGGGAGCGGAACAGGTCGTCGACGTCCTGAATCGCGTGCTGGATAGGCAGGCGCAGGTCATTCAGGATCACGGAGGGGACATCGATAAGTTCGTCGGGGACGAGATAGTCGCCGTCTTCGCCGGAGAGGATGGGGCGCGGCGGGCCTGCCGAAGCGCCCTGGCCATCGTGAGGCTCTGCGCCGAGCAGGCCGAGGAATTCGACGGTTTGCGCGTTGGGCTCGGCATCGCCGAAGGCTCGGTGATCCATGGAATGGTCGGCTCCTCGCGGAGGGCGGACTTCACGGTGATCGGGGACCCGGTCAACACGGCGAGCCGCCTGTGCTCCCTCGCCAAGGGAGGGCAGATTCTCGTCAGCCAGGAGGCGCGCGAGTCGGTCGACGCGGCCTTTTCGTTTGCGGGCCCCTTTGCAGCCAAGCTCAAGGGCAAGGCGGAGCCGCAAAAGGTCTGGTTCCTCCAAGCCGAGGTCGGCGAGCCCGCGGGGAAGGGCGACGATTCCGGCGAAGGCGCCGACGGGGCGGGGGAGGGTGAATGAGACGGACGAGCCGCGCTCCCGCAGCGCGAGTTTCTATGATGGCGCTCATCGCGCCTCTCGTCGTGGTCCTTCTCGCTGCCTGCGCGAAAAAGGAGGAAGAGGTCTACGCCACGCCCGATTATCCCACCTGGCAGAGAACGACCGACATCGTCCTCGACTATCCCATCCCGGGCCACATGGACCGACTGCGGATACCCCGCATGAACGCGATCGGCTTTTCCGTCGTGCCGACGATCGACGGAGCAAAGCTCCACTGGGATTTCCCCGAGGGGACGGTCATCGTGAAGGAAGTCTACGCCACGACAAAACCCGCTCCGGGCGAGGCACCGGTACAGCTCACAATCATGGTCAAAGACCCCACGGACCAGCGTTCCCAGGGAGGCTGGCTCTGGCTCACCAAGGACTTGCCGAACGGCAAGGAGACGGTCTTCACGGGCAACTTCTGCGTCACCTGCCATGCGAACGCGAACGAGCCCTATCCCTATAACGACAAAAACCCAAACTCCGAGTTCAGAGACTACGTCTATTTCGTGCCAAAAGAAGCTGCAGCCCGCGTCCAATCGGGCGGCTCCGCGAAGACGACATCCACGTCTGAAGCGGACGAATATGGCACGAAATACTAGCGGAGCGTTTAGCACCAGCATCGGGTTCGGGGCACCGAGCGCCTCCAGAAGGCCGCCGCGACGCCGCGATATCGATCCAAAATGGCCGCATTCCGCTTGACATTCTGTTGCCCTGTCGGCTATAAAGTCATCCGTTCCGCGCGGCGATGGTGGAATTGGTAGACACGCTAGCTTGAGGTGCTAGTGCCGAGAGGCATGGAGGTTCAAGTCCTCTTCGCCGCAAAGTACACCGAGACAAAGAATTGTAGGACGACCGAAAAACGGAGTCCGCCCATTTTCAGCCGATGTTGCCCGAAATGTTACCTCGGGCGACGAAGGGGAAAGTATGGCGAGGGCTCCGTTTTGCATTGTGGAGCGCAAGACCGCCGCGGGGCGTGTCTTCTTGGCGCGGTTCTACGACAGCGACGAGAAAATCATAAAATCAAAGACCTTTCCCGAGGCCAGGAGCGCGGCCGCCTCAGCGCGCAAGGCTGCGCCCTCCGGGGCGTCGTTCTCTCAGACTCCTATCTTTATAACGTTGTATCCTAAACAAGCACCTAGCCCCGCACTTAAAGGGGAAGCGATTCCTCGACCTCGATGCCGATTTTATGGAGAGCCGCGTCCTCAGCCTTTCGGCCTCGGCGTGAAACCCCAAACGATCAATGGCGTATTGAGCGCGGCCCGTGACCCTATGAAGTATTCTTGCAAGCGGAACCGGCTCGCCGATCCTCTCGCGGCAGTGGAGAAACTCGCCGAGCGTCCGTGGGAGCGTGGCGCCCTTTCCGTGGCCGAGCTTCAAAGGATCATAGCCTTGAACGAATCCCCGAGCGTAAAGGCGGGCGTCCTTCTCGCCTCGCTCTGCGGCCTTCGCCTCGGGGAGTGTTGCGGCCTCATGCCCGAGGACATGGACAATGCCGCTGGAATGCTGACCGTTCAGCACGATTTCATCGAGGGCGAGGGGCTCAAGGGGCCGAAGGGCTCGCGCCCCGGATCGCCACGGGCTCGACAAGTCCCGATTCCTCGGCCTGTCCTCGACGCCCTTGAGCTCTGCGAGAGTGTGGCGCCAGCCGGTGTCCGCTTCGTTCTCTGTAATGGGCGCGATCCTTCCCGGCTCGCCGATCTAGACACGCTACAGACAGGATACATCTGAATCCTTCGGAGGATCTGCATAGACGAGGAAGTGAGGCGAATAGGAAATCTGGTATTTCATGGTCTACGCCGTACCTTTGTGAGCCTACAATGCGGATGAGCCGACATCGCTCCGTGAAAATGTCCGAGAGCTATCCACGTGACGCCGGGAACGTCTTGGACTTCGCGTCGGCGTGCGAGGCGATCGAGGAAGCTGTCATGCACAAAGCGACAGGATGTGAGCGCTAAAGGGATTGATGCTTTAGCATTTTTATCGTCAACACGAAAACCAGCGTCTTCCGAGTTTGCGAAAAGTAGCGAACACTGTGCCGTGAATGATGCATAAGCCGCGGCGCAGGTACCGACAGTAATTCCCCAACCAGGATGGCGTGGGGCGTGAGGGCGCTTATACTTGAAGGTGGCTCAGGGGAGAGCCACCTTCCTTACTTCTCTTTTCTTGACCACAACGCCGAACTCTGGGGGGGCGGATCGTGGGGAAGAAAGGAGTAGTAGATTTTTACAAAAGGATATAGAGTTATTCGACAATCTCTCCCGATTGCCGGATGCCCGAACGAAGCCCGCCATTCCGCTCGCCACGGTGCTGGCTGCTGTGGCGCTGATGCCGTTTTTTATTCTGAAGTCGTTTCTGGCTCTCGACAGAGAGGCGCGAGGTCCCGAGCTCAAGCGCATACTCGCGAGCCGACGCCGCATAGTCGTTTCCGATTCGACGATTCTGCGAGTCCTTTGCACTCTCGCGCCTACGGTCGTTCAGGATTTCCTGCTCGCCGCCGTGAGGGCAGTGGATCGCCAGGGCGTCCTCCGCGCGTCACTTATTGAAGGAGGAAAGCCATATCGTATCGGGATCGTCGATGGTTCAACGATGAAGAATCACGACCTCGTCGTCTTCGATCTCCACGGTACGATAGATGCTCCAGCTCTCGTGCTCGAATCCCAAGGACATGCTACGAATATGCGACCGCGCTATCGGGCCTGAAGACGCTTGGGGCGACGTTATGTCCTCTGGTGCCCGACATCATCATGGGCGACGGGCTGTACTTCAACGGACCAGTCGCAACTGAAATACACAAGCTGGGCTCGGATTTTCTGTTCAAGGTCACCACCCAGGCCGACTGGCGCCAGGTTCTCGCAGATGCCGATTTCGCCATGAAGGCCCATCGTGACTTCCCGAAGTATCGCACGACGGCCTCGGACTATGATGACATGCGATTGTGTTCGTGGGAGATGGACATGGCGGCGGCCAACTACGCAGGCGTCCCGCTCACGGTCGCGTTCGTCACCGAACACTACCAGAAAGACCCGCGGCGGGAGACGAGCACCTTCTGGATAGTCACCTCGGCCCTCGATCTCTCGCCCGCAGAAGTCCGGGAGGCTGGTCATGTCCGTTGGCACATCGAAAACGATGTGTTCAAACGACTCTCGCACCTCGCCAGAACGAAACGCTTCACGTGCAGGGGAAATGGGGTGTTCCTCTGCTTCTTGATGCTGATCTGCGCTTCGACCGCCGCCATCGAAGCCTACACCTCAATTCTACGACGATCGGCGGAAGAGTGGAAGGAGTTTCTCGCTGGAATCAAGCCTACTCTGGCAAATATCCTATTCAGGCTGAGGTCCCAGGCGGTCACTTCGGTCTGAGTGTTGGGGCTCGTTCGAGCATGACTGGATACGCATACTACCTCATCCATGCAGTACTCTTTGTCTGTCCCCTTCGCTCTGGCGCCCCCAACGAATCTCCATGCCAGCCCTCCCGCCCCGCGCTTCTATTCAAGGTGGGGAATTACTGAGGTACCGACCCCGTCCTTGCTATTCTACGATCGACAGTACCAGAGTGGGATGCTAGCAAATACCGATACGACCGAAGGGCAAAACCTCGGGTTTCTCGCGCACCTGCAGCAGGGGGAGAAACAGCGCCACGCTCGTGGGATGACGATCGTGTACATACAAAAATGGAACTATTTCGCTACTTTACAAAGAGTTACGATGTATATGATGAGGGGGGGGAACTATTCGGTTTTCAGGGTTTTCTCTCTCTCTTTATCGTTTTTTCTGCTGTCGATGTCGCGTGGGTACTCCAGATTGAAGGCCGAGATATTTACTATTTTTCTCATATATTAGAAAGAAAAGAACATGTAGTTGCATCGCCTCCTGGGGCATGAGATAATCAGAAATTAAGAAGACTATGAGATCTTTTCATCTTGTTTCGGCGGAGAAAACGAACTCTAGTCTGATAAAACCTCCCCAAAATGGCGAAATTGTGTAGCCGGGAAGCAAAATCATACAAATACTACGACAATACTCTATCGAAAAATGATCAACAAAATCACGCCTATTGTGAACTTCTTACGTCTTGCGGTGACTTTCTATATGCAATTCATCTACAAGCTGTTAGCTGCAATACAAATTGCTTAGGTAGGATGTTCTGGGCGCCCGGGCCTCCGGCCGTCGGGCGCAATCTAATTGTTGGTAGCTTGACGCTTCACGCAGAAGGAGAATATGGCAAAAGTACGAATTCCTCATTTAAGGGATAATTACTTTGCGGTTTCGTCAGCAATTTCCTCATTTATTGCAATTCAGGATACAATTCATAACATTCAATCTGATATTGTTACTCGATTGGTTTCGACCGATGTCTATGACGATGATCCTGAAATAAATAATTCGATACGAAATCAATTACAGTTTTACATGGAAGATACGGTCGCAAGAGCAAGTTCGAATGCATACATTCTATTGGTTTGTTCAGGAGTTGAAGAAGCGGTACGATTCTTGATTGCAGATGGAATAGAACAGAAGACGAAGAAAGAAAAGTACGGAGACTATTTCAAAAGGGTGAATATTGTCCCCACGATGTCCCATGAATTTGTTATTGCATTTAATGATATATTTACATTGCGCCATTGGATAGTACATCGGAATGGATCGACAAGGATCCAGAGGTTATCAATAGACGAAAACGAAGCAATGGCAAGAGCAGGCGATAACATCGAGATGGATTTTAGGCATATAATCATAAAACATGAATATGTTAATAAAATGGCATTAAAAATCGATTCATTTTTAAAACAAGTGGCAAAAATAAAATACGAACCAAGTAAATGAATACTTT
>Ga0187814_10000312_pt1 | contig 15237 bp, 17 predicted proteins | sample NC_S_4_FD_132450 | JGI IMG/M metagenome (GOLD analysis project Ga0187814, IMG submission 132450) | Wetland sediment microbial communities from Neuse River Estuary, North Carolina, USA - ASW-S_4 | ecosystem: Environmental > Aquatic > Freshwater > Wetlands > Sediment | place: USA: North Carolina... | reverse complement strand
TAGCCGATCTTGGACCCGCCGTCGAGGGGTGCCGCCAGGGCCGCGCGGGCCCCGCCCGCGCGCTGCGGGCTCGGGGCGTCGGGGCGACGTGCGTCCCCGTCCTGCTGGCAGACGGTCAAGGTTGCTGGCGGAGCATCCGGAATCTAGAGTGGTGGCAGCCGCCGCGCCAGGAGCGGTCCGCCAACGCCGCTCACTGCCCTGAGGAGGTCTCGCCATGACGATCTGCCCCGGTTGCGGCCTGCAGTCCGCCAGCGACGGCGGCGCCCCTTCGGACCGCCTGCAGGCCAGCTGGGCCTGCTGGCAGCTCTACGGGGAGCTCGCCGCCTACGACATGGCGAGGTTCGACCCGGGCTTCCTGCACCAGGAGGCCGTGGACGCCTACGAGGCCCAGCACGCGGGCGGGCCGGCGAAGCCGATCACCGCCGTCTTCGCCCTCGTCGGCCTGTACCTCTTCCTCGAGCACCGCTTCACGGGGCGCCAAGTGCAGCAGGCGCACGTCGCGCTCGGGCGTCGGCACCTGGCGTGGCCGCACTGGGATCCACCCGCGCAGACCTTCCGCATCACCGTGGCCGACGTGCTCCGCGCCGCACCTGGACAAGCGCGGGACAGCGCCATCCGGGACTGGGCGGAGTGCACGTGGCAGGCGTGGGCCGAGCGCCACGAGGACGTGCGCGAGCTCTGCGGCCGCCTGCTCGGCATCGCCGCCCGCCCATGACCGGGCGTGCCCCTTGCCCTACCGCGCCATCTCGAGCAGCCGGCGCACGGTCGAGATGCTCCTCGCCGTGAGCGGCACTCCCAGGCGGCGCTCGAGCCACGTGTTCGAGAGCGGCGAAAGGTGCACGCCGTGGTGGTAGCGGACGTAGACGTGGCTCGCCGCGGCGCGGCACTCGTCCTCGGTGGACGGGAGCGCCTGCGGGATCTCCCGCACGCGCTGCGCGGCGGGCTCCTCGACGGCGAAGAAGACGTAGACGACCGCCCCGTCGGCGTCCTCGAAAGGGGCCTCGCGCAGGACCGCCTCGATCTCGCCCGGCGTCCGGATCGCCACGGGCACGTCGCACCCGAAGCGCCCTGCGATGGCCCGCTCGAGCTCCCCCTGCAGCGCGCGGGCCGCCTTGTCGCTCTGGAAGATCAGGTTCCCGCTCTGGATGTACGTCCGCACCCGGGCGTAGCCGAGCTCCTGCGCGAGCGCGCGCAGCTCGGCCATCGGCACCTTGCGGTGGCCGCCCAGGTTGACGCCGCGCAGCAGCGCGATGTAGACGCCCACGTTCCACCTCCTGGCTGCGGTCCGGGTTGTGGTCCATTCTAGCGCACGGCGCCCGCCCGCCCCAGGGCGGGACCCTCTGCCCGCGCGATGTGGTAGCCTTGAGAGGACATGCAAAGTCCTGCGGCCGTGCCCGTCTCGTCCAGGAGCTTTCGCGCCTTCCTCGCCGGCCGGACCGTCAGCGAGCTCGGCTCGCGCGTCACGCGCGAGGGCCTGCCCATCATCGCGGTGCTCCTCCTCCACGCCACCGCGCAGGACCTCAGCTGGCTCGCCGGCCTCTCCTACGTTGTCGCACTGGCCGCGGCACCGCTCGCCGGCGTGCTGGCCGACCGCGGGCGGCGCAGGCCGATCCTCGTCGCTGCGGACCTCGCGCGCGCGGGGCTGCTCCTGGCGCTGACGCTCATGGCCCTCGGGGGGCGCCTCGCCTTCTGGGAGGTCCTCGTCGCCTTCGGGCTCGTCATGGCCCTCGGCACCGTCTTCGACGTCGCGGACCAGGCGTGGCTGCCCTCGCTCGTGGGACCGCGGCAGATCGCGCCCGCCAACGGGCTCCTCGCCGTGGCGAGCGCCGTCGGGGAGACCGGTGGACCGGCGCTGATGGGCGTCCTGATCCAGTACCTCGGCGGGCCCCTGACGATCCTGAGCGACGCCGTGTCCTACCTCGCGTCGGCCGTCACGCTGCTGCAGCTGCGCCGGGAGGCGCCACCCGCCCAAAGGGCTCCCCAGGCCGTGCACACGGCCGCCCTGGAGGGCCTCGCCACGCTCTGGCGCCACCCCGTGCTGCGCCCGCTGGCCGTCGCAGCCGGCCTGATCAGCCTGGGCGGCGGCGTCTTCGACGCGCTCTACGAGTTCTTCGCCCTGCGCACGCTGCACCTCTCGCCGTTCCTGATCGGCCTCCTGATCACCGCGGGCGGACTCGGCGCCCTCGCGGGCGGGGCCCTGGCGCCGCGCGTGGCAGAGCGCCGGGGGTTCGGCCCCACGGTCCTCTGGAGCGTCCTCGGGTACGGGCTCCTGACCCTCCTGGTGCCCCTCGCGCCGCTCGGACTGGTGCCCGCGTTCTGCTTCCTCTTCGCGGCGCAGCTCTTCGGCGACTTCGCCGGCACGCTCTTCTCGTTCAGCGAGGCCGTGATCCGGCAGTCCGTGACGCCGGGAGGCTGGCTCGGGCGCATCAGCGGCAGCCAGCGCCTGCTCGGCAACGTGCTGGGGGCCCTGGGCGCCCTGGGCGCGGGTCTGCTCGCGGGACCCCTCGCGGTGCGCGGCGCCCTGCTGGCCGCGGCGCTCTGCATCCTCCTGGGCCTCTTCTGGCTCTACCCGTCGCCCGTCCGGCACCTGCGCGAAGCGCCGCTGCCGGCCGGCGACGGCTTCCCGGCCTGACGGCCGCAAGATCCGCGATCGGAGGTGCATGGCCCTGGTCGACGCCCGCTACCCCCACCTCTTCTGGGACCTCGACGGCACGCTGACGGACCCCAAGGAGGGCATCACGCGCTCGGTGCAGCACGCCCTCGCCCGGCTCGGCATCCCCGTCGACGACCCGGACGTGCTGACGCCCTTCATCGGCCCGCCGCTCTCGACGTCCTTCCGCGATCTCTACGGGCTCACACCCGCGCAGACGGAGCAGGCGGTCCAGTTCTACCGCGAGCGCTTCGACGCCCAGGGCATCTTCGAGAACCGCGTCTACCCCGGCATACCCGAACTCCTGCAAGACCTCGCCGAGCGCGGCGTCGTCATGGCCGTGGCGACGTCCAAGCCGACGGCCGCCGCCGAGCGGATCCTCGTCCACTTCGGCCTGCGCGGGCGCTTCGAGGCCGTCTACGGCGCGGGCATCGCCGACGGCTGGGAGAAGCGCGACGTGCTGGCGCGGGCCGCCGCGGACCTGTCGCCCCGCGCCCGCCGGGAGACCGCCATGATCGGCGACCACCCGCTCGACATGTCGGCCGCGCACGCGTTCGGCCTGCCGGCGGTGGCGGCCCTCTACGGCTACGGCGACTCGGCCCGCATGCTCGCCGAGCACCCCGAGCACACGGCGAGGGACATCGAGGAGCTCAGGGGCGTCCTGCTGCCCCGGGAGGCCTAGCCTCCGGCGTCCTGCATGTCGCGCCACAGGCTCAGGACCGTGTCCGCGACGATCCGCCCCGCGGTGCGCGGCGCGGTGATGCCCGGCAGGCCAGGTGCGAGGTAGGCCTGGATGCCGAGGCGCTTCGCCGCGGCGAAGTCCGTGCCGCCCGGCGCCGAGGCGATGTCGATGATCACGCTGCCGGGCTGCATGCGGCTCAAGACCTCCTGGGAGAGCACGGGGGCCGGCACGGTGTTGAAGAGCACCTCCGCGTCGCGCGCCAGGGTCTCCAGGTCCTCGAGGCGGTGCGGCCGCACGCCGAGGGCGTACGCGCGGGCGATGTCCACGGAGCCCCGCGCGCAGACCGTCACCTCGGCGCCCAGGCCGCGCAGCGTGCGGGCCAGGACGGTGCCGCTGCGGCCGAAGCCCAGCACGAGGACGCGGCTGCCGTGCAGCGTGTGCTCGGTGTGCTGGATGGCGAGCTGGATCGCGCCCTCCGCGGTCGGCACGGCGTTGCGCCACGCGAACTCGTCGCTCTCGCGGAACTCCACGAGCATCAGGCCGAGCCCGAGGCACGCCTGGCGCAGGGCCTGCGTCGCGGCACCGATGAAGAGCGGGACCCCCGTCCGGACCTCGCGCAGCGTCTCCGCCGTCAGGCGGGGCGGGGGCACGTCGCCGGAGACGATCACGTAGGCCACCTGTCCGAAGCGGTCCACTCCTCCGACCGGGGCGAGCAGCATGTCGGCCCAGCCGACCACGTCCTCGAACCGGTTCGCGAGGTACTGCACGTCGTCCGGCCAGGGCAGGCAGACGGCACGCACGTCCATGCCGTGGGCAGAGAAGATGCGCGCCACCTCGAGCTCGCGCCGGTCGCCGCCGATGATTCCGACCCGCACTCCGCCGAGATCGGTCGCCATGCGTCCACCTCCCTGGCTCCGGCGACATGGTATGCGTCGCAAGGGCCCCCCGTGAGACGGAAAAGGGGCCGGGGCGCGCTCGCGCGCGGCCCCGACCCCTCGGCGGCGGCTCTCCTCAGTCCACCTCGATGTCGTGGGCGCCCTGCGCCTGCACGACCCGCCGCGCGGTCTGCAGCCGCTCGTCGCCCCCCTGCACGGTGACGACCGAGTGGCCGTGGCGCAGTTCGTCCTCGTAGCGCCGGCTGCTCGACGACGGGATGCCCATGTCCATGAACGCCCCCGCGAGGCCGCCGGCCGTCGCGCCCGTCAGGGCGGCCGCCAGGGGGCCTGCGGCGATGATCGGTCCGATGCCGGGAATCGCCAGGGCGCCGGCCGCCGCGAGCAGTCCTGCGGCGCCGCCGATCCCGGCGCCCCAGCTGGCGCCGTCCATCATCGAGTCCTGATGCTGCTGCCCGCCCTGCGCCTTGTGGTCGCCGGGCGTGATGAGCGAGACGTCCTTGTCCCCGAAGCCCTGCGCCTCGAGCTGGCGCACCGCCTCTCGCGCCCGCCCCGCGTCCTGGAACGCTGCCACCAAGGTCCTTGCCATGGGTAACACCCCCGAGGCCAGGATCCCCTGGGCGGAACGGCTCAATCCTTCATCTTGGGCGACTGGACCTCGACGATCATCACCTCGGGGCCGATCCGGCGCACCGCCTCCCAGGGGATGGCCAGAGAGCGCCGGCGCTGCCAGATGCCGCCCCGCGCCGGCAGGAGCAGCTCCTGGATCTCGCCGGTCTCCGGATCGAAGAGGATCTCCGTCTCGCCCACGAGCCCCACGCGGGCGCCGTCGTGCAGGTTGATGATCTCGCGGCTGTGCAGCTCCGAAAGGCGCATGCCTCGTCCCCTCCGCACAGAGCCTATGCGGCCCGGGACCCGGTGATGCGCGGCGTCAGCGGCCCGTGTGGCCGAAGCCGCCCTCGCCCCGGTCGGTCGCGTCGAGCTCGCCCTCGACGAAGACGGCCTCCAGCGTGGGCTGCACCACCAGCTGCGCGATCCGCTCGCCCCGGTGCACGAGGTAGTCGTCCTCCCGCAGGCTGAAGAGCAGCACGAGGATCTCGCCGCGGTAGTCCGCGTCGATCGTGCCGAAGTGCGCCTCGACGCCCTCGTGCAGCGCGAGGCCCGAACGGGGCCGCACCTGCGCCTCGCAGTGGGGCGGCAGGCCGATGGCGATGCCCGTGGGCACGAGGACCCGGCCGCGCGCCGGCAAGAGCACGTCCTCGGCGGCGAAGAGGTCGTGGCCGGCGGCGCCCTGCGACGCGCGCCGGGGCAGAGCGGCGCCCTCGCGCACGACGCGCACGTTCACCTGGACCAGATGCGGTCGCCTCCCTCCAGGACCTCGCGGAACGAGCCGCAGAAGAGGCCCCCCTGCGGATGCAGGAGGACGATGCGCCAGCCGTCCGGCTGCAGCATGCGCAGGGCCTCCTCGTGCAGCTCCTTGCGCTGCACGCTCTCGATCCGCCGCAGTTCGGCCTCGATGCTCTCCTGCCGCCCCAGCTGCAGGACCTGCAGGGCCGCGCGCTCCGCGCGCGCGAAGGGAGCGTCCAGCGCCAGCAGCAGCGCACCGCGCGCGGAGCGCCGCAGGCGCTCGACGTCGCTCGCCAGCCAGCGGTCTTGCAGCAGGGCCTCTGCCTCCTCCGCCACGGCGGCGAGGCCCTCGCGCAGTCCCGCGGCCGGCAGGTCCGCGTAGGCGGCCCAGAGCCCGCCGTCGAGGTAGGCCGTGTCGTAGCTGTAGACGCCGTAGGAGAGGGCCAGTTCCTCGCGCAGGCGCAGGAACAGCCGCCCGTTCGGCCCGCCGCCCAGCTCCTGCACGAGCATGCCCTGGCGCGCCAGCAGGGGGTCGCCCAGGCGCCGTGCGGGGCCGCCGATCGCGACGTGCACCTGCTGCACCGGCTGCGCCGCGGGCAGCGCGGGCGGCGGGCCGACCGCCGCGGACCTCGCCTGGGCCGGTGCCTGCGCCGGGAAGAGCCGCTCGGCCAGGCGCTGCAGCTCGCGCCGGTCCACCGGTCCCGCCACGGCCAGCACCGCGTGCTCGAGGCGCCAGGTGGCCTCATGGAACGCCTGCACCGCCAGGTGGTCCAGGGCGGTAAGCTCGGCGGGCTCCCCGAGCACGGTGCGGGCGAGCGGCGTGCCCGCGAAGACGGCCGACTCGAGGAGGTCGCAGACGTACTCCTCCGGGTCCTGTTGCCAGAGCGCGTACTCCTCTGCGATCACGTCGATCTCCCGGCGTACGTCCCGCTGCAGGAGCCTGGGCCTCAGGACGAGCTCGGCGAGCATCTCGAGGAAGCTCGCCAGGCCCTGCGGCAGGGTCCGGCCCCACAGGCACGTGTACTCCTTCGTCGTGTAGGCGTTGAGCTCGCCGCCGTCCTCCTCGATGCGGCGGCTCAGCTCGTCGCCCGAGTGGTTCTCCGTCCCGCGGAACACGAGGTGCTCGAGCAGGTGGGCGACGCCGCCCTGCCCGGGCGGCTCGTCGACGACGCCCGCCCGCAGGAAGAGGCCGAGCGAGACGCCCTGCAGCCAGGGCGCCTCCTCGACCAGCAGCGTCAGACCCGCAGGAAGCCGGATCGGTTCAAGCAATCGCGCTGTGCCCGCTCATACCTCTTCTTTCGCCCGCGGGGACCTTGCGACCTGCCGCCTCGCGCAGCAGGTCGCCGACGGCCACGACGCGGTAGCCGCGGCGCTTCAGCTCCTGGAGGAGGCCCGGCAGCGCGGCGGCGGTGCGGTCCGTGGGGTGCATCAGGACGATGGCGCCGGGCCTGAGGCGCTGAAGGACGCGGCTCTGGATGATCTCCTTGGTGTGCCAGGTGCGCCAGTCGATCGTGTCGATGCTCCACATCACGACCCGCACGCCGCGCTCGGCCGCGGCCTCGTGCACGGCCGGGCTCAGCTCGCCGTAGGCGGGGGCGTAGAGCTTCGGGTGCACGCCGGTCGCCGCGAAGATCTTCTCGTCCGCCAGGTCGATCTCGCGCAGGTTGCCCTCGACGCCCAGTTGGGCCACGTGCGCGTGGGCGTCGCCGTGGCTGCCGATCTCCATGCCCGCGTCCTTGATCATGCGGGCGAGGTCCGGCCTGGCCGCGGCCCACTGTCCGCCGAGGAAGAAGGTGGCGCGCGAGCCGGACGCCCGGAGCGCGTCGATCATCGGCTGCAGGTGCTCGCTGCCCCAGACGACGTTGACGGTGAGCGCCACGAGGGGCTTCGACGTCGGAACCTGGCGCAGTTCGGGCGGATGCGCGGCCGCGAGGAGCCAGAGGTGCGCGAGGAGCAGGAGCATGGGCGATCCCTCCGGGCCTAGCCTGCCCAACACCGGCTCAGGCGGCCGGCGGCCCCTGCCCCGACGCCCCGGCCCGGATCTCACGCGACGTGCGAGCGTCGGGCCTGCCGTGGGCGGTCGGCACGGCCGGCACGCCAGATGACGACGAACCGCCAGAAGAACCAGCCCATCACGAAGAGAGCAAGGTAGATCGCGGCCCAGGCCGCCCCGTACACTTCGCCACGGGTTATGAGGGCGCCGAGGATGAGCGTGCTCAGCAGGGAGAGGAAGGCGTAGTAGAGGTTCCAGAGGAACGGGAAGAAGAAGCTGTCGCGCAGGCGCTCGAAGGGCGCCCGCTCCCACCAGCCGGACCCCAGGCCGAGCATGAGCGCCGCCCACGCGATGAAGGAGGCGAGGAGCGCCAGGGACTCCGTGAGCGGCCACCCGGACAGGGCGGCGGGCTGGAAGGGCGACAGGTTCGGCAGCGCCATGGCCACTTGGCCGATCCAGGGGTAGGCGAACCGCGGAGCCTGCTCGTACGCGAGCTGGCCTCCCGCGCTCACGGCGACGACGCCCGGTGCCCAGAAGAGGTTCATCAGCAGGCTCTGCAGCAGCGCCGGCAGGAGGGCCCAGGTGGCCGTGGCGGCCACGCTGAAGACCGTGCTCATGGCACCACCCAGGGCGAGGGCGGTGGCGAGCAGGCTCAGTTCGCCCGCGGCGTCGAAGAGGCCGCGCAGGGCGATGGCCCCCGCGAGGCCCGGATTCCCGCTCAGGGCGGCGAACAGCAGGGTGCCCGCCGTGCCCGCGGCCACCGGCACGAGCAGGGTGATCGCGCCGAAGAGCGCCTTGGCCGCAAAGACCTCGCGCCGCCTTAGCGGCCCCTCCAGGCTGTAGAGGAGGCCCCCGGCCAGGCGGTCGTAGGCGAAGAGGGCGATGCCGAGCACCGCCGCGCCGAGGACGTAGATCATCGTCGGATTGGACGTCCCCAGCGCGAAGCCCTGAAGGTTTTCGCGCATGAGTGCGGCCACGGTGGTGTGTTGGAGGGCCAGCACCGGCGCCGAGCTGCGCAGGATGGACGAGAGGGACTCGAACCAGAGGGCCCACGGAGCGAGGAGCAGCAGGAAGGCCGTCAGGTAGACGGTCCGGTTCACCCGCAGCTCGCGGTAGCGCGCGGCGGGCGATATCGCAAGGGTCCCGCGGCGGCTACCGGACGTCCCACCTGAGTTCGGCACGGGCGTATCCCTCCCTCTCCACCATGGCGCGGAAGATGTCGGTCAGGTCCAGGTCGAGCGGCTCCACCAGCACGGCGCCCCGGCTCCGGCAGGCCTCCTGGACCGGCTCCAGGGGCCCCTCGACGGTGAGCATGGCCACCTTGCCCTGCCGCTCCACGCGCACGACGCGCGGGTCCGATTCGATCTCCCCTGGCCAATCCCCGGGGAACACGACCTGCAGGCGGTGCAGACTGGCCTTGAGTGCGTCCAGTTCGCCTTGGGCGATCAGACGGCCGTCGTAGAGGACGGCCAGGCGGTCCGCGAGCCGCTCCACGTCCTCGATGTGGTGGGTGGCGATGACGAGCGTGGTGCCCTCCGCGGCCGCCATGTCGATGACCAGCTGGAGGACCTGGGTCTTGACGAGGACGTCGAGCCCGTTGGTCGGCTCGTCGAGCAGCAGGAGGTCTGGCCGGGACGCCGCCGCGACCGCGATCTGCAGGCTGGTGCGCTGTCCTGCCGACAGCTCGCGCACGAGGCGGCGCGAGGGGAGCTCGAGCGCGTCCAGCATGCGCGCCGCCCTTGGCGCGTCCCAGCGCGGGTAGGCCAGGCTTGCGTAGTGGATCCACTCGCCGACCCGAAAGGGCGGCACGGCCGCGGGGTCGCTCGCCACGTAGTGGACGCGCTCGCGCACGCCCGCGTTCTCGACGCCGAGGTGCTCGCCCAGAACCTCGATCGTGCCTGCGTCCGGCACGATGAGGCCGAGCAGCAGGCGCAGGAGCGTCGTCTTCCCCGCGCCGTTCGGCCCGATCAGTCCGCAGACGCTGCCGACCGGCACCGACCACGCGATGCCCTGGAGCACGGGGACTCCCCGGAAGCGCTTTCCCACTCCCTCCATCCGCAGCGCCGCCATCATGGTTGCGCCCGCCTCCTCTCGTCGTGCCACTCCGCCAAGGTGGCGCGCCATAGCGCCAGCAGGTCCTCCTCGCTCATCTGGAGGTGGTGCGCCTCGATGAGGAGCTCGCGGATGCGCGCGGCCACGGCCCGCACCCGCTCCTCGCGGTCGGCGTGGGGGCGGAAGGCGGCGACGAACGTCCCGTGCCCGCGCACCACCTCGATCACGTGGTCGCGTTCGAGCTCCTGGTAGGCACGGGCCACCGTGTTGTGGTTGATCGTCATCCCGGCGGCCAGCTCCCGTACCGACGGCATGCGATCGCCCTGCGCCAGGGTCCCCTTGGCCACGGCCTCCTTGATCCCGTCGACCACCTGCTGGTAGACAGGCTTCGGCGAGCGCGGATCCACGGAAAGCCACATGAGCCGGCTCCCTTCCTCCGCGAGCGTGTACCGTTTATACCGGTACACGCAGACATGATAGCGCTTCGGACGGGCGCTGCCAACCCTGCCTGGCGGCGCATCGCCTCGGGCGAGGGACGGGAGGCGGTCGGGGGCCCCCGTCGACCGTCGCAGGACCGCCGCCGGGCAGTCTCCGCCAGCGACGAGGCGCCGGCCGCCCACGAGCTCGACTCAGTCCGCCGACACCCTCCAGTCCTGGGGGTGCCCGGTCAGGCTCTCTGGGCCATCCGCCCCGATGAGCACCGTGTCGGCGATGCGCACGCCGAAGTGCCCGGGGACGTAGATGCCGGGTTCGCATGAGACGACGGCCCCGACCGGCAGGGGCGTCTCGTCCCCCCGCGCCAGCCAGGGCGGTTCGTGGAAGCGCAGTCCCATGCCGTGGCCGACCCGGTGGCGTAGGAACGCCCCGTAGCCGGCCTCCTCGAGCACTTGCCGAGCGACGCGGTCCGGCTCGTCGCAGGGCGTCCCGGGCCGCATGGCGTCGCGCGCCGCGCGCTGCGCGGCCTGCACCGCTTCGTGAGCGCGGCGCTCGTCTGCGCTCGGCCGCCGCAGGAAGAACGTCCGCTCGCACTCCGCCGCGTAGCCGCCCACCTGGCAGCCGAGCGACAGGAGCAGCGTATGATCGGCCCCGAGGCGCCGCAGCGTCGGCAACGCATGAGGCCAGGCGCTGTGGTCGCCGAAGCAGACCAGCCCGCCGCCGGCGCTGCGCACGAAGACGAGGGCCGCGCCGTCCCGGTCGAAGAGGTCGATCAGAACCTGCGCGACGTGCTCCGCCACCTCGGCCTCCGAGACCTCGGGGCCCCGCTCGAGAACGTAGCGCACGCCCGCGCTCACCATGCGGTCGCTGTAGGCGGCGGCCTGACGCACGAGGGCGATCTCCTCCGGTCCCTTGACCATCCGCAGGGCGGTCACCAGGTCGCCCGCATCGACGAGTTCGCCCTTGACGGCTGCGCGCAGGCGTCCGAAGGCGGCGACGCCGAGCGACCCCTCGTACCCGACGCGCCGGCCGTCGAGGCCTCGGCGCAGCAGGGCCCCGAGGACCGCGTCCCAAGCCGGGGGGCTGCCGGGAAACTCCTCGTACTCAAGGACATCCCTTGCGCTGCCCTGGGCGTGGTCCGCCTCGAGCCGCGGCACGGCGAGCGTCAGATCGCCCTGCGCGGGCACGAAGACCATGATCGGACGCTCGGACGGGTAGTGGAAGAAGCCCGTGAGGTACGCGACCGTCTCGGGCTCGAGGAGCAGGATGCCGTCGAGGCCCCGCTCGCGCAGGCTCGCTTGAAGGCGCAGGAGCCGGTCGAAATGCCACTGCTCGCGCACGCCCATCATCCTCCCGAGGTCTCCCTGCCAATGGCGACGTCCCGTCGCCGGGTCGACCAGCAGGGTTCCGACAACACGGCCGGCCCAAGTCCCACTGTACGGAAGGAATTCGCCCCGCCGCAAGCGAATATCGATTTTCGATTATCACTTTTGCGGGAGGCGTTGCCGGTGGACACTCCGAGCGGTCCCACGACCTTGGAGTGGAGCAAGACACTGAGCGAGGGCATCGTGGACCAGTTGCGCACCGCCATCGTCAATGGCGAGTACCCCCCGGGTTTCCGCCTCATCGAGACGGATGTGGCGACGAAGTTCCAGGTCAGCCTGGCGCCGATCCGCGAAGCCTTCAAGGTGCTCGAGCATGAGGGCCTCTTGACGCACCAGCCGCGCCGCGGCACGTTCGTCGCTTCCATCTCCAAGAAGGACTGGCGCGAGATCTACTCGCTGAGGAACCTCCTCGAGAACTTCGCCTACCGCCTGATGGCACAGCGCATCGACGAAGGCGACATCCGGGACCTGCAAGCCATCGTCGACCAGATGCGCCACGCCGCGACCGTGGCCGAGGTCCTCGACCTGGACAACCAGTTCCACAACTACCTCATCGCGCGGACAGGGCATGCGCGCCTCGTCCAGGAGTGGCGGAACCTGGACCAGCTCATGGGCGCCATCTTCGCCCTTGTGATGCGAGAACGCCTCGTCGACATAAAGGAGGTGGGTCCGCGGCACCAGCAAATCCTCGACGCATTCGCGAGCCGGTCGGTCGAGGTGGTGGAGGACGTCCTGAACGCCCACTACTTCATCGCAGACGAAGGAGGATCTGACCTTGAGACCTAGGCGATGGGCTCCGCTCGCCGCTGCTATGGCAAGTGTCTTCATGGTTACGGGTGTCCTTTCGGTGGCGGCCACGCCGTCGGCCGTGGCCGCTACGCCGCTCATCGGCCAGACCCTCAACGTCGCGCTACCCGTCGACGCGGGGACCCTGGACCCGCGCCTCGCGCAGGACACCTCGGCCGAGGCCGTGGACAGCCTGATCTTCGACCCGCTGATCCGACTGAACAACAACCTCGGCTACGTCCCGACCCTCGCCACGTCATGGAAGCAGGTCAACCCCACCACGTGGGACTTCTTCCTGCGCAAGGGCGTCACGTTCTCCAACGGTCAGCCCTTCACGGCGGCCGACGTCGTCTACACCTTCACGACGATCCTGGACCCCTCGTTCCACGCCCCCTACATCAGCCTCTACACGCCGATCAAGAGCGTCACGGCCTTGAACGACTACGAGGTGCAGTTCACCCTCTCCGCCCCCTACGCGCCCTTCCTCAGCTACATGACGATGGGCATCGTGCCGCACCTCACGGCCGGTAACGCGGACTTCGCGACGCACCCGATCGGCACCGGACCGTATGTCCTCAAGTCCTGGCAGCGCAACAGCGAGATCTCGCTCTCGCGCAACTCGACGTTCTGGGGCGCCAGGCCCTACGCACAGTACATCAACTTCTTCGTCATGCCGGACACGACATCGCAGGTCAACGCGCTCACCTCGGGCACCCTGAACCTCATCACGTCCCCCCTGCCGCCGCAGGACGTCATCACCCTCGAGCACAACCCGAGCGTCGTCGTGCGCAAGGAGACCGGGCTCGGCGTCGTCTACTTCAACATCAACCAGAAGGACCCGATCATGAAGGACCTGGCCGTGCGCGAGGCGCTGAACGACCTCACGAACCGCCAGGCGATCACCCAGAAGATCACGGACGGCATCGACTCCCCGGCCGCGACCATGCTCATGCCGGGCACATGGGCCTACACCCGCTCGATCGCCATCCCGAAGTTCAGCGTCGCCGCCGCCGAGAAGGTGCTGAACGCCGACGGCTGGCACAAGAACTCCAAGGGCGTCATGACCAAGAACGGCAAGACCCTGACCATCACCCTCTCCACGTACAACGACCCCGAGCGCGAGCAGATCCTCACCTACGAGCAGGGCGTGCTCGCGCAGGCCGGGATCCAGGCCAAGATCTCGATCCAGGACTGGGCCACGTTCATCGCGGGCGTCATGGCGCACAAGTACCAGGTCGCCCTGATCGGCTGGCTCGGCCTCACGGACCCCGACCGCGGGATGTACGGGCAGTTCGTGACGGGGCAGGGCAACAACTGGGAGCAGTTCTCGAACCCGCAGGTCGACAAGCTCCTCACCGAGGCCCGTCAGACGGTCGGCAACGCCCAGCGCAAGGCCCTCTACGTGCAGGCGTCGCAGATCATCCTCAAGGACCTCCCCTACATCGTGATCTCCGACCAGGGCTGGGTCGTCATCACGGGCAAGAACGTCCAGGGCGCGACCCTCAACCGTACCGGCAGCTTCTACTTCCTGACCCAGGTGTGGCTTAGCAACTGAGCCGAGTCCCCCGGGGGGCCGCAAGGCCCCCCGGGGACCTGCGGGAGTGAGACCGCTGACAGCGTACCTCATCAAGCGCGTCTTCCTGCTGGTGCCGGTGCTGCTCGGGATCACGGTGATCGTCTTCTTCCTGATCCACCTGATCCCGGGCAACCCCGCCGTCGTGATGCTGGGCGACCAGGCGACGCCCCAGGCGATCGCGCGCCTTGATCACGAGCTCGGACTGGATCAACCGATGTGGCTCCAGTTCATCGACTACATCGGCCGGCTGCTCCAGGGCAACCTCGGTCAGTCGATCACCGAGTCCCAGAGCGTCGTGAGCCTGATCGCGTTCGCGCTCCCGAACACCCTCGTGCTCGCGGTGTTCGCGATGGTGGTGGCGCTGATCATCGCCCTGCCGCTCGGCATCGCCTCCGCCGTCTGGCGCAACAGCCCTCTCGACTTCGCCGGCATGGTCTTCGCCCAGCTCGGCGTCTCGATGCCGGTCTTCTGGCTCGGTACGCTGCTCGTCGAGGCCTTCGCGCTCACGTGGCACATCTTCCCTTCGTTCGGCCTCGGCGCGCCGGTCGGCACGGCCTTCGCCGCTCCCTTCCACGGCGATGCGGCCCCCCTCGCCCAACTGCTCGCGCACATGTTCCTGCCGGGATTGACGCTCGGCCTCACGGGTGCCGCTCTGATCAGCCGCATGGTGCGCTCGGCCATGGTCGACGTGCTCGGCCAGGACTTCATCCGCACCGCCCGCGCCAAGGGCGTCGGAGAGAGCCGCGTCGTGCTGCACCACGCCCTGCGCAACGCGCTGGTCGTCGTCGTCACGGTCGTCGGGCTGCAGTTCGGCTTCCTCCTGGGCGGCGCCGTGATCGTCGAGACGATCTTCGCCTGGCCGGGGATGGGTCGCCTTACCGTCAACTCCATCCTCGCCCGCGACTTCCCCACCGTGCAGGGCTGCATCCTCGTATTCGCCATGATGTTCGCGCTCGTCAACCTGCTCGTGGATATGAGCTATGCGGTTCTCGATCCGAAGGTCCACTATGAGTAGATTAGGCAAGAGCATCCGGCGCTACCCGCTGCTCTGGGTCGGGGCGTTCATGGTGGGGCTCGTGATCCTGGTGGCCCTGCTCGCGCCCTACATCGCCCCCTACCCGCCCAATAAGATCGACATTCTGAACATGCTCTCGGGTCCGTCGCACCATCACATCCTGGGCACGGACGAGCTCGGCCGAGACGAGCTGTCGCGCATCCTCTTCGGCGCGCGCATCTCGCTGCTCGTCGGATTCTCCTCCGTCCTGCTCGCCGGAGCCGTGGGCACGTCCATCGGGCTGCTGAGCAGCTACTTCGGCGGCATCGTCGACATGCTGGTCATGCGCGTGACCGACATCGTGCTCTCCTTCCCGGTCATCCTCCTGGCGCTCGCGCTCGTGGCGGTGCTGGGGCCCTCGGTGCAGGACATCATCATCGCGCT
>Ga0187814_10000311_pt1 | contig 15243 bp, 10 predicted proteins | sample NC_S_4_FD_132450 | JGI IMG/M metagenome (GOLD analysis project Ga0187814, IMG submission 132450) | Wetland sediment microbial communities from Neuse River Estuary, North Carolina, USA - ASW-S_4 | ecosystem: Environmental > Aquatic > Freshwater > Wetlands > Sediment | place: USA: North Carolina... | reverse complement strand
CGCCCGAGATCGCCGATCACCTGCGCGCTGGTCTGGCCGCAAGCCTGCTGTGTATAGGAAACTCCAGGCAGGCCGAGCAGGTCGCCCGGTCTGCGCTGAGCGTGCCCAGCGGCCCGCGGACCGAGGCGGCTCTGCGGTGGACGCTGGCCAACGCATGTACCGTACGGCTGGCGCGTAACGCCGCGCCGGTCCTGCCCGCAGCTGGTGCTATTGGCTTGGTCAGGTCGCTGCCGCCAGGGCTGCAGCGCAGCGTCAGCGTGCTGAGCAGACTGCAGTCTGGCTTGGCTATCGTCGTCGAGATGCTCGCCGGAGAGCTCGAGCCCCAGGGCATCCGCGTCAACGGCTTTATCGCGGACCGCTGCGGCGCGCCTGATGGGTTCGCCCGCGCCGCGACGTTCGTCCTGTCGCCGGCTGCCTCGTACCTCACCGGCAACGTGATCACCATCGACGGCGGAGACAGAACGGGCCATCTGGCGGGTGTTTTCTGATCCTGCCGAGCGCAGCATCAGAATGCAGCAAACCCTAGGAGGGCATGGCCCATGAAACGTGAACCTGCCGAGCCACTGCGGCTTGACTACCTGATCAAGGCCGGGACGGTGCATTCGATGACCGGCGAGATCTATCGTTCAGCGGGCCTGCGTGGGCCGGAGATCGTAGCGGTGTCGGTGGAGCTGGACGGGCTGGATGACCTGGTCGGCGCTGACACCGCGGTAGTCGATGCCGGCGATCTCACGGTAGTGCCGGCGTTCGCCGACTCGCATGAGCACCTGATCGAGGCCAGCCGCAACACGCTGCTGGTCCCGGTCGATAAGGCCCGGTCGGTGGCGGAGTTCACCGGCATGGTCGCCGCTGCGGCCCGGGCCGCCCCACCGGGGAAGTGGATCCTGACCTCGATCGGCTGGCATGAGTCCAACCTGTCCGAGAACCGCCTGCCCGCACTGGCCGAGCAGCGCCACCGAGCCGAGGTCGTGGCCGGCCCGCTCACTGAAGTCATTTAGCCGAACGGACCGTGGTGAATGCGCGGAACACCGGCTTCCGGGACGCGGGCGGGACGTGCTCAGCGGTCAGCGCCATGGCGTCCGGGGCGGTCTTTCGGGCCTCGCCGCCAGCGCACCCGGGCGAACAGCACGCGGATCGCCAGGACGGCACTGATGACCAGGAGGTTGTAGCCGAAGACCGCGTACAGCCGCACGTTCTGGGAGATGAGCGGACCGCCCTGGCTGGCGAGCAGGACGACCGCCATGATGCCGGTGGCAGCGGCGAGCACACAGACCATCGCCTGATGCAGGTAGCCGGAGAAGACGTCCCGGTCGCGCGGGTCGGCGAGCAACCGGACGTTGGCGGACAGCTGGCCGCGCTCGATGGCGGCGGTGATCCGGTCGAAGCGGCGGGGCAGGCGGCGCAGCACCGGCGCTAGCTCGAGCACTTCCTTGATCGCCACGTCCTTCAGGCTCACCGGAGCGAGCCGAGCGGTGATCTCGCTGTCCGCGAAGCGCTGCGACTCGCGGATGATGTCGAACCCCGGTGCCAGCCGGGCGAGCGTCCCCTGCAGGGTCGCCAGGGTCCTGAAGACCGCTGCGATCTCGGGTGGCACGGCGACCCCGTACGCCGAGACGATCCGGAACAGGTCGGCGAACGCCTCGGCGTCCGGGATGAGTCCCGCGCTCAGGTGCCGCGCCATGAGCCGGCCCAGCGAGCGCTCCAGGGACTGCACATCGACGTCAGGCGAGTCATCGGTGATCTCGAGCAGAGCGTCCCTGAGCGCGGCGGGATCTCGCCGGTCGATCGCCAGCAGGAGCGACTGCAATGCGCCCTGCAGCTGGGTGTCGAGGTGACCGACGGAGCCGAAATCCAGCAAGGCCAGCTGCCCGTCGGCCAGCACCAGGATGTTGCCCGGATGCGGGTCGGCATGGAAGACGCCGTCGGCCATGATCTGGCGCAGCAGGCAGCGCAGCAGCGTCCGGGCGAGCTCGACGCGGTCCAGACCGCGCTCCGCGATGACCGCATCGGCCCGGCCCAGCGGGACGCCGTCGAGCAGCTCCATGACCAGGATCCGCTGGGTGGTGAAATCGCCGTGCAGGTGCGGCAGCCGGACCCGGCCGCTGGGCCGGTGCAGGGCGGACGAGGCCGTGATCGTGGTCAGGTTGCGGGCCTCCACGCGGAAGTCCAGCTCCTCGCGCAGCGCCGCGGCGAAGCCGTGGGCCAGCTCGACCGCTCCCAGGTCGCGCGCCCACCCGGCGCGCTGCTCCAGTGAGGCGGCGACGCGCAGGATGATGTCCAGGTCACGGTCGACGACTGCGGTAATCCCCGGCCGCTGGACCTTGACCACGACCTGCTCGCCGGAGTGCAGCGTGGCCCGGTGCACCTGGCCGACGGACGCGGCAGCGAGCGGCTGCTGCTCGAACCGGGTAAAGACCTCGTCCACGGGAGCGCTCAGCTCGGCCGCCAGCAGTTCCCGCACCAGCGTCCAGGGAACCGGCGCGACCTGGTCCTGCAGGCTCCGCAGTTCGGTGATGAACTCCGGCGGCAGCAGATCGTCGCGCGTGGACATCAGCTGACCGAGCTTGACGAAGGTGACGCCTGCCTCCTCAAGGGTCCGGCGCAGCGAACGGGCGAAGGCGATGTTTCGCTCGTGATCACCGAAGCGCGGCCGCACCCTGACCTGCCGGACCAGTCCGTTGCGGGTCGCGATCCTGCTGACCTGGGCATATCTGCGGGCGCGGGCCATGCGGTGCTGGGCGTCCCTCATCCAGGCGATCGGTGAGCGCCTGGGCAAGATGGCATCGACGACCAGCAGCGCCAGCACGGTCACCAGCAGCTGGACACCGACCATCACCGGGAACAGGGCGGCCGTTGCCGCGGCGGTGTTCAGGTGCGGGCCGATCAGGCTGCCGCCCACGGCCAGGCCGAGCACGGCGCACAGCAGCGTGCGGATCAGGCCACCCTGCAGCCCGAGCAGCCGACGGGCGACCAGCGCGAGCACGAAGACGACGGCGAAGCCGCCCAGCAAGGCGAGCGGGGGCAGGTAGGCCAGGTAGCTCGACGTCCGCCCGGAGTTCGCTGACAGGCCGGCGACCACCCCGACCGCGGCCTGGCCGGCGCTCACCGCCGGCGCAGGCGCCGCGGGCACGGTACTGGTCGACAAGGCCAGGGCCCCGTCAGTACCGGTTGACTTGACGCGGCGGCGTCCAGTTCTGCCCTGGTCGGCAGCCGGTCTTCGGCCAGGTTCGATTGATGCCGGCCCATCGGGGTCCGGCTGCCATAAAGGCCCACGCAGCGGTACACCTGCCTGGTCCTGGAATGGATCGCCCGCGCCCGCATCAGCCGGTCCAAGCGCAACGGCTCTTCCGGCTGCCGGGTCAGCGCAGCGTGCACAGCGGCCGGTGCTGTGTCCATGTCTGGTTCCCTTTCGCGGTGGCGGCGATGTGCTGGGCGATCCGGGCGCTGTCGGCGGCGACCCCGTACAAGATCCCCGAGCCCCTGGTGGACAGCCACGGATAACCGGCCACGTATAGCCCGGCGGAGGCAGTGACGCCCCGGTGGTGCACCGGGAACCCATCGGCGCGCAGGACGGGCACATTCACCCAGGCCGTGTCCGGGCCGAAGCCTGTGCACCAGACCACCGAGGTGATTCCCTCGGCCCGGATGTCCAGTGCCAGGGGGGCCACGGGCGCCGCGGGCAACGGGCGTTCGGCCGGGTCGGTGTCAGGTGGCGCCGCCACGACCCCGGCGCTGGCCACGTAGGAATCGACCGCGCGGCGGAACCCGGCCGCCCGCTGGTCGGCGTAGTTCATGTTCTCGGGCAGGTCCGGGGCGAACGTGAGCTTGGTGTCCTCGGCGCCTGCCAGCCTGCCGAGCAGGCGCACGCCGTCGCGGGCCAGCTGCTGGAGCGCCAGGGTGTGGCCGCCGCGGGCGCCCGACAGCATCGGATGCGGCTCGCGGAACTCCGCCGGATCGGTCACGGCTTCGGCGGCCTCATCGTACAGGCCGAGCTCGACGGCCCACTCGTGGATGTCCCGCCCTCGGTAGCGGCGGGGCACCCGCGCCACCCGGCTGGTGGCCAGCATCACCTCTCGTCCCGCAGCGGCCAGCTCATCGGCGATCTGTGCCCCCGACTGACCGCTGCCCACCACCAGGACAGCGCCCGGCGGTAGGCCGGCCGGGTTGCGATACCGCGCGGCATCGCACTGGTGAACGTCTGCGGGCAGCCGGTCGGCGAGCGGGGGGATCACCGCGAGGCGTTGGCCGCCGCCGGCGATCACCACTGCCCGCGCGGAGATTTCCTGGCCCGGCGTGGTCACCCGGTAACCGCTGTCGGCCAGCGTGACCGACAGAACGTCTACGTCCTCCCGCACCGGCAGGCTACAGGCGAACCGCTCCAGCAGGCCCACCACGGCGTCCCGGCAGATGAAGTCCGCTCCCGTGCCCGCTGCCATCTTGTGGCCGGGCAGCCGCGTCATCCAGTTCGGCGTCACCAGCGTGAACGAGTCCCAGCGCTGACTGCGCCAGCTTTCCCCCACTCTGCCGCGCTCCAGCACTAGATGCTCGACGCCGGACGACCACAGGTAATAGCTCACCGCCAGGCCCGCCTGGCCCGCACCCACCACCACCACATCGACGGACTCGGTCGCCGGCCGCCCATTACGCAGGTTCATCGTGGCCTTCCTCCGCGACCCGGCGTCTGCGACCGGGCTCACTGCTTCGTTTCCTGCCACGATGCGCCCGCACGGCTCAGGAAACACCCGCCAACTGGCCTGTTTTGGGGCGCATTGGCTGCGGGCAATTGCTCGCCCGGACAGATGCCTCCCGCTCGGCTACGGAGTCGCTGGGGAGATGGCGGCGGGGCGCCGCGCCTTGGCCTCCTGCCCGGCTTTCCACTGAACGATCGCCGCCTGTATCCGCTGGCCGATGCCGCCGTCGTTCCGCATGTCGAAGTGCATCATGTCGCCGTAGGCCGCACCCCAGCTGAGACCTATCCCGTTGACCAGGCTCTGCTTGAGGTTGGTGAAGCCGGTCGTGCGCACCGCCCCGAGCTGACGTGGGTCGTCGTTGCGCTTCCACCGTTCTGCGAGATCGTTGAGATCCGCCTGGATCTGGGCTTGAGCCTGGGCGGCGGTCTTGCCCCGCCACGGTCCGGCCGTGGCGGACTCGAGCCGTGTCTGGAGCGCAGCGGTGTGGTCCAGCAATGCGAAGTAAGACGTCAACGTCTGGTTGAGATCCGTGAGCTGCGCGTATGTCATCCCGCTGCGCCACGCCGCTGGCCGGCGGTTGATCAGTTGCCCGGCACGCGCGAACACCGGATTGGCGCTCGTGGAGATGAATGGGTTCGCTGTGTAGTTGACGTCGATCGCTAGGCCGAACATGTGCATCGAGACCGTCGCGCTCGTGGGCGAGTGCCGCGAGCCGATTATGTCCTCGCCCAGGCCCAGCGCGATACCGGCGGCGGCGGGGTCGGCGTTGGCACCGCCGTGTCGCGCTGCGAGCGTGCGTCCGACATCGCGCAGGTGCTCGGCCAGATGCACGTGGATGGGATCTCTGATCAACCTGCCCAGGAAGGTGACGCCTGAGGTGAAGTCGTTGTACCAGGCGACTGGATCCTGCCCGGCGAGTCGCAGGACCTCGGCCACGATGTCGGACACGCGCCTGCGGATCTCGCGCCGCCCCGCTCCAGCTCGAACGACAAGTACCTCACGATCGGACATCAGGTAGTGCTCGCGGGTAAAGGCGGGCGTCGCCGTGGCAGGGGTGGAAGACTCGGCGGCCGCCTGAGCGGACCCGGTGGCCCGGGATGCCACCCGTGGCGTGGACCTCGGTGCGGGTGTGCTGATCAACGCTGGCCTCACCCAACGGTCGCGGATCTCTGTCCACTGGCGCCCGAGGTCGTGCTGCTCTGGCCCGATCTGTATGCCGCGCAGGTGCGGATTGCGCAGGTAGAAGAGCATGTTCGTCAACCGGTTCACATCGGTCACCCCGGCCCCGATCGCGATACGGACCGCCGTGTCCCAGAGCCCGCGCCCGAGCGCGTCCAGAATCCGAGCTGACGTTTCCCGGGACGGCGCCCCAGCCTGGGGGACCGATGCCGCCGGCCTGCCCAGGCGCTGGCGGCGGTATGTGTCAATCTCGGCGATGGCGAGCCGCTCTCTGTCCGTGTCCTTTCCGAAATATGTCCACTTCGCCCACTTCCCGCGAACATCGAGGTGCGCCCAGGTGCCGGCGATGCCGACGCCGATGTTCGGCCCGTATGCATCGATAGCTGCCTTGGCGATCTCCATCCCGCTCATACCCGCGATCCGCACGTCGGCGGCCTGGCCGCTCGAGTGACGGCTCTTCGTCGGGTCCTTCTTGTACGTCTGCCTGTAGAGCTCCTCGTTGTAGGCGTAGGGCCGGTAGCCGGACGTGACGTGCACCGGCTTTCCGACGTAATCGTGGAGCTGCTGCAGGCAGCGGACGAGCTCTGGGTCGATGCGTGCCATGTGGAAGGTCTTTCCGCCGCTGCGGGCCAGCTCGCCGACGGTGAAGCTGGGCGAGAGAAGCGTCGAGCGAACCGGCTCGCTCGTGTCGAGCAGCGGGTTGCCGGTGGCGCACGGGTCGTAGTGTTCCTGCCCCTCTCCCGTCGGCCCGGGAACCACCCGGAGCGCCGCCCCGCTCGGGAACGTCACCGTTGCGTCCGTCGCTTCCCCGAAGACGGGCTCGCGCGAGTAGAGGGATTCGAGGAAGGCTTCCGCTTCGCCGATCTCGACTTCGCCGGATTCCACCTCCTCCTCCTCCTCGTCCTCCGTCTCGTTGATCTCCCAGGACGAGCGCTGGAGGGCCAGGTCGGCGGCCTCGAACGCCGCCGATAGCGCCTCGTGCGCGGGCGTTGCGGCGCCGAGTTCGTCCTCGTCCCCCGCCTTACCGGCCTCGGAGAGCGGCCTCTCGTGATCAAGACCCTCCATCTCGAAGGCCGCGGACTGCGCCTCCATGGCCACAAGCTCGGGGGTCTCCGCTTCCGCGAGGTCCTCGCCGGCGATCTCCTCGGCCCAGAGTTCCGGTTCCGCCAAGCTCGTGGAAGAGCGGGGCGTCGATGTCGCCGTCCTCGGTGCCAGCCCGCGGCGCGTCTCAGGTTCGGTGTAGGCGCCAGGCACGTCGGCGGACGCGTCGGCGAGGACCCGCCAGCCGTAGCAGCACGGGATCTGGAAGTGGTCGTATTTGCTCGCCTCGACCCGGTACCAGGGCACCAGTTCACGGGTGAGCCGGCTGGAGATATCCTCGCGAAGTCTTAGGCTGTGGGGCCTGGTGCCAGCCTTAACCCGATCCTGATAGAAGACCCGCAGCGCCCCGCCGCGGGTCGACATGTATTCCCTGGGTGATAGCCCTCCCAGCGCCTGAAGTTCCGCGCGGTCATGCTGGATGCGCTCGCAAGCCCAGTTCGCGAGCTTTTCCGCATCCTGGTAGAGAGCGTCGAAGACGTGGACCTGATGCGGGTTGTGGTGGAGCATCTGAAGGAGTGCCGCGCCGCCGCCGGAGTGGGCGGTGAAGATCAGCCGGCCAAGCCGCGGTGCCGCGCCGCCCACATGGGCGGCAAAGCAGTCAAGTGAAAAACGCACCAGGTCGGTGAGGCCGTGCCTAGTGATGAGCGCGGGGAAGGTGAACACATTGTAGGGGCCGTACTTCTGTTTCACGCCCGTGTCATGTCCCCTGGGAAGCACGGTGAGGGTCGGGCGCGACCGTCCTTGTCCTGTCGCGCCGCCGACCGGGGCGAGGCCGAGACCGCTGACCGGCTCGATATCTCTGTCTAGCTTCATTCCCGCGTACCAGAAGCCGTGCAGGTGGACGACGACGTCGATCACCTCGGGCGCCGATGATACGTTCCACCGCAGGATCAGATCGGGTTGGCTGCCACGATGGCTAGCCAGCAGGGGTACCCGCGGCACGCAGAGGACGCCCGCGTGGGCGCCACCAGCCAGGAGCTCGTCCGCTGGGCCCTCGTGGTCCCAGGTCTCGCGGTCCCAGGTCTCGGCCGGATTCGCCGGGACCTCGTGGTCCTCGGGCAGCGGGCTGTAATCCTCAAGCTCCGGCTCGTTGGCTCCGAGCCGGTGGACCTCCGCCTCCAGGTCACTGATCTCTTGACCCGCAAGCACGGATTCCCGGGCCACATCCCTGGACTGACCGGGAGTAATCTCCCCAGCGTGCACGAAGACGTCTTCCCGCAGGGGCCACTTACCGGGCCGGGATTGGACCTCGGCGGCGGGCGCGAACACGGCGCTGTCCATAGCTTAGGACCGCACTACAGAACTCGAACCATTCGGCGACGGCGCGGCCGGAACCGGCGCGGGCGCGGGTCCGGCCGGCAGCCGGGTCGGCTGGGCGGCTCTCCCGGCCGCGGCCGGCTGCGCCCCCCGGATGCCAGTGTCCTTGATTCGCTCGCCGGTGGCCGACTGCCACAGGTCGACGATCCGGATCATGGTCCGGGCGACAACCGGGTTGGGGACGCCGAAGATGCGGAACAGCGTCTCGGCTTGGGCCGGCGTGCTGAACTGGTCCAGCTCGATGAACCACAGCACCGGCGAGACTAGGTCGGCGAGCTCGAACAGCTCGCGGGCATGCCGCGCGGGGGCGATACCGACTCGCTGGCCGATCGCGGCCAGCCGGTCGGCCGGGTTGCCGGCGCCGCCCGCCGTGGCACGCAGATCGTGGACGACCGGCGTGTCGGACTCCACGGTCAGGTGGAACCAGCTGAGCGCCGTCACCGCGCTGAACTCCTCACGAGCGAGCATGCCGCCGCGGCGGCGCAGCCGGAGCATCTCCCCGAGGGTCTGGCATAGGTAGGCCACGTAACTCGGGTCGGTGGGGTTGGCGCCGACCTGGTTGCGGTCGTTCTCGATACCCATCCAGACCTGGCGGAGCAGTTCGGTCCATAGCTCCAGGAACCGCGTGTTCGCCACCGCGCCGGCGTCGCGTTTCCACGGTTGCTCTCCGGCCGTGGCGCCGGGCAGCGGATGCGGCAGGTCGGAACCGAACATCCGCCAGTAGGCGTTGCGCCTGATCGTGCGGGCGTTGGGACGGAGCTGGCTGGTCAGTCCCCCGATGTGGAACAGCGGCGGGTCGCGGAAGAACAGCTCCTCGCTGGCACGGGCCCACACCAGCGTGTCGATCGACGGGGCGTCCAGGGTCTCGCCGACGACGTACCGGCGCAGTACCTCTGCGAAGATCTCGACGATGCCGGTGCTCTCCAGCAGGAAAGCGTAGATGAGGTGGTCCCAGGCCAGTATCAGGCCGTCGCCGAGCGCCGGCGGTGGTTCGAAGAGCGGGGGGATCACCGGCCCGCCCCCCGGCCTGGCCACGCCGGACCGCAGGCCGTCATCGCGCAGCCCCTTGGGCAGCTGGAGCCGGGCGGCAGCGGCCGGGTCGCCGAGCGCGACGTTCTGCGTCCCGAACGCGGGCCAGTTCGCGATGCCCCCGCCGGCCCACGCCTCCTCCAGCCAGCGGGAGAGCTGGATCGGGTGGGTGGCGAACAGGGTACTGGCGTCCGGGACGGCCGCCGGGTGGGTAAGGTTCGGATCGGCGATGAGCCGGGCCAGCATGCGGAACATGGGCGAGCCTCCTCAAGGTCACGTCGCGCGAGCGCCGGCGGGTCGCGCATCGGAACGCCGCGTCGCTCCGGTGGAACGCGCATAGACGCCTGCGGGAACCCGTCGTGGGAACCCAAGCCGGATCGGACTGCCGTGCACGTCGTTCACCTGAACCCAGGCGGCGTCGGGGGCATCTATGACCGGGGCGTCCCCGCCACCGACCTGGATCTGGCCTAGCTGCTCCCCGTCGGCGCGGAACAAGATCACGCTCGCGGCATCCGGAGGCAGCGGCGCGAACGTCAGCGTCCCGCGGTCCAACTGGGGGGCCGGTAGCAGTGCGACGTCTCGTTCGCCGTGACTGCCGAAGCGGCCCAGGCTATTGCTCAACGCCACGAACCGCAGCCCGATCTGGAGCTGGTCGTAGCCGAGCGGGGATACTGCATGGTCGCGGCTGTCGCGGTATTGAACTGCCGCCCTCAATCGCTCGGCGAACTCGTCTTGCAGGTTCGCAGTCGCCTGCACGGCCTGGTTGGCGACCACCTGCTCCAGCAGCTGGAGCAGCCGCTCGTTCACGGCGCTGGCCGCGGCGGACTGCTCGTCCGGTGATTTCTCTGCCATCTGCGGGTCCTTCCCTTCTCTCTCCATGCCAGCCCGCGGATTCTCACGCGGCGGTGGCGTGTTGTTCCCCGCCGAGGGCGCGCAGCCAGCTCTCGATCGCGGTGGCGCTGCCATCCATCCCGCGCAGCACCGTCCAGGCGAGGATCCGCATGGATTCGAGCCGGCGTAGGTAGGTCGAGGTGAGCAGCGATGAGCCGGCCCTCGTGGCGAACCGCTCCAGCTCGGCGGGCGCGACCCGGCGCGGGTCGGCCAGCGCGGACAGCGGCTGCCCACCGAACGCCCGCATCGGGGCGCGGACGCACGCCCAGGCGAGCGCGGGCAGGTGAGCCAGGCTGGCCCGTGCGACCTCGGCGGTGAGCGCGGGCGCCGCCTCCAGCGGGTGGCGTGCGGCCCAGACCTGCGTCAGTGCATCCCAGGGGCCCGCGCCGAACCAGTCCCGGCAGAGCTCGGCGTTGAACAGCACGCGCAGCCAGCCGAACGGGTGCGGGTCCCCCGGCAGCAGCCGGAACACCGCCTGGGTGGGCCCGTCAACAACGCTGGCCAGGGCCGGCAGCGGCGCGTAGCCAAGTAGCGCGAACGCGTACACGTCCGCGGCGACCTCGCTCGCCCAGCTCCGCCAGATTTCCGCGGCCACCGGGGACACTGGTGCCAGGGTCGCGTGGAGCGCGTCGCCCAGCTCTGTGGTCCAGCCGGTGAGGTGGGCGACCTGGTGGCCGGTCTCGTGCACGAGCGAGGTGGGCTGCCACATGTTGTAGTGGGTGATCTTGATGGCAGCGGCCGGTGAGAGCGACTCATCCCACAGCCTGGCGTTGGCGCGCAAGATGGATGCGCCGAGTCCCTTGTCCAGGTAGGTCAGTGTGGGTGGCACGTCGATCCCGAGCGGCCGCAGCACCCGTTCCATGCTGTCGACCGCCAGCCCGTCGAGGCCGCGCAGGATCGCGGCGATCCGGGGGTTGGTGCGGGTGTTGACGGCGTCGCCGAAGAAGTCGATGACGGTCTCAGAGCGTAGATACCGGTACCGCAGACGCAGCAGCCCGGCCCGGACGCGGGCCAGGTCCTGCTGGTCGCCCGCGACACCGAGGTCGGCCGCGAGGCGGTCCGCGTCGGCCGCGACGGCGGCCGCGGCCGCTCGCAGCCGGGCCCGCACACCCCGTTCCAGGTAGGACTCCAGGGCAGCCCAGGCGGCCGGGGCGGCGATCATCTCCAGATCACCGAGCGTGTGCGCGGCCGACTGCCAGTGCCGCAGCTCTGCGGCCAGGACAGACCGCTCCGCGTCCTCAGCCACGGCGCCGCCACCCGGGTGTGACTGCCACCTGGGCGGTGGGCAGCGCGCTGTCCAGCCCGGCGCGGGTTACGCCGGGGAACGTGACAGTGATCGTGACACCCTCGGCGGGGTCGCGGACCGCGGCGGCGAGCTGCGCGGCCCGCTCGGTGAGAAACGCCGAGAGGGCCGCGGTCACGCCTGCCGTGACCCGGTCGGCCACCGCCCTGGCGTGCGCGGCGTCCGGGGCCAGTGAGCGGCGCAGCAGCCGGCCGACGAGCACGGCGGGCAGCGCATCGGCGTAGTGCTTGCGCAGCTCGGCGAGGGTGCCCGGGAGGTCGCGCGCTGGCGCGTCCAATCGGGCGAGGAGCTGCTGGCCCTGCCGCTCGGATAGTCGCAGCGCGACCTGCAGACTCGGCTTGGCCGAGGTCAGGTCGAGGGCGACGAGCAGCCGCCGCCGGGGGCGGTGATGCCGGCGAACCGGCAGCCCGGCCGGGCGCACCCGGTAGAACCGCAGGCCCGGGGTAGGCCGCACGCCGAACCGGCCCGGCAGCGCAGGCGGCAGGCGGCGGCCCAGCCCGGGTTCGCGGAGCAGCAGGCCGGCGATCTGCGGGGTGAGCGCCTGCACCTCCCCAGGGTCAGCAGCCAGGTGGCCCAGGTGCGTTCCCGGGAGCGCCTCGTACAGCTCGACCTCGCTCTGGACCGGCCAGTGCTCGGCACCGCGGTCGAGCAGGTAGGACTCCAGGGTGCCGCCGTCTGACCACGGCACGGCGCGGGCGAGCTGGCGCGACACCGGCACGACGAACACCCTGGCGTAGCGCCGGTAGCGGTAGGCCGGCCGTGCCGCGCGGGGCATGAGCACCCAAACGCCGCCCTCCCCGGCGGTCTCCCGCTCGGGCAAGTCGGTGTGCAGCAGCCGGTCTGGCATGACGGCGGCGGCCGCCTCGGCGAAGGCCTGCTGGACGGCAGCGTCGAGTTGCAGCTCGTCAGCGAACGCCTCGCCAGGCAGCTCCAGGAGCCGCAGCACGGTGCCCTCGACGGTAGATGCGAGGGCCTCGCCCGCCAGGGCATGCTCCTGCCCGGCGGGCACCTCGAATCCGAGCATCCGTAGTCCGACGTCGACGAGCGGGCGGGAAATCATGCCGGCCGCCTCGGCCCCGACCATGCCCTTGATCAGGCCGGCGACCCGGTCCGCGATGAAACGGACAACCCGGTCCCTCCCGATCAGCGAGATCCCGGTCTTGATCAGCGGCCGGACCGCGAGTACCGCGGGGATGAACTGCTCTAGCTCGGCGATCGGCGCGGTGCCGGGAGGCAGCTCGGTCAGCTGTGCTGCCAGCCGCTCCCGCGCCGCGTCCAGCTCACCGACCGCGCTCTCGCGGGTGTCCCCGGCCTCGCTCTCGTCCTCGAACTCTGTCTCCGGCTGCTCGGCCCCGGTGTCGGCGTGAAGCAGCCCGGTGAGCTCCAGGTCGAAGTCCTCGGCCAGCCGCACCACGGGGTCGCCCTCGAGCTGCTCAGCCTCACTGATACCGAGCTTGGCTGCCAGCATCCGGGCGATCGGACGGACCGACACCGGCAGCCGATTCAGCGCCGCCCGAAGCACCCGGTCGAGCAACGGCCGGACCAGCGCCTTCAGCCGGCCGAGTAGCAAACCGACCGGGAGCACCTTCCCAACCGCGGCGAGGCCCCTCTTGGCCAGGTCGACCGCCCCGCCGACGAGTTTCCCCGCCTTGCGCAGGAAGCCGCCCAGGAACTGGTCGAAGCCCTCGATGCCGAGCTGCTCAGGGGCGACCGAGTCGAGCAGCTCACCCAGCTCATGGGCGCTTATCGCGAGCGGGTCCACCGGGGCGAGCCGGTCGGTGAGCTGGTCGACGGCCCGCTCGGCCGCACCCGCCAGCGGCTCGATCCACGTCTGGAGGGCGAACCTGGACTCCGCCATCGACGGCCGTGCCGTGAACGATCCCTGGTCGGCGAGATGCTGCGCAGCAGCCTCATCGACGAGCGCCTCGACGGCGTCAGCGAAGTCCTCGTCGGCCAGCTGGTCGAGGAACTCGGCGGCTTGCCTGTCCGCCCGCTCCGCTGGCTCGGCACCGAACCCCTCACTGAAGGGCGATTGCAGCTCGCTCGCCGCACGGTCGGCTTCCCCGGTCGGCACGGTCGGGTCCGGACCGGCGAACGGCGAGGTCAGCCCGGCGCTGGTGTCGGCTTGCATAATCGGCATGCGTACCCCCTTTAGCCCACGTGAGGAGCACAGCGTCTCCCACGCCTGTATCAGGCGCCGTCAATCGCCCGTATGCGGCGGCCTCGCCTGATGGTCCGCTGCCGTCAGCAGTTCGGCGAGGAGCGCACTCACGACGTCGCGGGCGTCGGTGATCGAGCCGACCACCCACTGCCGCGGGGGGCTGCCGTCGGCGAGCAGCCGGATGCGCAGGCCCTCTGGCTCGCGCCAGGCCCTGATGACAATCAGCTGGTAACGGGGCAAATCCATGCGGGGCAGTCTCCGGGAAGAACATCTCACCCCCATCAATCCTCCGTTCCGCCTCCACATTGATCATTGACGCTCGCGCATACGGCCGCGGCCTAGGTTGCGATCGCGTCGCGATCGAGGAGGTCCGGATGACGCAAGCCACGCGACGCCCGGCCCAGGCACCGCCGAGACTGTCCCTGCTCGGTGGCTTCAGCCTCGTCGTTGGCGCCCGGCCAGTGAGCCTGCCAATCCACGCGCAGCGCGTGCTCGCCTACCTCTCACTCATGCAGCCCGGCCGCTCGGCCCACCTCAGGGCGAGCCTGGCCGAACGGCTGTGGAGCGACGTGACCACCGAGCGCTCGCACGCCAGCCTCCGCACCGCGCTCTGGCGGATCCGGCAGGCAGACAAGCGGCTGGTACGGGCATCGCGCGAGACCGTAACGCTGGACGAGGCCGTCGAGGTCGACGTCCGGCGCGGCGCCGCCCAGGCGGCTCGCTTGCTCGCCAACCACCCCGACCTTCAGCCGCTCGACGCTAACCTCAGCACCCTGAGCGGCGACCTCCTTCCCGGCTGGGATGAGGACTGGCTGCTGCTGGAACGGGAACGGATCCACCAAGTGCAGATCCACGCTCTGGAGGCGCTGTCCCACCGGCTGCGCCTCCTCGGCCGCCACGTCGAGGCGATCGAGGCCGCGTACGCCGCGATCGCCGGCGAGCCACTACGAGAGTCCGCTCACACAGCCCTGATCGACGTCTTCCTCGCCGAGGAGAACGTGGCCCAGGCCCGCCACCACCTCGACCAGTACGCCGCGCTGTTGTGGACGGAGCTGGGCATCCGGCCCTCAGCAACGCTGACAGATCGGATCACCGCAGCCGGCGGCGGACTGCGCACCCACCCTGCCCGGACGCCGGAACCCGCCGGTCACCCAACGGAGCGCGCTCACCGCTCACTACAGGCCTCAATCCCGATCATGGAGTGACCTGGGAAGCCTCGCTCCGGGGTCGGGACGACCCTCCCGCATCGCGGCTATCCGGTCAGCGTTGCCACCTTGATGCTGGGCTCGCCGGACAGGATGCGGCAGGCTATCGACCGGGCGTTCAGCGAGTCCCCGGATTGCCCGGGGATTGCCCCGGAGGGCGAGACAGGCCTGTGACCTGCGCCGCTATCACTTCACCAAGCTATAAAAGGCCCAATGTTCGCCGTTTCCGGCTCTGCTGTTGCCAGGTTCAGTCGGCCAGCAGGTCGACCAGCTCATGTCCGCGGACGGAGCGGCTGACCAGGACACTTGATCCGCGCCGCTCGCACGTGACCAGGCCGGCTGCGGCCAGCAGGTGGACGTGGTAGG
>Ga0187814_10000310_pt1 | contig 15290 bp, 19 predicted proteins | sample NC_S_4_FD_132450 | JGI IMG/M metagenome (GOLD analysis project Ga0187814, IMG submission 132450) | Wetland sediment microbial communities from Neuse River Estuary, North Carolina, USA - ASW-S_4 | ecosystem: Environmental > Aquatic > Freshwater > Wetlands > Sediment | place: USA: North Carolina... | reverse complement strand
GATCCTCGTCCGCGCCAGCGAGCAGACCTGGTAACAGCCCGGCCGGGCGGCGTCTGCCGCGTCAGCCGCTGATGACCTGGGGAACGGACACGGCCTTGAGGCCCTCGACGCCGAACTCGAGGCCGTACCCCGAGTGCTTGGCGCCGCCGAAGGGAACCCTGGGGTCGATGCCGACCACGCCGATCGGCCGGTAGTGCAGCTCGGCGTGGTTCGCGGGCTCGTCGACGAGGACCTCGGCCGGCAACGGCGTGCCGGCCGTGGCGCGCACCCAGGCGGCGCAGCCCGCCGCCTCGTACCGCGCGCCTAGCCCGTTCATGGTCTTGCCCTGCTCCCGGCTCACCACGTAGGCGAGCTCCTCGGCGTGCCCGTCGATGGCGTCCGCGGCGCGCATGAGCGCGTCGCACCGCTCCTGGTCGCTGAGCGCCGCCCAGCCCGGCTGGGCGGCGACGGCGGTGCCGACCGCGGCCGCCACGTCGCCGGGCGTGCCGAACGCGACCCGGCCGATTGCCTCGCCAGTCGCCGGGTCCTTGATCTCGGTGCCGCTGTCCGCGCTGACGCGGGTGAGCAGGGCCGCGCGCTCTTCCATGGGGGTCTCCTCAGGGGATATGTGTAGTCACACCGTGACTACGCGGCCTAGGGTGGCCCCGTCAAGACGTCCGTCGGCCTAGCCGAAGGTGAACGCGTAGGCCTCGACGCCGGGATCGAGGAATGTGATCTCGAAGGTGCGGTCGGTGATGAGGCCCGGCTGCCGGATGAGCTGGTGCAGCCGCTGCTCGCTCACCGTTCCGTTGCCTTCGCCGTCGACGTCGACCCCGAGCGCCGCGCCTGGCGGCCGTCCGTCGATGCGCACGCGGAACCGCACCGGGGTGCCACGCGTCGCCGGGCCCGCGACCAGGTGGAGGTCGCGGGCGTGGAAGCGGTACGCGATCTGGCCGCCGACCTCGTTCAGCGTGGCGGCCTGTTCGCCCATGGTCCAGTCGCCCGACAGGGCCCAGTCATTGCGCCTCAGCTCCTCCGGCGCCGTGTAGAGGTGGCGCTTCCCGGCGACGGCGCCGCCGGGGGAGGCGAAGTTCTCGGTGCGGTCGTAGCCGGTGTAGTTCTCCGGTGATCTCAGGTTGGCCCAGTCCGCCGGCGCCTCCACGCCCCGGGCGTGCACCGGCACCGGCTCGCGGCCCGCCTCGCCGGATCCGGCCTCGGCGAGCATTCGCTGGATGACCATTTCCGACTGCAGGTACTCTCCTTCGCCGAAGTAGTGATGCCGGATGCGCCCCTCCGCGTCGGCGAAGTACAGGGCGGGCCAGTAGTGGTTGGCGAAGGCGTTCCACACCGCGTAGTCGTTGTCGACCGCGACGGGGTAATCGATCCGCATCTCCTGCACGGCGCGGCGGACGTTGCCGAGGTCGTGCTCGAACGGGAACTCGGGAGTGTGTACCCCGATGACGGCCAGCCCGTGCCCGGCGTACGTTCCGGCCCAGGCGCGCAGGTAGGGAAGCTGGCGGAGCCAGTTGATGCAGGTGTAGGTCCAGAAGCCGACGAGGGTGACCCGCCCGCGCAGGCCATCCGCTGTCAGCGGCGGTGAGTTGAGCCACCCCGTCGCTCCGCCGAAAGAACCCAGCCTGCCCTCGACCGGCAGGCTGGGGGAGGACGTGTGCAGCCCGGCGGGCGCCGGCCAGTGTGCCATCATGCCTCACAGCGCCGCGATGTGCAGGACCTCGTCCATGTAGCGGCCCGCGGCCTCGGAGGCCTCGTCCGGCGTGCTGCCCTGCTGGCGGGCCCCCATGTAAGCGGCGTACCAGTCCCACCAGTTGTGCGCGGCGTGGGTTTTCTCGTAGGCGTTGTGATGATCGGCCGTCTCATGAAGCAGGCCGGCCCGGGCGGCGACGTCGGTTGCCTGGTCTTCCCACACCCGGCCGGGCAGCCGCGACGTGATCTCCTGGAGCAGCCACTCGTTCCCATCGGGATCGCTGAACGCGGCGTACGTCTGATAGGAGCGACCTTCGGGATCCCGGCCCGGAGCGCGTTCCCCGGCACCGGCCAGGTGGAACGGCCCGCTGACCCCGACGCCGAGAGCGAGGAGGTCCTCGCGCGCCGCGTCGATGTCGGAGACGGCCAGCAGCAGCCGCTTCACGGAGCCAGGCTCGCCCGTGGTGACACCCTTCCCGAACGCGACCGAGCATGCCGAGTGCGTCGGCGTCAGCTGCACCACCCGGAAGTCGTCACCGCGGGCGATGTCGGCGTCCAGCCGCCAGCCGAGGTTCTGGTAGAAGTTCTTCGCCCGGTCGACATCGGACACGGGCACCGTGACTACCTCGAGCTTCACGTCGATGGCCATCGTGACCTCCGTCGGATCGGGTTGGCATCGGGATCGGGATGTCACTTCGACAGTGTCATGACGGATGGCCCCGCGCACCCGGGGGAGTCCCTGGTCACTTCCCTGGTTGGGCCTTACCCGGGAGCTTTCGCCGCCGGGGCCGTGGCCGAACGAGCGGCCTGGGCCACCATGATGGCTGCCTGTGCGGCGACCGCATGGCCGCGCTGCCTTGACTGGCGCCTGTTGAGCAGCTGATTCACGACGAGGACCGTGATCAGCAGCACCAGCAGCCCGGACACGGTGTCCGTCGTCAGCGGCCGGGCCGCCCACCAGCGTCGCTGTCCGGCGTCCGTGAGTTCGCCGACGACAATCGCCAGCGTGATCACCGTCGCCAGGAGGGCAGCGGACCATCCCAGCAAGCGCGTAGGCACCAGACGACTCTACGAGACCCTTACAGCCGGGCGGCGATCTCCGCGTTCGTGTGGCCCTGGGCGACCAGGGTGACGAGTTCCCGCTCCCGGGGACTCAGCAGTTTCCCGGGAGCGGGCTCGGCGGATTCCTCCTGGGCCGCGGCCGAGAGCATGATCGCGAGCTCGGCGGCGGCGGAAACCGGCATCCTGGCGCCGCGCTCTTCGGCCTCGCGAAGCCTGCCTGGCTCGAGCACCTGCTCGATCCGCCGCATGTATTCCGGGCGGCGTCCGTCATACACGGGTCCGCTTGGCAGCCCGCGACGTTCCCTGTACGGCATCATCACGGTGATCATCATGATCTGGCGGTGAACGTGCTGTTCCGGCGGTGCTGCGGGACCTGGCGCGCGGCGACAGCGGTGCCGACCTGCACATCCTGCCGATGCGCCGCGACGCTTCTTGATACTCCAGCCGCAGATCGAGATCTCCCTCCGGGCTGACCCTGGAGGCTGGCTGTAACTGCGCGGAAATACGCATTACCGATCATGGGGTGATGGAAACGCGCCGGGTCCTGGTTGGATGCGACTTCACGTATGTCGCCGTTATCCCAACGCCGGTGGTTTTCCAGGTGCAGCCGATCGAGTCGCCGCAGGTATCCGTCGAGGGCGCGCGGTGGATCACCGAGCCGGATGTCGCGGTTCGCGGTTACACCGACCTGTACGGCAACCCGTGCGTGCGCGCGGTCCTGCCGGCGGGCAGGTCGAGCTTCCGGTTCGGGGCCGTGGCCGTGGTCCCCGACGCTGCCGAGGAGGCGGACGAGAACGTCCCGGAGTGCCCGCCGAACGAACTTCCCGACGACACGCTGGTCTACACCCTGCCCAGCCGGTACTGCCTGCCCGACGTGCTCGGCGGCGAGGCATGGTCCCGCTTCGGCGGCCTGGCGCCGGGCTATCGGAGGGTGCAGGCCGTCTGCGACTACGTGCACGGCCACCTGGCCTTCCAGTACGGCAGCACGACGGCGCTGGACAGCGCCGTCGACGTCAACCTGGCAGGGCGCGGAGTCTGCCGTGACTTCACCCACCTGGCGGTCTCGTTCTGCCGGGCGCTGAATATCCCGGCGAGATACGTCTTCGGGTACCTGCCTGATATGGATGTCCCGCCGGACCCGGCGCCGATGGACTTCGCGGCGTGGATGGAGGTCTGGCTCGGCGACCGGTGGTGGACGTTCGATCCCCGCAACAACACCAGGCGCAAAGGCCGCGTCGTGATCGGCCGGGGGCGTGACGCCTCCGATGTCGCGATGGCCACGACGTTCGGCGGCCCGCAGCTGGTGTCCATGCTCGTCCGGGCCGAGGAGGCACCTGGATATCACTGCTAACGGGTACATGATCACGGAAGGTTCGGATGCTGGCATCGATACACGTTTACCCGCTGAAAGGGTGCCGGGGGATCGACCTCAGCGAGTCAGTCGTCGAGCCGTGGGGGCTGGCGGGTGACCGCCGCTGGCTGCTCGTCGACGATGGGTTCCGGTTCGTCAGCCAGCGGGAGCACGCGTCGCTCGCGCGTGTCATCGTCTGGCACGATCCGGGGGCCGGCATCACCGTTTCCGTCGACGGTTTCGCTCCGCTGTCCGTCGCCACCCCAGACCCCGGCGAGCTGCTCAAGGTGAGCGTCTGGAGCTCAACCGTGCTGGCAGCCGCGGCCGGGCCGGAGGCGGACGCCTGGTTCTCGGCCTACCTTGGCGAGCCGGTCAGGCTTGTCTACCTCGATGACCCGACCCGGCGCGCGGTTGACCCGGAGTTCGGCGCGGAGGGCGACGTGGTCAGCTTCGCCGACGGCTACCCGCTGCTGCTCACCGCCACGGACTCACTCGACCAGCTCGGCGATTGGCTGGTCGCTGCGGGAGAGCAGCCGGTCCCGATGAACCGGTTCAGGCCCAACGTCGTGGTGACCGGCTTCGGACCGTGGGCCGAAGACCGGTGGCGCCGCGTCCGGATCGGACCCGTGACCTTCCGCGTGGCCAAGTCCTGCGGACGGTGCGTCGTCACCACGACCGACCAGACCACCGGTGAGCGCGGCTCCCAGCCGCTGCGGATCCTCGGCGCGAAGCGCCGCTTCGGCAAGAGCCTGGTCTTCGGGCAGAACATCATCCCCGACTCGGCGGGCGTCATCCGGGTGGGCGATCCAGTGGAGATCACGGAGTACGTGAGTTAACCGTGCTGCCTGCTGGTCGTGATGACATATCAGTGAAATACCGGGGAAGCAACGATTCACTGCCGTAACATTGCCTGGCAAAGACTTTACATGCGGTCACTTGCTGCCCCGTGAATTCACCGATGACAATCAATTATGGGAGCGACGCAGCCCCCTGATTGCCCCGGCGAAGAAAGGGACAGGCAGATGGCCGTCGCTTCAGTTAAGGCTGCCCAGGATAAAACGGGACTGCGGGTGAACGCGCTCGGCTTCCCGGCAGTAATCGCCCAGTCTATAGCGGTCATCTCGCCGACGATGACCGCTGTTCTCATCATACCGCTGGCATTCTCGAATGCGGGCCAGGGTACCTGGCTGGCATATCTTTTCGGGACGGTGATGCTGCTATTTGTCGTCTTGTGCCTCAACCAGTTCGCCCGGCGGTCGGCCGCGCCCGGTGCCATGTATACGTACACCGCGCGCGGTCTTGGCCCGGCCACCGGGGTTCTCTCCGGCTGGGCGCTCATCTGGTGTTACCTGCTGATCGGGACGGCAGGTCTCACCGGCTTCGCCATCTTCTTCCAGCAGTTCCTCTCCGCGCTCGGGTTCACCGGCACGGTGCCCCCGGACATCTTCTTCGCCATCAGCGCGGTGACGTGCTGGTACATCGCGTACAAGGACATCCGCATCTCGTCGCTCGTCACGCTGACGCTCGAGGGTATCTCGGTCTTCCTCATCCTCAGCCTCGCCGCGGTCGTGCTGTTCTCCCATGGAATCCACATCGACACCAGCCAGGTGGAGCTCGAAGGCGTCAGCGTGCACGGCATGAGCCTCGCGGTCGTCACGACGATCTTCAGCCTGGTTGGCTTCGAGAGCGCGACCACGCTTGGCCGCGAGGCGAAGAACCCGCTCCGCAACGTGCCGCGTGCGGTGATCTGGTCGCTGATCCTCACCGGGCTGTTCATGGTCGTCATGAGCTACGTCGAGGTCTACGGCACGCGCGGCTACGGAACGACGCTGGGCAACATAGCGGCACCGCTTAACGTGCTGGCGAGCATCTACCACGTGAACTTCTTCAAGGCGCCGATCGCGCTCGGCGCTATGATCAGCTTCTTCTCGCTCTCGCTGTCCTGCCTGAACGCGGGCGCGCGGATCATCTACCCCATGGGCGAGCACATGGTGTTCCCCCGCCACCTCGGCAGAGCTCACCCGAAGAACGGCACGCCGCACGTGGCGATCACCGTCTACGTGGTGATCATGTTCGCCATCCCGGCCGTGCTGGAGATTGTCACCAACCCGCTGACCACGTTCGGCGACGCCGGCACGCTCGCGGCCTTCGGCTTCCTGCTGGCCTATTTCCTCATCACCATCGCCGCCCCGGCCTACCTGCACCGCCGGGGCGAACCGCGAGCCCGCAGCGTGGTCATCGCGGTGGTCGCGTGCCTGTGCCTGCTGGTGCCGGCGGTCGGCAGCTTCTACCCGGTGCCGCCGTTCCCGGTGAACATCTTCCCGTATATCTTCGTCGCGTACATGGCCATCGGCGGCGGCTGGCTGCTCGTTCTCAGCCGGCGCCGCCATGGCATCCTGGGCGAGATCGAGGCTGACCTGGAGCAGTCGCTTGCTGCCCATGAGCAGCGCGCGGTTCCGGCAACCGTCGGTGATCCCGGCCTGGCAGGCTCAGACATCATCCCCGGGACGACCTAGAAGACCCCATAGCTGGCCGCGGGCCGGCGTGCGCCTGCTGGCATTGTCAGGGCTGGGCGTCGTTGCCTTGCAGTTCGGTTTCAAGCAGGTCCATGGCCTTGAGGAAAGCTTGCTGCTCGCCGGGGGACAGCTTGTCGAGCACCCGGGCCAGCGGGGTGGCGGCGCCGTCCAGCCATTGTCCGATCACGACGGCCTGGTCGGGTGCGATCTGGACGATTGTGCGGCGCCGGTCGCCCGGGTCGGGGCGGCGTTCGATCAGGCCTGCCCGGTCGAGGTCGGTCAGGACGCCGCTGACGGTGGAGAGGGTCAGCCCGAGCCGTGCGGCCAGCTCGCCCACGGTGACCGGGTCGCCGCGCAACTGCTCGAGAGCGGCGACGTGCCGCGGGGTCAGCGGCCCCGGCGCCGCGGGCGTGGCGCGATCCTGCCAGCGCCGCATCCCGCGCACCACCCGGGGGAACAGCCGCATCAGGCGCAGGCACAGGTCGGACTCCGCGGCGTCGCCCGTTCCGTCTGCCATGGCCCTCCCTTCCGACCCCGGGACTCGCCTTGACGGATTCATACCGCAGAACATACGGTTCCCACAACAAAATAGTTTTGATCTCGGAACCAAATTAAACAGGAGGCCGCATGTCACCGTCGGGACAGCTGACGTCATCGGCGCTGCAGGCGCTGCGCGACGGGAAGCTCGCCGGCTCCTGGACCCTGGACCCGTCGAGGTCCGAGGTCCGCCTGAAGACCAGGCACACGTGGGGGCTCCGTCCGCTCTATGGCGTGTTCCGCCAGGTCACAGGCAACGGCACGGTATCGCCGTCCGGCGACGTGGCGGGGACGGTCACGGTAGCCGCCCAGTCCATCGACACGAAGAACAGCCAGCGCGACAAGCACCTGCGCTCGGCGGACTTCTTCGACGTGGCCAACCACCCGGACATCACCTTCACGGCCGAGCGCGTCAGGTCCTCCGGGGACGGGGTGACTGTGGACGGCCAGCTGACCGTCCGCGGCCGTACCCGGCCGGTTTCCTTCGACGCGATGGTCTCCAGCTTCGGTGACGGCGAGGTGTCGCTGGACGGCGAGCTGCGGGTCAACCGGGCGGACTTTGGCCTGACCTGGAACTTCATCGGCATAGCGGCGATGGAGAACGCGATCATCGTCCACGCCGTGTTCACCCGGCAGTAAGGGCCGCGCGACCTCGCGCCGGTCAGAAGAGCGTCGGCGGCCCGGCGGCGATCGGCTCTGGCAGCGGCTCGACTCCGGCCACCCGGGCTCGCACGTCGTCGTGGAATCGCCGGGCCAGCTCGAGCGCGTCGGCGTTGTCCGGCGTATGGATGAACACGGTCGGCGAACGCCCCTCACGCAGCCAGCCGGCCACCGCGTCGAGCCAGTGCTGCCATCCCGCGACCGTCCGTGCGGTATCGTCCCGGCCGATGTAGCGGACGACGGGATGCGACGTGAGAGCCCGTGACCGCCGGGGGACCCGTGGCTTGTTCCGCCACGCCTCCCGTTCGGCGTCGCTCACGGGAGAGCCCTCGAACAAGACGGTCGTATCGAACGTGACCCATTCAGCGCCGGCGTCGCCGAGAGCTTTCTCTAGCTGTAGCTCCGAGCGCGGGTCCGCGAAAAACGCGCGGTGCCGTACCTCGACGCAGTACCGGTACTCACGCGGAAGGCGGCGCAGGAAACCGCTAAGGGCGCCGAGGTCCGCCGGGCTGAAGGACGGCGGCAACTGAATCCAGAGGGCGTGCGCACGCGGCCCGAGCGGTTCGATCGCGCCAAGGAAGGCACGGAGCGGCTCGGCGACGTCGGCGAAGCGGCGCTCATGGGTGATCTGTTTCGGCAGCTTGAGGATGAACCGGAAGTCAGGGGCGGTCTGCCCGGCCCACGATTTCACGGTCTCGAGGGCGGGTGTCGCATAGAAGGTCGTGTTGCCCTCGACCGCGTTGCACCAGGTCGCGTAGGCGCGCAGGCGCTCCCGCGGCGGCAGCGAGGAAGGCAGGTAACGCCCCTGCCAGGGCGCGTACGTCCACATCGCGCATCCGACGTGGAATTCCATGGCCCCGAGGGTACCCGGAACGCAGCAGACACCTTTTCAGAGGACGCCAAGCATGAGCCGGATGGCGCAGCCGATAGAGTCACCACGCACTGATCTCGTCCAGCTCCTCGTTGACGGCCTTTATCTCGGCCAGGTCGCGCGGGTCGACCACGGTAAGGCAACTAGAAGTCCCAATCCGGATGGCTATCCGGCATTCCGGTCGGCCCGGGAAGGTTCACTTCGGTGTTTTGGTTTACCGGAACATGTGACGCGTGGCTCTGGGCGTCAGGCCCGAGCCGTGACGTGGAAGAAGGCGGTCAGCGTGGACCTTTCCCGTCAGCAAATCGTCAAGCAGCTGCGCCGGGCTGGCCTCAATGAGATTGCCGGTACGGCCGAAACGGAACTCCCCGATCCAGTGCCCGCCAAGGTCGCGGAACAGTTCTGCGCGGCCGAGGGGCTGTCGACCTCGATGCTGATGGATCGCATGGGTGGCAGCCCGTGAACGGCCAGCCCTTACCGCGCCGGTCGGCGAACCCGGCGCTCATCCGGCAGCACCTTCACGAAGAGTTCTGGTTGCTGTAGCGGCCACGACTTTACATGATCATGAAATTAGGGCCGGTCCGCGGACCGCGCGGCTAGGAGTTGATGCCGGAAGTGTCGATGCGCGACATTATCCGGTCCGCGTCGCGGCCAAGGCGTCGCAGTTGCTCCGGCGACAGGACATCGATGACGAGCGATCGCACATGCGCCACGTGTCCGGGCGCCGCATCGGCGAGTGCCTGGAAGCCCTTCTCCGTCAGGATGGCATTGGTGAATCGTCCGTCCGCGGGATCGGGCTCCCGGCGCACGAAGCCTCGTTGCTCGAGGCGCTTGAACAGGTGCGACAGCCGGGACAGCGACGCGTTGGTGACCTCGGCGAGCGAGCTCATCCGCATGGTCCGCCCCGGGCTCGTGGAGAGCATGGCGAGAACCTGGTACTCCAGCATCCCCAGGTTCGAGTCGCGCCGGAGCTGCTGATCGATCGACCAGGGCAGCCAGGTCATCAACCGCACGAGGGACAGCCAGGAGTCCACTTCCGCGTCGGTCAGCCACTGCGCCGGCGGCCTCTCGCCGCCCAGCTGCGCTCCTTCGGTCATTGGTCCAGCGTATCATCACTGGATCATTCAAGTGACTTACTAGTCGATCTGTGTACAAGAGGCAGATATTGACAGGCGAATCAGAGCCCTTCAACATTTTTGATTTGAATTTTCAAGTCACAGTGACCTAAGCTTCACTTGAACGAACAAGTGAAGGAGGGTGTTCGCCCATGAAAGTCGCGCTCACAGGCGGCACCGGGTTCATCGGGTCTCATGTGCTGTCCGAACTCCGATCCCGCGGTCACGAGGTAACCGCGCTCGTCCGCGACGACGCCCAGGCGGACATCGTCGCGGCCCGCGGCGCCACCCCGGCTGTGGCCGACCTTTACGACCGGCCTACGGTCGCGAGCCTGCTGAGCAAGGCGGACGGGGCCATCCACACGGCGAGTCCCGGTGACGCCACAAGCGCCAGCCTGGACTCCGCGGTGGTCGACGCGGTGATCAGTGCCTTCGATGGCACCGGTAAGCCATACCTGCAGGTCAGCGGCCTGTGGGTGTATGGCGCCAACTCATCTATCAGCGAGGCCTCTCCGTTCAATCCGCCCCCGCTTGTGTCATGGAAAGAGCCGATCGAACGCCGCGTGCTTGGCGCGAAAGGCATGCGCGGAGCCGTGATCGTCTCAAGCACGGCCTACGGTGACGGCGGCGGCGGGATTCCCGGGCTGCTTCTCGGCTCGCCCCGGGACAGCGCCGGCAACCTGATCATGCTCGGCACGGGACAGCAGCACTGGTCGACAGTGCACGTCGCGGACCTGGCGGATTTCTTCCGGCGCGTCCTTGAAGACAGCTCGGCTCATGGCTACTACGTCGTCGGCGACGGAGTGAACCCGACCGTCGCCGAGCTAACGGAAGCGGCCGCTGTCGCCGTCGGCGCTCCGGGAGCGGTCCCCGGTTCCGACGATGAGGCCCGGGCACGGCTAGGCGACTACTTCGCCGAAGTTCTGCTGCTCGATCAGGGCACTGACGCGGCGAAGGCCCGAGCCGACCTCGGCTGGCGCCCGGCCCATCCATCGCTAGCCGGCGAGTTCCGGCACGGCGGCTACCGCAAGTGAACCGGCGGATGCCCGCAACAGCTCAACGAGCAGAAAGAGCGGCGCTCAACCGGTGGCCGCGAGCAGCGCGGCGACCGCCGACTCGGCTTGGGCACCCGCTGGCAGCCGGGCTGGCAGCGCCGGGATACCTGTCAGTCGGCCGTCAGATTCATACCGCGTGATCAGCCGCGGGTCGATATACGACGCGCGGGCAACGGCCGGGGTGTCACCGAGCCAGTCCGCGACGCCCCGGACGCTGGCATTGATCGCGGTCCTGGCGGCCCGTGCCGATGACGGCAGGTCCGCCGCGGCCAGCAGCAGGGCCATCAGCACGGTGGCGTTCCAGGTACGGAATTCCTTGGCCGTGAAGTGGCCGCCGGCGTGGCCGGCGACATAGGCGCTGACATCGTGCGAGTGCAGCGGGTGCCAGCCGGAGCTTCCTTCCCGGAAGCAGAAGAGCGCCTGCATGCCGTTGTCACTGCGGGCGAGCGCGCGCACCGTCGGCGCGACCGCCGGATCATCCACGGTGATGGCCCGGCGCTTGCCCTCCTTGGCGACGTAATCGAAGATGAGGCCGCCCCGCCGCAGGCTGACGTGGCGTTTCTGTAGCGTCGCGGCCCCGTAATGGTGATCGAGCTCGGCGTAGCGCTCGCTGCCCAGGCGGAACAACCCGAGATCGATCAGGCGGACCGCACTGGCCGCGACCCGGTCCCGGTCCAGCTGGCGATGGCGCAGGTCGCGCAGCGTCGCCGTGCGCAGCCGCGGCAGCGCGTCAGCGAACCGCAGCATATGGGCGAACTTCTGCTCGTCACGCTGCTCCCGCCACAGCTGGTGGTACCGGTACTGGGTCCGGCCGCGGCTGTCCGCGCCGGTGGCCTGGATATGCCCGAGCGGGTCCGCCGAGATCCAGACACTTTTCCACGCAGGCGGGATCGCCAGCGCCTTGATCCGCTGGATCGTCTCCGCGTCGCTGACCATCGCCCCGGAAGCGTCCAGGTACGCGAAGCCGTCGCTGGTCTGGGTCCTGGTGATGCCGGGACCGCGCGGGTCGGCGCGGGTCAGCCCGGCTACGGCCGCTGGGTCTGCCACCATGCTGGCCAGGCTACGCGAGCCGCCCGGCGGCCCCTTACTCCCTGTCGATCACTGGCTTCTGACCGTTGCGCCCAGTCCGCTGGCTTGATTCATGACAGGGCGGCCGCGAGGCTGGTGCCGGCGAGCGCGAGCATGATGAGCGCTGCGATGCGGGTGACCCAGACCAGGGGAATGATCTTGAGCAGGCTGCGTCCGCCGGCGATCGCGATGGCGGCCACCGCCCACAGGGCCAGGACCGCGCCGATCCCCACGGACAGCGGGTCGTGGTAGCGGGCGGCGAGGCTGGCGGTGGCGATCTGGGTCAGATCGCCGAACTCGGCGACCAGGATGACGGCGAAACTGGTCCAGGCGACCCGCCAGAATCCGGGCTGCCTGCCGTGCAGCTCCACGTACTCGTCACCGCTGTCGTGGCGGCCGCGCAGCAACAGCACCGCGCCGAGGGCGAACAGGGCGGCAACCACGACCTGAAGGGGGCGGTGGGGCAGCAGAGTGAGCAGGCTGCCGGCCGCAATGGCCAGCCCGACGTGCACGGCGAACGCCGCGGCGACCCCGCCGAACACGTAGCCGGGGCGGTAGCGGCTGCCCAAGATCAGGCTGGCGAGGGCGGTCTTGTCGGGCAGCTCGGCGAGGAAGATGACGGCGAACACGGTCGCGGCGATGGCCAGGCTCATCGGGGGAGCGCTCCTCAATCCGGCGCCTGGTGACCCCCGGCTTATCGCGGAAGGGGCGCCCGGCGCGGCAGCGTGCGGCTACGTCCTGAAGGTCTCGCTCAAGCCTGGCGGCTCCCGGGCGCCGGGCCCCGCTCGCGGGGCCAGCATGTCGACGGTCCGGCTGGAGAGCTACTCCCCTTCGCTTCACCGACTACAACCCGGCTGCCCGACGCAGGTATTCCGTGGCTGCCAGGATCAGCGCTCGGGAGGTGATCAGCCCGCCTGGCGGTAGTGGCCGCGGGGCGGCGGGATGGTCTTCGCTTCGAAGATGTCGATGTCGCGCGCGGTCCTGTCGACGGCGCCGCCGCGTTGCAGCTGGTAGTACAGGCCGTTGCCGCGGTGTATGTCGTGATAGGCCAGGTCGGCCCTGGCGGCCTGCGGTGCCGATAGCGGCAGGTTTTGTGCTGCCCGCAACCGCTCAATGAGCTGGTATTTGCTGACCCAGTCGATCTGGCGTGTGATGGCGTCGAGGTTTCCCGAGCCGATCGCGTCCAGCGTCCGCTCCCGCAAGCCGAGGACGCGCCTGCCCACGGCGTCCGCGCCGTGGGTGTCGGTGAAGTCCTTGGCCCTGGTCAGGTACTCGCATGGATGTCGAGCGCGCTCACCTGGCGGCCCTTGGCGAGTCGCACCCGGCTGCGGCCGGTGGTGTCGCGGCTGACCTCACCGATGGCCTGGACCGGTTTGTCCAGGGTCAGCTCCGGAAGCACGGTGCCTGCCTCAATCATGCGCAGCACAAGGTCGGTGGCGCCCACGAGCGCGGGCATTGCGGGGGAGCTGACCCTCGAGCAGCCCGGCCAGCCGGTGGCCATCCAGGGTGACGGGCACGCGCTGACCACGAAACGCTGCGGATGTCATCGGCCCTGAGGCCGGCCTGTGGTATGAAATCCCGCTGGCCGCGTGGCACCTGGCATCACCCCACGGAGGTACCCGGAATCACCCCGCGGGCCGATGATCTAGCCGCTGCTGGCCGGCCACTATGTGGCATATGCCGACCTGGGCGCCAGATTCCCAGCGCCAGTCCGCCGTCAAGCGAACCGGGCACGCGACTGAGCGGCCGCCCGGCCGCACCCAGCGGAGAGTCAGGTGGCCGGGTCGAGCGAGCCAGCTGGCGATGGCTGCGCTCGTGGTCGCGTTCATCGGCGGGCTGGGGGTGCTGGCCGCGCTCGTGCCGGTTGGGCATGGGTTCGTACCGAAGGGCGGTGGCTGGTTCACCCCGGCGGTCGTCGGCGGCGTGTTCACGCTGCATCCGCTGCTGGTCGCCGTGCCCTCGGCGGCCTGCTTTGTCCTCGGGCTGCTCGACTGGCGTCGCCCCTGGCGAGTCGAGCATCTGGACCTGCTGGCGCTCGCTGGATTCTTTCCCGTGGCGATGCTGCTCAGCGACGACGCCTCGCGAGCCGGCCTGTGGCTGGCGGCGGGTTGTCTCGGCTGGCTGTTTTCCCGGATGCTTGGCGCGACGTTCGGGGCGTGGCAGATGCCGGAACTGCGGCCATCCGTCAGCTCCCGGTGGCTGGGCGTGGCGATAGCGATACTGCTGCTGCTCCGGATCGGAAGCGTCGCGGACGGCAACATCCTCGATGTCGGGCAAGCGAGCTCGCTCGGCGCCTGGCGCGTTCTGCACGGGCTGCACCTTTACGGGGCGGTGTCCTGGCCGGGCCCCGGCGGGCTCCGGATCTACCGCCCGGACAGCTACGGCCCCTTCGCCTACTACGCGTACATCCCGTTCGCGGCTCTCTTCCCGAAGGCGCCGGCGGTGGTCGCGACGCTGCTGCCCGCGCTGTGCTTCGACGTGCTGACGCTCGCCGGCCTGCACAAGCTCGGCCGGCGGCTCGGCGGGCCGCCACTGGCGCGCGCGTTCGTGTTCGCGTACCTGCTCTACCCGTTTCCCGACCTCTCCCTGATGGCGGAGACCAACGACGCGCTGATCGCCGCCCTCTGCGTATGGACAATCGTCGCGGTAGAGCGGCCCGTCACGCGCGGCCTGCTCATGGCAGCCGCCGCCATGACCAAATTCCTCCCCGCGCTGCTCGCCTTGCAGTTCCTGGGCGTGCGGCAGGGGCGCCGGCGCTACGCGCTGACGCTTGTCGCCGCGATCGCCGCGATGCTCGCCTGGCCGCTCATCACCTCCGGGTCGGCGCACTTTCTCGACTCGACCTTCGGCTACCAGCTAATACAGCGCGGCGGCGGCGTGCAGTTCAGCATCTGGACCTACCTGCCGAGGGTGGCGATCGTGGCACGGCTGGTGCTCGCCGCCGCGCTGGTGCTGCTCGCGCTCTCACCCATGGTGCGTCCTCCCGCGCGGGACGCGCGCGAGCACGCCGCCCTGGCCGCCGCGCTCCTCATCGGCGCGCAGCTACTCCTGGGCTACTGGTTCTATAGCTACCTGACCTGGTGCTACCCGCTCCTCATCGTCGCGATCATCCAAGCGCCCAGGCTGACAGACAGGCCGGCCGCGCCGGCCGTGTCTTGTCACCGTCTCTTCTGACTGGGGGGCCGTCCGGGGCGGTGTCTCCGGAGGAACAGGGCGCCTGCTACGGCCGCGCAGCACAGCCCTGCCGCGGTCAGCCATGCGGCCGTGGTCGCGGATCCGGGCGACGGGCCGTTCGCGGCCCGGGCGGTGCTGGCACCTGGCGCGGCGTGTCCGGATCCCCCCGTTGCCCCGGCCGGCGGCGTTCTGGACGGG
>Ga0187814_10000309_pt1 | contig 15300 bp, 11 predicted proteins | sample NC_S_4_FD_132450 | JGI IMG/M metagenome (GOLD analysis project Ga0187814, IMG submission 132450) | Wetland sediment microbial communities from Neuse River Estuary, North Carolina, USA - ASW-S_4 | ecosystem: Environmental > Aquatic > Freshwater > Wetlands > Sediment | place: USA: North Carolina... | reverse complement strand
AGTACACCCAAGTCGTCCCAATGCGAAGGCACGGCGACCTCGAAGGGCGCCCCGCCGTCCGCGGCCGCCATCGGATCGACGAAGCGATTCGGCCAAAAATCCCACTTCCCTGAGAGCTCGGTGTAGTCTCCCTGGGGAATCCCCGCGAGATCGATGACTCCGGCAACCTTCTGCCTCGCCACGAAGCGGATCGCCTGCGCGCCGAGCGGCAGCGTGGCCAGCGAAAGGAAGAGAGCGAGGAGCCTGTATCGTTGCATGGTGCCTGTTCGAGGCTAGCACCGACCTTGGATGGTAGCAAGGGCGACAAACCGCGGCCGCGTCGGCATTGTCGCCCACTTCCCGTAACGCGAATCTCATGCGAGACTAACTTTGCACGACGAGGTATGGTCGTAAAGTGACGTCCACGAAGAGTGCGGGGACCCTCGCGCTGTCCTCGTGCCGTCCGTCGGGCGGCGCTTCTTCGGCGATTGGAGGGAGGGACCAACTCATGTTCGTGCATCGACTTCTGTGCCTCTCGAACGGGGCCATGATCGAGGACGACGGGCTGGTCCTGTCCGCTCCCGGAGTGGCCGACGACTCGCTCCTTCGCAGCGTCTATCCGGACAGATCGTTCAGGCCCGATCCCTCGCGCGAGGGGATCTACCGCTACGGTTCCTGGCTTCCCGTTTCGCGGGAACTTGCCGCCTCCGCGGCTCCCATCACGTTTAAGAGCGAGCATCTCGCGGCGCGCCTCGGACTCGAGCGCTTGTATATCACCTTCAGCGGTCGTTGGGAGGAGCGGGGCGCCAATATGGGCACGGGTTCCTTCAAGGAGTGCGAAGCCTGGTCCGTGCTCGCCCGCTTTCCCGCGGATTCGGGGCTCGCGATGGTCGTGGCCTCTGCGGGCAACACCGCACGTGCCTTCGTCAGGGCCGCTTCCATGAGCGGCATACGCGTCGTCGTCGTCGTGCCGAAGTCGCGCCTCAGTCAGATCTGGGTCGAGGGCGAAAAGGGGCCGTCGGTCTTCCTCGTCGCGGCGGTCGGCGGGGATTATCTGGACGCGATACGTCTCTCGGAAAAGATCGCGGCGCTTCCCGGTTTCGTCCGGGAAGGCGGCGCGCGGAACGTGGCGCGGCGTGACGGCCTGGGGGTCTGCGTCCTATCGGCGGCCGAGGTGGCCGGTGAAATACCCGATTACTACTTCCAGGCCGTCGGCAGCGGAACCGGCGCGATCGCCGCCTACGAGGCCAATCTCCGGCTCAACGAGAGCGGAGACTTCGAGCCCAAGAAGATGCGGCTCATGCTGTCGCAGAACGCCCCCTTCATTCCCATCGTGGAGGCATGGCGCGCGCGCAGGCGCTCCTTTCCCCAGGTGTCGGAGCCGGAGGCACGCGCCTCCATCGTCGAAATAGACGCGAAGACCCTCTCCAACCGCAACCCGCCCTGGGCCATGGCGGGCGGGCTCCACGATGTCCTCGCCGCTTCGGGCGGCGATGTCATGGCGGTGACGAACCCCGAGGCCCGGCAGGCTCGCAGGCTTTTCAGGCGCCTCGAGGGCTGCGACATATCGCCGGAGGCGGGCGTGGCGACAGCCTCGCTCGTGAGGCAGGCTCGGACGGGGGGAATTCCCAAAGGGGCCCTCGTCATGTTGAATGTCACCGGCGGCGGCCACTCGTCGGCGCGCAGGGATTCGACGGTCCGGCGGGTCCGCCCCGATTTCGAGGCGGGCATCGACGATTTCGATTCCGACGGCTTCCTGGAAGCCTATCGACGATTCCGCGACTGAACGGAGGATATGGTGAGTTACGAAGACATTTTCGCCCGCTGCGAGGGCGACGGCGGCTATTTCGGCCAGTTCCGGGCGGCCGGGGACCGATACTTCACCCAACCGGTGCTGGATTCCCTGCCCGGGAGCCACATGACTTTCGGCGGCAAGGAATGCGTCATGTGGTCGATCAACAACTATCTGGGTCTCGCGGAAAATCCCGATGTCAAGGCGGTCGCCCTCGAGGCGCTGTCTCGCTGGGGCACGAGCGCACCGATGGGCGCGCGCATGATGAGCGGCAATACGAGCGCCCACGAATCGCTCGAAGCGGAACTCGCCGCCTTCGCCGGCAAGGAGTCCTCGATACTCTTCAATTACGGCTATCTCGGAGTCATAGGCACGGTCAACGCCCTCGTGGGGCCGGAGGACGTGGTCGTCATCGACAAGCTCGTGCATGCCTCCATCGTGGACGCCGTCACGGGCGCGGTGCGGGATCGCCGTCACCTCCGCGTGTTCAGGCACAACGACATGGAAGACTTGGACAGCGTCCTTGCCGACGTCAACCGGACCCGGAAGGGAGGGGTGCTGATCGTCACCGAAGGGGTCTACGGGATGACCGGCGACATCGCTCAGCTCGACGCGATCTGCGAAATCAAGGACCGCCACGAAGCCCGGCTCTTCATCGACGACGCCCACGGTTTCGGCGTCATGGGCGCCTCGGGCCGGGGAACGGGCGAGCACTTCGGCGTCGCCGACAAGGTCGACATCTATTTCGGCACCTTCGCCAAGGCCTTCGCTTCCATCGGAGGCGTCTCAGCCGCGCCGAAGTCGGTCGTCGAATGGATCCGGTACAACGCGCGCACCCAGGTTTTCGCCAAGGCCCTGCCGATGGTCTACGTGAAGGCGCTCGAAAAGACGCTTGAACTCGTGAAGAACGGCGATGCCCGGAGGGAGAGGCTCTTCGAGGTTTCGAGGCGCCTGTCCTCGGGACTGCGGGAGCTCGGCTTCCATGTCGGGGCCGTCGCCTCGCCCATCGTTCCCGTGTTTACGCCCGGCGGCGGCGACCCTCGGGTCGCGATGGACTGGATTCGCTTCCTCCGCGAGGAAGGGATCTTCGTCACCGGGGTCATGTATCCGGTGATCCCGAAGGGCTATGTGGAATTCCGCATGGTGCCCTCGGCGAGCCACGAGGATAGTGACATCGAACAGACGCTGCGCGCCTTTCAGCGTCTTCGCGACGAGAAGCGACTGGACCTCGGCGCAGACTGGTCCGTCATCGATCGCCTGTATCGCGACGCCGCAGTGGCTTCATGAAGGTTTTCGGCGGCATCCAGCAGCTTGGCATCGGCGTGGCCGATGCTCCGGCGGCCTTCGAATGGTACGCGCGGCATCTCGGTTTCGATGTCCCGCTTTTCGACGACGAGGGGACCGCCGCGCTCATGCTCCCCTATACCGGAGGCGAAGCCAGGGATCGAAGAGCCATCCTGGCCCTCAACCTCCGGGGAGGCTCGGGACTCGAGATTTGGCAGTATAGGGGGCGGGAGCCGCTCCCGCCCGCCGGCCCGCCATTGCTCGGCGATCTCGGCATCCTGGCAGCCAGACTGAGGGCGCCCGACCTCGAGGGCGCCCGGTCGGCTCTTACTGGTGCCGGGTCGATCGCAAGCGATCCGGGGGGAGCGAGACACTTCGAAATCCGCGATCCTTGGGGCAACGCCCTCGAGATCGTCGAGGGCGCGGCAGCCTTCTCAGCCAAGGGCACGGCGACCGCCGGGGTCTCCGGCGCCCTTGTGGGCGTCTCCGATATCGGCGCTTCGCTGCCTTTTTGGAGCGGCGTGCTTGGCTATGACCTCGCCGTCTACGATCGATCGGGGACTTTCGACGATTTGCGTGCCTTTCCGGGAGGGGAGGAACGATACCGACGGGTCCTCCTCGCGCGATCCGCCCCGCCGAAGGGACCTTTCTCGCCCCTCGTCGGAACGAGCGAAATCGAACTCGTGCAGGCCCTCGACCGGCGGCCTCGGCGGCTTTTCGAGGGGCGGTTTTGGGGAGACCTCGGTTTTATCCATCTCTGCTTCGACGTCGGCGGCATGGACGAATGGAGGCGCGACTGCGCCGCCGCCGGCCGGCCGTTCACCGTCGACAGCGCGGCGGGAGGCGCCAGTTTCGACATGGGCAAGGCGGCGGGTCGATTCGCCTATGTCGAGGATCCCGATGGCACCCTGGTCGAACTGGTCGAGACCCACCGCATACCTATCGCGGCGAAATTCGGCCTTTCGATCGATCTCAGGCGCCGGGACCCGGAAAAACCGCTGCCCCGAGCTATGATCCGCCTTCTCGGACTCGCGCGCCGCCGCTTCCCTCGCGCGGACGAGGTGGAGCCGGTCAGATCGTCGTGACCAGCCGACGGTAGAACGCGAGGCAGCGGGCGAAGCGGAAAAACCCGATCAGGCCGAAGTAGGGATTTTTCCATCCGGCGCGTTTGGCCTCGGGTGCGAGAGCAGCGATAGTTCCATCCATTATGTGATCCTTCCTTTTCCGCGCCCCTTCTTCAGGTCGCGGCATAGATCGAGGCGATTCTGCCCTGGCAGGCTTCGAACGCTTCGACTACGCCGGGATCGAAGTGGGCTCCCGAGTTCGAGAGGATGTAGTCGGCCGCCTCCTCGTGGGGCTTGGTCGACTTGTAGGGTCGTTCCGACCTGATGGCGTCGTAGACATCGGCCAGGGCGACTATGCGCGCGGACAGGGGAATATCCGTGCCCGCCAGCCCGTCCGGATAGCCGCAGCCGTTCCACCGTTCGTGGTGCGATCCGGCGATCTCGGCGGCAGTGGCCGCGAGCGGGTCGAAACGCGTCGCCTTGGCCGCGTCCAGGAAGACTTCGCGGCCGACGAGGGCATGGCGCTGCATCACGAAGCGCTCGGCCTCGTCGAGAGGGCCGGGCTTGCGCAATATCTCGTCGGGAACCGCCACCTTGCCCACGTCATGGAGGGGCGAAAGCCGCACGATGCGGTCGAGCTGGACGCGTCCGAAGCGGGGGAAGGTGCCCCGGGCTATCAAAAGCTCGCCGAGGATGCCGACGATGGCGGAAGAACGTTCCATATGGCTTCCGGTCGGCCCGTCCCTGGCGTCGATGAGGTAGGCGAGGCTGCGCATGACGGCCTCAGACCAGCCTTCGATCCGCTCCGACAGCACTCGCGCCCGGCGCTTGAGATTGCCGTGAGCCCTCGAAAGCGAGGCTGCCGCGGCGGCGGAGGCCCCTCCGGAGAGCTCCATGAGGCTCGCCCTTTCGGATTCGTAATAGGCTTCCTGCCACCTCCCACGCAGGGCGAGAAGCCTTCCGCGAAGTCGGAGGAGGGCGGCGTGGCGGAGGCTGTCGCCCGAGGCGGCCACGGGAAGCCATTGCTCCAGGATCGCGTCCGCCGAATCGAGGTCGCCCGCGTCGACGTGATGGCGGGCCAGAATGGCGGCTGCCCGGACTCCGACCATGTTCATGCCGAAGAGCGTGGCGAGACTGAGGGAATCGACGAGGGCTTCGTTCGCTTCGCGCCGACTGCCGAGAATGTCGAGCGCATAGCCTTTTTCGAAAAGGGCGAAGCAGAGCGTCAGGCTGTCTCCGACCTTTCGCGCCTCGTCGATGGTGGTCTCGATTTCGGCGATCGCCTCGGCGTAACGTCCGCAGCCGACGAGGGCCATGCCCAGATTGGAGCGGACCTGGAGGGAAAGGGAATCGAAGGGAGGGCTGCCGTTCCGCGTAGCGGCGAGGTTGAGGGCCTCCCGCAGGTAGGCCAGAGCCTCCTCGGCGCGCCCGGATTCGCTTCGCGCGATGCCGGTGTTCGCGAGGGAGCGGACGAGGGATTCCGGATCTCCGGACCTGCGGGCGAGGCTGAGGGCGTGTCCGAGCACTCGATTGGCTTCCTCGAAGGAGCCTCGCTGATGGAGAGAGATGCCGAGGCTCGCGAGGAGTCTTCCGCGAGTCGCCAAGCTTTCGGGCTCGGCATCGATCCCCCGCCTGGCCCAGGCGGCGGCCAGCTCCTGGTCGCCCAGGTTGAGGGCGGCGAAGGCGGCGAGGGCGCAGGTTTCGGCGACGAGCGGTCTGGCAAGGGTCCCGTTTCCGATGAGATCGGAGGCGAGCGTGAGTGCCGATTCAGGCTGATTCCTCAACAGGCCCGCGATCAGCCCGATGGCCTCCGCGTGTTCCGGGTTCCGGGAATCCGGGGTTCCCTTGCTTTCTTCGCTCATGATGTGGGCGGTCAGGATATAGGCGGCGCTTCACCTGCGCAAGCGAGCCGGTACCCGTCGGATGTCCGCGCTTTCAGAAAAGAATGGGAGTTCCTTCCTCCCCGACGTGAGCGAGACTGTCCTTCCATGCCGCCTTTTCCTCCTTCGCGATCTCCTTGTCGAGCTGGCCGTTCCGGATGTAGCGGCGAAAAACCTTGAGATTGTCGGTGTGAAAATGGATGACGCGACCGCGGTAGCCGCCCGTATCGTCCGCTTCGACAGGAATGCCTTCTACCGTCAGGAATTCGCGGATGAAGCGCCTGTTGACCTCCCCGACGCAGAGAAAGACGCTGTCCTCCTCGTGCGGCATGAAAACGGCCCCCCCGAAAACCTTGGCGCGCAGCCCGGCCCTGGTCGCGCCCAGCTTGAGCATGTCGTTGATGAGGAGTTCCATGGCGTTGATACCGTAGCGACCGGCTTCCGTGAGATTCATCGGCATCGACTTGGCATAGCGCCGGTTCGCCAGAAGGAAGTGGTTCATTCCCGAAACATCGACATCGCGGTCATACAGGCATGCGGCGATGCAGGAGCCGAGCAGGGTCGATAGAATCCATGGACCGTTTACCGCCCGATGTTCGCCCGGTTGGAGCCATATCCGTCGATCGGGCGGAAGGCGCTGCGTCGCGTCGAGTTTGGACACTCTCGCGGGCCTTCCGACCGTCGACATCGTTTCATCCATGGACTAGAATCTAGTCGGGGCTTCGACTTCTGGCAACACCCGCGGGCGGCCGGCGACCCTTCCCGATCCTTCGGCCGCCCCGCTATACTCCGCGTATGGCCGACTTCGTCCATCTCCACAACCATTCGGATTATTCCCTCCTCGACGGCGCAGCCTCGATCAAATCGATGGTGGACAAGGCGAAGGCCCTCGGAATGCCCGGGCTCGCCCTCACCGACCACGGAAATCTGTTCGGGGCGGTAAAATTCTACGACACCTGCAAGGACGCGGGCGTCAATCCGATCATCGGTTCGGAATTCTACGTAGCGGGCGGCTCCCGCCTCGAAAAGACGGGGACCGAGTCGGGCAACAAGTATTTCCATCTCGTCCTGCTCGCGGAGAACATGGAGGGCTTCCGCAACCTCCTCAAGCTCTCCTCCGCCTCCTGGACCGAGGGTTACTACTACAAGCCTCGCATCGACGACGAAATTCTCGCGAGGCACGCGAAGGGCCTCATCGCGAGTTCGGCATGCCTCGCCGGCGAAATTCCACGCCTTCTTTCGGTCGGAAAGGAGCGCGAAGCGGAACGCAAGGCGCTCTGGTTCCGCGAACTCTTCGGAAGTGGACGTTTCTTCCTGGAACTCCAGGACCATGGCATCGCCGAACAGGCAAAGATCAACAAGCTCCTCGTGGCGATGTCGCGGAAGCTCGACATACCGCTGATCGCGACGAACGACATGCACTATCTCGATCGCGAGGACGCCGAGGCGCACGACGTCCTCCTGTGCATCGGCACCAACAAGAAGATCGAAGATGCCCAGCGCATGCGTTTCCCCGGCCGCGAGTTCTACATGAAGACAGCCGAGGAGATGCGGGCGCTCTTCTCCGAGCTTCCCGAGGCCCTTTCCAACACGCTTCTCATCAATGAGATGGTAGGGCTCGACATGACCTATCCCGGCCCCCTGCTCCCGGACTACGAGATTCCGCCGGGCTATTCAGGGCCGGCGGACTATCTTCGCCATCTGACCTACGAGGGTCTCAAACTGCGTTACCCCGACCTCACCGCGGAGATCAGGGAACGGGCGGAGTACGAGCTCGGCGTCATCATCGAGATGCGGTTCACGGGCTATTTCCTCATCGTCTGGGATTTCATCGATTGGGCCAAGCGCCACGACATACCCGTCGGTCCCGGCCGCGGCTCCGGCGCCGGCTCGATCGTGGCCTATTCTCTCCGCATCACCGACATCGACCCGCTTCGCTACAACCTGCTGTTCGAGCGCTTTCTCAACCCCGAGCGGATATCGATGCCCGACTTCGACGTCGATTTTTGCTTCGAGCGGCGCGGCGAGGTGATCGACTACGTGACCGGCAAGTACGGAGCCGACAGGGTGGGTCAGATCGTCACCTTCGGGACCCTCAAGGCCAAGGCCGCCATCAAGGACGTGGCGAGGGTGCTGGGCATCAGCTTCGACGAGTCGAACGCCATCGCCAAGCTCGTGCCCGAGGACCCGAAGATGACCATCGCCAAGGCCTTCGAACTCGAGCCGAAGCTCGCCGCGATGGCGTCGGAGCCGCGCAACGCCCGTCTTTTCGACCTGGCGCGCAAGCTCGAGAACAAGAATCGAAACACGAGCTTCCACGCCGCCGGCATCGTCATCGCCAAATCGGCCCTCTCCGATTTCGTGCCTCTCTATCGAGATCCCAAGTCGGGCATCGTGGCCACTCAGTACACGATGGACTATCTCGAGAAATGTGGGCTCGTGAAGATGGACTTTCTCGGTCTGAAGACGCTCACGTTGATAAAGAACGCGATCGGGCTCATCCGCAAGCACGGGGTGGAGATCGACGAAGATCGAATCCCCGACGACGACCCCAAGACCTTCGCCCTTCTCGGCGAGGGCAGGAGCACGTCGGTCTTCCAGTTCGAGTCGAGCGGCATGCAGGACATCCTGAAGAAAGCCAAGCCTTCGAGCATCGAGGATCTCATCGCCCTCAACGCCCTGTACCGGCCCGGCCCCATGGAGAACATCCCGCAGTTCATCGATTCGAAATGGGGGCGCCAGGCAATCGTCTATCCCGACCCCTGTCTCGAGCCCATCCTCAAGGAGACCTACGGCGTCATCGTCTACCAGGAACAGGTCATGCAGGTGGCCCAGCGCATCGCGGGCTACAGCCTCGGACAGGCCGATCTTCTCCGCCGGGCGATGGGCAAGAAAAAAGTCGATGTCATGATGAAGGAAAAGGAAAAGTTCGTGGCGGGCGCCGTGAAGAACGGCTTCGCGGCTTCCGCCGCGGACCGCATATTCGACATTCTCGTGCCCTTCGCGGGCTACGGCTTCAACAAGTCGCACGCCGCGGCCTACTCCGTGGTCTCTTACCGCACGGCATGGCTCAAGGCCAACTGGCCGGCGGAATTCATGGCCGCGAACCTCACGAACGAAATAGCCAATACCGACAAGTTGTCGGAGTACATTGGCGAGGCGCGGGCCATGGGGCTCGAACTCATGCCGCCGAGCGTGAATTTTTCCGAGGCCTACTTCACCGTGGTCGACGGAAAGATCGTCTACGGCCTGCTCGGCATCAAGGGCGTCGGCGAGGCCGTGGCGAAGGCCATCGAGACTGAACGAGCGGCCAACGGCCCATTCGCGGATTTCGTCGACTTCATCGAGCGAATGGGCACGGCGGCCATGAACCGGAAAACGCTCGAGTGCCTCGTCCATGCGGGCGCCTTCGACTGGACGGGCAGGGGACGGCGCGAGCTCGCCCTCGACATCGAAAGGGCCGTGGAATACGCCGGCAACAAGGAGGAGGCCGGCCGCTACGGGCAGGCATCGCTCTTCGACGCGACGGACGAGGAGGAATTCCCTCCTTTCCAATACGCGACTTCGGATGAGTATCCGCGGGCCGACCTCCTCCGTCTCGAAAAGGAACTCATCGGCTTCTATTTTTCCGGGCATCCGATGGACGAGTGGAAGGGCCTCTGGGAACGCTCCTCGGATGCGCCCGTCGCCCATCCCGAACGGGCCAACCCGGATCGCAGCTACACGCTGGTCGCCATGCTCAAGACTTTCCGGGAAATCATCACCAAGTCGGGCAAGAAAATGGCCTTCGGAGAAGTGGAGGATTATTCGGGTTCGATCGAGATCGTCGTGTTTCCCGATACGCTCGAGAGGCACCGCGAGAAATTCCTCGTCGACAAGGTCCTTTTCCTCCGGGGCAAGATCGACACGGGCCGGAGCGTTCCGAGCTTCAAGGTCGAGGATTTCCTCGACCCGGGCGAGCTTGCGGCGAAGTCGTGGCGCGAGGTCCACCTCAGACTCGCGCCGGACATACGGAGCGAGGACGACCTCTACGAGCTGCGCGACATGCTTTTCGAGTCGAGGGGAAACTGCCAGGTGTTTTTCCACGTTCCCGAGGGAAGCGGTCCGGAAGGCTCGGCCGAGACCGTCGCTCCGGACGTCGAAGGCCCGCTACCGGACGACTGCGAAACCGACGAGGACGGCATACCCCTTCCTTCGGCCGTCGCAAACTGCGTCGAAGAGGGGGAAACTCAGCCGACGGCCGTCCCCGAAGTGCTGCCGAGGCCGGCGGGGAAGGAGGTTCTCGTGCGGGCCAACATGCAGATCCTCTGCTCGCCCGACGATGAAGTGCTCGACCGCTTCCGCACCCTGCCTGTCGTGGTGGAAGTCTGGTCGGCCTGATTTTTCGGAGGGACACGCGGCCGCGGTTCGCCGGGATGTCGCTCATTCGGATGGCAGAGGGGGGAAGGAAAGCCTGCCATCACCTGAGCGCGAAGCCGACGAGGTCGTTCCAGTCGGAAAAGACGAGTTCGGGGACCGCGCCGCGCTCCTCGCTCCCCGCCCGCGGGGTGTAGGGTTCGCGCACCAGATGCTTGAAGCGGCCGCCCCCGCGGAGAGCCGCGTCCATCCCGACGCTGTGCGCGCCGGCGATGTCGAGGCCGGGCGAGTTTCCGACATAGAGGATATCCGTCGGGTCGAGGCCCATGCGGGACGAGAGTTCGAGGAAGGGCTCGGGTGCCGGTTTGAGGATGCCCGATTCTTCGGAAGACATCGCGACATCGAAGAAATGCGCCAATCCGATGTTCGCGAGCTTGTTCGGGGCGGGGAAGTCCGAGAGCGCGGCCAGTTTGAGCCCAGCCCTCGAAAGATCGGTCAGGGCCTTTTCGACGCCGGGAAACACTTCGATCCTCGTGAAAAAGGCTTCGAGCTCGCCGTACATCACGCGGTCCGCCCAATCCCTCGCCTTGTCCTCGCTCATATCGCAGCGCAGCGCGAGGAGCCGGGCCTGGAGCGTCCGGAATCCTTGAAGGTCGCGCGGGAGCCCCTTCCTCGACTCGGCGTCCATCGCTCTCGAATGGAGTTCGTGCCTGACCTTCGAGAAATTCGTGAGAATCCGGTAATGCCTCAGGCCGAAGCCGATGTTCCTGAGATAGAGGCCCAGGCTCGGATAGAGGGTTCCGTCGATGTCGAAGGCGACCGCGCGGTATTTCACGCGAGCATGTATACCTGAACGACCCTCCGGCGTCCACCCGTCGAACCGGGATGGAAGGAACTTGCCGACAACTTTCGTATTTTTCCGCTTTCGCGGCCGCGAAGAGTCGCTTATTCTTGCCTAAAGTCCGGGTTCGCCCGGATTCCTCGACACGGCACGGAAAGGAGTCGCGCGATGAATCTAATCTTCCTCGGAGCACCCGGAGCGGGCAAGGGAACCCTCGCCGACATGGCGGTAGGGAAACTCGGCATTCCCCATATCTCGACGGGAGACCTTTTCAGGGATGCCATCAAGAACGAGACTGCGCTCGGCAAGAAGGTGAAGGATATTCTCGCCTCCGGTGGCCTCGTGCCGGACGACGTGACCGTGGCCATGGTCCAGGAGCGGCTCGCCAAGCCCGACGCCGCCAAGGGCTGGATCCTCGACGGTTTCCCGAGGACGGCGCCGCAGGCTGAGGCGCTCGCGCGCATAGCGAAAGTGGACCTCGTCGTGGAATTCGGGGTGCGCGACGAAGTCGTCGTGGGCCGCCTTTCGACGAGACGCGTGTGCAAAGGCTGCGGAAAGATATACAACGCGAAGACGATGCCCCCGAAGAAGGAGGGCGTCTGCGACGCCTGCGGCGGCGAAGTCTATACGCGGCCGGACGACAAGGAAGAGGCGATCAAGACGCGGCTTTCGACTTATCACGCCCAGACCGCTCCCCTCATCGCCTGGTACGGCCAAAAGGGGAACCTCGTGCGGCTCGAAGGCGAAGGCGAGCCCTCGGAGGTTTTCGGACGCTTCGAGAGGATCGTCGCCGGACGGTGAGCTCATTGATCCCGGGCTCCGCGCCGTGCGATCATTCTGGCCTTATGTCCGCAGCGCGTATGCTCGCACTTGTCCCGCTCATCTTCATGGCCTGCTTCCTGGGCGGTGACCCGGCGATGCTCGGAGCCCAGTCGTCGACCGGCAGCCAGGCGACGACCGGCCCTGCTTCCATGGTGCGTTTGTCTGAAGCGCTCGTCGGGCGTTGGCTGGGCAGTCTCGACGTGCCGAGACCCGATCTGGGCCAGGGAAGGGAACAGAGCGAGGCGTTTTCGCTTCGCATTCTCCCCGAGGGATTCGTCCTCGTCGATTTTCCCGAGAGGAATATTTTCGGGTTTCCGGCAATGCCCGTGACGGTGCGGAAAGGACATTTCTCGTTCGATCTCGGAGCCGGCAAGGGGCTGGTGCACCTCGAGGGCGGCGCCACCGCGTCATCGGGGGGGAAGGCATCTCTGGCGGGTATCGTGTCCCAGGGCGGCGTGGACGGAACGTGGCGGCTTTTCAGGAGTGAAAGGTCGCCCGGCTACGGCCGGGAGTTGGACATCGCGGTCCCCGGGGGCAGCCTCAGGGGCAGTCTCGTCCTGCCGCAGGCTTTGGCCAAGTGTCCTCTCGCGATCCTCGTCTCGGGATCGGGACGCACGGATCGCGACGGCAACAATTATCAGGTTCCCGGTCGCAACGACTCCTTTCTCATGCTTTCGGCCGCTCTCTCCGAACGGGGCGTCGCGAGCTATCGCTACGACCGTCGCGGGGTGGGAGAATCTCTGGCGCTCGCTCCCGAAGAATCGTCCCTCAGGTTCGGCGACGAAGTCGCGGATCTCGGGGCCGCAGTCGCGCGACTCGCCGCCGATCCCAGGTTCTCGTCGATCGTTCTCGTCGGCCATTCCGACGGCGCCCTCGTCGCCGCGAGCCTCCTGGCCTCTTCGGATCGAGGGATTGCCGCGGTCCGGGACCGAACCGGACTGGCCGTGCTCGCATCGGGCGCCCAAAGCGCCCTTGAAACCTTTCAAAAGGCGATAGCAGCCGCGCCGGAGGCGGAGCGCGCGGAGGGCGAAGCCATCCTGAACACCATTCTCGCGGGCGGAACCTGGCCCCACCCTTCGCCCTATTATGCCGATTTTTTCCGCCCATCGTTCCAGGCCTACCTCACGGGCTGGTTGAATCGGGATCTCAAGGATCTCCTTCCCAAGGTCGGGGCGCGGCTTCTCCTCGTCCAGGGCGACCGAGACATGCAAGTGGAACTCCATGACTTCATGGGGCTGGCGGCCGTCAGGTCCGACGCTCCGGCTCTGATAATTCCCGATATGAACCACGTCCTCAAATCCGTGCCCGACGAAGTCGACGCGAACATCTCCTCTTTTTCGAAGCCGGGCTTTCCCGTCGCCGAAGGCCTCGTCGCGGCGATAGTCGCTTTCGCCGAGGGCGAGAATCCGCCTTCGGATCTCGTCAGGGTGGATGGGGGCGCGACGGTCCCCTCGAAGGCGACCGGTTCCATCCCGACCGATGGAGAAGGCGGCTAAGCCGCCGCGGCTGAACGGAACGGTCGGAGCTCAGCGGGCTTGAGCGGTTTCGGAATCCAAGGCGCGACTCGCGAGGGCGACGACGGAAGCGAAGGGGAGACCGATGCCGGTGATCCGGATAGTATCGCCCTCCCTATGGAATTCCGGCTCGCCATGAAAACCGAGGCGCGATTTCCGCGCGAGAAAATACCAGCCGAGGCGGATCGCGGGCTGGAGGATACGGGCCGAATATTCGCTTCCCATCAGCGCGTAGACTTCGAGGTCGACGATGCCGTCATCGCCCCCTTTCGCGCCCGCGAGGTCGGGAAGCCGGGCAAGGACGAGGACATCGGGCGGCGGTCCCCCGAGTTGCGACAGGGCAGCGGCGTCGGGGCCGAGGCTCGAGGCGAGTCGATGGAGCGGATCGGGAAGCCATACGACGACCCCTTCGTTCACGAGCCCGGCGAACCGAGGCGGAAGCGGCGAAGCCCCGTTCGCCTCCGCGCGCTTCGCGAGGTATCGCGCGTCTCCCCTCGCGGCGACGAGGAGGCCGGATCGCGGCAGGGCCACCGAAAGATCGAGGGATCGATTGTTCCATTCTCCCTTTTCGTGGCGCCATCCGGGAGCGAAGATGAACTCCCACCAAAGACCGGCCGCATCGAAATCGCCGGCAATGACCGATTCGAAAGGCGGGATGACAGCCTCCTTGGATTCGGGCTTCGGGCCCTGCGCCGCCGACAGCGCGAGTCCGAACAGTCTTCCGCGGGTCGCGAGTCCCCCGAGGGCCCCGGCCGCGTCGCGCAATTTCTTGCCGTCCGGCGGCGCCGAGGCTCCGAGCTCCTTGGCGAGAAGCGCGACATCGCTTCCTCTGGCCTCGACCAGCGCGATCGCGTTTCGATCCAGGGGGGCGAGAACGTCGACGGCCACTGGTGGCGGCGGGCGAGTCGCACAGGAAGCCGCGAGAAGCAGAGCGGACGCGGAGAGCGCCAACCTGCCGGGTCGGCGCATGGCTGTCCGGGGTGCCCGAGAGCTGCGGGGCTCGCGGAACATCACGGCTTTCATTTCCCTTCCCGCAGACGGCGAAGGGAGACGCCGAGCGCCTCGTCGATGAGCGAAAGCGCCTCGGAGCGGTGCGCCTTGGCCGCCTCGTTCCATGCGTGAAGCTCCGAGCCTGCGAAACGCCCGCCAGTGTCCACGTGGCGCAGCCCGTCGCGACGCCTCGCCCGTTTTGCGATCTCGGTACCCAGCCAGCGCAGTTTGTCGTAATGCCGCGGCCTCTCCTCGGCGTCTCCCTCGGCGACGATGCCGGCGCCGGCGAGCCAGAGACTCGGATTCCAGAGTTCGATGTCGTAACGGATGCAGAAGTCGAAGGTCCGGGCTCTGTCGTCGAGGTCGCGCCGTCCCCATATGCCGCCGAGCTCAGAAATGACCGCGCCCTCGTCGTCGAAATCGCGGTGGAGAGACGTGCGGAGAAACCGATAGATCATCCGCGCGGCGGCGAGAAAGCGCTCGCGATTGTCTATCTCCGGATTTCGCAGTCGGGGATCGCGCCAAAGCTCCATGGCCTGATCGGGCGAACCGAGTGCCTGCAGATGTCCGGCGGGGGGGAGGGGCGAGCGCGGCGACAGATCGTTGGCCGCTTCGAGGCGGCCTGAAAAATTCTGGTGGGCCCATGTGTCGGCGTAGGAGTGCAGGGCGATGCCTATGCGGTGAGGGTTGCCGGTCTTGAGCGCCCGGACGAGAAGCTCGCGCGCAAGAGGACTGTCCGGAGTCGTGATCCAGGGATTGTCCAAGCCGTCGATCCGTT
>Ga0187814_10000308_pt1 | contig 15331 bp, 13 predicted proteins | sample NC_S_4_FD_132450 | JGI IMG/M metagenome (GOLD analysis project Ga0187814, IMG submission 132450) | Wetland sediment microbial communities from Neuse River Estuary, North Carolina, USA - ASW-S_4 | ecosystem: Environmental > Aquatic > Freshwater > Wetlands > Sediment | place: USA: North Carolina... | reverse complement strand
CGAGCAGGACGGAGTGGCCGAGCTCTCTGCTCAAGTGCCATGCCAACTTGCCGATCGTCGTGGTCTTCCCCGTACCGTTCACCCCGGCGACCAGGATCACGGCCGGCTTGGGCCGCAGATCGATCCGGTCCTCGCCGGTCCGTGCGATCCCCGCCAGCAGCTCGGTCAGCCGCGCGGTCAGCGCCTCTCCGCCGGAGATCGCGCCGCCGGTCGCCTCTCGCTCGAGCTCTCCGACCACCTTCGCCGTGGTGCCCGCCCCCACGTCGGCGTAGATCAGGGCCTCCTCGAGTCGCTCCCAGGTCTCGTCGGAGAGCGTGTCCTCAAACAGGGTCGCCTGGATCTCGCTCGTGAGCGCCTGCCTGGTGCGGCGAAGGCTGTCGCGCAGGCGCCTGAAGCGGCCGGTGCGCCGCTCGGCGTCCGGGGTTTCGGGTTCCGGGAGCGAGCCTGCGCCGTCAGTGGCAGGTGCGCCCGCGCCGTCGACGATGAACAGCTCCTGCCAGTCGCGCGCCATGGCCAGGGCCTATGCCGCTGCCTCCTCCGGGGGGAGCCGGCGCGAGATCACCTTGGAGACGCCATCGCCACCCATCGACACCCCGTAGAGGAAGTCCGCAGCCTCCATCGTGCGGCGCTGGTGGGTCACGACGATGAACTGGGCATGCTCCGAATACGCGCGCAGCAGTTCCAGAAAGCGATCGATGTTGAGATCATCGAGCGCCGCCTCGACCTCGTCGAGGATGTAGAACGGACACGGCCGGGCCAGGAACACCGCGAACAGGAACGCCAGCGCGGTCATCGACTTCTCACCGCCGGAGAGCAGGGAGAGCCGCTTCATTTCCTTGCCCGCCGGGTTGATCTCGATCTCGACCCCGAGGAACTCTTCCTCCGGGCCGGGCTCGAGTTCCTCGTCGGCCCCGGCCTCGGCCTCCTCGGCCTCCTCCTGCGGAGGCTGATCCCCGAGCACACGTGCCGGCCCCTCACTCTCCGCGACGAGGCGCAGCCGCCCGCGCCCGCCCGGGAACAGCCGGGCCGCAACCTGCTCGAAGTGGTGCGAGGCCGCCTCGAACGTCTGCTCGAACGTCTCCCGGATCTGGCGGTCGGTATCGGAGATCAGCTTCTGGAGCTCGCGCAGCGCCGTCTCGAGGTCGGTGCGCTGGCGCTCGAGCTCCTCGACGTGCTCGAGGGCCTCCGAGTACTCCTGCTCGGCGAGGGGATTGACCGGGCCCAGCAGCTCCCGGCGGCGCGCCAGCCGCTCGAGGCGTCCCGTGAGCGCCTCACGCTCCTGAGGCGGAAGCTCGTCGGGCGCCGCAGCTGCCTCCAGTCCCAGTCTGGCGGCGAGCTGGCGCACCTCCTCCTCGCTCTCGCCGGTGCGATCGCGGGCGCGCTCAAGCCGGACCTCCGTTGCGGTCAGTGCCTCGCTGGAGGCGTGCAGCTTGGACTGGAGCGCCGCCTCCTCCTGGGCACAGGCGCGCAGCTCGCCCGCCACGTGCTCCCCCGCCTCGCGGTCGGCCGCGAGCACCGCCTCGAACTCCGTCTGGCGGGCACGGATCGCCTCGGCGGCGACGGCGAGCGTCTCGATCAGGGCCCCGACGATGGGCAGGAGCCGCTCGTCGGACGCGATCGCCGCGCGCAGGCGAGCGATCTGGGACTGGCGCTGGGAGCGCTCGCGCTCGGCCCGCTCCACCGCGGCGCGCTCGACCGCGAGCTCAGCGGTCATCTGCCGACGGAGTCCCTCGTTCGGACCATCGTCCGGGGCAGACCGGCGGCGCTCGATCAACGCCGCGATGCGCCGCTCCTCCTCCCGCGCCTCGTCCAGGCGGCCCACGGCGGCGCGTTGCCGTGCCATCGCATCCTCGCGCTCAAGCTCCGCGGATTGGTAGGCGCTCGATAGGCGCTCCTGCTCGGCGCGGGCTGCCAGCTCAGCCTTGGCGGCCGCCTCGCTGCACCGCACAAGCTGCTCACGCCGGTTGCGCTCGGCCAGCACCCGCTCCTCGCCGACCGCCGGTGCCTGACGCACCTCCCGGGTCCGAGCGGACCAGACCCTGCCCGAGCGGGTGACCGCAACGTCGTCGAAGGTATCCCGAACGTCCTGGAGCGAACCCACGACCCAGGTGTTGCGAAGGAGCAGGCGCGCCAGCGCGAGCACCTCCGCCGGGCCCCTGACGTGATCGACCAGCATCTCCGCATCGGCGGTCGGCGCGACGCCGTCGCCGCCGCCATCCCCCGTCCCGAACGACCCCGCGACAAGCGCCCGGCCACCGTCCGAACCCGCGCGATCGAGCAGGGCAGCTGCCGCGCGCTGGTCCTCCACCAGCACGGCACCCAGCCTTCCGTCCAGGGCCGCCGCGACCGCGAGCTCATACCCGGGATCGACCGCCAGCCGGTCGGCGAACACCGATGCCCCTTGCTGGCGTGCCGCGTGGCTTGCGAGGAACTGGTTCACCGCCGCCAGCTCGCCGCCGACGCGGGCTGCCTCCCGGCGTGCCGCCTCCACCGCCAGCTCCGCGCGGCGCAGCTCCTCGCGGGCGTGCTCGACGCGCTCCCCTGCTCGGTCCCGCTCATCGCGGGCGGCCTGCGCCGCCTCCGCGCAGGTTGCCACCTCCGCGCTGGCCGCAGCGAGCTGACCTTCGAGCGAGGCGAGCGCTCGCGCCAGCTCCTCCTGACGATCGCGCTCGACCTCGGCCAGCGAGGCCTCGAGCCCCGCGATCCGCTTCGCCGCTCCGCTGTCGACGACGTCCCCGTGGGCCTGCGCCTCGAGCGTGGCGAGGAGCTTCCCGGCGCTCTGGAGACGATCCTCGATCGACTCGGCGGCGGCCCGCACCCCCTCGGCCCGGTAGGAGACGCGCTCGGCGGCCGACTCGGCGGCGAAGCAGCGTCGGGAGAGCTCCTCGCGCTGGGCGCCGCGCGTGGCCAGGGCCTCCTCGGCCGCCTCGCGCCGCGTCGCCACGGCCTCCAGGTCCCGTTCGATCCGCTCGCGCTGGGCGCGCGCCGCCGCGGCCTCCGCCTCCGCCCGACGGAGCGCGCCCTGGTGCTCACGCAGGTCGTCTCGGGCGAGCTCCCAGCGCACCTCGAGCGCCTGGCGCTCCAGCCGAGCATGCAGCTCCGCGGCCTCGGCCTGGCGCTTGAGCGGCCGCAGGCGCGTTCGCGCCTCCCGCTCTACGTCCAGCGCCCTGTCCAGGTTGTCCTGAGTCCGTGCCAGCTTGAGCTGCGCGCGCCTTCTGCGCTTACGGTGCTTGCCGAGGCCAGCTGCCTCTTCGATCAGCAGGCGCCGGTCGCGCGGCTTGGAGGTGACGATCGATTCGACCCGGCCCTGGGAGACGACCGAGTGCATCTCCTTTCCGAGGCCAGTGTCGGAGACCGCCTCGATCACGTCGACCAGCCGACATCGCCCGCCCGCCAACCGGTATTCGCCCTCGCCGGTCCGATCGAGGCGCCTGACGATCGAGACCTCCGGCGCACCCAACCCCAGGATTCCCTCGCTGTCGTCGAGCACCAGCTCCACCTCTGCGCTCCGGCTGGCCTGGCGGCCCGGAGCACCGGCGAAGATCACGTCCTGCATCGACTGACCGCGCACGGCGACGGGTGACTGCTCCCCGAGCGCCCACAGGACCGCGTCGGTGACATTCGACTTCCCCGACCCGTTCGGCCCCACCACGACGCTCACGCCGGGCCCGAACTCGAGGCGCGTGCGGTCCGGGAAGGACTTGAACCCCTTCAGCGTGATCGATTTCAGATACATGCGCACCCGCTGTCGCTCATGGTTCCAACGCCTCGAGCGCGGCTTGCGCGGCCTCCTGCTCGGCATCCTTCTTGCTGCGGCCCACGCCCCGTCCGACCTCCGCTCCGGAGATCGTCGCCCTGATCGAGAAGGTGCGGTCGTGCGGGGGACCGTTCTCCTCGATCACGTCGTAGGTGACGAGATCACCACGCCGCGCCAAGCGCTCCTGGAGGGCGGACTTGAAGTCGACGGGGTTCTCGAGGGCGTCCTCGATCTCGGGCAGGAACGCATCCACGACCGCGGCCGCCGTGCGCTCGTAGCCGAAGGAGAGGAAGCACGCGCCGATCGCCGCCTCGATCACCGACGCGAGCACGCGCTCGGTGGCGATCAGCGTCTCCGCGCTCGAGGCCGCACTCGGTGGCGCTGCCGCGCGCAGCCGCTCCAGGATCCCCACCCGCTCGGCCACGGCCTTGCACGAACGTCCTGACACCGCCTGCGCACGGATCTTCGTCAGCCTCCCCGCGCCGAAGCGCTCGGCCTCGAGCCGCGGGTATAGGTAGGCGGTCAAGGCGAGTGAGAGCACGCTGTCGCCGAGGAACGCCAGGCGCTCGTAGGACTCCGAGCGCCGCTCGGTCCACGAGGCATGCGTGAACGCGGGCACCGCTAGCTCCTCGGGCAGCTGCTCGAGCAGCTCTTCCAGGCTCTCTGCGGGCGCGTCCCTGGACCGCTTGCGCGTCCGAGTCACTCCGCTTCTGGACCCTGGCTTGCCGTCGCCGACCGCGCATCGACCGCCCCGCTCGCAAGGACGAACTCCACGGCCTGGCCGACCGTCAGGATCTTGGCGGCCTCCTCGTCGGAGATCGCCACCCCGTAGGAGTCCTCGAGCTCCTGGACCAGCGTGTAGAGGTCCAGCGAGTCTGCCTCGAGGTCCTCCCTGAAGCGGGTCGACTCCGAGATCGTCGCTGGATCCACCTCGAGCTCGTCGGCCAGGTGCGCGCGGATGAGTGAGAACACCTGCTCGCGATTCATCCGTTCGACACCGTAGCCGTAGGCTCGGACGAGGCTTCCCGGGACCCCTCTTCGGGGCCGGCCCGCACCTGGGCGGCGGGACGCAGCGCGCCGGCCTCCATCAGCGCCGCCCGCGTGCGCCCGATCACGTCCTCCTGTACACCGCGAGCGGCGACCTCGATCGCCCGGGCGAAGCCGCGGCTCGAGAAGCGCCCATGCGCGACCACGCCGAGCTGACGAAGCCCCAGCATGTACGCGCCGCCCTGGTCCTCGGGATCGATCTGCGCACGCAGGCGCCGCACGGACCCGGAGAGCAGAAGGCCGCCGAGCCTCCCGCGCCAGGAGCTCATCGCCGCCTCCCGAACCGCGCGCAGCGTCCTCGACGAGATTCCCTCGGCGAGCTTCAGCGTGACGTTCCCGGTGAAGCCGTCCATCACCACGACGTCGGCCACCTTCTCGGCGAGCTGGGTGCCTTCGATGTTTCCGATGAAGCGAAGCCCGGCACCGGCCGGGCCGGCGAGCTGCTCGTGGACGCTGACGAGCTCCGGGGTCCCCTTCTCCGGCTCCTCCCCGTTGGAGAGCAGGGCGACCCGGGGTGAGGTGATGCCGAGGACCGCTTGGGCAAAAGCGGACCCCATGTATGCGAACTGGATCATGTGCTCGGGCCGGCAGTTCACGTTCGCGCCGACGTCCAGCAGCAGAACGGGCGAGGACCCCGGGATCGGAAGGGGCAGGGCCAGCGCGGGCCGGTACACGCCCCGGTCGCGGCGCATGTTGAACAGCGCCGCGGCGAGAGCCGAGCCGGTCGATCCTCCCGAGACGAGGGCCTGCGCGCGACCCTCGCCGACCGCCCTCGCGGCTTGCACGATCGAAGCCTGGGGCGTCGTTCGCACGGCGTAAGCGGGATCGGCGGCCTTGGCGATCGAGATGGGCGCGTCGACGACCTCAACGCCGTCGGCCGGCGCACCGAGCTCGCCGGCAGGGCCGAACAGCAGCACCCTGATGCCGCTCTGCGCCGCCCGCGCCGCGCCGCGCGCCACCTCGCGCGGGCCTAGATCAGCCCCGCCCGCATCAACGGCGACGGTGATCATGTCCCGGCGGTCAGGCGCTGTGGTCCCCGGCATCCGGGGCCATCACTTCCCGTCCTGCGTAGTAGCCGCAATTCGGGCACACGCGGTGAGGCAGCCTCGGGGTGTGGCAATGCGGGCACGCGTTGTAGCCAGGTGTCTGCACCTTGTGCTGTGCCCGGCGCTTGGCGGTTCGGGCGTGGGACTGCTTCTGCTTGGGGACGGCCATGCGGCGGAGTGTAACCGCGCCTACTCGAACCTGAGCTCGGACAGCTTCGCCCAACGCGGGTCGGGCTCGCGCTCGTGGGCGTGATCGGGGCCTGCCGCGTTGAGGTTCGCCCCGCACACTCCGCACAGCCCCGCGCAGTCCTCCCGGCAGAGCAGCGCCGGTGGCAGCGCGAGCGCGAGCGCGTCACGCGCCCAGGCGCCCAGATCGAGGACCTCGTGCTCGACGTATGGGGAGTCCAGGTCCTCGCCGCCATCCAGTGGCTGCGAGACCTCCCGCGCGTCGACGGCGAACGTCGGCGTCGCCGGCTCCAGGCAGCGCATGCAGGGCCCCGCCACGGCCGCCTCGAAGCGGAGCCTCAGGGCATATCCGGCGCCCGTGGTGCGCGAGATGTCCAGGCGGACCGGGATCAGATCCGGCTGCACCGGGTATCGCTCGCCTCCGAGCGAGAACGGTTCGATCGCTACATTCAGCTCGAGTCGCCGTCCCTCGCCGGTCGTCAGGCGCAGCCCGCCCAGATCGAATGTGTCCGTTCGCAGGGCCACGCTTCGAGCTTAGCGGCGGGATTTGACCCGAAAACGCACGCCGATCGCCCGCGGCAGCGGGCGCGCCCGCGACGGCGAGCCACCTCGTCACTCGGCAGCGCGCAGGTGCCTCATCGCCAACTGCCCCGCGGCGGCGTCACCCTCGTCCGCGACCTCCTGCACGTCGACGGCCCGGGCGCTCACCGTGACCTGCTCCAGCTCGGGCAGCTCCCGGCCGCTTGCGACGGCGCCGTGATCGGCGAATCGCCTGGCCGCCGGAAGCACCCGCGCCTCGTAGGACCCGACGGCCTCGTTGTACGCCCGCACCGTGCTGTTCAGCCTCGTGCCAAGCGTGGCGAACAGGCTCGAGAGCTTGACAAGTCGCGTGTGCAGCTCCCGGCCCAGCTCGGAGACGGCCTGCGCGGACTCGGCGACCCGCTCCTGCTGCCAGCCGTAGGCGACCGCCCGCAGCAGCGCCAGCAGCGTGGTCGGGGTTGCGATCAGCACCCGTTGAGCCATCGCGTCCTCCAGCAGCGCCGGATCGGCGTCGAGGGCGGCACCGTAGAGGTGCTCCCCCGGCAGGAACATCACGACGAAGTCCGGCGCGGAATCGAGCTGCTCCCAGTACGCCTTGTCGGCCAGGGACTTCACGTGCTTGCGCAGCAGCCGCGCGTGCGCTCGCAGATGCCGCTCACGCTCCTCCTCGTCGCGGGCCTCGTACGCGTCCAGAACCCCCTGGAGCGGCGCCTTGGCGTCGACCACGACATGCTTGCCGCCGGGCATGCTCACGACCATGTCGGGACGGAGCGCCGCGTCCTCGCCACCAAGCGAGGACTGCTCGGCGAAGTCGCAGTAGCGCACCATCCCCGCGAGCTCGACGACGTTGCGAAGCTGCATCTGGCCCCACTGCCCGCGAGCGTTCGGCTTGCGCAGCGCTGTCACCAGGGCGCCCGTCTCGTTGCGCAGGCGCTCGCCGGTCTCGGTGAGGGTCCTCAGCTGGGCTTCGAGCCGGCCGCGAGATTCCCGTCGTTCCTGGTCCAGCTTCAGAAGCTGCGCGTCCACGCGCCCGAGCTGCTCTTTCAGCGGGCTCACCAGGTGCTCCACCGCCTGCTGGCGCTTGTCCAGGTCGCCGCGCGCCTCCGCCTGGGCGGTCTTGAGCTGTGCCCGCGCAAGCTCGGTCAGCTGAGCCATGCTCGCTTGGAGCGCCTCCGCGCTAAGGGCCTTGAACGACAGGGACAGGCGCTCCTCCGCGTCCTTTACGGTTGCGAGCTTCTCCTCCGCCCGCTGGCGCTCGTGCTCGAGCTCGGAGCTCTTGCGAACGAGCTCGTGCTCGAGCTCCACCGCGCGCGCCGCCCGCGCGGTCAGCGAGCGCAGCCGGGGCGCCAGCAAGGCGGCGACCAGCGCAGCGCCAACGAGCAATCCGATCAGTAGCCACAGAGCGGTCATGGGACTAATCAGCATTGCGCGTGGCGCGGACGGAAACGGTTAGACGGCGTATGACTCCTGGAAGAATGCAAGCGGATGTCCGCAGACGTCATCCGTCGCAGAGTGACCTCTCATGGTCGCGTCCAGGGCGTGTTCTTTCGTGACTCCGCTCGCGAGCGCGCGCGCAGCCACGGCGTCTCGGGATGGATACGCAACCGTCCCGACGGCGCGGTGGAGGCAGTGCTCGAGGGGCCTTCGGACGCGGTCGAGCGGGTGACCCGGTTTCTCGAGACCGGACCACCCAACGCACACGTGGAGCGGACCGAGGTCGACGACGAGGAGCCGGAGGGCCTGAGCGGATTCGAGGTCCGCTAGGCGGGGGCGCAGGGCCGGGCGCGGCTCGCGCGCCTCCGAGGCCCGGCGGGGCTAGGGCGCGTCCCGGCCAGGGCCTAGCGGTCCCCCTGAGAGCTCGCGCTCGAACGCCTCGCGGGCGGCCGCGCCCCGTACCGCGAACACCACCCGCTCCAGCTGGCTTCCGCCGTCGAGGTGCCTGCGCACCTCCTCCACCTCGATTCGCGCAGCCTCCTCCACCGGGAACCCGCCCACTCCCGTCCCGAACGCCACGAGCGCCAGCGACTTCGCGCCGAGCTCGTCGGCCCTGCCGAGCGTGCTCGCGGTCGCGCGCCTGATGATCTCGGCCGAGGTAGGACCACCCAGCTCCATCGTCGCCGCGTGGATCACCCACCGGCACGGCATCGACCCGCCCGTCGTCTCGACGGCCTCGCCGAGCCCAATCGGAGCGCGCGCGTGGCTCTCACGCTGGACCTCCGGGCCGCCCGCCCGTGCGATCGCCCCCGCCACCCCACCGCCGTGAAGCAGCCTCGTGTTCGCGGCGTTGGCGATCGCATCGACCTCGAGCTCGGTGATGTCGGTGTCGAGGACTTCGATTTGCGCGGGCATCATGGAGGGGCGGGGATCGGTGAAGGGGATTGTCGCCGAGGACGCGGGCGTGACGGTTTTCGTCCGGGGGTCGAAGAAGAACGGCACAGTCCGTGCTCGCGGCACGATCTCGAGGCGGCATGGTCGCCGTCCCCGCGTCACTCGCGTGAAGTGCGGCGGGCCAGGCTGAGCGGACCCCGCGCCGGGACGCGCGGGACGGCGGCCAGTGCCGCCCTAACCCACTTCCGCCGGCTCTTCCTTGCCCGCGAGCCGCTCGCGCCCGCGCCGGACGGCGGCGATGAACTTCGAGAGGTTGACCTCGAGCGTGTTGAGGATCTCGTCGGCGTAGTCCTCGGCACCGAGGCGGATCTCACGCTCGCGGGCGCGGGCTTCCTCGATGATGTCCTCGGCGGCGCGTTCGGCTTGGCGCGTGATCTCCTCCTGGGAGATCATGCGGTCCTGGCGCTCCCGGGCCTCCTGGACGACCCGCTCGGCCTCGCGCTTGGCCTCGGCGAGCATCTCCTGGCGCTCCTTGACGATCCAGCGCGCCTGCTTGATCTCCTCGGGGATGGTCGCCCGCATCTGGTCGAGGATGTCGTAGATCTCCTCCTTGTCCACGCGCACCTGGTCCGTCAGCGGAACCGGTTTTGCGTTGTGGACCAGATCGTCGAGCTTGTCAATCAGTACGAGGACATCCATATCGCGCCGTCCCTTCTCTTCGTCAGCGGCTGAGCCGTTCCTTCAACGCCTTCGCGACCTCGTCGGGAACCAGATCGTCGATTGCACCGCCGAACGTCGCCAGCTCCTTAACACCGCTTGAGCTCAGAAAACTGTACTTGGCCGAGGCCATCAGGTAAACGGACTCGATCTCCGGCGCCTGCCGACGGTTGAGCTGGTTCATCTCCAGCTCGTACTCGAAGTCCGAGATCGCGCGGAGCCCCTTGACGATCGTCATCGCTCCCCGCTCGCGCGCGAACTCGACCAGCAGCGTGCTGAACGGCTCCACCGAGACGTTCGGAAGATCGCTCGTCGCGTTCTGGACGAAGGCGATCCGCTCGTCGGTGCTGAACACGGTCTTGCCCTTGCGCCAGGGGAGGTTGACGACTCCGACGACCACCTCGTCGTACATCGCGGAGGCTCGGCTGATGACGTCGAGGTGCCCGTAGGTAACTGGATCGAACGTTCCGGGACAGATCGCAATTCGGTTATCGGGAGCCATGTGTATAGATGCGGATCAGGGTGTCGCCGTAGCGGCGCTCGTCCCGCGCAGCGGGCAGTTCGAGCTCGAGCGGCGCCCGCCGGTCGCTCTCGGCCACGATGCGGGCGCCGGGTGCGAGCACCGGCGCCAGCGCCGTCGAAAGCTCCCGCTCGAGCGCGGTCGCGTGGCGGTATGGGGGATCGAGAAAGACGAGATCGTATTGGCGCGCGTCCGCGCGTGCGCCTTCAAGGAACCCGAGCGCGCGCTGGCGGCGGACCTCGGCGGCCAGTCCGAGCGATTCGAGGTTGCGCCGGATCGCGGCGATGGCCGCCGGCGACGAGTCCACGAGCGTCGCCTCGGCGGCGCCCCTGGAGAGCGCCTCGATCGCCAGCGCGCCTGAGCCCGCGAACAGGTCGAGCACCCGATCGCCCTCGACGTCGGCCAGGATCGAGAAGACGGCCTCCCGCACCCGCTCGGGTGTCGGTCGTGTGACATGCCCGCGCGGCGCGTGGAGCGTGCGGCCGCGCAGCCGTCCGCCCACGATTCTCACGCCCGAATAGGCGCGCGCGCCTCAGAGCCGTAGGTCTCGAGGAGCGCCTCGGCGAGCAACGCGTTCTCCGGCTCTTCGAGCTCCGGATCGGCGGACGTGATCGCGCGGGCGCGCCGCGCGGCGCGTTCGAGCAGCTCGGCGTCGCGTGGCAACTCAGCGACGCGGAACTGGGCCAGCCCGTGCTGCCGGGTCCCTACCAGCTCCCCCTCCCCGCGCAGCTGCAAGTCGATCTCGGCAAGCTGGAAACCGTCGAGATGGGACGCCACCGCCCTCAGCCGGGCGGATTCCTTGGTCCCGAACAGCAGGCACAGCGAGGCGTGCTCTCCCCTGCCGATCCGACCCCGGAGCTGATGCAGCTGAGAGATTCCGTAGCGGTCGGCGTCCTCCACCAGCATCACGGTCGCGTTCGGCACGTCGATTCCGACCTCGATCACGGACGTCGCCACGAGCACATCCGCTGCGCCGGAGGCAAACCTCACCATCGCCTCGTGCTTGGCCGCGGAGCGCATCTGTCCGTGCATCAGGACGACGTCGAACTCCCGGAACTCGCCGGACCGGAGCCTGTCGAACTCCGCGGTCGCGGCCCTGGCCTGCAGCGCCTCCGATTCCTCCACCAGGGGGCACACCACGAACGCCTGGTGCTCCGCACGCAGCTCCTCCCGGATCCGCTCGTACGCACGCGCCCGCTCCGTCGCGCTCGAGCAGAGGAACGTCTGGATCGGGCGCCGCCCGCGGGGAACCTCGCGCAGCAGCGTGAAGTCGAGGTCGCCGTAGCCGGCGAGCGCGAGCGTCCGGGGTATGGGCGTCGCAGTCATGTGCAGGACGTGGGGACTCTCCCCCGCCGCTCCCTTGCCATCCAGCGCGGCCCGCTGACGTACGCCGAAACGGTGTTGCTCGTCGATCACCGCAACCCCCAGCCTCGCGAACTGGACCGTGTCCTCGATCAGGGCATGCGTTCCGACCACGAGCGCCAGCTCACCGCTCGAGAGCTTGCCCCGGAGATCGGCGGCGCGCCGCCCTGGGGTCGATCCCGTGAGCAGCGCCGCCGGCACCGCCTCGCCCGGCATCAGCGACTGCAGCGTGGAGAAGTGCTGCTCTGCGAGCGTCTCGGTGGGCGCCATCAGCGCTCCCTGGTAGCCGTGCTCGATCGCACGCAGGAGGACGTAGAGAGCCACCACGGTCTTGCCCGATCCCACCTCACCCATCAGCAGCCGCTGCATGGGCCTCCCGCTCGCGATGTCCCGGTCGATGGCCTCGAGCGCCCGCTCCTGATCCCCTGTCAGAGTGAACGGAAGCATCTCCGAGAGCCAGCGGGCGGTGAGCGTGCGTTGATCGTCGAGCACCGGGGCGCTCGCGCCCTGCTCGCGCATCCGACGGCGCCGTAGCAGGGCGAGCTGAGCGAGCAGCAGCTCGTCGAACGCCAGCCGGCTGCGGCCCGCGTCGAGATCCGACTCGTCTTGCGAGAAATGGGCGGCGGCGAGCGCCGCCCGCCGGTCCGGAAGCCGGTCGGCGACACGCAGCTCGGCCGGCAGGGGCTCGGGTACGTCCTCGAGCGCGCCCGCGTGCGCCCGCACCAGCGACAGGATCTCAGTCGAGGAGAGACCGTCGGTGGCCGGATAATGAGCGACCGCGTGCGTCCCGGCCACCGCCTCCTTCGTCCTTGCATGGGCCTGGACGGAGAAGCGGTTGCGGGCCTGGTACTTGCCGTGGAGTACCACCCGAGCTCCCGGCGGGTACCTGCTCACCAGCCACGGCTGGTTGAAGAACGTCGCCTTGACCGCGCCGGTGTCGTCTGCGACGGTCGCTTCGACGATGGGCCGCATCCCACGCCGGCGAACCGGGCGCGAGGAGATGCTTCGTATCTCCACCAGCACCGTCGCGCTCTCGCCCGCCACCAGCTGGGCGAGCGAGCGTGCCTCGCGATGAGCGCGCGGGAGGTGGACGAGCAGATCTCCGACCGTCAGCAGGCCGAGCGTCTTCGCGGCCTGCTTGGCCTTCGTGCCGGGCACCTTCAGCTCCGCGAGCAGCCGGGAGGGGCGGGGATAGCGGATCGGTGCGGACTGGAGCTCGTCCCGCCCGAGCGCCACGGAGCTCGCAAACTGGGTGGGGGCCACGGCTGGCCTGATGATGACCGCCGGCGCGGTCGCCTACTCAGCGGAGAGCAGCCACCAGTAGCTCTGCTGACCGCCGTTTGAGAGCTCGAACTCAACGTCGCCGTGGGCCAACGCCTGCACGGTCTCGTCGTCGAGCGGCGCCTCCGCGCCGCGCAGGCATGTGATCAGCTCTGCTCCCGGGGCGAGCCGCTCGAGCACGCCGCGCAGAGCCTCCCGCGGGCGCCCCCAGACGACGATCTCGTCCTCGACGAACCCCAGCGCCTCACCCTCGTGGAAACGGCCGCGAGCATCGTCGCGAGCGGCGGGCGCGACGGCTCCGGTGCGGACCCGCTCCAGCGTCGCCCGCATCGCCTCGAGGTTCTCCTCGGCGGAGCGGTCGGGATCGAGGCTGACCGCCGCGGCCAGCCCAGCCTGCGGCGAGCGCGACGGCACCACACCCACCGCCTTGTCCGATAGGGCGGCGGCGCGCTCCGCTGCCATCAGCACGTTGGGGCTGTTGGGCAAGACCACAACCTCCTCGGCGGGCAGGGCGTGGATCGCCGCGAGCAACTCGTACGTGGAGGGATTGAGCTTTGGCCCACCGTCGAGCACGCTGACCCCGAAGCTCTCGAACAGCGCGCGCATCCCATCGCCGGTTGTCACCGCCAGCGCCCCGCACAGCGGCGGGCCGTCGGCGGCGGCGAGGCGCTCATCGCGGTCCCTGATCTGCGCCTGCATGTCTGCGACGTCGAGATGTGAGACCAACCCCGCCTGCTTGAACAGAGCGGTGGCGGCGTCGGGATCGTCGGTGTGGATGTGCACCTTCAGCGTCGTCTGGTCGCCCACCACGAGCACCGAGTCTCCGAGCTCCTCCAGCGCGCGCACGAACGCGCGCTGCTCGAGCCCCGAGCCGGTGACGGCGAAGTTCGTGCAGTACCTGTAACTCGTGGAGGCGTGCTGCGGATGGGTCACGCGCGCGGGCGCGTGGTGCTCGACGGCCGGCGGCGCGCTGCCCCTGAGCGCGCCCACGATCCCGGCGAGCAGAACCGTCAGCGCGTAGCCGCCCGCGTCGACTACGCCCGCCTCGCGAAGCACGGGAAGCAGATCGGGGCCGCGCCTGACCGAATCCTGCCCGGCGTCCAGGGCCTGTTCGATCACCTCGGCGATGATTCGGTCCTGCTCCTCCGCGCTGGCGTCCGGGCCGAGCCTGGAGTCATCCGAGTGAGCCAGCTCCGATGCGACCCGCACGGCCATCTCGCGCACGACCGTCAGGATGGTTCCCTCCGCGGGGTCACGGACCGAGCCGTACGCCTGGTCGGCCGCGCGGGCCAGAGCGGCACTGATCAGCACCGGATCCACCAGCTCACCCGGTCGGCTGGCCAGCTCCTCGGCCGCGCCGCGGATCAGCTGCGAAAGGATCACGCCGGAGTTCCCGCGAGCGCCCAGGAGCGCGGCTCGCGCCACCGAAGCCACGATCTCCTCCCGACCGATGTCGTCGATCGTCCGCTCCTCGGATGCTCCGCTGAGGCGGTCGAGCTCCTGGAGCACGGCGCGCAAGGTGAGCACCATGTTGTCCCCTGTGTCGCCGTCGGCCACGGGGAACACGTTCAGGTCGTTGACCTCGTCCCTGCGCGCCTCGAGCGCAGCCAGGCCAGCTTGCACGACCGCGCGGAAGCGAACGATGCTGGGATCGGACACCGGCCGGCCGTCTCGGGTTCGTAGAGGGGAAATCACCCCTACGGGGCCTTGGTTACCTTCCCAGCCTTCAGGCAGCGGGTGCACACGTAGACGCGGCGCGGCCGTCCGGAATCATTGATCCGGACGCGCTGGAGGTTGGGCTCGAACCGCCGCTTGGTGGCCACCATCGAGTGGCTGCGGCTGTGGCCGAATGCCGGAGCTCTCCCGCAGATGTAACAGACTTTCCGCACGGGCGGGCGAGTATATCTCGTGCTTTGAGATCCGACCCGACGGGTAAAACGCCTGTCCAATGGGTCGTCGAGACGGTCCGCGCGTCGCCGTGCTTACCGACGTCGAGCTGCCCGAGCGCTACGAGCTCGTCCGTCGCATCGCCCGCGGCGGCATGGCCACGGTGTGGTGCGCGTGCGACACGATGCTCGAGCGCAGCGTGGCGATCAAGCTGCTCGCCGAGCCCTACACGTATGACGACGCCGCCGTGCGGCGCTTCAAGCGAGAGGCGCGCACCGCCGCGCGGCTATCCGGGCATCGCAACGTGGTCACGATCTACGACGCGGGCCAGGCCGCGCCGTCGGAGCAGTGGCCCCTGGGGCGGCCGTTCATAGTCATGGAGCACCTGGCGGGCGGCACTGTCGCCGATGCGTTGCGGGTGAACGAAGTGGGCGTGAGCAGGGCGGTCCAGTGGTTGCACGAGGCCGCGGCGGCACTGGACTACGCCCATGCGCGGAATGTGATCCACCGCGACGTCAAGCTCTCGAACTTCTTGCTGGACTGCGACAGGATCCTGCACGTCGCGGACTTCGGGATCGCTCTCCTCGGCACCGAGGAGACCCTCACCGGAACGGGCCAGGTGCTCGGGACCGCCGCCTACATGGCCCCCGAGCGGGCTCT
>Ga0187814_10000307_pt1 | contig 15347 bp, 11 predicted proteins | sample NC_S_4_FD_132450 | JGI IMG/M metagenome (GOLD analysis project Ga0187814, IMG submission 132450) | Wetland sediment microbial communities from Neuse River Estuary, North Carolina, USA - ASW-S_4 | ecosystem: Environmental > Aquatic > Freshwater > Wetlands > Sediment | place: USA: North Carolina... | reverse complement strand
GCACACCATGTTCAGGACCTTGGCCGAGGCCGAGCCCCTGTCGATCATCTCCAGCCGCTTGACAAAAAACTCGGGCTCTAGAGGGATGTCGTAGTTGATGACATGAGAGAAGACGCCGGGCGCGAGCCCCTGGGCGCCTTCGTCGGTGAGCACGAGGACTGAGAGGTCGCCCGACCGCACCCTGTCGAGGATGGCGGTCTTCCGCTCCTGGGCAAGGGCCCCCAAGATGTAGTCGGAGCGTTGGCCGTTAGCCTCCAGTCTACGGGCAACCTCCTCGGCCGTGCTCCTGAGATTGCAGAAGACGCAGAGCTTGTCGGGCTTTTCCTGTTTGATCAGATTGAGGAGAAACTTGAACTTGGCCTCCACGGGCACGTGCCAGCTTTCCCTTTGAATGCTCTGCGCCTTGACCACAGCCTCTTCGATCTGGATCTCGGAGGGGTTGTCCGCCCAGTCCCATGCGAGGTTTTTCGCCTTGACCGTCAGCTTGTGGCATACCAGGAGCGACCTGCGCTCCCACGAGGGCAGGAGCAAACCCTGCAGCCTGCGCAATACGTCGCCGGGGAGCTCCGCGAGTCGTTCGAGCCCGTCGGCGACGAGCCAGAGATACTCTCGTAGTCTGAGCACTCCCGCCTCGGCCGCGGCAAGAAGCGGCTGTGGGAGGCCGATCACGAGGGGAGCCGAGGGGTCTCCCTCAAGGGAGGGAGCACCGGGAGCCTCGTCGACGCCCCCCGCCTCCATGACGAGGCAGGTACCAATGCCCACGTCCTTCCCGAGCAGGCGGGCTGCGGCCTCTGCCGCGCGCGCACCCTCGGGATCGGACACGACGACGAGCGCCTTAACGGCCGCATTGGGTTGGGCGGACAGGAGCGCCTGGAATACCGGAAGAAGGTAGACTTCCTCCCGCCCTTCGCTCAGTATGAGGCGCGCGCACACATTTTCGTTCTTCTCAAGGACGTGAGAAAGCATCTTTTCGTGGAAGTAGGCACGGGCTCGAAGGCCCTCTGAGGCGCCCCAAAGGCGCGGATCGATGCCGAATCTTTGAAAATCCATATCGCTTCTCGCTTAAGGATGCAGAATTGGGTCCCGGCGTAAGAGGACCCGCCGTTGTCGCGTTCGAAGAGACGTGCACCTCGGCACTGCCGAGGCAAAGCCGGCCTCTATGTCGAGGAAGGAGACATTTCGACTTCTTCGACTGGCTGGAGGTTGGCACTCCGTCGCGGGAAAAGGCCTCCGCGGGAACAACGACCAAAGGATCGCAACCTCCGTACGGACGACAAGCGTGCATAATACAATGCGGGCGGCGAAAAGTGAAGGCCGTGAGGCTCTGCGAGCGGGGCTTTGGTCCTTCCATGCCTCCGGTCTTCTAAACGAATTGGGCTATGTCGGGGCGCGACAGGCACAATAAAAATGTATATAGTATTTTATTGACATTCCACGCGTAACCATAGGTATAATATATCCAAAATCTCAAGTAGACCGTTAATAGAGTTCGGGAGAGGCGGACATCATGGCTGAAAAGAGGCGCGTACTTATCCTTGGCGGCGGCTACGGCGGGGTCTGGGCGGGAAAAATCCTGGGCAAGCACTTCAGGAATCGCGACGAGATCGAAATCACGCTCGTCGACAAGAAGCCGTTCCATACACTTATGACTGAACTCCACGAGGTCGCGGGCTGGCGAACCGAGCCGGACTCGGTTCAAGTCAGCTTCAAAAAGATCTTCGGCGCCGGCCGCGTGCGAACAGTGGTTGACTGTATAGAGCGTGTCGACTTCCAGAGCAAGAAGGCCTTCTCGGCGCGAGACGAGTATCCCTTCGACTACATCGTCATCGGCGCCGGCGCCGAGCCCGAGTATTTCGGAATCCCCGGCATTCAGGAGAACTGCTACGCCCTCTGGTCTTTCAACGACGCCATGAGGCTCCGAAACCACCTCGAGCACGCCTTCTTCATGGCCGCAGAGGAGCCCGATCCCGAAAAAAGGAAAAGCCTTCTCACCTTCGTCGTGGCGGGCGCGGGCTTCACGGGCGTCGAAATGATCGGAGAGCTCCTGGAATATCGCGACGACATGTGCAGGAAACTCTTTCTCGATCCCGCCGAAAGCCGCATCGTCCTCATCGAGGCGCTGCCATCGATCCTTCCGATTCTCGAGGCGCCGCTCCGCGCAAAGGCCGAGAAGTACCTCGCGCAACGCGGCTGTGAGGTACTTCTCGGACAGGCAATCGTGAGCGCTGCTCCTGGCGTGGTGAACCTCAAAGATGGGTCCTCGGTGAAGACGGAAACCTTTATCTGGACCTGTGGCGTCAAGGGCTCGAGCTTCGCCGGCTCGCTCGGATTGCCGACGGGCAAGCGCAACCGCATTCTGGCGGACGCAGAAATGAAGTCCCCCGCCTACCCCTTTGTGTACATCGTGGGCGACAATCTCTGGTTCACTCAAGACGAGCAGGCACTGGCTCAGATCGTGGAGACCGCCCACTTCACCGCCGAGGCCGCCGCCAAGAACATCATCGCCGACATCGATGGCGGCGAACGGCACACCTTCCGCGGCAACTACCACGGTTTTATGATCTCCCTGGGCGGCCGTTACTGCGTGTCGAACGCCGGCGGCATGAAGACGAGCGGTTTCATCGCCATGGCGATGAAACACATGATCAATGTCTACTATCTATTCGCCATAGCCGGAGTGAACCAGGTCTGGGAGTACGTGAAGCACGAGTTCCTGGACATGAAGAGCGGCCGCTCCGTGCTCGGCGCCTTTGTCGTGCACAAGGTCCGCTCGTACTGGATTCTGCTGCTCCGCCTTTGGCTCGGCTTCATGTGGATCGTCGAGGGCGCCAACAAGATAGCCGAAGGTTGGCTCGATTTCTCGAGCGGCCAGAGCAAAACTGGTTGGATGTTTTCCCCGGGCGTCATCCAAGCCGGCCTCAAGCCCATCGCCGACGCCTCGAGCTCGGCGACGACGACCGCGGCTGCAGCGAGCAGTGCGGCTGCGGCGGCACCCGCGGCCGTCAGCGCGGCGACGGCTGTCGCGACCGCTGCCGCAGCGGCGGCAGCGCCCGCGGCATCGGCTGCCGCGGCGGCCGTAGCCCCGGCTGCGACAAGCGCGGCCACAGCGGTCGCTCCCGCCGCCTCCGCCGCGACGACGGCGGCAAGCACGGCTGCGGGCGCTGCGAAAAGCTTCTTGGATACAACCCTGCCGATCATCAATCCCAACTCCGGCTTTGCGACCTGGATTCGCCACACATTCATGGACGGCGTAGCCGCCTATCTGCCCTATACGATATTCCAGGTGATGATAGTGGTCGTCGAGATCGGGATCGGCCTGGCGATTTTCGGCGGCTTCTTCACGTGGTGGGCCGCGGCCGTGTCGATAGCGATGTGTTTCGTGTTCACGTTTACGGGCATGTTCACGTGGAGCCAAGTCTGGTTCATCTTCGCAGCCGTCGTGATGCTGGGCGGGGCGGGACGGGGCTTCGGCCTTGATTACTGGTCAGTCCCTTTCTTCAAAAGGGTTTGGAATGGCACCAAGGTCGCGCGCAGAACGCACTTCTACGCGGACGATCCCACGAAGTGAGGCCGACGGGGGGGACGGATCGCCGGTAGACGCCTCGCGCGCCCAGCCTGACCGCTCCCTTCGTTTCGCCCTTGGATATGTACTGATGACGGATTTCTGGAAAGACAGCCCCGACCTGCACGCCAGGCTCGAACGTGTAGCCGGCCTCATGACCGAAACGGTCCGTTCGCCAGAGTTCCCCCTTGCGGAGGCTGTGGCCGCGATCGTGCAATCCAACGGCAAAATGCTGCGACCCGCCCTCCTTCTCATCGGCTCCGGCTTCGGTCGCGCGGCGGATCAGAACCGAATGATCTCCCTCGCGGCATCCATCGAACTGCTCCACGTGGCAACCCTGATCCACGACGATGTCCTCGATGAGGCCGAGTTGCGGCGTGGCCTGCCGACCCTCCACATGCGCTTCGGCCACAAGGAGGCGGTCCTCGCAGGCGACTGGATACTGTCTCGCTGTTTCCGCTTGGCGTCGGCAAGCGCCGGCCCCGACAACGCGCAGGCCTTGGCACGGCTGGTAGGGGCTATATGCGCCGCCGAAATCGGGCAGGACCTCGCCAAGTTCTCCTATTCCATGAGCGTGCGTCGCTACCTGCGCACGATCGCGGGAAAGACCGCCGCGCTCTTTGCGCTCGCCCTCCACGCAGGCTCGACCGAAGCGAAGGCTCCAACTCGCCTCATCCAGACGCTCAGGCGGGCCGGGTACGACATCGGCATGGCGTTCCAGATAATCGACGACATACTGGATTTCGAGTCGAGCGAAGACGTTATGCGAAAACCGGTGGGCAAGGACCTCCGGGAGGGGCTGTGCACGCTGCCGCTCATCTATGCCCTGCAGGCCGATCGAAAGCGCGTGGAGGCGCTCCTACCTCCGGCCGGAACGGATTCGGCCGAGCTCGATGAGGCCCGCGTTTCCGCGCTCGTCGAGCGAGTCGCAGAGTCCGGCGCGCTCGATCGCGCCCGCGAGACTGCGCAGCGATTTACCGCGCGTGCCCTGAAGGAAATCGGCAATCTTCCGGTGAGCGCCGCCAGAGGGGAGCTCGAATCGCTTGCGCGAAACCTGCTCGTTCGCCGCTATTGAGAGGGCGACAGCCGCGGTGCCGAGACGATGATTACCTACCTTTTGGTCGCAGTCAGCCTATCGATGGACGCCTTCGCCGTCTCCGTGTCGAGCGGCATTTGCATCCCGCATCTCCGTCTTCGCGACGCCCTACGAGCCAGTTTTGCCTTCGGCCTTTTCCAGTTCCTCATGCCCCTGTTGGGCTGGTTCCTGGGGGACATGCTCAGGGCACGAGTGGAAGGCTTTTCGCACTGGGTGGCCTTCGCCCTCCTCGCGTTCGTGGGCGGAAAAATGATCGTAGAAACTTTGACGGCCAAAAACCCTGCTGCCTGTGACGACGAGGAATCGGTCCCACAGGGCATTCTCAATCCCTGGACCCTGCTCGCACTCTCGATCGCCACGAGCATCGACGCGCTTGCGATCGGCATCAGCTATAGCGTGCTGCGTTCCCCGATAGTCCTGCCTGCGACGATCATCGGCTCCGTCACCTTCGTCCTCTGTCTCCTTGGGACAGAGTTCGGCAAGCGTCTCGGAGCGGCATTCGAGCGCTGGGCCGAGGTCATCGGCGGACTCATCCTGATCGGCATAGGCGCGAACTTACTCATCCAGCATTTTCTGCGCGCCTAACCGGGCGCTGAGGCAGGCAAGGAGCTCGCCGTAAGCGCAGCCCCTGCCCCGTGCGGCCCTTGTTGCAGGTCGCAGCTCTCAGCTCTTGAGATCGGCCAGCTTGATCGGCTTGGGGTCCAGATCCTCGCCCTCGGATTCCCTGAGCTGCTCGAGAATTTCCCGCCCACGCCGAGAAAGCTTCGACGGAATCTGAACCAAAAGCTTCAGGTAAAGGTCGCCGCGCCGCGACCCCGTACTTGGGATACCTTCTTCCCTGATTCGGAGCATCTTGCCGTTCTGGCTTCCCTGCGGCACGTTGACTTTGATCCTCTTCCCTTCAATAGTGCTGAACCCGATCTCGCCGCCGAGCGCGGCGAGGGTCAACGATATCGGCAGGGCGCAGTAAAGATCGTAGCCATCGCGCTCGAAATATTCGTGCGGCAGTACGTGGATGAAGACGTAGAGATCGCCGGGAGGGCCTCCATTGGGGCCTGTATCTCCCTGCCCGGGTATGGCGACCCGCTTCCCATCCTCGACTCCCGGCGGAATCGTAACCTTTATCTTTTGCTTTTTCTTGGTAAGTCCTGTTCCGCCGCATTCTCGACAGGGCCGTTCGATTATCGAGCCCTCGCCGCGGCAGGTGGGACAGGTCTGTGCTATAGAGAAAAAGCCTGAAGAGCGGCGCACCTGCCCCGAGCCCTGACAGGTCGGGCATACGCGCTTGCCCGCTCCATCCGCAGAGCCGGAGCCCGAACAGACCTTGCAAGAGTCGTTCTTCGTGTAGCTTATGTCGATGCTCGTGCCGAAGGCCGCCTGCTCAAAGGGAAGCTCGAGATCATAGCGCAGGTTCGCGCCACGCGCGGCGCGCTCGCGGCCAGACCTGGCTCGGCCGCCCCCACCTCCGAAAAACGAATCGAAGATGTTGGAAAAATCCCCGAAGCCCCCGAAGATATCTTCGAAGTCCTTGAAAACCGAGGAGAAATCCTGTGCAGAGCCCGCCCCGCCCATACCCTCGACACCTGCGAAGCCGAATTGGTCGTAGGCCTGACGGCGTTGATCGTCCCCGAGTACCTCATATGCTTCGGTCGCCTCTTTGAAACGCTCTTCGGCACCATGATCGCCGGGGTTTTTGTCGGGATGGTTCTGGATCGCGAGCCTTCGGTAGGCCTTCTTGATGTCGTCCTTCGACGCGTTCTTGGGGACGCCGAGGACCTCGTAGTAATCTCGCTTGGCCACCTTGTCTTCCTTGAGGAAATCGGGCGGAGATCACGAAATCCCCGCCCGAAACCGGCTCTATTTCTTATCCTCTTCGTCGACGACGCGGTAGTCCACGTCTTCCGCAGTCCCAGAACCCGTCTGCCCGCCCTGTGCGGAACCGCCAGACTCCGGGCCCGGACCGGCCTGACCTGCGCCTCCCTGAGCGCCTGAGGTCTTGTAGATCTCTTCCGCCAGCTTATAGGAAGCCTGCTTGAGCGCTTCGGTCTTTTGCTTTATGAGCTCGAGGTCGCTCCCCTCCATCGCCTTCTTGAGGTCGGCCATGGAGGCTTCGATGGCGGCGCGATCCGATGCCGAAACCTTGTCGCCATAGTCCTTGAGCGACTTCTCCGTCGTGTAGACGAGGCCGTCGGCCTCGTTGTGCGCATCAGCGCGCTCGCGCTCGCGCTTGTCTTCTGCGGCGTGCGCCTCCGCTTCCTTCACCATCCGATCGATCTGGTCATCATTCAGGCCGCTCGAGGCCTCTATGCGGATCTTCTGCTCCTTGCCCGTGCCCAGATCCTTGGCGGTCACGTGCACGATGCCGTTGGCGTCTATGTCGAAGGTGACCTCGATCTGCGGCACTCCGCGCGGGGCCGGCGGTATGTTCATGAGATCGAAGCGGCCAAGCGTGCGGTTCTGCGTGGCCATCTCGCGCTCTCCCTGGAGGACGTGGATCGAGACCGCTGTCTGGCCATCCGCCGCCGTGGAGAAGATCTGGCTCTTGCGGCAGGGTATTGTGGTGTTTCGGGTGATGAGGCGCGTAAAGACCCCGCCCAAAGTCTCGATGCCCAGGGACAGAGGCGTGACATCGAGAAGGAGCACGTCCTTGACTTCGCCGCCGAGGATGCCGCCCTGGATGGCGGCTCCAACTGCTACGGCCTCGTCGGGGTTCACGCCCTTCGAGGGTTCCTTGCCAAACAGGTCGCGAACGATCTGCTGCACCTTGGGAATGCGGGTCGAGCCGCCGACGAGGATCACCTCGTCGATCTGCGCCGCGTTCAGCCCGGCATCCGCGAGAGCCTTCGTGCAGGGGGTCTTCGATCGGTCGAGGAGGTCGTCTATCATGCGCTCGAAGGCCGAGCGGCTCAGAGTCTTCTGCAGGTGCTTGGGGCCCGATGCGTCCGCGGTGATGAAGGGGAGATTGATCTCGGCCTGCTGGACGTTGGAGAGCTCGATCTTCGCCTTCTCGGAGGCGTCCTTCAGGCGCTGGAGCGCCATCCGGTCCTTGGAGAGATCGATGCCCGTGTCCTTCTTGAACTCGGCGACGAGCCATTCCATTACGCGGCGATCAAAATCGTCGCCGCCGAGGTGGGTGTCGCCGTTGGTGGACTTGACCTCGAAGACGCCTTCGCCGAGCTCGAGAATCGAGATATCGAAGGTACCGCCGCCAAGGTCGTAGACCGCTATGGTCTTTTCCTTCTTCTGATCCTTGTTGTACCCATAGGCGAGGGATGCTGCGGTCGGCTCGTTGATGATTCGCTTGACCTCGAGGCCGGCTATTTTCCCCGCGTCTTTCGTCGCCTGCCGCTGCGCGTCGTTGAAGTAGGCCGGAACGGTTATGACCGCCTCGGTCACCGCTTCACCAAGATAATCTTCAGCGGTCTTTTTCATCTTCTGGAGGATGAAAGCGGAGATTTCCTGGGGACTGTAGCCCTTTCCCGAAATATCCACGCGAACATCGTTCGTGTTGTCGAGGACGTGATAGGGCACCAGTCTGACCTCGTCGCCGACCTCGGCGTAGCGTCGCCCCATGAAGCGCTTGATGGAATATACGGTGTTCTCGGGATTGGTGATCATCTGGTTCTTGGCCGGCTGACCAACCACCCGCTCGCCCTTCGGGGTGAATCCCACGATCGATGGAGTCGTGCGCTGCCCCTCGGAATTGGCAATGACAACAGGCTCGCCGCCCTCCATTACCGCCACGCACGAGTTCGTGGTTCCGAGATCGATTCCGATAATCCTACCCATGTTCTTCCGCTCCTTCTTCTTTCGCGGCGTTATTCTTCCACGTCCGTCGGCGTCTTCGTGGCGCTCGCGGGATCGACGCTATCAGAGTCTGCCGCGCGAGCGGCGGACTTGTCCTCTTTGGGCGCTGGCATCCTCACCTTGACCTTGGCCGTTCTGAGGATGCGCTCATGAAGTCCGTAGCCAGGCAGGAACTCCTCGTCGACCATCGCCTCATCCGTTTCGCCCGTCACCATCGCGACTGCTTCATGATGGTTCGGGTCGAAGGGTTTGCCAAGGGACTCCAGGCGCTTGAGGCCGTATTTCGTCTCCAACATCGTACCGAGCTGGCGGCGTATGAGGACTACGCCGTCGTGCAGAACCACATAATCGCGGGCCGTTTCAGCGCTCGCCACCGCGCGGTCGAAGTCGTCGAGTATGGGGATGAGGTCTACAAGGAGGGTCGCAACGGCAAATCGCTGGCCGTCCTCCTTCTCGCGCGCCATCCGCTTTCGGAAATTGGCGTCGTCCGCGAGCTTGCGCAGATACTTGTCGTTGACCACGGACAACTCGTCTCGGAGCGAAGCGACCTCAGCTGTGAGAGTCTTCATTTCGGCCTCCAATGCGGCCTCCCTCGTCGAAGCCTCTCCCGGCGCAGCGGTCGCCGACGTTGTTTCTTCCCGCGGAGCCTTGTCTCCGGATGCTTGTGACGGCTGCTGTGGATCTGTGTCGGATCCATGGGCATTCGCGCCAAGGTCCTCCTTGGCCTGATCTTTTGGGGTATCGCGGAGCTCATGGTGCTTACTGGACATCATTCCACCTGGAAATAGGCCCGTAGGCCTTTGAAGTATCCATAAAGTAATAATGATAATGGAAATGGGTCAATACGCTTTCGAGCAAAAGCGTGCTATTTTGTACCACTGATTGTCATCATTGGGGCTTTAGGCATGATTCTTGCTAGCAATTTAGTCAGCTTTATCCCCCATCCTTGCTTGACAAGGCCCTGAGAGGGCTTAAATTTGAGGCAGGTGAGGCTCTCTCAAAAGCCCGAACGGGGTTGGAAGTTGGCTCACCTCTTGTGTGGAGGGATCGGTGCAGCTTCAGAAGCCTGCCTTGGTGGCAGAACAACGCCAAAAACTCAGCCCGCAGATGATCCAATCCATCAGGCTCATGGCGCTTCCCCTCCAGGAGCTGAAAGAGCAAATCCAGGAAGAGATTGAAGCCAATCCCGCCCTCGAGGTAGTCTCTGACCCCTCGACCCTGTCCCTCGACTCCCTTCCCGAGTCCGAAGATCGCAGCGGCGCCGAAGCCTCCGACCCCTTCGAGAACAGCTCCGATCCGGGCTACGCCTCCCGATCCGGAGCGGACGACGACTCCAAGCGCATGTTTATCGAAGGCGCCATCGCACGACCCGAGACTCTTCAGGAGCACCTACTCTGGCAACTCCGGCTGCAGCGTCTGGACGACGAGCAACGAGCCATCGGAGAAGCCCTCATCCAAAACCTCAACGACGACGGCTTCCACAAGGAAGATCCGGCGCTGCTCTGCGCTAGCTATTCGTCGAACCTCGTGCACGAGGTCACGAGCCTGGTCCGCAGCTTCGAGCCGGCCGGCACCTGTACCAGCGATTATCGGGAGAGTCTTCTCGTCCAGGCCCTTCTCGATCCCATGGCTCCGCCAGCCGCGGCGGCGATCCTCAAGGAGCACATCGAGCTCCTCGAAAAGGGCAAGCATGCGGAGATACAGAAGCGGCTCCGGCTCCCGGATGCCGATATGCAAGCAGCCCTGAGCTTCATAAAGGGGCTGGCGCCCTTCCCCGGCAGAGCCTATTCCGTCGAGGAAACGCGCTACGTCGTGCCGGACATCATGGTAAAACTCAAAGATGGGGACTTCGTCATCGTGCTCAACGACGAAGAGATACCAGTTCTCGGCATCGACCCCTTTTTCGACCGCCTCGCGGAGCGCGCGGATTCGGGCAAGCCCAGGGATCGTGTGACCAACGCCTATGTGCGTGACAACATCAAGCGCGCAAAGTTCTTCATCCGCAGCATTCACCAGCGCAACCAGACGCTGCTTAAGGTAACGAGGGCGGTGGTCGAGTACCAGCGCGGTTTTTTCGCGGAGGGGCCGAAGCGCCTTTCGCCGCTGACGCTCAGGGACGTGGCCGAGGAGGTCGGCGTCCACGAGACGACCGTTTCGCGGATCGCCAACCGGAAGTACCTGCAGACCGATTGGGGGATCTTCGAACTGAGGTATTTCTTTACGAACTCGATTTCAGGCGCGGGGTCTCGAGGATCAAAGTACTCAAAGGAAGGGGTCAAACAAGTCATCAAGGAAATAATCCAGTCCGAGCGGGCGGCGCTGTCCGATCGCGACATCATGGAAGTGCTCGCCCGCAAGGGGATCAAGTTGGCGAGGCGCACTGTCGCGAAATATCGAGGCGAGCTCGATCTGGATTCGTCCTTTGGCAGAAAGCGCGGCTAGTAATCCGTCCGAGAAATCGAACGTCGCTCGGACACTGGCAAGCCTGCGAGCAGGGAGGTAAAAAAGTAAACGGTGGCCCCTGGGGCCACCGAACAGGGAAGGAGGTGCGCATGACCGTCGATGTCCGTTCCGTGCATTTCGATCTGAGCGACAAGAGCAGAGCCTATCTGGATACAAAATTGGAGCGGATCGGGTACGCGAAGGACATGATCGTCGATCTCATTTTTATTTTTACCAAGGAAAAAGATTTCAAGCTCGAGGCCACCGTCAATTTTCGCTGGGGAACGCAGGCCCACCTCGAGGAGCGGGATTATGAGGTGAGTCCTGTCATAGACAAGCTCATGGATCGACTCGAGCAGAAGATCGCAAAAGAAAAGGAAAAAATTCAACAGAAGAAATAGTTTTCGCCGGCGCCGGGTCCTGGATGGCCGCTCAGAAGCGGTTCCTGGCCCGGCGCGGCGCATCATTGCCTCTCGATCGCAGACATAGTAGACTTCTATCGTGCCAAACAAGGACGAAAACCGCTTCACGGTCCTCGACCTTCTGGACCTCGACCTCAAGGAGCAGAATACTCTCAACCTCCGCTGCATCGGCGGAAGAAAGGGTCTGCCCCGAGAGATCACTACGCCGGATCTGAATCGACCGGGGCTCGCCCTCTCCGGTTTCTACGAATCCTTCGCCTGGCAGCGGCTGCAGATATTCGGCCGCGGCGAGAACGCCTACCTGAAGATGCTCGCTGAACAGGGCAACGTCGAAATCTACGAGAAGCTCTTTTCCTATCCCATTCCCTGCTGCATCTTCACGCACAACCTCGCGCCTTCCAAAGCATTTTTCGATGCGGCAGAGCGGGCCGAATGCCCCATCCTTCAGACCGATCTCACCTCGAGCGAGTTCTCCAGCCGCGTCCTCCGGGTGCTCCTGGATATTTTCGCCCCGCAGACATCCATTCACGGCGTGCTCGTGGAGGTCTACGGAATCGGCATCCTTCTCACCGGCGACTCCGGCGTGGGGAAGAGCGAGACAGCCCTGGAACTGATCGAGCGCGGACACCGGCTCGTCGCGGACGATGTCGTCGAAATACGCTGCGTCAACGGTTCCATCCTCATGGGGCAGGGCGCCAACAAGGTCATCGGGCACCACATGGAGATCCGCGGGCTCGGCATCATCAACATTACGCACCTGTTCGGTGTCGGGGCCATCCGCGACAAGAAGCAGATCCAGCTGGTCTGCGAGCTCGAAGAATGGGATTCCACGAAGGTGTACGATCGCATCGGCACCGAGGAGATGACAACCGAGATCCTGGGTGTCCACGTGCCCAAACTCGAAATTCCGGTCAAGCCGGGGCGCAACATCCCCATCATCATCGAGACTGCATCCATGAACGAGCGTCTTAAGAAAATGGGGTATCATTCGGCCAAGGAGTTCAATCAAAACGTCCTCAGGTGGCTCGAGAGCGAAAACGCTCGCGCGCTGTATTTCAACAGGGACGACTACCTATAGTGACTGCATCCCGGATGTCTCGTGCTCTGCGCGCGGCACCGGAAATAGGGTCGCGGACCGCGGCCTTGACTGAGGAAGGCTACATGACCGAAGTGACCGTGACCATTTCCAACAGGGCTGGCATCCACGCTCGTCCGGCGGCGCTCATCGTTCAAACGGCGAGCAAGTTCGCGTCAAAAATCTGGCTCGAGAAAGGCTCTGATCGTATCAACGCAAAATCGATCATGGGAATCATAACGCTGGGCGCGAGCTTCGGAACGCCCATCCACATCATGGCCGACGGCGTCGACGAGGCGGAGGCCGCCGCCGCCATTCAGACACTCTTCGACAGCAAGTTCGAAGAGGACTAGCACCGCGCCGTGGGGATATGCCTGCTCCAAACGCCCCCGCTCGACGCATTTTCCCCGATATACTGTCGGTCCTCGCCGTCTACGCCCTGGTCACGGTAGGCGCTTACCTTATAGCCAGAGAGGTCCTCGGAGAGGCTCCGGACTTCCCCGATATCGAGGGTCGGCTCCCCGTGGCCGTTCTGGCGGTACTGCCCCTCTCCCTCGCCTTGATATTCGCGGCGAGGCTGCGCGGCCTCGTTATCGATCTTCGCGCGCATCGTTACGGCGCCAAACTGCGCGCGCGGCTCTCCCTGTTCTTCCTTCTTGCGGTAGTCGCGGCCTCCGTTCCCCAAGGCTTGTTTCTTCTCCGGCTGGCGATGCGTTCCCAGTCCTCCTCTGCCTCGGCCGAGGTGCGAGCGGCCCTCGCGTCGGGGGCCGCTCTGGCGCTCTCCTGGTACGACGACGAGCTGACGCGCCTAAGCAGAGCGGCAACGGAGGTCGTGGATCGCGGGGCGACCGCCTGGTCGAATGGCGGAGGAGACGCGCCAAACGCAGAGGCGCTCCTCGAAGAGCTCAAGAGCCGCGAGCCGGCGATAGAGGCCGTCGAGCTATTCAGCGCAGCGAAAAGCGCAGACTTCGCGGGAAATGACGGCGCGCGGTTTCCGGGCTCGGTCCCCACATTGACACCCGGGCAGCGTGGCCAGATGCTGCCCACCTCGTCCTCGGGCGGTATCAATCGTATTCGCTACGCAGCCGCCTGGCCGCCGCTGGGTCGGGCGGGCGTGGCTGTTCTTACGCTCAGGCTGCCCGAGAACCTCGAAGGCTCCGCCGAGCTTTTGGGGCGGGCCTCGGCGACGGCCGAACTTCTGGCCCCCTTTTCGCGCCGCTATTCGGAGCTGCTGGCCCTCCTGTATTTCTTCCTAGTTGTCCCACTTCTCCTGCTCGCCGCGCTCTTGGGGCTTTCGGCGGCCGACGTAGTGGCAGAGCCGCTCGCCAGCATCGAGGACGCAACAAGGCGAGTCGCCGGCGGCGACCTGGGCCTGCGCCTCATCGTGAAGGGAAACGACGAGACGAGCCGACTCGTCGCCTCCTTCAATCGCATGCTGGACGATATCCAGCGCGGCCGATCGGACGAGCTGCGCAAGGAAAAAATCGACGCCTGGAAGGATATCGCACAACGCCTCGCACACGAGCTCAAGAATCCGCTCACACCCATCCGCCTGGCTGCCGAGCGAGTGCTCAGGCGATGGAAATCGGACCCGGCACAGGCGCTCGAGGTGCTCGAAACCTCGATGCTCGCGATCGTGAAGGAGGTCGAGGGAATGGACGCCCTGCTCTCGGACTTCAGGGCCTTCGCCTCCCTGCCCGAACCGCAGCGCGACTGGGTCGATCTCCGAAATCTCGTCGAGGAAGCGGTCGCGCTCTACGCTGCCTCGTATCCCGATATCGCATTTTCTCTCGAGGGACTGCCCCTCGGATTGTCCTTGCGCGTCGACGGCGCGGCGATCAAGCGTGCGCTGGGCAATCTCTTCGCGAACGCGGTCGACGCGATGGACGGGCGGGGCAGGGTCGAGATAGGCGCCGACCTTGTTAAGGCGGCGGATTCACGCTATTGTAGGCTTCGAATACGAGATTCGGGCAGGGGCATTCCGCCGACGATCGGCGAAAAAGTCTTCGTCCCCTACTTCACGACCAAGACGACGGGTACGGGCTTGGGGCTCTCCATCGTCGAACGCATCGTCGCGGACCATGGCGGAGAGATACGTTTCGAGTCGGAAGAGGGCGCAGGCACGACCTTCTTCATCGACCTTCCTCTCGATCGTTAAAGCCTCGAGGAGAGCACTGGACGCTATGGCGAGCATACTCGTGATCGACGACGAACCCGGCATCCGCACAACGGTGCGGGACATCCTCGAAGACGAAGGCCATCGGGTCTTCCTTGCCGAGGATGCGATCGTCGGCCTCGAGATACTCGACAGCGAGCGGCCGGACATAGCCGTTCTCGACGTTTGGCTACCGCGCATGGGCGGCCTCGAGGCTCTGGCCGAGATGAAGCGCCGCTGCCCCGAGCTCGAAATCGTCGTCGTCTCCGGACACGGGACCATCGACATGGCTGTCCGCGCGCTCAAGCTCGGCGCCTTCGACTTCATCGAGAAGCCGCTCTCCATGGACCGGCTGCTGACCGCCGCGCGGAACGCCCTCAAGATGGGGGAGCTCCGGCGCGAAAACCGCGACCTTAAGCGCGCGGCGGCGCTCTCAGGCGGGAACGAGGAGATCGTCGGCGCCTCGCCCGCGATCGCCGAGGTGCGCGAGCTCGTCGAGCAGGCCGCCGCGAGCGACGCGCGGATACTCATCACCGGCGAGAACGGCACGGGCAAAGAGCTGGTCGCGCGGAACGTCCACTTCAAAGGCCGACGCTCAAGCGGCCCCTTCGTGGAGGTGAACTGCGCGGCGATACCCGACGGCCTCCTCGAGAGCGAATTATTCGGCCACGAAAAGGGCGCCTTCACGGATGCCGTCTCGCGTCGCGCGGGACGCTTCGAGTCGGCCGACGGCGGCACGCTCTTTCTCGACGAGGTCGCGGACCTTTCCCTTTCGGCGCAGGCCAAGG
>Ga0187814_10000305_pt1 | contig 15363 bp, 17 predicted proteins | sample NC_S_4_FD_132450 | JGI IMG/M metagenome (GOLD analysis project Ga0187814, IMG submission 132450) | Wetland sediment microbial communities from Neuse River Estuary, North Carolina, USA - ASW-S_4 | ecosystem: Environmental > Aquatic > Freshwater > Wetlands > Sediment | place: USA: North Carolina... | reverse complement strand
GGCTCAGCCGAGCGAGATCTCCGTCGCGCCGGCCTCGTACTCGTAGTCCGCAGGCACGGTCTCGTCGCGGCCGTTGTGCACCCGGGCCGCGTTGAGCACCAGCGTGAGCACGATGACCACCACGATGTTCGCGATGAGCGCCCAGATGCCGGCGTAGCCCGGCACGCCGAAGAGCGTGTAGAACGAGGACTTGAACCCCACCGACGCCGCCATGGCGATGCCGAGGATCTCCCCGACCGCCCAGCCGATCAGGAGCGCGCTGCGGTGCAGCCAGCGGGTGTAGAGCCCGCCCACGATCATCACGATCGTCTGCAGGATCATGATGCCGCCGAGCGTCTGCAGGTACAAAGAGTACTGCACCGGGATGATCAGCGCGAACACGAGCCCCAGGGCCGTCACGACCACCGACACCACCTTCGCGATGGTGCCCTCGGTCTTGGCGGACTCCTGCTGGGCGAAGTACTCCTTGTAGATGTTGCGGGAGAAGAGGCTGCCCGAGGCGATCGACATGATGGCCGCAGGCACGAGGGCGCCGATGAAGATCGCCGCGAACGAGAAGCCGACGAACCACTGCGGGAACATCTTCTCGAACAGGAGCGGCACGGCGAGGTTGTTGTCGCCGTGCACGTTCACGCCGGCGGCGAGCGCCATGAAGCCGAGCAGGGCGATGCCCCCCAGGAGGAGCGAGTAGAGGGGCAGGTAGGCGGCGTTGCGGCGGATCACCTGGCGCGACTTGGTCGCGAACATCGCGGTGATGGCGTGGGGGTAGAAGAAGAGCGCCAGGGCGGAGCCGAGGGCGAGGGTGCCGTACGCCGTGTAGAGCGTCGGCGAGAGCAGCGTGGAGTGCGGTATGGGTCCGGCCGCGAGCGCGGCGTTCGCCGCGTGGAAGATGTGCCCGAACCCGCCGAGGGCCGTGGGGATGGCGATCACGGCCACGATCACCGTGATGTAGATGAGCGTGTCCTTGGCGATGGCGACCAGGGTCGGGGCGCGCAGGCCCGCCGTCCACGTGTAGAACGCGACGACCGCGAAGGCGATGACGAGGGCGACGTCCTGGCCCGCGCCGGTGGCCGAGCCGAAGCCGAGCGCCTGCAGCACCGCCTGCATGCCGACGAGCTGCAGGGCTATGTACGGCAGCGTCGCGATGATGCCGGTCACGGCGACCGCGAGCGCCATGCCCCTGGACTCGAAGCGTCCCTTGACGTAGTCCGACGCCGTGATGTAGCCCTTGGCCTTCGCCACGGACCAGAAGCGCGGGAAGATGACGAAGATGAACGGGTAGATGACGATCGTGTACGGGACGGCGAAGAAGGCGAGCGCTCCCGAGCCGAACGCGAGGGCGGGCACCGCGATGAACGTGTAGGCGGTGTAGAGGTCCCCGCCGATCAGAAACCACGAGAGCAGGGTGCCGAGCCGCCTGCCGGCCAACCCCCACTCGCTCAGGACCGACAGGTCCGCCTTGTGCCAACGCGCGGCGTAGAAGCCGATCACCGTCACGCAGACGAAGAGGATCAGGAAGATCACGAGCGCCGATGCGTTCACCCGGACGCCCCCCTTCGGCGAGCCTAGGCGGTGAGGTAGTGCACGACGATGGTGATCAGCCCCGTCAGCACGACCCAGAGCAGCTGGTACCAGTAGAAGAACGGCAGGCCGCCCAGCGTCGGGGAGCCCGTGTTGTAGAACTGCGGGAAGAGGACGGCGACGAACGGCACGATCAGGACGGCATACCACCAGCGGTGGTTGCGGCGGGCCGCGGGACTCGCATCCATGGGCGACGCTCCTTTCGTGCACCCCGTGCGCACCGTGCCGGGCGCGGATGCTGGCACTCGCTGACGTTCTATGCAGGTGCGCGGCGCGCCATCCCGCCGCCGCCCACGACGAAAGGCCGCGGCGGCAGCGCACGATGCGCTGTCACCGCGGCCCGGGTGTCCTTTGGCCCTACTTCGTGTACTTGTCGGCCACCGTCGACGCGCCGAACGAGTCGGGCTTGATCTTGGCGTCGAAGCCGCTGCCGGAGACCATGCCGACGATCTCGCGTATGAGCTCGCGGGTGGCGCCGTTCTGGCCGATGTCCAGGTGGATCTCGATGTCGAACCCCTGCTGGCCGCGCCGCGACAGCATCTCCGTCAGGTGACTCGCGACGCCGAGGCTCAGGGAGGTCTCGAGGAGGATCCGCTGGCGCAGGCTCGGCAGGCGGCGGTGGACTTCGCGGTGGTAGTAGTAGCGGGCCCCCTTGCCCAGGCGGTGGATGACCACCGCCGTGACGAACGTCACCTCGCTGCGCGCCTGGGAGTCCGTGCCGATGATCAGCTTGTGCACCGCCTGCGGCTGGGCGCGGACGAAGGACATGATGTCATGGAAGACCTCCTCCAGGTCCATCACGCCCCGTGTCGGGCTGTGGAAGATCATTCGTCCACGCCTCCGCTCCCGCGAAATCGCACTGTCATCGACCCGGGGTCACGTCTCGAGGCTCAAGGCGAGCCGGTCGAACTCCGCGAGGGTCAGCGTCTCGCCGCGGCGGGCGGGCTCGATGCCGGCAAGGTTCAGTGCCCGGACCGCGGTGCCCGGTGCGATGCCGAGTCCCTCCTGCAGCGCCCGCGCGAGGGTCTTGCGCCGGTACCCGAAGGCGGCCGCCACTACGGGCCGCAGGACCGCCCAGGGCGCCTGCGCCGGCGGATCGTGGGGCCGCAGCCGGATGACCTGCGACGCGACCTTGGGCGGCGGGTAGAACTGACCGGAACCCGCCCTGGCCCACGGCTCGAGGTCCGCGTGGTACTCGCGCAGCAGCGTGAGGGCGCCGCGCTCGGGCGATCCGGGCCGTGCCGCCAGGCGATCGGCCACCTCGCTCTGCAGCATCAGCACGGCGATCGCGGGGCGGGCGGCCAGCGCGGCGGCCAGGAGGGCGGTCGAGATGTAGTACGGCAGATTGCCGACCAGCTTGCCCCGCGGCCCGAGGAGGGCTGGCAGGTCCGCCGCGAGGGCGTCCTCCTCCAGGACCGTCACGCGGTCGCCGAAGAAGGTGCGCAGGTGCCCCGCCAGCGCCCGGTCGATCTCGATCGCGCGCACGTCGCAGCGCGCCGCCGCGAGACCCTGGGTGATGGCCCCGAGTCCAGGGCCGATCTCCACGACGCGGTCGCCGTCCTCGAGTGCCAGCCCGAGCACGATGCGATCGCGCAGCCTCCGGTCGATCAGGAAGTTCTGGCCGAGGCGTTTGAGCGGCCGGATACCCAGCTGCGCGAGCACGTCCCGGACGACGCCCGGGGAGGTCAGTTGCGGCTCCTCCATCGGCGCAATTGTAGCATGCGGCGGCCCCGGGGCGCAGGAAACGGCGCCCCTCGCAGGAGGGGCGCCGTGCGTCGGTCCGATCAGTTGCTCGACAACTCGTACACGGTCACGCTCTGCCGCCCGAAGTCGATGGCCTGCTGGCCCGTGTCGAAGCAGAGGTCGATGCGGTCGCCGACGATCGCGCCGCCCGTGTCGGCCGCCACGGCGTAGCCGTAGCCCGGGACGTAGAGGCGGGTGCCGAGCGGGATGACGCTCGGGTCCACCGCCGCGACGCCATAGCGCGCGGCGACGCCGGTCGCGGTGCGTCCGTTGGACCATGCGGGGTTTGCCCAGTACGCCGTGGCGCTCATCGCGAGCGTCCCGACGACGCGGCCCGCCAGCTCGCCGCGCGAGACGTCGGGCAGTTCGGCCCCGACGTGGACCACCTCGGGGCGTGCCGAGCGCACGACCTTCTCGCCGACGACGCTGACGGAGATGACCTTGGCGCCGTCGTAGACGCGGCGCACCGTCTCGACCGCCACGCCGAGGGTGCCGGTCTGGGCGACGACCTCGCGGCCGAGGGCCAGCTTGGCGTCGAAGACCGTTTGCACGCCGTAGCGCACGGGCACCGAGACCTCGGTCAGGCGCGCGGCGACGACCACCGGCGTACTGCGGACGGTGCCGCTGAAGAGGGCCGCCTGGTAGCCTGGAGCCGGGTCGGAGGCGTCCAGCGTCGCGCCGTAGTCGGGCAGGGGGAGGGGCTTCGGGTGTACGGCCGGTGCCTTGGCACGGGCCAGGTTAGTCTTCTTGGCAGCGGGTGACCGGGTGGAAGTCCCGGAGACGGCGGCGTAGCCTGCAAGCAGGATGAGCGCGGCGCCAAGGGCCAGTGCGGTGCGCCGCCATCCTGTCTGCCGAAGCTGCTGCAAGGGGGGCCTCCTTCTTCCTACAACCTGCCATTCAACCGAAGTTGTAGGACTGCCGTATCATATCACCCTCCCCCCCCAGCGCAAACGCACCTAAGATAAGAATTCTCTTGGACCGTTCAGACCAAGCCCTCGAAGGCCGGAAAGGCGGCCACCGCGTTGCGCGCCGTGCGATCGGCGAGTTCGGCCTCGGGAACGCCTCGTGCCGCCGCCAGCGCGGCGAGCGTCTCGACGATGAAGGCGGGCTCGTTGCGGCGTCCCCGGTGACCCTGCGGCGCGAGGTAGGGGCTGTCGGTCTCGACGAGGAGCCGGTCGTCCGGCACCTGCCGGGCCAGGGCGCGCAGTGCGTCGTTGCGCTTGTAGGTGACGTTGCCCGCGAACGACACGAAGGCCCCGCGGGCGAGGCCCTCGCGCAGCAGGTCCGCGTCGCCGTCGAAGCAGTGCAGGACGGGGCGCACGGCGGGGTGTCGGTCAAGGAGGGGCACGATGCCGACCCCCGCGTCCCGCAGGTGCAGCACGACGGGCTTGCCGGCAGCCTCCGCGACGGCCAGCTGCCGCAGCACGAGCTCCTCCTGGAGGGGCGCGGGCGCTGCCTCCTCCCAGTGGAAGTCGAGGCCGATCTCACCGATCGCCGCGACCTCCGGCTCCCGGCTGAGCTCCTCGATGCCCCTGAGCTCCGCCTCGCCGGCCCGAGCCGCCTCGTACGGATGCAGGCCGACGGCCGCGCGGAGCCGTGGGTGGCGCCGACAGAGCTCGACGGCCCGCCGCGATGACGGCAGGTCGTAGCCTACGACCAGCACGGCGCCCACGCCGGAGGCCGCAGCGCGTTCGAGCACGCCCTCGACCTCTGCGCAGAGGTCCTCGTGGTTCAGGTGGGCGTGCGTGTCGACGATCACTTGATCGGCGTCCCGGGCGGGAGGGCGGCGCGCGGCGCGACGATCTGCAGGCTGTCGCCGGCCTTGCCCGCCAGGATCATGCCGCGCGAGGTGACGCCGCGGATGCGCGCCGGCTGGAGGTTCGCGACGATCACGACCTGCGTGCCGGGCAGCTCCTGCGCGGCGTACTGCTCCGCGATGCCCGAAACGACCGTGCGAGGCTCACCCTCCCCGAGGTCCACCTTGAGCTCGAGCAGGCGGTCGGCGCCCTTGACGCGGGTCGCTTCGAGGATGGTGCCGACCCGCAGGTCCAGGCGGCCGAAGTCCTCGATGGAGATCTCGGGCTTGCCGTCGGGCGCGGTGACCGGGGCCTCAGCGGCCGGGGTGGCCGGGGCGGGTTCAGCGGCCGCTTCGGCCTCGATGCGGGGGAAGATGGGCGCGCCCCTCTGGACCACGGTGCCCGGCGGCAGCCCGCCCCAGGCCGTGTCGGTCCACGCCGCCGCGCCGGCATCGGGGAGTCCGAGCTGCCGGATGATGGCGTCCGGCGCGTCGAGCAGGAACGGCCGCAGCAGCACCGCCGTGATGCGCAGCGACTCCGCGAGGTCGTAGAGGACGTCGGCCAGATGGGCGTCCCCCGTGCGGTGCAGCTGCCACGGCGCCTGCTCCTCGATGTACTTGTTGGCCCGCCGGACGAGCTCGAACACCGCGACGGCGGCGTCCGAGACCTCCAGCCGCGCGAGGCACTCCCCGGTCTTGCGGACGGTCTCCTCCGCGTGCGGACGCAAGGCGCTCGCGCGGGGCTCGGGGATCACCCCGGCGGTGAAGCGCTCGATCATGGCCGTCGTGCGCGAGAGCAGGTTGCCGAGGTCGTTGGCGAGATCGACGTTGGTGCGCAGCACCAGGGCGTCCTCGGTGTAGCTGCCGTCGGCGCCGAACGGAACCTCGCGCAGGAGGTAGTAGCGCACCGCATCCCGACCGTAGCGCCGCACCAGGAGGCGGGGATCCACCACGTTGCCCCGCGTCTTCGACATCTTCTGCTCGCCCAGGAGCAGCCAGCCGTGGCCGTACACGACCTTGGGCAGCGGCAGGTCGAGGGAGAGCAGGAGCGCCGGCCAGATGATCGCGTGGAAGCGCACGATCTCCTTGCCGACGAGGTGCACGTCCGCCGGCCAGTAGCGGGCGAAGCGGCGCTCGTCCTGCAGGAAGCCGCAGGCGGTGATGTAGTTCGTCAGGGCGTCCACCCACACGTAGGCGATGTGCCGAGGGTCCTGGGGCAGGGGGACGCCCCACGTGAAGCTCGTGCGCGACACCGAGAGGTCCTCGAGCCCCTGGCGGATGAACTGGATCATCTCGTTGCGACGGGAGACGGGCCGGATGAACTCGGGGTGGCTCTCGATGTGCTCCAGCAGGGGTTCGGCATAGCGGCTGAGCCGGAAGAAGTAGCTCTCCTCGTTGAGCCGCGCGACCGGGCCGCCGCAGCTCGGGCAGTTGCCGTCGACCAGCTTGCCCTCGACCCAGAAGGACTCGCAGGGCGTGCAGTACCAGCCCTCGTACTGCGAGAGGTAGAGGTCCCCCTTGGCCTCGAGTCGGCGGAAGACCTCCTGCACGACGCGCTCGTGGCGGTCCTCCGTCGTGCGGATGAAGTCGTCGTGGGAGATGCCGAGCAGCTGCCAGAGGTCCCGGATGTCGGCGACGATCTCGTCGACGTAGGCCCTGGGCGTCTTCCCGACCTTGGCGGCCCGGTCCTCGATCTTCTGCCCGTGCTCGTCGGTGCCCGTCACGAAGAAGACGTCCTCGCCCAGCAGGCGGTGGAAGCGCGCCAGAGCGTCCGCCGCCACCGTCGTGTAGGCGTGGCCGATGTGCAGACGGTCGTTCGGATAGTAGATCGGCGTGGTGATCGTGAAGCGCTCTGACATTTCGTCCGCCTCCCCTGAAAAATGCGCAACGCCGTCACCCTCAAGGGGCGACGGCTCGCGGTACCACCCTCATTCTCCGGCCGCGCACGGCCGGACTCTTGCCGATCACGGCGGCACCGTCGCGCCCTCGGCCCGAAAAGGCTCCGTGCGCGCACTCCGGAGGCATCGCGCTGCGCCTAGGCCGCCGGCTTCCACCGTCCCGGCTCGCTCTCGGCCAATCCGCCGCAGGCTATCTCCATCATCGCTTTGCTTGGTTAGGAGGCTAAAGGCTGGCAGGCGGTTTGTCAATCGTCCGCGGCCCCTCCCTCGGCCGCTCCAGCGGAATCGACGACCAGCGCGACGGCGATCCCGTCGTGACCCTTGGCGCCCACGGTCTGCAGCACGGTCGCCTCGAGCCGGGGCTCGGCGCCACAGGCGGCGAGGAACGCCCGCACACCCCGGACGTTCGCATCCTCGCTCGCGGCGTCCACCACGGCCCCGCGACGCACCACGTTGTCGGCGACGATCAGGCTGCCCGGCCGCGTCAGGCGCAGGGCCCAGGTGAGGTACTCCGGCAAGCTGGCCTTGTCGGCGTCGATGAACACCATGTCGTAGGCGCTCTCGCCCGCCTCCCACATCCGCCGCAGGACGTCCCCGGCCGCTCCGACGCGCACCTCCACGACCTCCTGCAGGCCGGCGGCCACGATGTTCTGGCGCGCGACCTCCGCGTGGTGCGGGCTCAGTTCGACCGTCACAAGGCGCCCGCCCGCGGGCAGCGCTCGGGCGAGCCAGATCGTGCTGTAGCCGCCCAGGGTGCCCACCTCGAGGATGCGGCGGGCGCCCTGGAGGCGCGCCAGAAGCTGGATCAGCCGGCCCAGCGGCGGCGTGACCTGGATGCGAGGCAGCCCCTCCGCCTCGCTCCGCCGGATGGCTCCTCGCAGGACGGCGTCCTCGGGCAGCAGCGTGTCCTCGAGGTAACGGTCCACCTTGACCCAGATGTCCTCCATGCCGAAGCTCCCCCCTGTGAGTCCACGATACATGTGCGGTCAAGCGAACATCCGTTGGAAGGATACCCCTGAACGGCACAGAATGTTCTTCCGTGTCATCCAGTAAAGGGGAGACTTCCATGATCAACCGGGTCGTCGTCGTCGGCCGCCTCGCAACGGATTCCGTGCTCCGCTACTCGCACGACGGCCTCGCCGTGTCGGCGTTCTCCGTGAACGTCGGCCGCAACGACCGCAGTCCGGACTTCCTGCCCGTCGTGGCCTTTCGCCGGCTGGCCGAGGCGACCTCCCGCTACCTGCGCAAGGGGCGGCTGGTGGGCATCGAGGGGCGGCTGTCGAGCCGGACCTTCGCCGCCGACGACGGCGAGGAGCGGCGGGTGATCGAGATCGTCGCGGACCGCCTGCGCTTCCTGGACCCTCCCCTGCCTCTCGGCGAGGAGGCGCCCTCCGCCCCGGATCCCGGTGCCGCCACGGAAGCCTAGTCCGATGCCCATCACCCAGTTCGTCCTGAACGCCGTCACGACCCTGCAGGGCTGGTTCGCCGGCTTCGCCGTCCTGGCGCTGTTCTACGGTGCGTACCTGCTGTGGACGAGCGGGGACAACCCGCAGAGCAGGTCGAGGGCATGGGGGCACCTCTTCTCCGTCGCCGCCGGACTCGTCGTCGTGATCTTCGCCAAGGACATCGTGCAGGTGATCTTCCAATGGGCTGGGCTCTCAGCACCGCTCTGAATCCCGCACTGCGGCAGGCGTACGGCTGGGTCGGCGCGCTCCTGTGGTCCCAGGGCGTGTTCCCCTCGGCGCCCGTCGTGGCCATGCTCACCCACATCGCCCTCGTCGCGGGCGGTGCCCTGGCCGTCCCGCTCTTCATGCTCGAAGCGGGGTCCGGTCGCGTCCGCTCCGCCCTGGCGCGCCTCACCCTCGCCGTCGCCGGCGTGCTCGTGAGCCGCGACGTCGTCGCGCTGCTCTGGCAGCTGAACGACGCGCTGGTCGGGACCATCGCCAAGCTTGCCGGCTCGACCGCCATGCCATCGCCCAGCTTCGGCCAGGGCGTGACCGACCTGCTCGTGTTCGGCGTGCCGTACCTCCTGATGGTCGTCTTCCTGGCCGGTCTGCTCCTGGCACGCGTGGCTGCGATCGCGCTGCTCTCCGCCGCGGCGCCCCTCGCCTTCCTGCTCGCCACCCATAGGGGCCTCTCCCGGCTGCCGGTGCTCTGGCTCTGCCAGACGGCCGCGTGGGCCATCCTGCCGGCCGGTGAGGGGTTCATCCTGGTGCTGGTCCGGGGACTCGGGGGCCAACTCGGGGTCGTCGCTCCCGCATCCGACATGCTGCTGAGCCTCGTCCTGCTCTTCTTCATGCTGCGGCTGCCCTTCACCCTCCTTGGCGCGGGCCGGCGCCTGTCGCGGGCATGAAGTGCCACGTGCCGGTCGACCTGCTCAGGGTGGAGCCGCGCATCTGGGGCGACCTCGAGATGAATCAGGTGCTCTGCCTCGGGTGCGCGGGCGTCGTGGCCCTGGCCGCCTTGACGGAGCGCCTGCCGGTGGCCGCGGCGGTGCCGTTGGCGGCCCCGTTCGTCGGCTACGCGCTGCTCGAACTGGACGGCCAGCCGCTCAGGCGGATCGCGCCACGCATCGTGCTCGGCGCGCTGAGGGCGCGGCGGGAGCGCAGCGCCGACGCGTCCCTCTGGTACGAACCGCCCGGGGCCGAGGCACTTCACGGCGGGATCATGCATCAGATACGTGGGGCGCTGCATCATCTTGCTGAAGGCAGGTGACGCGGCGGACGCGGGCGAAGTCCAGCCCGCAGGCGAGGGATCCCGTCGGCACACTCCCGGATGGGGCGGGTGAGGATGACCATTCGCGTTTGCGTCGCCGGAGCGACGGGCTGGACGGGTAGCGCCATCGTGCGCCAGGTGGCCACGGCCGACGGCTTTGCCCTCAGCGGCGCCGTCGCGCGTCGCAAGGCGGGCGCGGATGCCGGAACGGCCATCGGCATTGCGCCCCTGGGCGTCCCGATCAGCTCGGACCTCGAGACGGCCCTCGGGTCCCCCACCGACGTCCTGATCGACTACACGTCTCCGGACGCGGTCAAGGGCCATGCCCTGACGGCCCTCAGGCACGGGGTTCGCGTCGTCATCGGGACGTCGGGACTCACCGCGGCGGACTTCGACGAGATCGGCGCCGTGGCGAAAGACCTTGGTCTCGGCGTCATCGCGGCTGGCAACTTCTCCGTCACCGCGGCGCTCGCCAAGCACTTCGCCCTGCTGGCGGCGAAGTACGTCCCGTCGTGGGAGATCGTCGACTACGCCGACGCGGGCAAGGTCGACGCGCCCAGCGGCAGCGTCCAGGAGCTCGCCGAGGAGCTCGGGCAGGTCGCCCACCCGCGCGAGGAAGTACCCGTGAGCCGCCTGCGCGGCCCGATCGAGGCGCGCGGCGCCGACATCGCCGGCACGCGCGTCCACTCCCTGCGCCTGCCCAGCTACGTGATCGCCTTCGAGACCATCTTCGGTCTGCCCAACGAGCGACTCGTCGTACGGCACGAGGCCGGTTCCGGCGCGGACCCCTACGTCAGCGGCACCCTGCTCGCCGTTCGGGAGGTCCTGCACGTCCAAGGCCTGGTGCGGGGGCTGGACCACCTCCTGTTCGCCTAGGGTGCTTCCATGTATAGGCTGATTTAGCAGGAGTTTTCTCCTGGGTGGCGAATTCCCCCACTATCTTCGTTGGAAGGTAGTGGTTTTCTTGTCCGCCACCTGCCTTGTCGGGCCACGATGCGACTGACGCCGGGGGTGGCGCAGCCGTACGCCGCCGGAACCGTCTACGAGGTGGGTCGCAGGGAGTACGCCCTCCTGGTCGCGGAGGAGCGCGACGCCCGCCAGACCGCCATGCGGGACTTCCTGCTCGCCGTCCACGGCCCCGTCGTGTGGACCCTCGCGTCGCGCGGCAGCGAGCGGCACCTCTACCTCTGGCTCCAGGACGACGCGGGCAACCGGGAGGCGCTCGCCGGCCTTGGGGCGCCTGCGCACCCGCTCGGACCGGACGTGCCGTCCGATCTGCGCTGGATCCTCGACAACCCCGCGCTGCCCCTGCCCGCGGCGGTCCGGTGCGGCGTCGAGGTGCGCCCGCGCGGCGTCGCCGGGCTGGGTCGAACGCCGCCGCGCGCGCACCTGCGCGTGCTGGAGTCCGGGACGGGCTTTCGCCAGCTCATGGCGGTGGAGGCCTATCCGGAGCAGCTCGACGAGTTGAGCCTCGAGCGTCTTTGGTGGTATCCCCACCCCCTTCTCGCGTCCCTGCGCCTCGTACCGCTCGCGCCCCGCGAGGCGCGACTCAGGCTCGAGCGCCGGCTGCAGCAGCTGCACGCGGGCGCGTTCCTGCGCCGCCAAAAGGGGCGCCTGCCGGATCCCGACGCCGACAAGGCCCAGGAGGACGCCCTGCGCCTGCGCGAGGTGCTGGTGGAAGAGCGCGAGCGCCTGTTCGCGACGTCCTTCCTGGTCGCAGCGGAGGGAGCGCACCGTGCGGAGTGCGAGGCCGAGGCGGCTCGGCTGCGAGCCGTCTTTGCCGAGATGGGCTGCCTCGTGCAGGTCCAGCTTGGACTGCAGTCCGCCCAGGCCGAGTGGTTCACGCCCGGGCCCGCGGCGCAGGAACCGCCGGGCCGCCTCCTGACGGCATCGGCGATCGCCTGCCTGGACCTCACGCCGGCGGCGGCCCCGCAGGCCTCTGGGCAGCGGCTGGGCACGCACATCCGCGATCGCACGCAGGTGCTGCGCGACCGCCTGCGCAGCGCGAACCCGATGGCCGTGGTCCTGGGGACGCCCGGTCACGGGAAGTCCGCGTTCGCCAAGGCGGAGCTGCTGCGGGAGCACCCGAGCCAACTGCTCGTCGTGGATCCGGAGGGAGAGTATGGGCGGGTGGTCGCCCGGCTGGGCGGGCGCAGCGTCGATGCCGTGCCCGCCAGCCCGGAGGGGCGCTGCTGCCTCGCGCTCTCCCTGCGCGCAACGCCGCAGCCCGCCTGGGCGGCCCACCTGCGCGCGGCGGCGGCCCACGCCATCGACGCGGCCGCCGCGGGCGGGCTCGACGAGCCGTTCTGGCTGACGCTCGACGAGGGCCACCTCTGGCTCGGCGCGGGCGGGGCGGAGGACGCGCTCGTGGACCTGGCCAAGCGTGCGCGCAAGCGCGGCCTCATCGTGACCGTCATCAGCCAGAACGTCGGCGACTTCCTAGGCTCCCAGGGCGGTCGCCTGGTGCTCGCCAACGCCGGCCGCCTCACGCTCTTCCGCCAGCAGCCGACCGATCTGCCGCGCCTAGGCGAGGTCCTGCACCTCTCCGACCGCGCGCTCGACTTCCTGCGCGCCTGCAGGCCCGGTGAGGCCCTGCTGATCGACGAGCAGGGCACGGTCCCCTTGCGCATCGATCTCAGCGAGGAGGAGCTCGACCTTGTCGATACGCGTCCAGGGTTTGCGCGGATTCGCTGAACGCCTGCGGGATCCCCTCTGGCTGCCGCTCCTGTGCGCGGTGCTGGCGTTCGGCGCATGGCAGGTGTCCGCGGCCGCCAACAGCCGGACCGTGCTGGTGGCCGCGCATGACCTGCCGGCGGGGACTCTCCTTTCCCCCGCAGAGGTGCGCACGGTCCGCTGGCCGTCCGCCCTGCCCGGCGCAGCCCTCAGGGCCCCCGCCGGCCGCCTGCGCGTGGGCGTCGCCGCCGGCATGCCCCTGCTCGCCAGCGCCGTCGGCGCGCCATCCAGGGCCACCTCTGTCCAGGCCATGCTCGTGGACCTGCCGCAGGGGGCGCTGCTCAGCGCTCCCACCCTTGCGGCCGGCGACCGCGTGGAGGTGTACCTCGTCGAGGCCGGACATCCGCTGCAGCGGGTGGTGGGGTCTGCGGAGGTCGCCGCGGCGGGCGGGGGGATCGATCTCGAGGTCTCGCCCGCCGACCTCGTGCCGCTGATGGCGGCGATCGCAGCGGGTCATCTGATCGTGGTGGCTCAGAAGAACTAGGAGGCGGTCGCGTGCGTTCGCTCTATGCCCTGCACCCGGAAACCGTCCTGCAGCTCCACGAGCGCGGCGCCGCCGTCTACGGCCAGCCGCTCACGCTGTCCCTGGCCGAGACCGAGGACCGCATGGATCGCGAGGACTACCGCCGCCTGGTCGTGGACCCGGGGCTCGTCCGCTCGGCCGACGAACAGCGGTCGCTGAGGCGTATCGCAGCGGTGCATCCCGACGCCGAGATCGCCTGGCTCAGGGGGCGGCTGCCCGGTCGCGGCGGCCTGGCACTCGACGAACTGGCGGCCGAGCTGCGCGGGGAGGCAAAGGAGAGGGAGAGCGTCCTCGCGGTCGTCGCCTCGCCGGGAGACGCGGAGCTGGGCGCCGCCGCCGCCCTGGCCGTATCGGTGCACCTCGCCGCGGACCGCGACGTCGTCCTCGTCGAGACCGACACGTCGGACCCGGTCTACGCCCGACGGCTCCGCCTGCGGCCGCTCCTGGCCGAGCACATCGCGGACGGCTCGGCCGACGTGAAGTCCGGCTGGCCCCAGCGCCTGCGCATCGTGGCCGCGCCGGCCCAGCCGGAGCTGCTCCTGGTGTCCGGCATGCAGCCCCTGCTCGACCGCCTGGAGCAGGACCGCGGCCAAGGTCAGGTGGTGGTGCGGGCCAGTGCCAACCTCGCCGATCGGGGTCTGCTCGCCGCTCTTGCCCACGCCAGCGACATCCTGCTCTGCGCCGGCGCCCAGTCCGGGGAGTACCGGCGCTGGCTGAAGGGGCTCGCCCCCCTCGCGCGACTCGTGCCGCTCCCGGAGCGCAGGTTCTCCCTGCGCCTCTCTCACCTCTCCCGGGCGGGGGCGGAGCTCTGGCACCTGCGGCAGGAGGTGGCGGAGCGTGGTTGCTGAGACGCCCCTCGGCTATTGGCTCGGGCCGCTGGAGGCGCTGTTCTGCGACGGGCAGGTGAGCGAGATCATGGTGCTGGACTTCGACCGCGTGTTCGTCGAGCGGCAGGGCAGGATCACGCCCGCACCGGTGGGATTCGGGGACCGCCGGGCCCTGCAGGAACTGATCGAGCGCCTGCTCCTGCCCCTGGGCCGGGAGCTCACGCAGGCCTCGCCGTACGCGGACGGACGGCTGGGCGACGGCGTGCGCTTCACCGCCACCGTGCCGCCGCTCAGCCAGGCGCCGACGCTCACCATCCGCAAGGTGACCAAGGTGGACCTGGAGGCGGCGTGGCGCGAGGCCCTAGAGGGCGACGACCGCCCGCTGCGACTGGCGCGCGGCTGGGTGCGCGAGCGCCGCAACGTCGTCGTCGCCGGTGCCGCCGGAACGGGCAAGACGTCGCTTGTCCGCCTGCTCGCCCAGGCCATCCCGCCGGGGGAGCGGGTGCTGACGATCGAGGAGACCCGCGAGCTCGAGCTGAGCAGCGTGCACCCGCACGTCGTCGCCCTGGAGACGCGCTCGCCGAATCGCGCCGGGCTGTACGCCATCGACCTCGAGGATCTGATCCGCCTCGCACTGCACATGCGGCCGGATCGCATCATCGTGGGCGAGATCCGCGGCCGGGAGGTCGTGGCTTGGCTCTCCGCGCTCGACACCGGGCACGGCGGCAGCATCACCACCCTGCACGCCACGTCCGCGCACGACGTGCCGGACCGGCTGCTGTTCGCGGCGGCGCCGGCGCGGGGCGCCCCGCCCCGCCTCCTGCGTGGACGCATCCGCCAGCTCGTCGGCGGCATCGTGCACATCGAGCGGGACCTGGGCGGCCTCAGGCGCCCTTCCGCCCTCGTGCAGTACGACGACGGCCGCGCGCGGCAGGTCTGGCCATGAGCCGGGCACTGGCCTGCGCGGCGGCGGCTCTCCTCCTCGCCGCGCTCGTGCGCTCGGGACCGCGCGGCGCCGCGCGGTACCTCGTCCCCACCGCCGCCCTTTGCCTAGGGCTGCCGTCCGGTCCCGTCGTGATGCTGACGGCCTTCGTCTGCGCCGGACTGTGGCAGCACGGCGTGCTCCTCTACCTGCGGCGCCGACGCCTGCAGCGCCTGCGAACGGCCGCAGAGGAGCCGATCCAGGCCATGTTCGAGCAGGCTTCGCTCTACGGCAGCGCCGAGCACTGCGCCCTGGCCGCCCTGCCCGCATGCAGCGCGGAGCTGCGGCCGATCTGGCAGCAGGCGCTGGCCGACTGGTTGCGGGGCGGCACGAGCGAGGAGGCGTTCGCCGACGTCGGGCGGGCCTATCGCATCCCGCTGCTCGTGCGGCTGGCTCGCGCCCTCGCGCTCAGCCGGCACACCGGTTCGCCCCTCGACTGCCACCTGGGCGTCCTGCTCGAGGACGCCGCCGAGGACCGCCAGGCCGTCGCGGGCATCGAGGGCGAGACGCTGCCGTACTTCGTCGCCACCGCTCTGATGGCGTCGGCGCTGTTCGGCATGGCGCTC
>Ga0187814_10000304_pt1 | contig 15368 bp, 11 predicted proteins | sample NC_S_4_FD_132450 | JGI IMG/M metagenome (GOLD analysis project Ga0187814, IMG submission 132450) | Wetland sediment microbial communities from Neuse River Estuary, North Carolina, USA - ASW-S_4 | ecosystem: Environmental > Aquatic > Freshwater > Wetlands > Sediment | place: USA: North Carolina... | reverse complement strand
CCAACCGCGTGCTCGAGCCCAGCATCCCCTTCCACATCCACTTCTCAGACGTCAGCTTCGCGAATCGCAACGAGAAGTCCCATCTCCCCTACGGGCAGGGAACCCTGCGCGCCGAGCCGCTCGGGCAGGCGCTGGCGCGCTTCGCCCGACCGGCCACGGTGATCGCGGAGTCCCCGGACGAAGCGTCGAACCAGACGATCCGGTCGATCCTGCAGCATCCCGGGTTATCACGGCGATCACTGCGGCGATCTACGCATGACTGAGCAGGCGAGTCGTTCGTACTGTGTCGGCTAAGGCCGTGGTCAGCCGTCTGGCTTCGGGAATCCGACCGGGATAGGGCAGAATGCTTCGACATTTGTTCAGTGCATCGAGGCCGCGGCGCCTCCGCAGGCCCACAGCTCGGTCATCGTTCGCCGCGCTCGCTGCACTCGCCCTGACCGTGGGACTCGCTGTGACTGCCCTCTTGATCCCGACCACGGCGTCGGCAAAGAGCTCGATCCGCGTCAGCATCAAAGGGCAGAACCACCATCCGGTCGTCAACAGGAGATGGACCTACTCGGTCACCGTAAGGAGCGCGAGCGGGCAGAAGCTGAGCGGAACGGAGACGACCCACTACTTGTACAACGGTGTGGTCGTTGGCACGGAGAAGCCGGTCAACGTCCGGTTCAAGAATGGGTACTACCACGACACGATCGAGTTCCCCGGGGCCGCAGTGGGCCATCAGTTGTCGGTGTGGGTGGTCGTGAACACCAGGGACGGCTCGGGCAGCGCCGCGTGGTGGATCACGGTGGTCAAGCGGTGAGCGCCTGACGACGTTCGCCGATGCCTTGCGCTGACCGCACAACCCGGAAAGCCCGGGTCACTGTCTGCGTGCAGCATGACCCCCGCGGACGCTGGGAGGTGGTGCTGCCGGGCCGCCGCGGGCGGATCGCCTGCGAGACGCTTGAGGACGCCCGTCGGATCGCCTACCTGTCGGTCGCGCACACCCACGACTGCGAGCTGGTCGTCCGCGACGCCTACAACCGCGTCCTTCAGCGCGAGCTGATCGATGGCCACGGGTCTTCCACGACCTGACCGCCGTCCCCAGCTCGGCTTCAGGAGTCAGAGCGCCGTCGGATAGGTTTCCGGCGGCTCGCCCAGCTCCCAGCCGGCCGTTCGCTCGAGCGGCTCCACGGCGCGCGTGGAGTCGAGATGGACGAGCGCGTCGTACTGCTGGCTGACGCTCGCCGCGAACCAGTGGCTCTGGCGCTCGGTCTGAGGGCGGTAGATGACGCCGATTGCGCGGTGCAGCCGTGGCTCGCGCAGCGCCCGGCCGCTGTCACCGGCGGCCAGCGGGCAGAGCAGGAACGCCGGGAGGTGGGTGGCGTGGAACAGCGCCTCGTAGCTGTCGGGCAGCGCGGCGCGCACCCGCTTGCGCTCGGCGGGAGCGTCCCACTCGGAGGCGGCGGTGACGGTGCCCGCGTAGGTGCTGAAGCCGACATTGACGGTGTCGCGGCCGTGGCGCTCGCGCATCAGCTGGCCGATGTTGAGCTCCCCGCGTCCTGCCATCTCGGTCGCGCGGGCATCGCCGACGTGCGAGTTGTGCGCCCACACCACCGCGCGCGCGCCGCGACCGGTGCGGTCGAGGTGGGCGATCAGCTGATCGAGCGTGTCGGCCATGTGCCGGTCGCGCAGGTTCCAGGAGCCGGCGCGGTCGCCGAACATCGTGCGGTAGTACTCCTCGGCGCCTGCGACGACGGCGGCGTTCTGCTCGGCGAAGAAGTACTCGTCCTCGGCGGCGATGCCATCTCCAAGCAGGTACTCCCCGGCGTGTCGGCGCAGCTCGACGAGCTGCTCGATCACCCGCCGGCGACACGGCTCGCCGACCCCTAGCAGCACCGCCTGGCCGTAGCTGGCGCTCTCGCCGGCGTACGGCTGCAGACACTCGTAGCGGGCCCGGGCTCGGGCGGCGGCTGGGGGGTCCTGCTCGTCGAGGTAGGCGATCACCGCCTGCATCGACGCGCCCAGGCTGTAGAGGTCGAGGCCGTAGAAGCCGACCCTGCCCGCGCTCAGGTGCCGCCGCTCGTTGTGGGCGCGCAGCCAGCCGACGAAGTCGAGCACGTCGGCGTTTCGCCACATCCACGTCGGAAAGCGAAGGAAGCCTCCGAGCGCCGCCTCGGCGTCCGGGTCGGAGCGCGCCCCCTGCACGTAGCGGTTGACGCGATAGGCGTCGGGCCAGTCGCCCTCGATCGCGACCGCGGTGAACCCGTGCTCGACGATCAGCCTCTTGGTGATCCTCGCACGCTCACGGTAGAACTCGTGGGTGCCGTGGCTGGCCTCGCCGAGCAGCACGATCCGGGCGTCGCCGATCAGCGCCAGCAGGGCGTCATAGTCGCGCTCATCGCCGGTCAGCGGGTGCGACTCGCGCCGCAGCGCCGCGAGCACCTCGCGCTCGCCGAGCGGAAGCGCGATCGCGGCGGACATCGTGCTAGACCCCGGCCGCCGCGCGCGGACGCGCGGCTCCTGTCAGGTGCGCGGTGAACCAGTCGGCGGCGAAGCGGGCGACCGTCTCGAGCGTCCCCGGCTCGGCGAACAGGTGGCCGGCGCCCTCCACCACGATCAGGCGGTGCGGGCAGCGGAGCATCGCTGCTGCGCGGCGGTTCAGCTCGAGCACCTCCGGGTCGCGGCCTCCCACCACCAGCAGCGTCGCGGCGGACACGTACGGAAGCCGGTCGGCGGCGAGATCGGGCCGCCCGCCGCGTGAGACCACAGCCTGCACGACCTCGCCCGCGGCGGCGGCTGCGCGCAGCGCCGCGGCGGCGCCGGTCGAGGCGCCGAAGTAGCCGACCGGCAGCCTTCTCGTGTCGGGCTCGGCGATCGCCCAGCGGGTCACCTCCTCCAGACGGCGCGCGAGCAGCGGGATGTCGAACACCAGCTCACGCCGGCGGGCCTCCTCCTCGGTCAGGAGGTCGAACAGTAGCGTCGCGAGTCCCGCCGCGTTCAGGGTGATGGCCACCTCGCGGTTGCGCGGGCTCAGGCGGCTCGAGCCGCTGCCGTGCGCGAAGATCACCACACCGCGCGGCCGCGGCGGCAGCGCCAGGTCGCCGGCGAGCACCACCCCGCCGATGTCGAGCAGCAGCTCGCGCTCGACGGGGCGCACTGCAGGCGCGGTCGGCCTCTGAGGCGGCGGCATCTGCCCGGGTGTGGGCGTCCGGGCGCGAGCGGCGGCGGCGAGCAGCGCAAGCACCTCCGCGTCGGACACGGGCGAGAAGTCCTCGTAGTAGCGGCCGACACCGAGCAGCTCGTGCGGGATCGTGTGACAGACGATCTCGTCGGCCTCCTCGCCGACCAGGGCGACAGACTCACGCGCGCCCACCGGCACCGCCACCACGATCCGGCTCGCGCCGCGAGCGCGCAGCGCGCGAACCGCCGCCAGGTCGGTCAGGCCCGTCGCCAAGCCATCGTCGACCACGATCACCGTGCGTCCACGCACATCCAGCGTGCGGCGCCCGTCGCGGTAGCGCTCGACCCGCCGTCGCAGCTCGCGGACCTCGCGCCTGACCGTCGCCTCAAGCAGGTCGTCAGTCATGCCCACCAGCCGTGCGGCGTTGACGTTCAGCACCGCGGTGCCGTCCTCGGCGATTGCCCCCACGCCGAACTCGGGGTTGCCGGGAGCGCCGAGCTTGCGCACCGCCAGCACGTCAAGCGGCGCGCCGAGCTCCCGCGCGACCTCGAAGGCGACCGGAACCCCGCCGCGCGGCAGCGCGATCACCACGGGCCGCTCGTTCGCCAGCGACGCCAGTTGCGCGGCCAGCTGGCGCCCCGCGTCGCGACGATCCAGGAACACCATGCGCGCATCCTCCCGCCAGGGGGGCGGGTGGGGCATCCGCGACGGCCCGCACACTCGGTCGGGGTTTGCCCGTATCGCCATGAAGCGGCGGGTGGGTCCGTGTCGGCGATCAGCGACTGGCCGGTTCGGGCCCTCGTGTTTCTACGGACGCGGCCGGCATTGGTATACGGATGTATACGGATGGCCGGAGCGCGTTCGAGGCTTAGCGTCGCAGAGCACGAATCCATCTCCTCGAAGGGAGGACCGTCATGGCTCAAACCACGACCAAGCGCAGTCCAGCGAAGAAGGCCCCGGCGACCTCGCGCAAGCGTGCCGAAAAGTCCTCAACCGCACTCGACCGGACGACGAAGCTGTCCGAAGATGTACTCGAGTCCGTTGAGAAGGGTCAGCGGGCGGCGATCGAGTCCGTACGCAAGTTTGTCGACACGGTCGACCGGGCGCTACCCGCACACGGCGAGGGTCCGTCCAGGCGACAGGAGATCGTCGACGCCGCGATGGAGATGGCCGACCGGCTGGTCCACACGCAGTACGACTTCATCCGCAAGGTGATCGACGGCGCCGGCAAGTCATTGAGCGAACTTGACGGGATGAAGCCAGCCGCCAAGAAGTAGGCCGCGGAGCGCAGCCGCCGGAGCGGGCCGAAAGGGCGCGGCGGTGGGGCGGGTCCCTGCGCTCGACCGGCCACGCCGACCGGGAACGAGCTTGACGATCCGGTCGAGCGCGGTTCCGGCTGTCTGGCGCCGGACATCGCAGTGAAGGCGTTCGCGCGTGCTTTGCTTGCCCTCGCGGTCGCGTTGCTGCTCGCCGGGTCGCTCCCGCTGTCGGCTTGACAGCTCATGGGGCCGGTTCTCGTTCGTGAATCGCCTTTCCGTTGAGGTTGCCGGCGATCGTGATTTGAAGGTTGCGTTGGTCGGCGTGGTCTGTGTAGTGGACGTGCAGAGTTCCGGTGACGCCTCGTGGCCCTTGTACGCGGAGCTTGGCGCTGACCAGCCTGGCGTCCCCGTACTGCTGCGTGATTGTGAGCGTGCCGTTGACGGCTGCGTTGGTTACGAAGCGTGCTGCGTGGAAGCTGATGTGGGTTATTGGGCCGGTGGTGGTGCTGTCGAAGAAGCCGCCGCGGAGGACCGGGTTGTGCGTGCCGTCGTCGTACCAGAGCGCTTCGCCCACGACCGCGATCGCTGCGGTGACGAGCTGGCGGCCGGCGGGCGTGGAGCGGTCGCCGGACAGTGGCGATGCGGGCGTCAGGCCCGCGGCGGTTGTGGGGAAGGAGTCGATCAGCCGCAGGTTCGCACGGCCGCTTGTGGTGCAGGTCAGCCGCGGCGCGCGGTGTGTTTCGATGAAGGCGGCGATCAGCTGAGGGCCGCAATCGGGGTCATCCTCGAGCAGGTCGTGTGAGGCGTCGGTGACCGTGACCAGCTGGGCGGAGGGGAACTGCCGCGCGACCTGGCGGGCTCCCGCAGATGAGGTTGAGGTGTCGAGCTCTCCGGCGAGGATCAGCGTGGGGACGTTGGGGTAGTGCGGGTGTGGCGGTAGCGGCGGGTCGGCGGTGTGCTGCGAGGGCCATTCGGTGCATCCCGCGGGCCCGGTGAGGCTCGTTGCGTCGAGCCATTCCTGGGTGGAGAAGATGCCGAAGCTGCCTGCTGACAGCGCCGCGACGGCGTGGTCGTATTGGGTGCGGCGGACCGCGGGTGAGGCGCTGACGTTGAACGGCTGGGGATAGTCGGGACAGGTGACGGCGGCGTCCTGGCCGGCCGAGTAGATCTGGGTCGAGTCGTTTCCGGCGTCGTCGTTGAGGTAGTTGGCCCACAAGCGCAGCAGCGGCTGTGGATCGTCCCGGAGCGCTGAAGCGGCTGCGGCGGGGAGCTCTCGGTAGACGTGTGGGTCGATGTCGCCAGCGGCGAGCGCGAGCTCCGCGATCTGCGACGGCCCGACGGTGACCGTCTGTGGCGGGCTGTCGGCGATCGGGACCGTCGCGTGCACCGGTGCCTTGCGCAGCTTGGTGAGCAGCCGCCCGAGTAGGTGGACGGGATCGCCGATGCGGGTGTGACAGCCGGGATCGCGGGCGCAGGTAGTGTTGAGGCTGGCGAGGAACGCGTGGGCGAGGTCCTGTCCAAACAGGTTGCCGTACAGCGGGTAGGGGCTGTCAAGTACGAGCGAGCGCACCCGGTCGGGATGGCGCAGCGCGTAGGTCTCGGCGAGCACGGTTCCGTACGAGACGCCGTAGACGTCGAGCTTGGTCGCCCCGAGCGAGGCGCGGACGGCGTCGATGTCGTCAGCGGCGGCGGCGGTCCGGTAGCGCAGCACGCCCGAGCCCAGCGTCTTCGCGCAGGCGGCGTACCAGGGTCGCATCTGGCCGGGTGTGTACGGGACCTGGGCTGCGTCCTGGAGGGCTTTGCAGCTGATCGCGCCCGAGCCGCCGGTGCCGCGCTGGTCGACCAGCACGACGTCGAAGCTGTGGTGGAGCAGCTTCTGCACAAGCGGCCCGACGGCGAACGAACCGGGGAACGCGCTCGCGTAGCCGGGGCCGCCGTCGAGCGCGACGACAAGGCCCCGTGACCGGGAGCTTCCGGGTTGACGGTAGAGCGCGAACGCGATCGTGGTCGTCCCCGCTTGCAGGTCCTCGCGCTCGAGCGGGACGGTCACCGTGCCGCATAGGGCCGATCCCCCGCCTGCGGCCACGCACGGGTGAAGCGCGGGTCGCTTCGAGCGCGGCGTATGGGATGGCAAGCCCGTCACGGCCAGGAGCGGGATAAGCAAGACCGCCCCGAGGACGGCGAGCACACGTGTTACGACTCAGACTCCTTGGCGCGTGCGGCTCATCCTCCGCCTGAGGGTAGCGGCGCGCCACCGGCGCATCGGAGGCCCGCGGCCTTGTACGGATCGGCGTTGGGTGGTCGGTACTGATGCGGTCATCAAGTGGGCAACGAACACTTGGCGACATGGAGGCCTCGCCGCTTCTGTATCAGTGCTGCCCCCGATACCGCCGATCACGCCGGCGGGATCGGCCGTCGTGACCTCCGCGTCCGCCGCTGCCGGCGGCCTGGCGCTGACCGAGCGTGGCTCGGGCCGCCTGGCACACGCCGCCACCGCACGGCTGCAACAGCTGTTTGAGGGCAGCAGCGATGCCTCGCCGGATGCGATCGCGCTCGAGTGCGGACCGCAGCGATTGACCTATCGGGAGCTGGATCGGCGTGCCAACCGGCTGGCGCATAGGCTGATCGGGCTCGGGATCCGGCCGGGTGGGCGGGTCGGGATCCTGCTCGAGCGCTCGGTGGAGACGTACGTGAGCGTGCTGGCGGTGCTCAAGGCGGGTGGGGTGTTCGTGCCCGTCGATCAGGGCACGCCGCCCGAGCGGGTCGGCTACATCAGCGAGGACGCGGAGCTCTCGCTGCTGCTCACGAGCTCCGATCTGCGGTCGCTGTCCGTGCAGGCGGCGTGCCGCGTGCTCGAGCTCGACAGGGACGCCGCCTCACTTGCGTCGCTGGCAGGGAGCCGGCCGTCGATTGCCGCTGAGGCCGATGCTCCCTGCTATGTGATCTACACGTCCGGCTCGACCGGACGCCCGAAGGGAGTGGAGGTCGCACATTCGAACATCGTCAACTTCCTGCGGGCCGCTCGTGACGTGTACGGGCTCACGCCGTCAGATCGCGTGTATCAGGGGATGTCGGTTGCGTTCGACTTCTCCTGCGAGGAGATCTGGGTGCCGTGGACGGCGGGCGCGACGGTCGTGGCCGGCCCGAATGACGAGCGGCGCCTGGGTCCCGGTCTGGCCGAGTTCTTGGCCGCGCGGCGGATCACCGTGCTGTGCTGCGTGCCGACGCTGCTGGGCACGCTCGACCGGGATCTGCCATTGGTGCGCCTGCTGCTGGTCGGAGGGGAGACATGTCCTGAGGAGCTGGTCGCGCGTTGGAGCACCCCCGACCGGCGGATGCTCAACTCCTACGGTCCCGCGGAGGCGACGGTCACGGCGCTGGTGAGTGAGCTGGTGCCGGATCGACCGGTCACGATCGGGCGGCCGATGCCCACCTACACGGCGTATGTCCTGGATGATGGGCTGCGGCCCGTTCCGGCCGGCCAGGTGGGCGAGATCTGCATCGGCGGCCCTGGCGTCGCGCTCGGTTACCTCGGTCGCCCGGAGCTGACCGCTGAGCGGTTCGTGCCCGACCCCTACGCCGAGGTTCCTGGCGCTCGGCTGTTTCGTACCGGGGATCTCGGTCGGGTCCGTGACGATGGAGAGATCGAGTTCCTCGGCCGCAGCGACCTGCAAGTAAAGCTGCGGGGTTACCGCATCGACCTCGGGGAGATCGAGGCCGTCCTGCGCGAGGACCGAGACGTGAGTGGCGCGGTGGTCGTCGTCCACCAATCCCCCGGCCTGGGACCGGAGCTGGCTGCGTACGTCACCGTTCGCGAGCCACTCGACCCGGCCGGCGTCACCCAGCGCTTGCACGCCCGGCTGCGCGAACGGTTGCCGGCATACATGGTCCCGTCATTCCTCGACGTCCTCGACGCGATTCCGAGGCTGATGAGCGGCAAGCCGGATCGCGCAAACCTGCCCGAGCCGGTCGCTCGCCTGGGCGCCGCCGAGCGGGAGTACGTGGCGCCGTCATCGCCGGCGGAGGAACGGCTCGCGCGGGTGTGGGCGCACGTGCTCGGTCGCGAGCGGGTGTCGGTCATCGATGACTTCTTCCTCGATCTGGGTGGGCACTCGCTGGCCGCGGCGATACTGGTCTCGGCGCTGCGCAGCGAGCCCGACCTTGGCGGAGCCGCGATCGCCGACGTGTACGCGCACCCGACGGTGCGCGAGCTCGCCTCCTGTCTGCGCGCGCGCAGCGAGCGCACCGCGACGGATCAGCCAGTGGTGTGTCCCTCGGACGAGCGGACCACCACCGGCCGCCAGGTGCTGGGCTCCGGGCTCTGGCAGCTGGTCGCGCTGTATCTGATCGCGGCGATCGCGGCCGCGCCGATCGCGTGGCTGTTTCACCATTACCACGGCCACGCGAGCTGGGGCTTGCTGTGGGCGAGCGTCGCGATGTTCCCTGGGCTGGTGATCGCGTTCAGCCTGGTGGTTCCCCTGCTCGGCTCCAGGCTGCTGCTGGCAGGGATGGAGCCGGGCCGCTACCCGCTGTGGGGAGCCACCTATCTGCGCTTCTGGGCGGCGCGACGCTTGTTGGCGTTCTCGCCGCTGGCAGTGCTGAGCGGGTCACCGCTGATGCCGGCGTACCTGCGACTGCTGGGGGCCCGCGTCGGCGCTCGCTGCATGATCGCCACGCCGAACCTCGCGCTGCCTCGGTTCACGAGCCTAGGTGACGACGTGTCCCTCGGGCCGGGCGCACTGCTGCAGCCGTTCGCGGTCGAGGCCGGCTGGTTGACGATCGCACCAGTCGAGATCGCCGATCACGCGTTCGTGGGCACCGGCGCGGTCGTGCTCGCGGGTGCCCGGCTCGGCGCCCACTGTGGCCTGTCGCCGCAGTCGCTCGCACACGCCGGGGTTCACATCGCGGCGGGTGAGTGGTGGGCCGGCTCTCCCGCCACGCCAGCCGAGAAGCCGGACTCGCTCGTGCTGCGCGCGCGCTACGCGCCCGAGCCCCCTGACAGCTGGTCCAAGCCGCTGATCGCCGGGTATTTCGCTGGATTCCTGGGGCTCGAGCTGTTGCCGTGGGTGGCGTTCGCCGCTCCGGTCGCACTGGTCATCTGGGTCTTTGAGACGGCGGGCATGTGGGCCGCGCTGGCCTCGGCACTGGGGGCGGCACTGCTGTACGTGCTGTCGGTCTGCATGCTGGTTGCCGCCGGCGTGCGGATTGCCTCACGCGGCATACGCCCGGGCGTGTTTCCGCTGCGCTCTGCCTTCGGGCTTCGGAAATGGACGATCGATCGGCTACTCGACGCGAGCCTCGCATTGACCAACTCGCTGTATGGCACCCTGTACGCAATGCCGTGGCTCAGGGCGCTCGGCGCTTCGGTCGGCCACCGCTCGGAGATCTCCACCATCGCGCACGTCGACCCGGTGCTGCTCACCCTCGGCAGCGAGAGCTTCGCGGCTGACATGGCCACGATCGGGCCCGCCACGTTCGTCGACGGCCGCATCGTGCTGGGCCGCACCGAGATCGGCACACGCAGCTTTGTCGGCAACGCCAGCCTCGTGCGTGGCGGCAGTACTGTCCAGGATGGAAGCCTGATCGGTGCACACACGGTGTCCCCCGAGGCGGTGCCGAAAGGAAGCTCGTGGCTCGGCTCTCCGCCGATCTTCCTGCCGCGCCGCCAGCCGAGCGGCGAGTACCCCGAACGCCTCACCTACCGGCCGTCCCGCGGTCGCGTCGCCGCCCGGTTGGCGATCGAATATTTTCGGGTGACACTGCCGGCCAGCCTGCTCGGTGCCGCGGCGCTGCTCGAGGTGCTGGCGATCATGTACCTCGCAGCCCGCGAGCGCTTCCTTACCCTCTGGGCGTTGCTCCCGCTTCTCGCATTGGCAGGAGGCGTGCTCGTGCTGCTCGCGGTCGTCGTACTGAAGTGGGCCATCGTCGGCAGCTACCGCCCGCGCGTCGAGCCGCTGTGGGCGACGTTCGTCCGCCGCACCGAGCTGATCACCGCACTGTACGAGACCGCCGCCGTGCCGGTACTGATCTCGCTCCTGCTCGGCACGCCGCTGATCCGCCCAGCGCTGGGCCTGCTCGGTGCGCGGATCGGGCGGCGCGTATGGATCGACACCAGCTACCTGACCGAGTTCGACCTCGTCCGGGTCGGCGACGCCGCGGCGGTCGGCGGGTTCACCTCGCTGCAGACTCACCTGTTCGAGGACCGGGTGATGAAGATGTCGCAGGTCGACGTCGGGGAGGCGAGCACGGTTGGCCCGCGCACGATCGTTCTCTACGACAGCCACATCGGCGAGCATGCGGTCCTTGACGCCCTGTCACTGGCGATGAAGGGCGAGACGCTCCCGGCACGAACCCGCTGGCGGGGAATCCCCGCGTCAGGAGCGTGATGGCCTCCGTCACGTGGGCAGAACCCGAGCGATGATTGGTGCGAGCACCTGTTGGATCGTGGGCTCGCCGAGCTCTCGCAGTTCGTAGGTGGCTTGACGGATCGGGTGGCGGCAGCGGATTAGCCGTGCGAGGTCGACGGGGGTGCCGGCGACCACGAGGTCGCAGTCGACGGCGTTGATCGTGGCCTCGAGCTCGCGGAGCTGTTGGTCGGAGTAGCCCATCGCGGGTAGCACCGGGCCGATGTGCGGATAGCGGCGCAGGGTCTCGGCAATCGAGCCCACCGCCCACGGCCGGGGGTCGAGCTGGATGCGCGCGCCTGCCTGCTGGGCGGCGACCGTCCCGGCGCCGGAAGGCATGCCGCCGTGCGTAATCGTCGGCCCGTCCTCAACCACCAAGACGGCCTTGCCAGCGAGCGGCGGTCCGTCTGCAAGCGACACCGTGGACTCGGCGCGCACCAGGACCGCGTTCGGGTTGGCCGCGGTTACGTCGGCCATCAGCTCGCGGATCTGATCCGCCGATCCGCTGTCGAGCTTGTTGATGAGCACGACGTCGGCCATCAGGAGGTTGGCCTCGCCCGGGTGGTAAGCGAGTTCCTGACCGGCCCGCAGCGGATCGACGACCACGATCAGCAGGTCAGGGCGGATGAACGGGAAGTCGTTGTTGCCCCCGTCCCAGACGATCACGTCGGCCTCTGCCTGCGCCAGCTCGAGGATCGCCGCGTAGTCGACGCCGGCGTACACAACGAGGCCGGCGGCGATTGCGCGCTCGTATTCCTCGCGTTCCTCGAGCGTCGCATGGGAGCGATCGATGTCGGCGATCGTCGCAAAGCGCTGCACCCGCATCGCCTCCAGATCGTGGTAGGGCATCGGATGCCGGACGATCGCGACTCTCAACCCCGCGTCTTGCAGGATCTGCCCAACCCGTCGGCTGGTTTGGCTCTTGCCGGCACCGGTGCGCACGGCGCATACCGCTACCACCGGCTTGCCGGCAGGGAGCATCGTCGAGCGTGGGCCAAGGAGCGTGAAGTCCGCGCCGGCCGCCAGCACGCTCGAGGCACGGTGCATGACATGCTGGTGCGAGACATCCGAGTAGGCGAACACGACCTGATCGACTGACTGGCCGCGGATCAGCTCGCCGAGCTCCTCCTCGGGACGGACCGGAATCCCGTCGGGGTAGCGCGGGCCGGCGAGCGACGCGGGGTACAGGCGATCCGCGATCCCGGGAATCTGAGTCGCGGTGAACGCGACCACCGTCGTGTCCGGATCGTCGCGGTAGACGACGTTGAAATTGTGAAAGTCGCGCCCGCCGGCGCCCATGATGATCACCCTGCGCACACGTCCTCCAGTCCGCTGCCGTTATCACAGACAGGCAGGTAGCGCCCTCGCAGACGATAGAACTTGCGCCGATGTGCGGCGGCCGCGGTAACCGCTAGCTCGTGCGCGTGGTCGTCGCACTTGGCGGCAACGCGCTCTTGCGCCGCGGTCAGCCCGTGGACGCGGCGACTCAGCGCGCCAACGTCGCCACTGCCGTTGTTGCGATCGGCGAGCTTGCGCGCGAGCACGAGGTGGTCGGGTCACCGCCACCGCCCGCCACCAGTCCAGAGCGCCCGGGAGCGGCAGCTCGGCGCAGTAGTTGCACCTATTGACCGTGGCTCGGCGCGGGCAGGACCAGGACTGAGGGCCGATCTGCGTCGTGCAGGATCTCGACGTCGACGGGTCGCGTCCAGGTGGCGGCGGTGGGCTCCTCGCCGGTCCCGGGGTTGCGCACGTAGCGGGGGTGCGCGCCGGAGGAGACCTGAAGGCGGATGCGGTGCCCGGCAGCGAAGCGGTAAGCGATCGGCCACAGATCGAAGGCCACGCGCCGGGTGCCGTCGGCGGCCGGCTCGAAGCGGCCGGGAGCGATCCGGACGAGGGCATCGCAAACGTTCCAGGAGGCTCCCGCGGAATCGACGTCGCAGACGCGGGCGAACACGTCGAAGTGAGGTGAGCTCGCGCGCACCCACAGCTCGACTCGCACCGGTCCGATCGCTTCGGCGGTCGATTCCAGCGGTGCCGTCGTGTAGGTGAGAACGTCCGCGCGTGCTTCCAGTGCGCGGTTATCGAGGATTGGCTCGCGCCCTAAGAGGACGGGTCCGCCGAGCGAAGGCGTGGGATCGGCCGGGTCGTAGCGGTAGCGATCAGGTGTTGACATCTCGGCGGGCTCATGCGCCTGCAACTGCGCCCGTTCGTCGAGCCACAGCCGCCGCTCGCCGGTAGCGGGAGGCGGCCAGCTCGTGAGATCGCGCCAGCCCCCGCGCGTGCGCTCGCCTGTCACGAACACTCGGACGCTGGTGGCCCGCAACAGCCGGTTGTCGCCCAGCAGGCCGGCCCGGAGCCATCCGAGCCCTTCGCGCAGGCCCGCTGCCATCAAGCCGGGAGCCGTGTGCGTCCACGGACCGATGATCAGCTGCGCGTCGCGTCCCGCCGTCTGCAGAGCGCTGAAGTCCTCGATCATCCACGGCAGGAAGATGTCCTGCCAGCCGCCGATCAGCTGCACCGGCGCGGTCACCTTCTCGACGCCGGCCGCGAAGTCCCGCGCGACCCAGTAGGCGTCCTCACGCGATGGGCTGGCCAGCGCCTCGCGAAACCAGGCCACTTCCGCACCGGTCGCTCGCTCGTCGAGGTCGGCAAGCGGCAGCTCGGAGAACAGCGCGGGGAGCCGACGGAGCCCGCGCGCGATCGCCAGCGGCGCGAGCCGGCGCTCTTGCGCCGCGACCAGCACAAGCCACGAGGTAGCCGTCTCCAGCGAGAGGCTCCCGCCGGCGTACGTCTGGCCGTGAAACTGCGACGCGCTCACCTGGATCGCCAGGGCAGCGAGATCATCGCCTGCCTCCGGAGCGACGGCCCACTGCACGAGCCCCAAGTAGCTTGGGCCGATCATCCCGATCCGATCGGTGTGCCACGCCTGCCGGCGAACCCACCGCAAGGTCGCAAGGCCATCGGCGCGCTCATCGAACGGGCTGAAGCGGCCCCCGGAGCCGAACGTCCCGCGCACGCTCTGGATCAGGACCTGCAGACCGCGCTCGGCCAGCAGCCGCCCGAACAGCAGACCGACCACCTGACGGCGCCCGTAGGGCGAACGCACCAGCACCGTCGGCTGCGCACGGTCTGACATCGCCCGCGCGACCCAACGGTCCGCCAGGAGCACTGCTCCGTCGTCCATCGGGACGCGCAAGTCGCGCTCACACACCACCTCATCGGTCTGCGCCCGTGGCAAGCGCATGCGCCGCGCGAAGATCTCGCTCGCAAGGCTCATTGCGCGATCGTAGGCGTAGGCTCGCTTGCGCGTTCGCCGTGGAGTGGAGAGCTCGCACTGGACGCGACGACCACGAGCTGCTCGCCCGGTGGTCGGCCGGCGAGTCGCAAGGATGCGAAAACGGTCAAGTACGTAGTTCCTCTCAGCCTGGAACCGTTGCCTGTGCGGATGTGCCCAAAGCGAGCGCGAGCAACACTGATGATGGAGTGTCCCTCGGGTTACTGCACCGTTTTGGCCCCCGCAAAGTGCCCCGAAACCTGCGGCGGCGCGAGGCACACGCCCGGCTGCCGGCTCGTCTGCGCCTGCGTCGGTGAGACGGACGACAACGCCAGATCGCCGCGGCGTGATCGCGAAATCGACACTCCTCGTGGCACTGCTCGGCGGGCTCGTTCTCTGCGGATGTGGTGCTCAGAAGCGGTTGCGAATCGGTGCCTGTGACGCGCACCGCCAGGGGGCGGCGCTCGTCACCCAGCACGTCGTCGTGTATGGCTCGCGCACCGCTCCGCCAGTGATCACCACCTACTACGCCTGCCTGCGCCCCGCGGGGAAGGCCGTGGATATCGGGGTCGATGAGCTGGGCAGCGTCTATGGGTCCGATGCCACGACCGGTGGCTTCAAAGCTGCCGAAACCTACGTCGCGGCGCAATCCTCAACCGGCGAGGCTGATCTGGAAGTCTGCGCCAGATACTTCAACACGCGACGCTGCAGCTTCGCCCAGCACTGGATCACCGTGGTCGACACCAAGGAGCTTCGAGAGGTGCGCATACCGGTCTACGCATCCCTTCCTGTCCCGGCTCTCGTCCCCTTCCCGGTCACCCTCGCGCTCTCGCCGAAGGGCGCAGTGGCGTGGCTTCAGAACAGCACCGCCGGCTCGAACGTGACCACCAGGTTGCAGCTGTGGGCGACCGTGCTTATCCCTCGCGGCCGCTCGAGCTTCACCGCCGCACCGGCGATGATCGACGCTGGCTCGATCGATCCCTCCTCGGTGCGGCTCGAGGGACGTACGCTCTACTGGGTCCGCGACGACGAACAGCACCGTCAACAGCTGCACTAGCGCCGCGACTCCTGGCGAACGTCAGCGTGCTAACGAACAGACCATCCCCACCGGTACCGCCGCCGCTTAGCCCCGCCGTCGACGGCTCCTGCTTCCAGCAGACGCACGCCCACGAGCCGCCCACCCTCGTATACCCGCTCGATCGCGTAGCCGTTCAGCTCAAGCTCACCGATCACGACCGCCGGAAAGTCAATCCCGCCGGCGCGCAGCT
>Ga0187814_10000303_pt1 | contig 15403 bp, 11 predicted proteins | sample NC_S_4_FD_132450 | JGI IMG/M metagenome (GOLD analysis project Ga0187814, IMG submission 132450) | Wetland sediment microbial communities from Neuse River Estuary, North Carolina, USA - ASW-S_4 | ecosystem: Environmental > Aquatic > Freshwater > Wetlands > Sediment | place: USA: North Carolina... | reverse complement strand
TTCACGCCGTGGACCGCGCTGTACAACCTGTCCGGTCAGCCGGCCGTGAGCGTGCCGCTGTACTGGAGCGCGGACGGGCTGCCGATCGGCGTCATGCTGGCCGGCCGGATCGGCGCCGAGGGCACGCTGATCTCACTGTCGGCCCAGCTCGAAGCCGCGCGCCCATGGACGGACAAGCACCCGCCGATCTGGTGATCACGCTCGGGCAATAGCCCCTGTCACGGTCCGTCGGACGCGCGGTCTCCCGAGGCGTGCCAGCGCGATGCGGGGGATATCGCCGCGGCGAACCAGTGGCTGGAACGCCTCGGCGGGTTTTCTGCGCGCTGGCACTGGGCCGTGATCGTCGCCTGGATCGTCATCCTGTTCGGCCTCGTGGTCTTCCTCAGCTTCGTGCTCAACTCCGACCCGACGGTCAAGATGCTCGCCGTCGGCATGGCGGTCGCGGTGTTCATCGACGCATCGCTCGTGCGCATGATCCTGGTGCCCGCGGTGATGGCGCTGCTCGGCCGGGCCGCCTGGTGGATGCCGCGCTGGATGGAGCCGATCGTCCCCCACCTGCAGCTGGAGGGCAGCGAAGCCGCCGGAGCCGCCGCGTCCGCCGGCCGGACGGCCACCGCCGCCACACCGCCCGGCCGAGGGCCGGACGCCCGCGCTTCGCAGCGGGGCGGCGGCCGCTTGCGCTGAGCTCGGTGCTGACAGGATCTTCACCATGGTGCGCGTCGGCCGTCACGCCGTGGCCCGCTTTCGCAGGTGGCGGCGCGGTCGGCGAATGCTGGCGCTAGCCGGCGCGGTCGCGGCGGGCGGCTCGCTGCTGACCGCGTGTACCGGCGCGCCGTCGGCGCAGGAGGTGGCGCACAGCTACCTGGCCGACTGGGCCAGGCGGGACTGGTCCGGCATGCGGGCGATGGTCGCCCGGCCGCCTGCCGACTTCGCCGCGGTCAACGCCGCCGCCCGCACCGATCTCGGCGTGACCAGGGCCAGCTACGCCGGGGGCCCGGTGGCGCAGTCGGGGAACTCCGCCCGCGAGCCGGTGAGGCAGCGCCTGAAGCTCGCCGGGATCGGCACCGTCACGATCCGGTCAGTGCTCCGTCTCACCAACTCATCGCAGGGCTGGCAGGTCAGCTGGTCCCCGGCGACGATCGCGCCGCAGCTCAAGCCCGGCGGCCGGCTGTCGCTTCAGGTGGACTGGCCGGCCAGGGCACCGATACTCGGGGCCCGCGGAGCGCCGCTGACCGTCAGCGCGCCCATGGTCACGATCGGCGTCGAGGGGCAGCGGATCCAGAGCCAGTCAGTGATCCAGGCCGCGCTGCAGGCGGCTGGCGCGCCCCAGCAGGCCGTCGCGGCCGCGCTGACCGGGGCGCGCGCGCACCCGACCTGGTTCGAGCCGGTCTTCACCGTCCCGCTGGCGCAGTACGAGCAGCTCGCGCCGTCCATCTACCCGGTGCCGGGCACCGTCTTTCAGACGATTCACCAGCGCGTCCCGCTGACCGCCGGGCTCGGTTACCTCGTCGGCACCGTGGGGCCGGTAACCGCCCAGGAGCTGCGCGCGCTCGGTGCACCGCAGGACGCGTCGAGCGTCGTGGGACAGACCGGCCTGGAGTACGGCTACGAGAAGCAGCTTGCCGGTCAGCCGGGCGCCACGATCACCGCCGTCAACGACGGCGGTACCAGCGTCGCCGGGGTCGCCCGGCTCGCGCCGAGGCCGGGTGCGCGGGTACAGACCAGCATCGACCCTCGGGTGCAGCTGGCCGCCGAGCAGGCCCTGGCCGGGGTGACCAAGGACGCCGCGCTGGTCGCCGTCAACGCCGCCACCGGCCAGCTCCTCGCCGTGGTCAGCAACATGTCCGGCGGGTTCGACCTGGCACTGGACGGCGCGTATCCGCCCGGCTCGGCCTTCAAGGTGGTGACCACGACGGCGCTGATCGAGCACGGGCTGACGCCGTCTTCCCCGGCAACCTGCCCGTCGCAGGTCACGGTCGACGGCGAGGTGTTCCACAACGCGGAGGGCGCAGCGCCGATCAGCGACCTGCTGCACGCCTTCACCGAGTCGTGCAACACCGCCTTCATCGGCCTGGCGATGTCGCGGCTGTCCGCGGCGGACTTCACCAGGACCGCCGCGCTCTACCGGCTCGGCAGCACGCCCCGGCTGGGGCTGGCCACGTTCGGCGGCTCGGTCCCGGCTCCGTCCAACGAGGCCGAGCTAGCCGCCACCGCGATCGGGCAGGGCCGGGTGCTGGTGTCGCCGCTGGACATGGCGATGGTGGCGGCCGGGATCGACACCGGGCAGGTGCGCGCGCCGAGGCTGGTTGCGGGCGCCCCGGACGATGCCGTCGCGCCGGTGGCGCTGCCGCCCACCGTGGTCAACGGCCTGCACGCGCTGATGGCTCAGGTCGTCGCGACTGGTACCGCCGCGGGCACCGGGCTGCCGCCCGGCACCTTCGCCAAGACCGGAACGGCGCAGGACGGGCAGGGCAACCCGCTGCCAACCGACGCGTGGCTGATTGGCTTCAACAACAGCGTCATGGGGGCGGACATCGCGTTCGCCATGGTCACCGTTGACGGCGGGGAAGGCGGACCGACCGACGGCCCGGTCGTGGCGCGTTTCCTCAACCTGTTGAACCAGCCCGCAGGCTGACGGCGCGGGGCCCGCGCCCGCCCGCCACGCCCGGCCGGCGGGCCTGGCATAGCGGGGTCGATCATGGACTCGTGACCGACCCTGAGCTCATGGAGCGCGCGCGGAACGCCGGAATCTCGCCGGAGTACCGGAACTGGCAGGGCGACCTGGTCAGCGTCCCGTCCGAAACGCTCGCCGCCATACTCCGCGCACTGGAGCAGCCGCCGTCGGCCGGGCCCCGCACGCCGGCGCGGTCGCAGCACGGCGCGGCGGCCGCACCGCCGCTGCGGCTCCCGGCCACCCGGCAGTGGGGCTTCACCGTGCAGCTGTACTCGCTCCGCTCGGGCCGCTCGTGGGGCCACGGCGACCTGCGGGACCTGGCCGAGGTTGCCAGGTGGAGCGCACGCACGCTAGGCGCGGGGTTCGTGCTGGTCAACCCCCTGCACGCGGCCGAACCGCTGCCGCCTGTCAGCGACTCGCCGTACCTCCCCGTGACCAGGCTGTTCACCAGCCCGCTGTATGTGCACGTCGAGGACGTGCTGGAGTACGGCGCGCTGCCGGCCGTGCATAAGCAGTTGATCGCCGAGCTGGCCGACCCGCTGCGCGCCGCCAACGCCAGCCCCGACCTGATCGATCGCGACGCGGTATGGCAGGCCAAGCGCGCCGCCCTGGAGCTGGTCAGCAAGGTACCGCTCACCGCGGCACGGCAGGCAGCCTACGCGCGCTTCCGCGCCGAGCGCGGTCGCGACCTCGAGCTCTGGGCTGCCTGGTGCGCGCTGGCCGAGCGGCACGGCCCGGACTGGCGGGACTGGCCGGCCGGGCTGGCGGACGCGAGCCTGGGCGCCCTGGCGGTACGCGACGACCCGGAGCTCAGCCGGACCGCCGAGTTCCACGCCTGGCTGCAGTGGCAGGCCGACGAGCAGCTTGCCTCGGCGGAAGACGCGGCGAAGGCGGCCGGCATGGCCCACGGCATCATCCATGACCTGGCCGTTGGTGTGCACGCCGGCGGGGCCGACGCCTGGGCGCACCGCGGCGAGCTCGTAGCCGGATTCAGCGTCGGGGCGCCGCCAGACGGCTTCAATCAGCTCGGCCAGGACTGGGCGCAGCCGCCCTGGCACCCGCGCCGTCTGAAGGAAGCTGGCTACCAGCCGCTCGCTGAGCTATTCCGCGCGTCACTGCGGCACGCTGGCGGGATACGGGTTGACCACGTGATGGGGCTGATGCGGCTGTGGTGGGTGCCGGCCGGGCAGAGTCCGGCCCGCGGCGCGTACGTCAGCTACGACCACCAGGCGGCCGTCGCCGCGCTAGCCGCCGCCGCCCCCGAAGGCGCGGTTGCGATCGGGGAGGACCTGGGCACGGTCGAGCCGTGGATCCGCGACTACCTCGCCAGCCGCGGGATCCTCGGCACCGAGATGCTCTGGTTCGCCCATGACCAGGCCGGCTACCCGCTGCCGCCGGAGCGCTGGCGCCGAGCCTGTATGGCCACAGTGGGCACGCACGACGTGCCGACCGTGGCCGGTTTCCACACCGGTGACCAGGTGACCGTGCGCGCCAGGCTGGGCTTGCTGACGACACCAGAGGAGCGGGAACGCGCCGAGTCCGTCGAGCTGCTGGCCCGCTGGCAGGCAGCGCTGGCGGCACACGGGTTGCTGCCTGCCGACCACGTGCCGGATACCGCCCAGTTCACCGTTGCCCTGTACGGCTACCTGAGCAAAACACCCGCGCTGCTGCTCGGGGTGTCGCTGGCTGACGCGGTCGGCGACGTCCGGACGCAGAACATCCCTGGCACCAGCGACGAGTACCCGAACTGGCGCATCCCGCTGTGCGACGAGCAGGGCCGCGCCGTCCTGCTCGAGGATCTGCCGGGCAGCCAGCTCCTGCTGCAGGTGTGCCGGGCGGCCCGCGGCGAGGTCGGCTAGCCATCCGGTCGCACAGCGGATAGCCGCGGCCCCTCGTTCGCAACCGAGCTTCCCGGTTGCAAGACTTGCGCTGTGCGCGTATATCTCGGATCTGATCATGCCGGGTTTGAGCTCAAGGCACGGCTGGTGCAGTGGCTGACGGAGGCCGGGCACGAGCCCGTCGACTGCGGGCCGTCGAGCTACATGCCCGACGACGACTACCCGGTGTACGTAATGCGGGCGGCCGCAGCTGCTGTCGCCAATCAGGGCAGCCTCGGCATCGTGATCGGCGGCTCGGGCAACGGCGAGCAGATCGCCGCGAACAAGATCCGCGGTGTCCGTGCGGCGCTGGTCTGGAGCGCCGAGACGGCGCGGCTGGCGCGGCTCCACAACAACGCCAACGTGCTGAGTCTCGGCGCGCGCGAGTACTCAATCGAGGACGCGGTCTCGTTCGCGAAGGTCTTCGTCGAGACGCCGTTCTCTGCCGAACCCCGGCACGAGCGTCGGCTCGCCATGATCGCCGCTTACGAGGAGTCGGGCGACCTCCCGGCTGAGCCCTGAGCGGGCCGCGGGCGCTTCCGGACCCGGACGCGGCCGGGCGCGAGGTGGTCATCCGCCGCCACGGTGGCGCCAGCGCTGCGGGGGGATTCGGGGGGTCGTCCCCCCGGGCCAGCACCGCGGGGGTCAGCCAGGAGGCCACCGGCGATGTCGTCCTCGGTGGACCTGGACACGTCCCGGGCCCGCATGGCGGCATCCAGCGAGATCTTCATTCCGGGCATCGCAGTCACGGTACCGCCGCCGGACGCCGGCTACCAGCGCGTTTCCGCCCCCACGCCGGGACCGGTACAGTGCCGCCAAGATGGTTGCAAAGGTCGGCCGGCGGTTCCGGTCCGTGGTTTCGACAGCCGCAGTGCGCCAGCGCGCGTGGATCAGCCGTCAGTTCATCACCAGGAACCGGCGGGTGGCGTTCGGCCTTGCCCTGCTGACTGTCGGGATCGGCGTCGGCGCGCTCAAGACCTCGGCGGAGTGGCTGTCTCCCGGCGTGCTGATCCTGCCGGTGCTCATCGGCGGGCTGCTGCTGTGGCCGCGGGCGCTGCGGATCCTGTTCTGCGTCGTCGCGGTCATGCTGGCCATCGACTGGATCAACGGCAAGAAGGCCGGACTCGGCATCGTGGCGGCCATCGTGCTCACCGCGCTGTTCTGCGACGTGCTGGCACGTACCAGGGCGAAGCTGGGCATGCAGGGCCTGCGCGGCGACCGGATGCTGCTCGAGCTGCGCGACCGGCTGCGGGCCCAAGGGCGGATGCCAGAGCTGCCGGAAGGCTGGCGCGCGGTCTCGGTGCTGCGCCCGGCTGGCGGTTCGTCGTTCGGCGGCGACTTCCTCGTGTCCGCCTGCGGCGGCAAGGTGCTGGACCTGGCCCTGGTGGACGTCGCCGGCAAAGGCCTGGAAGCGGGCACGCGGGCGCTGCTGCTGTCTGGCGCCTTTGGCGGCCTGCTCGGATCGGTCCCGCACGCGGAATACCTGCCAGCCTGCAACGCCTATCTGCACCGGGGTGGTCCGCCCGAGGGCTTTGTCACCGCCGTCCACCTCACACTCGACCTCGTCACCGGTGACTACCTCATCTCGTCGGCCGGCCACCCCCCGGCGGCGCAGTTCGAGATCGGCAGCGGGCGCTGGCGGCTGATTGAGGCACGGGGAGTGGTGCTCGGCGTGGTGACCGAGCTGCGGAGCAGGCCGCAGAGCGGCAACCTGCGGCCCGGGGACGCGCTCATGCTGTATACCGACGGCCTGGTGGAGGGGCCGGGCCGGGATATCGACGCTGGCATCGACCGGCTGCTCGGCGAGGCTGACCGGCTCATCACCGGTGGTTTCGAGGCCGGAGCGCCGCGCTTGGTGCACACCATGCAGGGTGGCGGGCCGAACTCCGATGACTGTGCGCTGGCGGTCATCTGGCGGACTTGACGGGCCTAGCTCGGGCTCAGCACCTCGCTGTCGCTGATCAGGCTGATGGCGTACTCAACGAGCGTGACCAGCACGTCCCGGGAGGATGTGCGCTGGCGAGCGTCGCAGAGCACGACTGGCACGCCGGGGTTGAGGTCGAGGGCGGTCCTGACGGTGTCCGGCCGGTACCGCTTCGCGCCAGCGAAGCAGTTCACCGCCACGACGAAGGGCAGACTGCGGCGTTCGAAGTAGTCGACCGACGGGAAGCTGTCGGCAAGCCGCCGGGTGTCCGCCATCACCACCGCGCCGAGCGCGCCGAGGGCCAGTTCATCCCACATGAACCAGAACCGATGCTGCCCCGGCGTGCCGAACAGGTAGACGACGAGATCGTCGCGCACGGTGATCCGGCCGAAGTCCATGGCGACCGTGGTCGTGGTCTTGTCCTCGACGCCCTCGAGGGCGTCGACGAGGACACTCGGCTCGCTCAGCGCCTCCTCGGTCCGCAGCGGCCTGATCTCGCTGACCGACGACACCAGGGTGGTCTTGCCCGCGCCGAAGCCGCCGGCGATGAGGATCTTGATCGATACCGGTCCAGCGGTGCTGGCGTCCGGGTCAGAGTCTGCGAAGGGCATCAGCGACATCCTTGAGCAGTTGCGGGTCGGTCAGGCGGGTCCGCATGGGCGGACGGATGGTGATCAGCCCGTGTTCGCGCATGTCGGAGAGCAGGATGCGGACGACTCCTAGCGGGAGGTTCAAGTCCGACGCCAGGTCTGCGACCGGAGTCGGCTGCCGGCAGCGGCGGATGACTTCCACGTGCTCGGGTTCTAGCGGCAACTCCTCGGGCGCGGCAGCCGCGGTCGAGGTGACGGTTGCGAGCAGGTCGATCGTCTCGCCGGTCGGCCGGGTGCGGCCGCCGGTCAGTGCGTAGGGGCGGACGACAGGACCCGAGTTTCGGTCGAGCCACGGATCGTCGCGCACGGTCGGTCACACCGCCTCTGCAGTGCTTGCGGGCGGCCGCGGATTCACCGCCATGTGTTCGCCCACGCGCCGGACGAGCACGGCCATTTCGTAGGCGATCTGTCCCGCTGCGTCGGCATCGGCAGCGGCGAGCACCGCCAGGCAGCTGCCCTCGCCCGCGGCGGTCACGAACAGGAAGGCGGACTCCATCTCGACGATCGTCTGCCGTGGCTGTCCGCAGCCGAAGTGCTGGCCGACGCCCCTCGCCAGGCTCTGAAAGCCCGCAGCCACGGCGGACAGGTGCTCGGAATCCTCGCGGCTTAGCCCCGCGGACGAGCCGATGGCCAGCCCGTCACGAGACAGGATGACTGCCTTGTCGATCTGGGCAACCCGCGATACCAGGTCGTCGAGCAGCCAATCCAGCGTCCCGGTACGGCTCATCGCGTCCTCCCCTTCGCTGTCGTACCCGGCCTAGTCCTCGTCGCCGTCGTCAGTCTCAATCGGCGGCGTCGGCGTCGCCGGCTCGGGCAGCGAGGCCTCGGCGCGGCCGAGCTGCCAGCCGCGCTGCAGGGCACTCATCGTGTTTCTGGCGGCCTCCGGCGACGCGAGCGCGCCGCCTGCATCCGGGCTGGCTGGCTCGGCGCGCGCTGGCTCGAACGAACCGCTCGGCCGCCTAGTCGGCAGGCTGAACCCGCCGCTGACGGGCTGCGGCTCGGGGGCGCCCGCGGGTGACGTATCGCGCAGCTGGGGAGCGAGGCTGGCCTGCCGGACACGGACCGGCAGGCCGAGCTCGGTGAGTTCGGCGGCCGCCGCGGTCTGCGCGGCGTCGACTTCTTCGCTGACCGGCGCGGCCAGCCGCAGCGGTTCGGGTACGGCGTTGCCGCGCGAACTGCTGCCGAACGGCTGCGTCGGCAGGTTGGCGCCACCGCTGGGCGGGGACGTAGCTGGCTGACCGAAAGTAAACCCACTGCCGCTTGGGCTGCGTGCAGGCTCGGCGGCCGGCCGCACGTGACCGTTGCCTGCTGCGAGGCCGTTGCCGTTCTCCCGGGACGACGACCCCCCGAATCCCCCCGTGTTACCAGCAGAGATCGCCGACATGGCGGCGTGGCGGCCGCCGATCCGCTCGAACGGCGGCCGGTCGGACTGTCCGGCCGGCAGCACCGGGTCCGGCTCGAAGGTGTTCTCCTCGACGACGAGTGCGGTGGGGAGCAGCACGATCGCGGTAGTGCCGCCGTAGACGGACGGCCGCAACGTGACCTTGATGTCGTGCCGCCTGGCCAGCTGGCCGGCGATGAACAGGCCGAGCCGGTCGCTGCCGGACAGGTCAAACTGCGGCGGGTGGGCCAGGTTGGCGTTGATCTCATCCAGCCGGGCCTGCGAGATGCCCAGCCCGCGGTCTTCGATCTCGATGGCGAAGCCCCGCCCGACGATGTCACCCTGCATCCGGACCGGTGTGTTCGGCGGCGAGAACACCGTGGCATTTTCGGCGAGCTCCGCGAGCAGGTGGATCACATCGGCGACGGCGTGGCCCGCGACCGCGGCCCCGGTGCGGCACAAGACCCGGACTCTGGTGTAGTCCTCGACCTCGGCGACGGCCGCACGCAGCACGTCGACGAGCGGGACCGGCTGCCGCCAGCCCCGCGACGGCGTGTCACCGGACAGGATGATCAGGCCCTCAGCGTGGCGGCGCATGCGGGTCGTGAGGTGGTCAATGCGGAACAGGTCCTCGAGCTGCTCGGGCTCGGTGGCGCGGCGCTCCATGCCGTCCAGCAGCGTGAGCTGCCGATGCAGGAGCGACTGGCTTCGGCCCGCCAGGTTCCGGAACACGTCGCTGATGCCGCGGCGAAGCCGCGCCTCGTCCACCGCGGACTGCACGGCCGCGCGCTGCACGAGCCCGAACGCGTGCTGCACCTGTTCGATCTCGTTTCCGGTCGAGACGCCGGCCGGGGCGTAGTCGTCAACGTCGACCGGCTCGCCGGCCCGAAGCTGCCTGATCGCCTCCGGCAGCTTCTCGTGTGCGAGCGTCAGCGCCGACTCCCGCAGTTCGCGTAGCTGGCGGATCAGGCCTCGGCCGAGTATCAGGGACAGCGCGATCGATGTGATCAGTGCCAGCAGGCCGATGCCGACCGCCAGGAGAAGCTGTAGCTGTGCGGTACCCGCCTGCTGCTGCAGGGCCTGCTGCACGGCGGCTTCCGCAACGGCGAGCGCCTTGCCCATCGCGACCGAGTACGCCGTAAAGGCGGCACCGGCGTCGACCACCGTCGCTGGCGCGAGGCTAACCCGCCACGGCGTGCCGAGGACCGTCTGCTCTGCCTGCGCCGCCGCGTTGGCGACCGTTGGCGTGAGGTACTTCGCGAATGGCGCCCCGTAGCTCGGGCTGAGGCTGGGCAGCGCGCTGCTGACGAGTTGCTGCCGCGTCCCCGCGAGCGCGGCGATCGTCAGCCGGTCCGCCTCGGGGAACCGGCGCTGCGCCATGTCCGCGTTCAGCAGGTCTGCCTCGGCGGCCATCGTCTGGCCCGCCTCGCCTGCGTTGAGGATGTCCAGTGCCTGGGTAACCAGCGGGACGCTCGCTTGCGCGGCAATGACCGTGTCGAGCACGTTGTTAGCGGCGTTCAGCACCGCGTCGTAGCTGGCAACCGCGGCCGGCATACTGACCACCGCGTTGGTGACGTTGCCGCGCAGGAAGTACAGAGTCGAGGTCTGCTTGAGCAGAGCCTTGATGGCCGTCGTCTCGGACTGCGAGGCGTACCTGGTGACAGCCGGGGTCCGGAGCGCGGCTTCCATATTGGACAGTGCCTTGCCGGTGGCCGCCTCCTGCAAGGCGAGCTCAGAGGACAGCTGCGAGTTGTACGGGTTTGCAAGATTCAGCAGCGCGAGGCCGCGCTCTTCCGCTAGCTGCTGCTCGAACGCGCTGATCGGGTCGGCTAGCTGGTTCTTGATCGACTTGGCTCGCGTCTGACTCAGCGAGTTCCCGAGTGTGATGCTGGCCGTGATCGCATACAGCAGCATCAGGCACAGCACCGGAACCGCGATGAGAATGCCGACCCGGAGGCGGATGGATCTGTGCCGCAAACCCATGGCAGGCCCCAGAGGAGGAGAGAGTGTCACCATCACGCCAGCCGGTGAAAAATCCGACGGGCGATATTGGAGCGTAACATCCTATTGGCGAGTCGAAATGTGAATCTGGATTGGGCGTCCGAATTCGCCGGTAAGTTCTGCCGGGTGCCGGTACCAATCCGGCGACGCGTGCCTGCAGTTGCCTGAGTGGCGCGCCAGGACCTGCGTTTCGAGCTCAGACTTTCGGTAGAATCCGCGTGCCCGCCGCGATGCGGCACGGGGGTAAACCGATGGGGGTCGGGCATGACGGGGAATCGGGTGTGACGCTGCCACAAATCCGGGCGGATGTCGTCGTGATCGGCGGCGGGCTGGCGGGGATCAGCGCGGCGATCGAACTGGCGGAAGCCGGGCGAGGTGTCACCGTGCTCGAGGCGCGGCCGTGGCTGGGCGGAGCGACGTGCTCGTTCGGACGGCGCGGGCTGACAATCGACAACGGCCAGCACGCATTCTTGCGCTGTCACACCGCATATCGAGACCTGCTGGCAAGACTGGGCGTCACGAGTTCCTGCTCGATTCAAGACCGCCTTCAGCTGACCGTTCTGGCCGATGCTCCGGCGGGCCGCGCCATCCTGCGCCGGTCGGCGCTGCCCGCTCCGCTGAATCTGGCGCGGGCGCTGGCCCGCTACCAGTTACTGTCCAGGGCCGAGCGGGCCAAGGTCGGTGCCGCCGCGGTTGCGCTCAGGTTCGCCGGCGTCGCCGGGCGCGACGATCGAAGCTTCGGCGACTGGCTCGCGACGCACGGCCAGGACGAGCGGGCTCGCACGATGATCTGGGACTGGCTGTGCGCCGCCGCGCTCAACGTCACGCCGGCGCACGCGGACCTGCAATTGGCGGCGAGCGCGATCAAGGCCGCCGTGCTGACCGGCCGCGGCACCGCGGACATCGGGCTGTCGACCGTGCCGCTCAGCAGGCTGCACGGCGGGCCGGCCGCGGCGCTGCTCGGTCGCCTCGGCGTCACGATCAGGCTGGGCACGAGGGCGGTCGCGGTGCAGCCGGGCGCGGCCGGCGGATACCAGATCATCGTGGCTGCTGGTGATGCAGATCCAGGCGGCGATCCGGGTCCAGCGCTCGAATCAGCCGGGGAGATCTGCTGTGACGGAGTCGTTATCGCCGTGCCGGCCAGGTGTGCAGCGGCCCTGGCCCCGCCCGCGCTCGCGGGCGAGGCGGCCCGCTGGTCGCGGCTGGCTGTGTCGCCGGTGGTCAGCCTCCACGTCATCTACGCGCGCCGGGTGACCCGGCTGCCGTTCGCCGCGGTGGCCGGGGCGCCGGTGTGCTGGGTCATCGACAAGAGCAGCGCCGCCGGCCTGCACGGTGGCCAGTACCTGGCGGCGTCGGTGCCAGCCGCAGACGACTACGTAGGCATGCCAGCAGGGCGGTTGCGCGAGAGCTTGCTGCCGACGCTGGAACGGCTGTTCCCGGCGGCTGCCGACACGAATGTCGAGGACTTCTTCGTCACCAGGGAGCGGCGCGCGACGATCCGGCACGAGCCAGGGTCGCAGCGACTCCGGCCGGCACCTGCCGCCGGGCTGCCGGGACTGGCCGTCGCGGGTGCGTGGACCGACACCGGCTGGCCGGACACGATGGAGGGCGCGGTCCGCAGCGGGCGGCTGGCCGCACAGAAGCTGATCGCTCAGCGCGCGGGTGAGCCCGGCGCGACGACGGTGCCTGGGCCGGCTCGAAGCTCGGCACCGGCCGCGACGTCCGGTGCCAGCCGGTGAGCACGACGGCAGAGCGGCCGTCCAGCAAGCGCGCGGCCGCCAGCGTCGTCGTGCAGCACGCGAGCCGGGTCCTGCTGGCGGACCAGGACCCGCAGGGCTGCTGGCTGGTGCGCGCGGGCTATGACATCACCCTCGCCGCCGAGATCGTGCTGGCCAGGGAGTTCCTCGGCATCGCTGGTCCGGAGGCGACCAGCTCGGCGGCGCGGCAGATCAGGGCCGCGCAGCAGGAAGACGGGGGCTGGGACGGCGGCGAGCCCGGCCCGGCACCAGACCCGTCGGCCTCGGTCCTTGCCTACCTCGCCTTGCGGGTGGCCGGAGACCCTGCCGACGCCTACCACATGGCCGCGGCCGCGGGCTGGATCCGGGACGCGGGCGGACTGGATTCGGCCGGTGTATCTGCCCAGATCTGGCTCGCCATGTTCGGGCTGACCGAGTGGGCGGAGGTGCCCGTTCCCTCCCCAGAAGCGGTGTGCTTGCCCGCCCGCGCCATGCTTGCCGTGCCCGGCCTTGGTGCCTGGACCGGCTGGAGCCGCGTCGCTGCCGTCACCGCGGCGATCATCGGCGCGCTCCGGCCGGTTCGCAGCCTGCCGCTCGAGCTGAGCGAACTGCGCGCGAGCCGGGGCCGCCCGTTCGCGCAGCGGGGCCGGGGGCCGCTGCTCGCTGCGCCGCCGGTGCGGGCAGCGCAGCGGGCGATGCAGCCGGTCGCTGTGCGCCAGAGCGGGCAGTGGCTGGCGGGCTGGCAGGAACGTCTGGGCCAGCCAGACGGGCCCCGTCTGGTCTGGCCGTGTTCCCTCATTGCGCTGGACGCGCTGGGCTATCCGCGCAGCCATCCGGCACAGGTGGCCGGCCTGGCGTGGCTTGACTCAGCCGGTGTCGGGGCGCGGCCGGCTGCTGCTTGCCTGCCGCCGGTACGGCAGTCGGCATTCGCCGTCGACGCGCTCCGGGTGGCTGGCCTGGCCGCTGATAATCCGGCGGTGGTGGCCGCTGGCCGGTGGCTGGTCGGCCAGCGGATCCAGGGACAGGCCGGGGGCCGCGGCGCGCTCGCCGAGCCAGCGGCCTGCGGCTGGTCGTTCGGCCCGGACGGATACCCGAGACCCGCTGACACCGCGCTCGTGCTGCTCGCCCTGAGCCGGGTCGACCCGTCGGCGCTGACGGGTGGGCGTGTGCTCGGCAACGCGGCCCGGTGGCTGGCGGGAATGCAGGGCCGCGACGGCAGCTGGGCCGGGTGCGCGGTGCTGACCGGATACGGCGTGCGTGCCCTGGCGAGCCAGCCATCCTGCGGAGATGCGGAGGCCCGCGCCGTCCGGCGCGGCACGGTGTGGCTCCTGCGGGCGCAGGCGCCGGACGGATCGTGGCCCGGGCAGCGCGCCGGCAGCGACCTGCTCGCCACCAGCGTCGCGCTGACGGCGCTGCGGGCAGCCGGCGTCCATCCGACCAAGCCCGCGGTGCGGACCGCCGCCGGCTGGCTGCTCGGCCGGCAGAATCCGGACGGCGGCTGGCGCCTCGGAAACGCCGCGGGCGGACAGCGGCCGGGTGGATCTGACCGGGCGGGCACGGCGCGCGCCATGGTCGCCCTGCTCGCGGCCGGCGGGCAGCAGACGAGCGACGCCGTCGATGCCGCGGCGGGCTGGCTGACGCGAGCGCTGCTGACTGATAGCGGCTCGCCGGAGCTGCTCGCCGCGCTCGGGTCGTACCTAGCCGCCGAGGAGCCGTGCGCGTCCCGCTAGCTCGCAGATCCTCTTCAGTTTCCATTCAGAAAGCTGCTGCATCATCAGTACCGGCCACAGCTATCTGCCTGCGGCCGAACCGTGACCGGCGCCGAGCGCACGTGACGTCGAGTCCAGACCAGCACCCGTTCGCAAGGAGCGTGGATGTTCTTTACCTACCTGGGGCGCGAGCTGCGCCGGCGGGCTCGCCAGGCCAGCATCATCGCGCTCGGCCTCGCGCTGGGCATCGGCCTGGTCATCACGGTGACGGCGCTATCCAGCGGCGTGAAGAACGCGCAGAGCGAGGTGCTGCACTCGCTGTACGGCCAGGACACCGACATCACCGTCACCAAGGCTCCGACGGCGGGCAGCGGCGGGCCCGGCGCGTTCGGGTTCCGCGGCGCCTTCGGCACCCAGCAGCGCCCCGCTGCCGGGACCACCATCGACATCGACACGCTGCGTGGTCTTGGGCTCGGCACGATGACGAACGCGAACCTGGCGTCGGTGGCCAGGCTGGACAACGTCGCTGCGGCCGCGGGCGGCCTGACCCTGACCGACACCAAGATCACCGGCACGATCCCGGCGATCAACAGCAGCGGTAGCGGCGGTGGCGGCTTCGGTGGGGGCGGCGGTGGCGGCGGCGGTGGCGGCTTCTTCAACGGCTCGCTGAGTCCGACCTCGTTCAGCGTCTACGGCGTGGACCTGGCGAAGAACGCCGCCGGGCTCGGTCCGCTGAGCCTGGGCTCGCTCACCAAGGGCCGGACGCTGACCGGCTCTGACGCCAAAGAGAACGTAGCGCTCGTCGACGCGAACTACGCCAAGTCCAACAAGATCGCGGTCGGCTCGTCGGTGACGATCGCGAAGACCAGCTTCAAGGTGATCGGCGACGTCAGCATCCCGGCCAGCGCGAACTCGTACGACTTCTACATCCCGCTGGCCAGGGCGCAGGCGCTGGCCGGCATGAAGAAGGACGTCAACACCATCTACGTGGCCGCCGACAACGCGACGGACATCAGCGCCGTGTCGAAGGCGATCTCCAAGGCGGTGCCTGGCGCTAGCGTCCAGAACTCGCAGAACCTGGCCAGCCAGCTGACCGGATCGGTGTCCAGCGCGTCGAATCTGGCCAACAGCCTCGGCCGGTGGCTGGCCATCGCGGTGCTCGCGGTCGCGTTCCTGCTGGCGTGCCTGCTGACCACCGCGGCGGTGTCACGCCGGGTCCGGGAGTTCGGCACCCTGAAGGCGCTCGGCTGGAAGAGCCGCCGGATCGTGGGTCAGGTGGTCGGCGAGGCCCTCACCATCGGCGTCATCGGCGGCGCCATCGGCGTCGGCCTCGGCTACCTGGGATCGGCGGTGGCCGGTCACTACTATCACACGGTCACCGCTTCGCTCGGCTCGACCACCGGGTCGGCGACCCCGGGCGGCGCCCGGTTCTTCGGCGGCGGCTGCGCTGG
>Ga0187814_10000301_pt1 | contig 15440 bp, 14 predicted proteins | sample NC_S_4_FD_132450 | JGI IMG/M metagenome (GOLD analysis project Ga0187814, IMG submission 132450) | Wetland sediment microbial communities from Neuse River Estuary, North Carolina, USA - ASW-S_4 | ecosystem: Environmental > Aquatic > Freshwater > Wetlands > Sediment | place: USA: North Carolina... | reverse complement strand
TCGGGGCTGCCGTCTTCTGGTAGGAGCGCGAGCGCCCGACGGGCCAGCGAGGCGTCGTCCAGACCAAACCGGGGATCGATCGCCCGATCGAGCCCAAGTTCCCGTAATGCCCCCAGGGCAGCGATCGGATCCCGCTCGCGTGCCAGCAGCCTCAGCTCGGTGCCGATCCGAGGCCCGCTGACCGTCTTGAGGGCGGCGGCCGCGACCGCGGCGCTCGCCAGCTCCCGTGTGTGCGGATCCAGCTCGAACCCCAGCCTGCCGCGATAGCGTGCTAGCCGCAGCAGTCGCGTTGGGTCGTCGATGAAGCTTCGGTCGTGCAGGACCCGTAGGACGTGCTTGTCGAGGTCATCCAGCGCCCCCGGGACGGCGCTCAGCTCGCCGGCCCCGGGCCCGCCCAGCGCGAGCGCGATCGCGTTGACCGTGAAGTCGCGGCGTCCCAGATCGTCCGCTAGCGTCGCCGGCGTGACGTCGGGCAGCGCGCCGGGGCTTGAATAGGTTTCACGGCGCGCGCCGGCGATGTCGTAGGAGAATCCGTCAACGGTCGCCGTCGAGGTTCCGAAGCGATCGTGCACGACGACCTCTCCGTCGAGCCGCCGGGCGACGGCGCCCGCATCGCCCTCGACCACCAGGTCGAGGTCGAAGGGATGGGCGCCGAGCAGTAGATCGCGGACCGCGCCGCCCACCACGTAGACACCGGCCTGGCCATCGAGCCGCCGCATCAGCGGCGCGCCCGCAGGAAGCGCCCCCAGGCGTTGCAGCAGCTCACTCGGCTCGGGCACTTCCACGGCTGCATCTTCGCCGGTGCGTCGCGCCGCGACCAGCCCGGCTAGCATTGGCCGCCATGTCGAGTCCCGGTTCGCAGCGGTGGCTGCGGCGGGTGCTCGTCGCCGTGGCGGTCCTGTTGGTGGTGCTGGGAGGCGCGGTGGCGGTCCTCTTGGCGCACTCGCCCGGCAACGTCTCCCATCCCAACGTCGAGTTCACGCGCCCGGCGCCCGCGCCGCCCCCCAAGCCGGTTGCGGTGCTGCCTCCCTTCGCGTGGCCGCGGTATGGCTACGACGCCGCCCGCACGCGCTACCTGGCCTCCGGTGGCAAGCTCAATCCGCCGTTTCGGATCGGCTGGAAGTTCGAGGACTACGCCCTGCTCGAGTTCCCGCCCGTGATCTACGGACACACCCTGTACGTGGTCGATGACGACGGGTCAGCCAAGGCAATCGACGCGGTCAACGGTCACAAGCTCTGGGAGACGAAGGTGGGGACCCTGGCCGCGGCGTCACCCGCGCTCGGAATCGGACAGGGACTCATGCTCGTGCCGATCCTCTCGACCAACCCCAGCGCGCCGCAGACGCAGGTTCCCGGCAACGGCAGCCTGGTCGCGCTCTCGATGAAGACCGGTCATGTCGTCTGGTCCCATGATGTTCCGCCCGGCACCGAGTCATCGCCGCTCGCGTGGGGGAACGCCGTCTACTTCGGTGACCAGGACGGGACCGTGTACTCGCTGAGCGCCAATGATGGGCATGTCAACTGGACCTACCACGCCAGTAGCGCGGTGAAGGGCGGTCCGGCGCTGGCTTACGGCCGGCTGTATTTCGGCGACTACTCGGGGCGCGCCTACGCGCTTGACCCCCGCACCGGGCACGAGATCTGGGCGGTCAACACGAGCGGCGCGGATTTCGGATTTGGCAGCGGCAACTTCTACGCGACCCCCGCCGTGGCCTTCGGTCGCGTCTACATGGGCAACACGGACGGCCGGGTGTATTCGTTTGCCGCCCGGACCGGGGAGCTTGCGTGGGCCACGAGCACCGGCGCCTATGTGTACGCCTCGCCCGCCGCGGCGGACGTGCCGGGAATTGGGCCCACCGTCTACGAGGGTTCATACGACGGGAACTTCTACGCCTTCAACGCCCAGTCCGGCGCGATCCGGTGGTCGCACCCTGCAGGGGGCCGGATCTCCGGCTCTGCGACCGTCCTCGGCGGGATCGTGTATTTCTCGGATCTGGGCTCGAAGACCACGTTGGGGCTGAACGCCCGCACCGGCAAGCAGGTGTTCTTCTTCCCAGATGGGGCGTTCAACCCTGTCGTCGCCGACTACTCGACCGTTTACCTCACCGGCTACTCGAAGCTCTACCAGATGATCCCGCGCCGGGCGGCCGACTCCGCCCCGCGCTAACGGTTCGCACACACGGAACGTGCGTTCGCATTTGCTATCCTTAGATACTTATGCGTTGTCGTAGTGGAAGTCACTGCCAGGCGCCGGCACTGCCCGGTCGCCGGTTCTGTGCGGAGCACGCTGCGGAGCTCGACCGCATGCGCGAGGAGCTCAAGGATGCCGCCGCCGCCCGCATCGGTCGGGGGCGCCCCAAGCGGTCGTCAACGTGCTGCCGTCCGGGTTGCTACGAGCCTCGCGTCCCACCTGCGGCGTATTGCGATGCGTGCACCGCAGCCGGGTACGTCGAAGAGGCTGCCTAGCAGTAACTGGCCCTCAGGGCCCACAAAAACTGATCCAGACCGCCTCGGCCGGGCGCTGCCCGCCGTGACCGTGCTACGCCTAAGAAGAGCCTAATCACGGGCATATCTGGGCAAAAGTTGTCCGTGCCAGAACCGTGCTGGGAGCGGGTGCAGCTTGAGCACCAACGAAGGGAATGTGATGCGTTCGAAGCTCCTCAGCCTGGGGCTAGCCGGGTTGACGTTCGGTCTGGCCGCGTGCGGGAGCGGGGGCTCGGGCTCCGGAGCGGCAACCGGCGGCTCGAGAGGCGCCGGCGCGAGCGTTCCAGGCCCGGTTCACATCTACCGCCTGACACTCAGCGGCGCTGCCGAGACCCCGCACGGCGCCCCCAACGGGAGCGGCGATGCGATCCTCGCCTTTCACGCGGGCTCGCTGATCTGCTGGCGGTTTGCGCACCTGCACGGGTTCACCGATGCGACGTTCGCGCACATTCACGTCGGCGCCAGGGGCCGTTCGGGACAGGTCGTGGTGCCGCTTTCGACCGGCCCGCGTCTGCACCACCAGGGGTGCGTGCGCGTCGGCGCCGGTGTGGTCAACGCGATCGAGCAGCACCCTCAGGAGTACTACGTGAACATCCACAGCGCGCAATACCCCGGCGGAGCGGTGAGGGCCCAGCTGTAGCAACGCCCCCGCTGTCGAACACGATCAGCGCGCCCAGAGGGTTCGACGCCGAGGAGTACGACCGGGCCCGCGCCGCGCGTTACGCCCGCAGAGAGGGGCTCTATTAGCTGCGGCGTCGTCGCCACGAGGATGCCCCGTGAGGCGGCGTCCGAGGCGCTCTAGCTTTCGGTCACACGCGGCGCATAGCGGTGGTGGAGCATCAGCGCGTTGCCGTCGGGATCGCTGAAGAACGCCATGTGACAGACACCGGTGTCAAGCGTTTCGCCGTGGAAGCGCACGCCGCGTTCCTCGAGTGCCTTACGGGAATCGGCGACATCGTCGACGTGCAGCGCCACCGGGTTGGGGTTGACGTGATGCTCGAGCCCCATCTTCTCGGGGTTGAAGATGCTGAGGGTGAGGTTTCCGGTCTCGAACTCCGAGTAGTTTCGCTCCTCGTTGTAGACCGACCGGGGGAGTCCGAGCGTCTCGCCATAGAAAGCGACGGCTGCGGCGAGATCGCGCGTCGGACAGCCGACGAAGTCAACTCCGCGGACAAACTCTGAGGTCGTGTTCATTTTGCCTCCTGGTCAGGTGGGTTCGGTGCGCAAATCATCTCGCGGCGCGAGCATCGCCTAGCTCCGGCGAACAGCCACGCCGCAGTCCGCCAGGTGCTGCTTGACGTCTGCGACCGTGTGGTGGCCGTAATGGAAGATCGAGGCGCACAGGATCGCGTCTGCGCCCGCTTCGATTGCCGGCGCCAGGTGCGCGAGCTGTCCTGCTCCGCCTGAGGCGATCACCGGCACGCTGACCGCCTCGGCGACCGCCGCGGTCAGCTCGAGGTCATAGCCGGCGGCGGTCCCGTCCCGGTCCATGCTCGTCAGCAGGATCTCCCCGGCGCCACGCTCGGCGCCTTCACGAGCCCACGCCACGGCGTCGCGCCCGGTGGGTGTCCGACCGCCCGCGACGTACGCCTCCCATCCCCCGCCCTCCCGAGCCTTGGCGTCGATCGCGAGTACCACGCACTGGGCTCCGAACGTCTGCGCCAGCTCGTCGATCAGCTCCGGGCGCGCCAGCGCCGCTGAGTTGATCGAAATCTTGTCCGCGCCCGCGTCGAGTACCGCCTGTGCGTCCGCAACCGAGCGAATTCCACCCCCGATCGTGAACGGGATGAACACGTCGTCGGCGGCGCGGCGCGCGAGCTCGACGACCGTGGCGCGCTTGTCGGAGGTCGCGGTGATGTCGAGGAACACGAGCTCGTCTGCCCCGGCGGCGTCGTACCGGGCCGCGAGCTCAACCGGATCGCCGGCGTCTCGCAGGTCGACGAACCCCACCCCTTTGACAACCCGGCCGGCGTCAACGTCCAGGCAGGGAATGACGCGCTTGTAGTGCATCAGCACAGCGGCTTGCCGTTCAGGACGGCCTGGCCATCGCCGACCGTGAAGTGCTGCTCGTAGAGCGCCTTGCCGACGATCACCCCCGCGAGGTTCACCTGCCGCAGGTCGGCGAGGGCTTGCAGATCCTGAAGCGACGAGATGCCGCCCGAGTAGACGAAGCTTCCCCGCACCGACTGCGCAACCTGGCGCACCGCCTCGAGGTCGGGGCCGATGAGCATCCCGTCGCGTTCGATGCTCGAGTAGACGAACCGGTGTACCGACCGCCTCCCGAGCCGCTCGATCACCGACTCGATCGGGATTTCGGTCTGCTCCGTCCAGCCGGACGCCGCAAGACGTCCACCGCGAGCGTCGATCGAAACAACCAGCCGGTCGCCGAGCCTGGCGACCAACTCGTCGAGGAGATCGACATCCCGGTAAGCCGCGGTGCCGATCACGACTCGGTCGGCTCCGGCTGCCAGCGCCTCCTCCACGGCATCGGTCGTTCGCAAGCCCCCGCCGACCTGGACCGGGACTCCCGCCTGCTGGGCGATCCGCCGCACGTGCTCGAGGTTGACCGGGACGCCGCTCCGCGCCCCGTCGAGATCGACCACGTGCAGAGCGCGAGCGCCATCTCGTACCCACCGAAGCGCGGCCTCGAGCGGGTCGGCGTCATAGACCGTCCGCTCCTCGAAGGATCCCCTCGCGAGGCGCACTGCCTTGCCGTCGAGGATGTCGATCGCCGGTAGCAGAATCATGCCATCCGTGCCGGCAGGGCTTCCGCGGGAGGCAGCGAGGTCCCGGGCCGAGCAGCGCACAGAGCGACGAAGTTCGCCAGCAGCCGCAGGCCATGGGCCGAGGACTTCTCGGGGTGAAACTGAACTCCGAAGACCAGCCCGTGCTGAACGATCGTCGCGAACCGCTCGCCGTAGACGGTCGTACCGACGACATCCCCCGCGACTGCCGGCCTTGGTGCCAGCGAGTGGACGTGGTAGAAGGGGCATCCGTCTCCTGGGAGCCCGGCGGTCAGGGGCGAGGACCGCTCGAAGCTCACCTCGTTCCAGCCGATGTGCGGAACCCGCAACCCCCCTGTCTGGAGCCACTTGACATCACCGTTCAGCAAGCCGAGTCCGGGGGTGGGCTCGAGCTCTTCAGAGGAGTCGAACAGCAGCTGCATCCCCAGGCAGATGCCGAGCAGCGGAGCCCCGGCCGCCACCACCGAGCGGATCAGCTGCGACAGCCCCAGCGCATCGAGGTTTCGCATCGCCAGCGGGAAGGCGCCCACCCCGGGGAGCACGAGCCCGTCGCATGCCCACAGCTCGTCCAGGTCTCGCGTTATCGAGGCACCGCAGCCGACCCGCTCGAGCGCCTTCTGCACCGAGCGGCGGTTGCCCATCCCGTAGTCGACGACGCCGATCCGCGGCGGGTCCGGGCTCACACCAGCGTCCCCTTGGTGCTCGGGACCCCGCGCTCACTTGGATCGATCGCGACCGCGGTGCGCAGTGCCCGCGCCGTCGCCTTGAACGTCGCCTCGATCATGTGGTGGGCGTTGGTGCCGGCCTCGACCGAGATGTGGAGCGTCAGCCGCGCGTTCGTCGACAGCGCCCGAAAGAACTCCTCGACGAGCTCGTGATCGAAGTTCCCGATCGTACCGGGCGGCAGCGAGGCATCGAACGCCAGCAGTCCTCGGCCCGAGATGTCGATTGCGCACGCGGCGCGTGACTCGTCCATCGGGACCGTGGCGTCGCCGAAGCGGGTGACCCCGGCACGATCCCCGAGCGCCGCATCGAGCGCTTGGCCGATGCAGATCCCGACATCCTCGACGGTGTGATGCGCCCCCGTCTGCAGGTCTCCGCGGGCGCGTACCCCGAGGTCCAGATGCCCGTGGCGGGCAAGCAGATCCAGCATGTGGTCGAGGAAACCGACTCCGGTGTCGCGCTCTCCGCCCCCGGTGCCTTCAAGCGCCAGGTTCACGTGGACCTCGGTCTCGGCTGTCCGTCGGTCGATCTCGGCGGTGCGGCTCATCTGGGCTGATTGTCGCGAATGCGGGCCTCCATCGACCGCGCGTGCAGCTCAAAGCCCTCGGCCCGCGCCACCGGGGCGGCCTCGCGGGCCAGTTCCGACGCGTCCGCGACCCGAACCTCGGTCAGTCCACGGAGGAAGTGCTCCGGGGAGAGTGCGGACGCGAACCGCGCCGCGCCGCTGGTTGGGAGGATGTGGTTGGACCCGGCGATGTAGTCGCCGAACGCCGTGGCGGACAGCTCGCCCACGAACAGGCAGCCGGCACGCGTGACGCGCGGGGCGAGCGACTCGGCGGCGGGGCCCACCAGCTCGAGGTGCTCCGGGGCGAACGCCTCTGCCAGCCCGAGCGCCGCTTCCCAGTCCCCTACCTCGACCAGCACTGAGATTGCCCCCGTATCGGCTGCCGGTTCCAGCCTTGCTGATAGCGCATCGAGCAGCGCCTCCGAGTCCGATGTCCCAAGCACAAGCGTTCCCGCACCATGCTCGGCCTGGGCTAGCAGGTCGAGCGCGACCGGCTCCGGATCGACCTCCCCGTCCGCGATCACGAGCAGATCGCTCGGTCCCGCAAAGCCATCGATCCCGACCTGGCCGAACACCTGCCGCTTGGCCTCCTGGACATACAGGTTCCCCGGGCCGACGATCACATCGACCGGCTGTACCGACTCCGTTCCGTAGGCGAGCGCGGCAACAGCCTGCGCGCCCCCCATCCGGTAGAGCGCCGAGGCTCCGACGAGCCGGCACGCGCCCAGGATCAAGTCGTTCACCTCACCCTCGGGGCCCGGAGGGGCACAGACGACTACGTCCTCGACCCCGGCAACTCGGGCCGGGACGACGCCCATCACCACGGTGCTGGGGTAGGGGGCCCGGCCGCCCGGGACATAGACACCGCCCCGGGCGACCGGAGCCCGGCCAAGCCGGATCACATGACTGCCGAGATCGACCGAGATCCACTCGCGGTGTGCGCGCGCGGCCGCGACAGCCTCCACATTGGCGATCGCTCGCGCGAGCCCGCGGCGAACGTCGGGATCCAGGCGGTCCGCAGCCGCGTCGAGCTCGTCGTCCCCGACTCGCAGGGGCTTCGCGGCTCGGCCGCCGGTGTCGAGCGTGCGCGTGTACTCGAGCACGGCCGCGTCTCCTTCGTCTCGGACACGCCCAACGATCTCGGCGACGACCGCGCTGACCGAGGCAGCCGCTGGGACGAGCGTGCGCAGCTCGGCTACCAGCGCGGCGGGATCGCCGCTGAGAGTCCTGCGCTCACACCTCATCGAGCCGCTCCAGGAGCTCGTCGATCTCAGCGGCCCTGAGCTTGTGGGCGACCGGATTGGCGATCAGTCGCGCCGTGCATTCGGCGATCTTCTCCCTGACGACGAGCCCGTTCTCGCTCAGGGTCGTACCGGTCGCAGTGAGATCTACGATGCCCTCCACGAGGCCTGTAAGGGGGGCGAGCTCAACCGATCCCTTTACCTCCACGATCTCGGCCTGACGCCCCGTCTCAAGGAAATAGCGACCGGCGATGCGCGGGTACTTGGTCGCGATCCGGACAACGCCGAGGCGCCGCAGCGCCTCCGCCGCGCGGTCCTCGCCGGCGACCGTTGCCAGCACCATCGTGCAGCGGCCGTAGCGGAGGTCGACGAGCTCGTAGACCTCCCGTTCTGCTTGCTCCATCAGTACGTCCTTGCCGGTGATGCCGAGGTCGGCTGCGCCCGCCTCGACGTACGTGGGCACATCCGAGGGACGCATCGTGATGATCCCCGCCTCCGGGAACAGGAGCCGGCGATCGTTCCCTCGCACCTCGCCGGTGTCAAACCCAAGCCGGTCGATGAGGTCGAGCGTCTGCGCGAACAGCGCCCCCCTCGGCACCGCGATCCGCAGCTCGCTCACCGCCCTCCCCCGCTACGTCCGCGCTCCTCGCCCGTCAGCGCGATGTGGAGCCGCTCGACGCCGAGGGCAAAACCGACCGCCGGTAGGGGGCGCCCGAAGCCGGCGAGCAGCTCGTCGTAGCGACCGCCGCTTCCGATCGGAACCCCGTATGCCGGGTCGTAGACCTGAAATACCGCGCCGGTGTAGTAACCGAGGCTGCGAACCAGCCCGAGGTCGAAGATGATCCGCTCGGCCACCTGCGGCGCTAGCAGCGCATGAACGGCGCGCATTCCCATCGCCGCTTCCTCGAGCGGGCCCGAGAGCCCCTCCAGAACCTCCGGTCCGCCTCGGATCCGGGGCACTTCAAGGAGGAGCTCGGCCTCGGCCGAGCCCAGTGGCAGCGCCCTGAGCTCCTCCTCCATACCGACGAAATCGCCGTCCACCAGGGCCGTCAGAATCCGCTCGCGAGCATCCGCCGGTACATCCATCGCCCCCAGCAGCTCCGGGTAAAGCGATGCGTCGCCGAGCCCCACTCGGTAGGTCTGAAGACCGGCGGCGTCAAGCGCCGCGCACAGCACGCTCAGGGCCTCCGCGGTTCCCTCCGGGGCCGCAGCTCCGATTAGCTCCACGCCGGCCTGCAGGAGCTCGCGCGACTGGCCCCGCTGGGGACGCACGCCCCGGTAGGCATGGGCGAAGTAGCAGAAGCGAAAAGGTGGCTCCACGTGCTGGTAGCGCATGGCCACCAGGCGGGCGATCGGGATCGTCATGTCCGGTCGCAAGACGAGCACGTTGCCCTGCTCGTCGAACATCCTGTAGGCAGGCCGCGTGGCCCACGACGCGCTCCCCGCGCCCCGGCGATCCTCGCGCGCGAACGTGGTCTCGTACTCGAGCGCCGGCGTGTAGACCTCGCCGTATCCAGCGCGCTCGAACACGTTGCGAATCCGCTCGGTCATCGCCCGGAGCTCGCGCATCTCGTCGGGCAGGACATCGCGCGTTCCGCTGGGAATGCGGTCGACCATGATCCGCGGATTCGATCCGAGCGGGCTCAGGCGACCGCGGGCACGTCATCCACCCGCTCGATCCGCGCCCCCAGATGGCGCAGACGCTCATCGATCCGCTCGTACCCGCGGTCGATCTGGCGGATGTTGCCGATCTCGGTGACGCCGTCGGCACACAGAGCGGCGATCAACATCGCCATCCCCGCGCGGATATCCGGCGATTCGACGCGCTGGCCGGTGAGCCGGCGCGGCCCGAGAACGATCGCCCGGTGGGGGTCGCAGATCGTGATCGCGGCGCCCATCAGCTGAAGCTTGTCGCAGAAGAACAGGCGATTTTCGAACATCTTCTCGTGGATGATGACTGACCCCTCCGACTGGGTCGCCATCGCCAGGGCGATGCTCGTCAGGTCGGCGGGAAACGAGGGCCAGGGGCCATCCTCGACCTTGGGCATGTAGTCGCCGGCGTCGTTTCGGACCGCGAGCTTCTGGCTGCCTGGGACGATCACCTCTGAGCCACGGACCTCGCTGCGAAGACCCAGGCGCTCGAACACAAGCCGGATCATGCGGAGGTCCTCTGGCACGGTGTCCTTGACGATCAGCTCACCGCCCGTGACTCCCGCCAGCGCCATGAATGAGCCGATCTCGATGTGGTCGGGCGCGATCGCGTGGGTGCACCCGCGCAGGCTCGCGGTGCCGTGGACCGTCATCACGTTCGAACCGATCCCGTCGATCGGGGCGCCCATCGCCACAAGCATCCGCGCGAGGTCCTGGACGTGGGGCTCCGAGGCCGCGTTCCGGATCACTGTCGGGCCCCTTGTCAGCGCCGCCGCCATCAGCGCGTTCTCGGTACCCATCACCGATGGCTCGTCCATCAGGAAGTCGCATGGTCTGAGACCCAGCGTTGCCTCCAGCCGGATGTCGTGCCCATGCTCGACGGTCGCGCCGAGCGCGCGGAACGCGTCGAGGTGGGGATCGAGCCGGCGGCGTCCGATCACGTCGCCACCGGGCGGGGGCATGCGGACCCGGCCGAAACGCGCCAGCAGAGGGCCGGCCAGCAGGAACGAGGCCCGGATCCGCTCGGCCAGCTCGGCATCGACCGAGAAGCCATCGCTGACTCCCGACGCGTCGATCGAGACCTCGCTTGGCCCGAGCCACTGCACTCGCGCTCCGAGCTCCTCGATCAACAGTGCCATCGCTTCGACGTCCCGGATTCGTGGGACGTTGCGCAGAATCACCTCGTCGTCGGTGAGCAGGCAGGCCGCGAGGATCGGCAGCGCACCGTTCTTGTTCCCCGCGGGAACAATCGTGCCGGCCAGCGGCGCGCCGCCCTCGATCACGAACTTCTCCATGTCGTCCCGCAGACTAGCTGCTGTCCGGGGGGTGTGCCCCCGCCGGCGAGACCCTCCGCCACCATCGATGACCCGCGGCTCGGGGAGACCGGACTGCTGAGCTAGGGTAACCGCCATGCAGGGACAGATTTCGCGCCAGGACGCCTGGGACCTGCTCGCTGAATGGGTCTCGTCAGACTCGTTGCGCCGCCACGCGCTTGCGGTTGAGGCGGCGATGCGTGCCTACGCGCCCCGCTTCGGCGGAGACGTCGAGCTCTGGGGCGCCACGGGGCTCCTGCACGACCTCGACTACGAGCGTTACCCCAGCCTGGAGGATGGTCACCCCCGGTATGCGATCTCGGAGCTCGAGCGCAGGGGGTACCCGCCCGAGCTGGTCCGGGCCGTCGCCTCGCACGCCGACTTCATGGACGTTCCGCGGGAATCGCCGATGGAGAAGACGCTCTACGCCGTGGACGAGCTCTCGGGGTTCCTGCTCGCGTGCGCCTACGTCCGGCCGGAGGGACTGGTCGGGATGACGCCGAAATCGGTCAAGAAGAAGCTCAGGCAGCCGAGCTTCGCCGCCGCTGTCGGGCGCGAGGAGCTGCGGCGCGGCGCCGAGGAGCTCGGCGTCGACCTCGATGAGCACATCGCGTTCGTGATCGCCGCGCTCGAGCCTATTCGTACTGAAGTGCTTCCAGGACGTTGAGCCGGGCGGCGCGCCGCGCGGGGAAGATCGCGGCGATGAGGCCCGCGATGATCGCCGCGATCACGAACACCAGGAGCGTCCCGAAGGGCACGCTGAACGTGTGGAAGTTGATCGCGCCTTGGACCATCCGGGCGAGCAGGACGCCCAGCGGGATCCCGAAGGTCGCCCCGAGCAGCGCGGTGATGACGCTCTCGTCGCGAATCATCCGCCGCACCTGCCGCCGGCTCATCCCGACGGCCCGGAGCATCCCGAGCTCGCGCGTGCGCTCGAACACGGTCAGCACCAGCGTGTTGACGATCCCGAACAGGCTGATGATGATCGACAGGGACAGCAGCACGTAGAGGAGGTTCAGCAGGCTGTTCAGCCCGCTCAGCTGGTTGGTCTTGAACTGCGACTTGGTCTGCAGCTTCGCGTCCGGGAAGCCTGTCAGCGCCGCCTTCAACCGGGCCGTGTTCGCAGTCGTCACGCCGCCCTGGATATTCACGAACGCGTAGAGGTTCTGGGGATCCTGGTAGTGAGCGTCGAACAGGGCCGTCGAGATCGTCACATCCCCGTATGGAGACTCGTTCTTGGGCGGGGAGGTGATCCCGCGGAGGATCAGGTGCAACGTACTGCCGCTGGGGGTCTCCACCGCGATCGGCGAGCCGATGTGCAGGTGCAGCGCGGTGGCGTATGCATGGGAGACGAAAGCTCCGTCACCGCCAAGTTGCGCCGGCGTCTGGGGACTCCCCGAGTGCCACTTGATCGCGATCACCTTGCTGACGCCGGGGTCGACCGCGGTGACGTTGATCCGCGAGCCAAACGCCTTGCCCTCGCCGGCGCGAACGCCAGAGACGACTACTACGCCAGGCACCCGTCGCAGCGCATTCTCGGCTTCCACGCCGATCGGCGTGAAGTTGTCGCTGGCGGTGACCGCGTAGTTGGCCACGAACAGCTCATTGACAGCGGAATCGAACTGCGTTCGCAGACCGGCCGCCAAGACCCCTACGAGGGTCACCACCCCAAGTCCGATCATCAGCGCGGAGGCGGTCGACGCAGTCCGCGCCGGGTTGCGCACGGCGTTCCCGCGGGCGAGCGCACCGGCCGCGCCATCGAACCGCTTCGCTGGCCAGCCGAGGACCCGTGCAAGCGGCGGCACCAGCTTGGGCGCGAGCATCGCCACCCCGAGGAACAACGCGACCGCACCGATCGCGACCGCCAGCAGACGCTGTCCCGTGGACAGCCCGCCAACAGCGAGCCCCGCCACCATCACGACGATGGCTGCCACGACCGTCGCGGCTGCCGCAAATGGGCCGAAGCGCGCAAACCGCGAGGGGGGCAGCATGGCTCCTTCGCGGACGGCCGCGATCGGCGGCACGCGCGTGGCGCGGATCGCCGGCCGCAGGGCGGCAAGCAGCGTGATCCCAACCCCGACCGCCAGCGATAACACGATGGTGCGCGTCTTCAGCACCGTGCCTGTCGAGGGGAGGTCGATGCCGAATGAGACCAGCAGCGCGTTCAGACCCTTTGCGAGGGCCAGGCCCAGGAACAAGCCGACCACGGACGCCAGCAGGCCGATCACGAGAGCCTCGAGCATCACGGAGCGCCGGACTTGGCGGCGAGTCGCCCCGAGCGTGCGCAGCGTGGCGAGCTCTCGCGTGCGCTGAGCGATCGTGATCGAGAGGGTGTTCGCGATCACGAAGCATCCGACGAACAGTGCGATCCCACCGAATGCGAGCAGGAAGTCCTGGAAGATCGTGATGAAGCCACTCGTGTCCTTGGTCGCCTGCTGTGCCTGCTGCTGCCCTGTTCTGACCTGGCTGAAGGGCGGCAGAAGCGGCCTGATCGCCCGCACGAGCTGCGTCGGTGAAACACCTGCTTTCGATGCGACGCTGATCTGATCGAGTTTGTTTTGCTTGTGGAAGAGCTGCTGGGCCGTCGGAAGCGTGAAGACCGTCATCGACGCGCCGCCGAGCGAGGAGACTCCTGCGAACTTGACCGTGCCCACGATCCTGAAACGCTGCACCGGCCCGAGCGTGATTACGCCGATGTCCTGTCCGACCGAGAAGTTCTCCTTGCTGGCGGTTTCCGCATCGATCGCGACCTCGTTGGGCGCGCTCGGGTAGGAACCGCTTGTCAGCGTCAGCGGGTTGAAACGCCGCCCGCTCGGGGTGTAGCTGAAGGCGAGTCCTGGAGCGCCTCCTCGCGAGATCACCTTGCCGTCGTGACCGACCAGCGAGGCAGTGTCTTCGATTCCACCCGACGCCTGTTCGACCTCGGGAAGTGCGCGTACGCGGCGGAGGAGGGATGCAGGCAATGACGGCGTTTGTCCCCGCTCGCCGTTCCCGCTCCCGCTCGCGTTGATCGCGTTCTTGCCGGTGATCACGGCATCGGCGTTCTTGTAGGCCTCGGTGAAGACGGTCGAGAACGCGGCGCGGATCGTGTCGGTCAGGATGTATGTACCGGCAACCATCGCCACGCCGAGCACGATCGCGATCGCCGTCAGGCTCGCACGCGCCTTCCGCCGCAGCAGACCCTTGAGCGCGACCCGGGTCACTGCAGCGTGCTCATCACCTCGAGGACCTGATCCGGCTTGGCCTCGGTCAGCTGCTTGACGATCAGCCCGTCGGCCAGGAACAGGATCCGGTCAGCGATCACGGCGGCTCGCGCCTCGTGCGTCACCATCACGATCGTCTGCTCGTACTCCTCCGCCGAGGCGCGGAGCAGTTCGAGGATCTCACCGCCGGTCTTCGAGTCCAGGTTGCCCGTAGGCTCGTCGGCGAACAGGATCGTGGGGTGGGTGATCAGCGATCGTGCGATCGCAACGCGCTGCTGCTCGCCGCCTGAGAGCTCGGAGGGTCGGTGGTGGCGCCTCCCGGCGAGGCCGGTTCTCTCGAGCAACTCGTCGAGCCAGGCGCGATCCGGCTTCTCGCCAGCGATCGAGAGCGGCAGCAACACGTTCTCCTCGGCGCTGAGCATCGGGAGCAGGTTGAAGAACTGGAAGACGAAGCCGATGTGATCGCGGCGCAGGTGCGTGAGCCGAGCGTCGTCGAGCGTTGTGATCTCGATTCCCGCGATTTCGACGGATCCGCTCGTTGGCTTGTCGAGGCCCGCGAGTGTGTGCATCAGCGTCGACTTGCCCGACCCGGACGGGCCCATCACCGCCACGAGGTCGGTCCGGCTAACCTCGAGCGACACTCCGCGAAGCGCGTCCACGGCGGTCTCTCCTTCGCCGTACCGGCGAGCCACATCGCGCGCCACGACGACGCGGCTGTCAACCCCAGCACCCGCCGAAGCGGCTACCGCCGTCTCGTGCGTGCTCATTGCTGCCTCGTTTCGTGCGCCCTTAGCTTGCGCCCGTGTATAGCACGGGGCCGCGCGCATGAACAGGGCGTGTTGTTGTGAACGGGGGCCGCTTTTTCGGGGTGTGCTGAGTCCGCGAGGCGGGTCGTGCGTCCGGCCCGTCGGCGTTCAGTTGCCCCTCAAGACTTCCGTCTAGTGCTCGTGGGAGCCTGAAACGACGCCGAGCGTCTCGATCAGCCTGACGGCGAGCACCGTGTTCGATGCTCCACTGCGTTGGCTATCGTGGCCGAGTGGCGCAAGCCCTCACGATCGTCGTCCTCGAGGGGGATCAGACCGGACAGGAGCTTCTGGAGCAGGCCATCCGACTGCTCGACCCGGACGTGCTGGGGATGGACCTCGGGCTGGAGCGCTTTGACCTCTCGCTGGAGAACCGCCGCGCCACCGCGAACGGCGTCGTCACCGAGGCCGCGGCCGCGATACGCGACAGGGGCTACGGGCTGAAGGCCGCGACGATCACGCCCGAGGGAGCCGAGGACGTCGGATCCCCCAATCGGATCCTGCGCGAAGCCGTTGATGGCAAGGTGATCATCAGGACCGGCAGGCGTCTGCCGGGCGTCACCACGATTGCCGGTGTGCATGACCCGATCTCGATCGTGCGGATGGCGGTCGACGACGCCTACGGAGCCGAGGAGTGGCGCGACGGCGAGGCTGGGGCGCCCGGGGAGATCGCCCATCGAACGGAGAGGATCACCCGCTCGACCTGCCGGGCGG